>Ga0183095_10400_pt1 | contig 106592 bp, 113 predicted proteins | sample BioMet4_FD_130346 | JGI IMG/M metagenome (GOLD analysis project Ga0183095, IMG submission 130346) | Microbial communities from bioreactor (seeded with sewage sludge) at LBNL, California, USA - Biofuel metagenome 4 (v2) (version 3) | ecosystem: Engineered > Bioreactor > Anaerobic > Unclassified ...
AATTGGGTCTAGGCGAAACGACAATTGAGAGAAATATTGCCTTTTTGAAGAAAAACAACTATCTGGAAAGGGTCGGGTCTAAAAAGGATGGTTACTGGAAGATTCTTCAGTGATATTCGGTTCGGATATGAAACGGGTCGCTCCACCAAAACGAAAAGTGTCCGAACCTTGAAAAAGGCTCGGATTTTTTCATTTCTTAAATCGAAAATGGGGAGAGAAGTTTATGAAATTCAAGTGAGAAAAATCAAATCAAACGTCGGGGAGATTTAGCCTAGAGTTGTTAGCGAAATCTAGAACGGCCAAGTTGCACAGGAACAATTCAAAATGGTACCCGAGGAAAGGAACGTGATTGGTGAGGATGATGCCAAACGCCATAATGTCGAAACTTCATCAAGGAGACAAAAAAGAGATTCAGGGAGAGCCTTATCAGCGATGATGCCGGCAACGTTTGCAAAGACGCTCATCCCTAAAGTTTAGCTAGCGTCTTTTTTAGACCTTGATCCGATCAGTTACAAGAAAAGATGGTGTAATTATCGCTTTGAAAAGTGTTTAGAAATGATTTGGATTCATGAGAGCGATAAAAAAATAAAGGACAATGGTTTTGCCAAGGATAAAAGGTTATTTTCTTTTAAAAATAGGCAAATATTTCGATGAAAAGCCTACTTTAGTTGTTTTTCAATGGATAAAACCAATATTAATCCGACCAGACCTAGTCTTTCTTAGAAACAAAATGTTGCAAAAATGCATCAATTTTTGTTGTGTTTTCCTTCGCATAGTTATATAAATTTTGCGTTGTGAACCTAGGAACGAAGAAAACGCGAGTTTCAAGAGTACCAAAGTCATGACTAAATAGCAGGCGCACTAGTCGACCTTGTTCCGTGATAAATGACTCGGATAGTGGAGATCTCCTAATTAGTTGTTCTCGCTTCTCGCAATGCCTTAAGACAATGGCTCTAAGGCTTTTACATTCCCAAGGAAGGAAAATTTATGAAGAAGATTATTTTCGTTATGTTGTCGGGTCTCCTTCTCGCGAGTTGTGCTTCGCCTTCTCTGAGCTCCTCGCTTTCGAGCGCCGCAAGCCAAGACAAGACGATCGCCGGCGAAGATATGGATCCGAACGGGGGCGCCGATTTGTATGCCCGAGGCGGAGACCATAGTGATTCTCCTTATTATGGACACCCGGATTTTTTTAACGCCACGAGCAACGATCATTTGACGATCATCAGCCAATTCAAAACGTTTCAACAAACGACCGAATTCACCTGCGGTCCCGCCAGTATTCTTATGGCGCTATATAACCTTGGTGTCACCAGCTACACTGAGCGTTCGTTAGCTATCGGCATGAAAACCTCGTGCGATAAACAGACGAATGGCATTCCTGGAACCGCCGATGAACCGGGCGAATATGGGACCAATATCCCCAATATGGTGGAGTTCTTGTCGAGTCAGTCTGGTTTAAAGATCGAAGAGACCAGCTATAAGAAAACCTATTCCGAAAGCGATTTGATACAAACGGGGGCCAATCAAGGCGACCTCAAAGGCACCTTTGCCTCTTGGGCGCCTTACGCTTCGGGAGTTGATCAGAATGGCGAACCGATTTACGTTGAAGATGCTAAGGACAGTCTCTGGGTGAAATGGATCTTGAACTACCTCAGCAAAAAGCTTGCGATCGCCATTCTTTGGGGCGATTGGGATGGTCATTATCAAAACATCATCGGTTATGACACCATGGGAACAAAAGGTCTTGGCGATGATGTGCTCATTTTAGCGGACTCGTATGATACGAGCGACCACTGGCAAGATGGGTATTATTGCGTGAGTGCCGAGCGTTTCTTCTCTATGTGGATGGATCGCAATGTCGTCTCCAAGCCCTACCAAGTTCAGCAGTTCGTAGTGCTCAATAAAGCGAATTAATTTCTTTTTCTAATCTTGTCCGTTTTGCCTAGCCCTTGGCGCACCGGAGCTAGGCTTTTCTTTTTGAACAACTCGAAGAATCTTCATTTCATGGCATCGACTTTCTTTCTATAGCAACCTTTCTTTTTTCGAATGGGGGTTGCTTCGTGCTATCATTATCGGCGGTAAGGAATCGCTCCATCGTATGCAAAAATTTTATGAAAAAACGTGGTTGTACAAAACCATTCTTTCTGTTCTTTTTCTCGCATGTTTTTTCTTCAATCTCGCCCTTATTCGTATTCCATTAGCTTCTTCCTTCAATTCTGTCACGATTTGGGATTTGGCTCTTAGCAACGTTAGCGCAAGCGATGGTCAGCGCGCTTTTTCTTTAGCTCTTGTCATCGCCTTCTTCGTTTCGCTGATCCCCATGGGACTTTCGCTGATTAGCTTCTTCCGGAAAAACACTTTTACTTTCTTTCTTCTTACGGGTTACTTCATCGCCTACGATGTGATGGTCTTTGTTTTTCAGGGCGCCACCTATGGAATGAGCGTGGGCGGTATTCTTTTGGCCATCTTCTCTTTGCTCTTTGCTTTGATCGCTTTGACCATTCTGATTGGCCAAAAGGCTTATTCGCCTAAAGAAGCACCCGCTCCTCAAGATGGCGATTCGTCTTCAAAGACGATTGAAAATAACCCGGAAGCGCCCATCGCTACGCCGAATGGCAAACACGCGAGCGTCACCTTATTAGTGCTCGATTGCGTGGGTTTGTTTTTGCTCTTTTCTGCAATGTTCTTTACGCCTTTTTACACGATTTCTTTAACCAGCGGCAGCGCGAGTAAAACTTGCGTTCTTGCTGGCGTCCTCTTTTCTTCAAATTCTTCCATCGATGATACCGTTTATTTCTTGGTCGCTCTTCTCTTTGTTCTGATTTCCTTATTTTATTTCATCAGTTTCTTCTCGAGTTTTCTCAGCTCGAAAAAACGCTTTGCCCGCTCCTCCAAGAATTTGATGGTTTGGCTTATCGTCTTTGCCCTCGCTTACTTCTTGATGGGTTTCATCGTTGAATTCGTTTATGCCCTTAAAGGTTATAAAGCGTCTTCCTTATCCTTTGTTCCGCTTGTTTTGGAAGGTCTTTTGTCGATTCCTTTTGCGATCTTCAAAGGCCGCTTCGATTTGGCGGAAGGCGACCATGACGAAGTCGAGCGGGTTAGCAAAGAAAAGCACGAGCCCCATCGCAATGAGCCTTTGATTTTTGTGGTCCTTGTAACTTTAGTAACTCTCGGATCGCTTTTCTTGAATTTCGTCGATGTCAAAATCAAATCCGGGACGACCGTGATTCAAGAAATTCAAATGACAGGCATCAAACTCTTGAGCGATTTCGCGGTTTTGGGTGCCGGTTATCAGACCTTGGCTTTTATCATTGTTTTGATGGTCATTTGTTCTGGTTTGGGTTTGATCATGACTCTGAGTGCCTTTTTTTCTCATTATAAGGGTTATGCTCGGATCGCTAAAATCACGACCTACGTGAACCTTTTCTTCATCTTTGTCTTTGGCATTTCTGGTCTCTATTTTACGATTGCGACGAAAGTCACGGTCGACAGCACCGAGGCTCTGATTAAGAATTATTGCCCCGCTTATAGTAGCGGCTCTTATACCTACGAAATGCGCACTGATACTTTCTATGCCTTGATCGTTGATGTCGTTATTTGGATTTGCATGCTCTTACGGAATGCTCTCGATGGAAGCCCCGCAGCCGCCATCGTGTCTGAAGCTCCTGTAGCGCCAGCCGCTCCAGAGAAAGAAGCAGAAAAACCTGCGATTGAAGAAAAAGACGAGGGTTCTGTAGGCGATTTTGATCCATGCCCCGCCTTTAGCGAATTGGATGCCAAAGTAAATTCATATCACGAGGATTTGGTAAAACGCGAACAATCGCAAGTCACGAATGCCTCCTTAGCTGATCTGGTTCGCTTTGTGGTGGATTACGCCAAAAACAGCCGGCTTCACCTTTCTTATAGTGCTCAAGATATGGCGGCTTTTGTCTCGGGCTTAGGGGCGGCAAGACTAACGATTCTTCAAGGCATGTCCGGCACGGGCAAGACCTCATTGCCGAAGATTTTTATGGAAGCCATCGCGGGCGATTGTGACATCGTTGAGGTGGAATCCTCCTGGAAAGATAAAAACGAACTTTTGGGCTACTACAATGAATTCTCTTCGCTTTATACTCCGAAGAAATTTACCCAGGCTCTCTATAAAGCCGCTTTGAATCCGGAAGTTCCGACTTTTATCGTCCTCGATGAAATGAACCTCTCGCGAATTGAATACTATTTCTCCGATTTCCTTTCGTTAATGGAAAACGAGGAAGATCATCGTGAAATCAAACTCTTGAACATCAACTTGGAACGTCACGTCGATCATCAATCCGTTCCTTATCTTGCCTTAAATGAAGGCCACACATTGAAAGTTCCATCAAACGTCTGGTTCGTGGGAACTGCTAACCGCGACGAATCAACCTTCGTCATCTCGGATAAGGTCTATGACCGCGCTCACACCATGAACTTCAATAAACGCGCCCCGAAGGTCCGTGATTTCAAAGAGCCTTTGGCGCCATCATTCTATCCTTATGCGACATTAAGCAAACTCTTTGCCGATGCGAAGAGTAAAGGCACCTTCGATGCCGAAAATAACGATACGATTAAGAAAGTCGAAGCCCTTTTAGCCCCGTATAACATTTCCTTTGGCAACCGCATTTTGGTCCAGATTGAGGACTTCGTTGATATTTATAAGGAATGCTTCCCGGGTTGGGACGTCGAAAATCAAGCGGTGGAGACCATCTTGCTCAGCAAGGTTGTGAGCAAACTCGAAGTGAAAACCATCGACGATAAAGATTCTCTCGTGAAAGACTTCGCCGCCCTCAGCCTCAATAAGTGCGCTGATTTCATCGCCAAACTCAATGAGGATTGACCATGAATAAAGCCGCCGAAGAGAGCCGAGAAAAGCAGAAGCGGCGTCTCGCCGCTCTATTGTCTCCGATGGCGGATTTTTTAAGTACGCACGCTTCGATGAACAGTATGGAATTCGATTACTATACGGTTCAAGACATGACCTTATTTACGGTCGAGCCTTCTTTTGATTTCGATTCGACTGAAGCCATTTGCGATCGCCTTCTTTTAGCTCTTCCTGCCATCAAGCGCATCTTTTCTAAACCGATCATTAATTTGATTGATAACGATGATGTTTTGCCGGTCGAAACGGTCCACATCATCAACCAGTCGACGATGCTTCATCTCGCCAATCATAGCGAGAATGTTGCCAATTTGACGAACAAGGGGGTTAAACCCCGCAAACTTTTGACCCGGGTCTATGAGGATGATTATTCGATTTATGAGAACGTGGTCTTTTGCAATTTCATCGATGAAACCTTGAAGTATGTCCGTGAACGAATCGCCGCCCTCAAGGATTTGGTTTACGCTAACGAAGTTTTGGATTTTAACCTTTTGGAACGGGCTAACCATTTGAATTATTTCTTGTCGATTGGCAAACTCCACACGGGCTACATCCGTGATTTCGAACAATACGCGGGGCGGGCAAAAATTCTTTATGCTCATCTTCAGACGATCGCCAACACGATTCAGCCGCGCTTGGTGAAACCCCTCTACGAGAAGAATAAAATCCGTAACCGGAAGCTGGAACTAAAAAAGACCAACATCTTTTTGATGCAAAAGGATTACCATCAGGTTTACGTTTTGTATAAACGTCTCTTGGCGAAGAAAGCCGAGACCCCGAAAGTGGAAGCACCTGTGGATAGCCTCCTCCTCGCTAACGATTATTTCCTTTTTGTTGAAACGATAGCGCTTTTCGGCATTTTGAATTTTAATTTTTCTTGCGATCCTTCGACCCGTTTTTCGATGGAAGAGTTGCAGCTTTCTTGCGCCTACAAAAAATGGAGTCTCACCCTCAAAAGCATCGGCAAAACCGCATTGCTTTTGGAAGTAAACAAGAACCATTCCTATCGTCTTCTTCTCGTTCCGAGCCTCGAAGGGACTCCAGAAGTGACTGACGAAATGAAAGAAGAGGCCGATGAGGTGGTCTACCTCACGCCTTTCGAAGAAGACGCCTTGGCTTCAAATAAGGTTTATATCAGCGTTGAGAACATCGAATCGTTCCGTCGAATTCAACAGCTGGTCTTAAAAGCGATGGTTTATGCTGATGAGACCCATGATGACTGCCCTTTTTGCCATGGGAAACTTATCTATCACCCCAAAAGCGGCATCTACGAATGCGACAGTTGCCACTTGGCGATCGCTTCTGAGGTTTGCCCGGAAACGAAAAAGAGCTATTGGACGACGGGTATCGTTTCCAAAAAGAAGAACTCGGTTAATCCAGCGGACTACAAATTGGATGAGCGCTGGCTTTATGAACGAAAGGTTGAAGGTCTTCTTTATTTCCGAAATATTACAAAAATCACTGACGAATCCCTCTTCGTCTGTCCTTATTGCGGCAAAAGTCACGCCGATTAACGGCGCAAGAATTTCGAGCGGAGATAATCTGCGACAACTGGAGCGATCGAAAGGATTTCCGAACGTTCCTGATTCGATTCTATGGTGTTCGAAATATAAGTCTTTTTGATGCCAGATTCTTTAATGAGTTCACTCGCCCGTCCGGAGAAAATGCCATGGGTAGCGGCAACCCAGACTTCTTTAGCCCCGTGGGCCAAAAGGAATTTAGCGACTTCACTTAGCGTCCCTGCCGTATCAATGATGTCATCGATAATTAAGCAAAGTTTGCCTTGGAAATCGCCATCGACTTTCTCGATGACGGCTTTATTAGGTTGTGGCCGGTTTTTAATGGCGTAAGCGAAGCAAGAACCTTCGAAATTGCTTGCGAAATTTTGGGCGCGAGACAAACCGCCGTGATCGGGCGAAACGATGCAAACAGAACTGCTTGGAATTCGCGCTTCATCAAGATCATGAAGGAAGCGCTGAGCAAAAATCGGAGCAGCGGTCAGATTGACGTGTGCTTCGGGGAATTGGGCAAAAAGCTTCATCGAATGGAAATCGACGACCACAATTTCATCAATGCCAGCAGTCGCTAGAATTTTAGCGACGAGAAGCCCGCTGATCGGATCGCCCGGATCGATGATGCGGTCCTGACGAGCGTAACCGAAATAGGGGATGACGGCAGTGATGCTCTTAGCGTTGGCGTTTTTGAGGGCGTCAACAAAAACCAAGAGATCCATGAGACGTGCGCTCACGGGGTTGTAGGTTGAATGAATGATGATGCAATCGCGATCAGTCACCGGGCAAAGAGGCTTAGCAAAGGTCTCGCCATCAGCGAAGTGCGTCACTTTATTCGGCGACAAAGGTAGGTTAAGTAAGAGGGAAACCTCACGAGCCACGTTGGGATTGGCCCCGAGCGTAAAAAGGAGAGGTTCCTGATGTTGACTTAGCATTGTTTTCTCCACTAAGTAAGTATAAGTATGTCCTAGGTCTTTTTCCATTCGAAGCGCTTTCTTTTCGCCCTTTTTTAATCCAGGTTGTCCTTCTTGCGTATCTCCCTCTATAATTAAAAGTTATCTTGGAGGCCGCATCATGAAAGAAATGGTCATGTCCGAAGAGGAGATTATCTCTTCTTGTCGAGATCTCGGCAATAAGTTAACCATCCGTCTACAGAACGAGGAGAAACTCCCCTTATTCGTTGTCGTGATGAAAGGTGCGATGAATTTCGCGATCGATTTGATGAAATACGTTGAGGTTCCTTTGTTGGAGGATTACGTTCAAATCCAAAGCTATAGCGGCACCCATTCTACGGGTAAGATAGCCTTGCTTCATGACCTTTCGACTCCGATTGATGGTCGTAGCGTCGTCGTTATTGAAGACGTGGTGGACACGGGCCTTACGATGTCTTTTTTAACGAAGCACCTTCAGGAAATCGGGAAACCGAAGCAAATTATCCTTTGCGCGCTTTTCGACAAAAAAATCGCCCGTCAAGTCGAGGTTAAAGTCGATTATGCCGGGCGAGTGTTAACAGAGAACAAATTCTTATTGGGATACGGTCTTGATTACAAGGGACTTAAACGCAATATCCCTTACGTCTACATTCCAACCACCGAAGAGGTGGCTGAGATGGATCAGCTTTTAGCGAAGAGGAATTAGTTATTTGACGGTGCCGTCGACGGTGCCGAAGATTCGATCGCCTGCATCCCCGAGACCCGGGCAGATGTAGGCGTTTTTGTTTAAGCAACGGTCTAAAGCGCCAAAGTAGAGAGGGATATCCGGATTTTCTTCGCAGAAGGCTTTGACGCCCTCCGGAGCAGCAATAATGCAAACGAAGGTGATGTGTTTCGCGCCGTGTTTCTTGAGGATTTTCACGGCATCAATACCACTTCCGCCAGTCGCGAGCATCGGATCAAGAAGATAGATGTTCATGTCGGCTAAGCCCGCCGGAAGCTTGCAATAGTATTCAACCGGTTGATGGGTCACTTCGTTGCGATATAAGCCAATGTGCCCGCAATGAGCAGTCGGCAAGAGCGATAAGAACCCATCGACCATACCCATACCAGCCCGGAGAATCGGTACGAAGCAGATTTTCTTGCCGCTGACGGTCGGCTGGGTGGTTTTTTCAATCGGAGTTTCGATCTCGATGTCTTCGGTCGGAAGATCTTTCAAGACTTCGTAACCCTCGAGCATCGCGATTTCTTTCACCAAGGGGCGGAAGACGCTCGTCGGCGTATTTTTCTCGCGCAAAAGCGTGATTTTGTGCTTGAGTAAAGGATGGTTCAGCAAAGTGGCATTCGGATATTGAGATAAATCCATGACTATCTCCTCTTTTCTAGTTTTTTATTTTAACGTATTGTGTCGGCAAGGTTCATTCTTTTTTGATGAAAGTGCTTTTCATCGCTCCTCTCGGAAATAATTGATGTCCAAGGAGGCAGGGGGTTGGTTCTCTTTTTTCCGTTTGGCGCTATTGATAACCAAGATAATAATCGTGACGATGTAAGGGAGCATTTTGAGCAGTTCGGATAATCCCGTGAACGAAGCGAAATTCACCAAGGACGGCAAATAGTTGTAGGCCCAGAAAAGGATGCCGAAGAGGATCGACCCCCAAATGAGGCGAATCGGGTGCCAACTCGTGAAGATGACAAGGGCGACGGCGAGCCAGCCAATCGCTTCAATATTGTTATTGGTACTCCAAACACCATTTCCAAACTGCAAAACATAAATCATGCCCGCTAAGCCGCAAATTCCGCACCCGATCATGGTCGAATAGTATTTGTATTGGTTGACGTTGATACCAGCGGCATCCGCTGTGGCGGGGGATTCGCCGACGGAGCGAAGCGATAAACCGCTTCGGCTCTTTTTAAGATAAAGGTCCATCCCGATGGCGATTAGGATGGTTAGGTAAACCATGAAACCATAGCCAAAGAAAACCGGGCCGATAAAAGGGACGGAGGAAATGCCAGGGATCACCGTGTTGAAGACCGAGCCGCTGAAGGAGGCTTTTGAAGAGGTTTCAATGCCGACTGCAAACGAAAGGAATTTGGAAAAACCCACGCAAGAGGTCGTGAGCAATAAACCCATGACGTTTTGGTTGCATTTAAACGTCACGCACATGAGCGAATAGACACCACCAAAGAACGCCCCGACGGTAAATGCGACGCTGATAGAAATGAGAATAACGATAAAAGGATTGGGATTTGCGGAGGTATTTTCGTAAGAGAAGGTCGCATAGTAGGATAAGAAGGCACTGATGTACATGATGCCTGGCACCCCGAGATTAAGATGACCGCCTTTTTCGGTAAGCGTTTCGCCCAAGGCTCCCATCATGATGATGGTGCCATAAATTACGGAGGTTACCATCCAAGCAATAAAACTACTCATGGCGTTCTCCTCCTTTTACTTCATCTTGATTGATGATTTTCACTTCGTCATTAATCGTGGCTGTCTTTTTGATGGGCGTTCGCCACAATAAGCGGTAGCGGATGAAGAATTCGGAAAGCATGATGCAGATGATGAAGACGAAGACGAGAATCTCGCAAGAATAATCATTCAAAGCGGGAGCATAGCCGACGTTATTGAGGTTGACGGCACCCCGATCCAAGAAGACGATGAGCGAAGAGAATGCAATCATCATCAAGGGGTTAAAGTTTGCTAACCAGGCCACGATGATGGCGGTGAAACCATAGCCGCCAGAGGTGTCCGTCGAGATTTTATGGTCGATTCCGGCGACATAGATGAAGCCGATTAAACCGCACAAGGCACCAGAAATGATCATCGTCCGCATAATGCTCCAAGAAACCTTGATGCCAGTATAGCGAGCGGTATTGAGACTTTCGCCGATGACTTGGAGCTCATAACCTTGTTTGGTATAACGGAGATAAATTGTCATCGCCACCGTCAAAATAAGCACGATGATTAAAGGCAAAATCACGGCGTTGCCCCCGATGGTGGGTAGCCAACCCACTTTGGTGGAACCATTGATAATCGACATCGAAGAGTTCGCACCTTTCCAGTTTAAGGTCGCAAAAGAAACGATTTGAATGGCGATGTAATTCATCATTAAAGTGAAGAGGGTTTCATTAGTGTTCCATTTCGCCTTGAAATAGGCAGGGATGAGACCCCAAATGCCCCCGAAAAGCATCGCGGTAAGTAAGCTTAGAATGATGACGAGCCAACTGGGAAGGTAAGAACCATAAATCATCACGAGGCTGCACCCCATCGCACCCATGAGGATTTGCCCTTGGGCCCCGACGTTCCAAAATCGCATTTGATAAGCGGGTGCCAAAGCCACGGAAACGCCGAGCAAAAGTACCATTTCTTCCAAACTTTGGCGGAACTTGTATTTGTTTTGAAACGAGCCTTTGAAAAGGTAATCGACAGCAGGGAAGGGGTTCTTTTGACCGATGATGGCCAAAAGAATGATGCAGAGCACGATGGCGGTAGAAACGCAGATGGCGCGAACGAATAGCTTTTGCCAACCATTGAGGTCGTTCCGCTTAACGGTACGAATTAAGGGTTCGCCATTTCCTTTATTAAAGAGCATGGGCAGCCTCCGAAGACGTTCCACTCATCAGAGCGCCGATTTCTTTTTTACTGGTCTTGCGGGCTTCGAGAATTCCGGTGACCTTGCCCCCGCAAAGGACGAGGATACGGTCGGCGAGTTCGAGGAGCACGTCGATATCCTCACCGACGTAAATCACCGACAAACCTGCCCTCTTTTGTTCATCGAGGAGGTTGTAAATAGTGTAAGAGGTATTGATATCGAGTCCCCGAACCGCGTAAGCGGTCATTAAGACGCGAGGCGAGGAAGCGATCTCCCGTCCGACCAAGACTTTTTGGACGTTGCCACCCGACAATTTTCGGACCGGGGTCTTAATCGAAGGCGTGTTGACTTGAAGTTTTTCCCGCACTTCTTTGGCGAGATCGCTGGGTTCCCGATAAGAAAGGAATGGTGTTTTGCTATGTTCATAGGAGCGAAGCATCATGTTATTGACCATATCCATGTCGCCAACCAGCCCCATGCCTAAGCGGTCTTCGGGGACAAAGGCGAGGGAAATGCCCAATTCTTTGATTTCTTTGACGCTCCGACCGACGAGTTCTGCCTCATCTGGAAGCGGGGCCGGTTTTTTGCCGCGGACAGGTCGTTCCACTTCGGGATGGTCTTTGCTGTAGTGATAAATAATCGAGGACCCCTTTTCGGTTTTCTGGAGACCGGCGATGGCTTCGAGAAGAGCTTTTTGTCCGCTTCCTGAAACACCAGCGATGCCTAAAATCTCACCGCTTCGAGCGGTAAAGGAAACATCATCCAATGTTTTCACGCCATATTCGTCTAGGGTGGTGAGGTGTTCGATTTCGAGGACGTCTTGGGGATGGATGGGGCTAGCCCGAGCAATGTGGAGTTCGATATGCTCGCCAACCATCGCATCGGTTAAAGAGGCCTCCGTCGCATCTTTCGTTTCAATGATCGCAGCTAGTTTTCCTTTGCGGAGCACGGCAACTTCATCCGAAAGTGAAAGGACTTCAGAGAGTTTGTGCGTGATAATAATGATACTTTTGCCAGCTTCTTTCATTTTGCGGAGCACGGCAAAAAGAATGTCGCATTCTTGCGGGGTCAATACGGCGGTGGGCTCATCGAGAATTAGGGTATCCATTCCCCGATAAAGCAATTTCACGATCTCGACTTTTTGTTTTTCGGAAACGGACATGTCATAGACTTTTTTGTTGAGATCCAGTTCAAAACCATATTGTTGGCTGAGGGAAGCGATTTGCTGGTTGACCTCTTTCATTTTTAACGGGCCTTTACCGGGCATTCCGAGCACGATGTTCTCGCTGGCGGTAAAAACATCGATCAGCTTAAAATGCTGATGGATCATGCCAATTCCATAGGCATAAGCGACTTTCGGCGATGTGATTTTGACTTCTTTGCCATCGATCTCAATTGAGCCACTGTCGGGATAATAAATGCCAGAAAGCATGTTCATTAAGGTCGTCTTCCCCGAACCGTTTTCACCTAAAAGAGCCAGGATTTCTCCTGGCTTAATTTCAAAGGAAATATCATCATTGGCTGCATTGTTCCCAAAGAATTTACTGAGATGTTTGAAGGCAATGATTTTTCCCATGAGTCTCCTTTTAATAGCGAAAGAAGGAAGGGGTTTGGACCCCTTCCTTTGTTGACGAGTCGATTAGTTCAGCCAAGTAATGCCATCAACCTTCAAATCGAAATACGGGGCAGCCCGATAGGTCGACTCGGAGAAATAAGTGATGCCGTTGTCCGTCTTGATGGTTTCAACGCTGTCGCCTTGATAGATGGTTGATCCCGTCGAGTAATCAATCTTCGAAAGGTTGAAGGTGTGAGTCGTGACTTTTGCGTTGCTGACCTTGAAGTTGTCAGTATTGAAAACTTGGATCGTACCAGCTTTGATGCCCGCGATCGCTTTATCGACGGCCGCTTGGGTGCCATCGGCGACGCACTTGCTATTGAGCGGAGAAATCGCAACCGCATCTGCATCGTAGCCTTTGCACCAATCATCCGCGATGGTTTGGTTATTGAGGTATTGGCCGAAGAGGTATTCGTAATAGACTTCCCAGCTGTTGATGGCCGAAGTGAGCGCGGCATTCGGAGCCACGGTGGTCATATCGATGTTGAAGCCAACCGAATAGCAAACATATTTTTTATCGCCAGAACGCGTGGTGCCAAGTAAGCTTTCGACTTTGCCCGGAGCGCCGGTGGAATCGGCATGCTGGCCAATGATGACGCAACCTTTTTTGACGAGAGCGTCGGCGGCACTGGCTTCTTTATCGATGTCAAACCAGGAATTGGTGAAGCTCACATCCATCACGACGTTGCTGATGACCGATTTGATGCCAAGATAGAACGAGGTGAATCCGGAAATGACTTCGGCGTATTGGAAGGCGCCGACATAACCGACTTTCCAGTTGCCATTGCCATCTTGATTGAACGTGGTGTCCAAACTGTTCGCCTCGGCTAAAGCCTTAAGTTTCATTCCGGCGACGATGCCCGAGACATAACGGGCCTGATAAATCGAGACGAAAGCATTTTTGAAGTTGGTTTTGCCGGAGATTTTCGCATAATCGCCAGTCATCGCAATGAACTTCGCCTCGGGGTAAGTCTCGGCAGCTTGGTTCATGTAATCCTGATGGCCATAACTATTGGAAACGACTAAGCCGCAATCGCTGGCGACCAAATCGTCAATCGCGGTTTTGCAGCCCGAATCTTCGAGGACTTTCTTTTTATAAATGAGACGATCAGTGACGCCGAGCTTTGCTGCTGCGGCCGCCATGCCATCCATGTGAGCTTTGGTGTAACCTTCGGTTTCGTCTCCGATGAGAATGAGACCGATTTTACCGTTATTGGCATAAGATGTTGCTTTCGAAGTCGAAGTGCTCGTCTTGCTGGTATCGGAAGAAGTCGGAGTGCTGGTGCAACCCGCAAGCAAAGAAGCTCCGGTCGCAGCGATGAGGGAGAACAAGACGACATTCAAATGGTTTTTCATGCCTTTGATCCTTTTCTCGCATCTTCTTCCTATGAAAATGGAAAACGATCTCTTCAAAGGCAAAAAAACCTAAAAAAGTTTTTTTGGTTTGATTCGTAGTGCCTGGATTATATGGTCCTGGCGTAGAGACGGTCCCACCGATTAGGGAGAATATACGAATGCCAATTTTTGGCACCTTCATTATGCCTGATTTAAGGGTTTAAAGCATCAAAACCGCAATGTAAGCGCTCACCAAAAAGCCCTTATTTATATACTTATAAATAATGCATTTTTTGACCCTTTTCAACCCTTTGTCTTCCTTGGGGACATGGGCATAGAATGAAGGGACATAGGCAGGCAAGAATATGAAAGAGTTGGAAGAGCGAATTCAAGAAGATGGCATTGTCATTGATAACGAGATTCTCAAAGTCGATTCTTTTATTAACCATCAAATTGATACGCGTTTATTGAATGATGTTTGCACGTATTTAGTGGCGCCTTTTCATGGCGTTGATAAAGTCTTGACAATCGAGACGAGCGGCATTGCTTTCGCTCTTGGAGCTGCTCAAAAACTCGGCAATATCCCCTTGGTTTTTGCTAAAAAAAGCAAATCAAAGATTGTTGATGCGGACCATGTTTATACCGCGATGGTGAAATCCTTCACTCGGGGTATCGTTTCGCCCATCTATGTCGATAAACGGTTTATTAAATCCGGCGAAAAGATATTGATTGTTGATGATTTTTTGGCTGAAGGCAACGCGATTCTTGGCTTAATCGAGATTTGCCGTCAAGCCGGTGCCCAAGTCATCGGGGCGGCTGTCGCCATCGAAAAGAGTTTTCAAGGGGGTCACGCGAAGATTGAACCCTTGGGGATCCCAGTCGTTAGCGCAGCGGACATCCGAGGATTTGAAAACGGGAAGGTCCTTTTCCGAAATTAAGTCAGCCTTCTTGTGGCGGAAGCGGAGAAAATCCACTAGAATAAAGAACGTTGTTTTTAGGAACATAATCAACACAAGGAGTCTTATTCATGGATTACGAGAAATACGTTGGCGTTATCAATGGTTTTCCGAAAGAAGGAATCTCGTTTAAAGACATCAGCCCTCTTTTGGCCGATCCTAAGGCATTCCAATCCTGCATCGATGATTTTGCCAAATTAGCGGCTCCCTATCATCCGACGAAGATTGTTGGACCCGAATCTCGTGGCTTCATCTTTGGGGCGGCTCTGGCCTACAAAATGGGCGTCGGTTTCGTTATGGCGAGAAAAGCAGGGAAACTTCCGGGTCATAACTACGCGGTTTCTTATGCTCTCGAATATGGCAACGCTACTTTAGAGATCCGCGAAGACGCCTTGGCCGCTGATGATCGCGTTCTTTTGATTGATGATTTGATTGCGACTGGTGGAAGTTTCCAAGCCTTAGAAAAATTGGTGCGAAAAGCTGGAGCAGAACCGGTTGCTGCGATGACCTTTATTTATCTCAAAGAACTGGAAGGAGAGAAAGCTTTAGACATCCCCTTCCATTCGCTTTTGAGTTTGTCCGCCGTGAAGTAAAAGCTGAGGCTAAACCCTCAAAAGGAGTGAAACGATGCAAAGAATCATCGTATTAGACTTTGGGGGTCAGTATAACCAATTGATTGCTCGACGTGTCCGTGATTGTCACGTCTATTCTGAAGTTTTGCCCTTTTCAACATCAATCGAAACCTTAAAAGACCCCGAGATCAAAGGCATCATTTTTACGGGTGGACCCAATTCTGTCTACGATGTCCTTTCGCCCCACGTCAATCCGGAGATTTTTCATTTAGGAAAACCGATTCTTGGCATTTGCTACGGTGCTCAACTCATGGCTTACGAGCTTGGCGGTGAAGTTCAAAGCGCGAAATCTAGCGAGTTCGGCAAAACAAAAATATCCTTGCAAAAACCCTCTCTTCTTTGGGAAGGCGTCCATCCGACAACCAACGTTTTTATGTCTCATAATGACCAGGCCACCCGCTTGCCGGAAGGTTTTGTGCAAACGGCTTCCTCGTTATCTTGTCCCAACGCCGCCTTCGAAGATGCGAAGCATCGCCTTTATGCGACTCAGTTCCATCCCGAAGTCGTCCATAGCGAAGAGGGACAGAAGATGATCGAAAACTTTGTTTACCGAATCGCCGGTTGTCTTCCCTCATGGAAGAGCGAGAATTTCATTGAGGACAAAATCAAGGAAATTCGCGATAAAGTGGGCGATAAAGAAGTTCTTTGCGCCTTATCCGGTGGCGTCGACTCGGCAGTTACGGCGACTTTGATTGAGAAAGCTATCGGGTCGAAATTGACTTGTGTTTTTGTTGATCACGGCCTTTTACGGAAGGGCGAAGCGGAACAAGTCAAAGCCCTTTTCTCCGACCGTTCTCGTTTTCAAATGAATTTCATTCCGGTCGATGCTTCTGAGCTTTTCCTTTCACGCTTGGCGGGAGTGAGCGAGCCTGAGGAAAAACGAAAAATCATTGGCAAAACCTTCATCGATTGCTTTGTGGAGACCCGCAAAAAAATCCCTAACGCTCGCTATTTGGCTCAAGGAACGATTTATCCGGATCGCATCGAAAGCGGTTTTGGCGTCTCAGCAAAGATCAAATCGCATCATAACGTTGGCGGTTTACCGAAGGATATCGATTTTAATGGTATCGTCGAACCTTTAAACGATCTCTTTAAAGACGAGGTTCGTGAAGTCGGTTTACGGCTTGGCCTTCCGAAAGAATTGGTCTATCGTCAGCCCTTCCCCGGACCTGGATTGGCGATTCGAATCATTGGTGAAGTCACCAAAGAGAAGATCAAAATCGTTCAAGATGCCGATCAAATCTTCCGAGAAGAAGTTGCTCGGGCAGATCTCGTTGAGAAGCCTTCGCAATACTTTGCCGCTTTAAGCAATATGCGAAGCGTTGGTGTCATGGGCGACCAGAGGACTTACGACTACGCCATTGTTTTACGGGCTGTCAGCACCGATGATTTCATGACGGGAAAGCCCGTTGAACTTCCTTATTCTCTTTTGAGCGTGGTTTCCGACCGCATTGTCAACGAAGTCAAAGGCGTGAATCGCGTTCTTTATGACTTTACATCGAAACCTCCTTCGACCATCGAATTAGAATAATTCGTTGTGTTTTTATTAAAAAACACAGGTTTTTCTTGGAAGCGTTTCCATTGTTTTTTCGGCATCGAGGTTCTAAAAATCCGTATAATTATTTAAAGGAGTTTTCGAATTCGTTTTCGGATTCGAAGAAGATCACCTATGGAAAAAGACGAGAAAATCGTTGGGACCGGCATCACTTTTGACGATGTCCTTCTCTTGCCGCGCTATAGCGAGGTTACCCCCGACATGGTTTCGTTAAAAACCCGCTTGAGCAAACACATCACGCTCAATATTCCGCTCGTTTCGGCGGCAATGGACACCGTGACGGAAAGCCAAATGGCGATTGCCTTGGCTCGGGCAGGTGGCATTGGCATTATCCATAAAAACATGACGATTGAACGCCAAGCTGAAGAAGTGGACCGGGTCAAACGAAGCGAAAATGGCGTGATCAAGAATCCTATTACCGTCACCAAAGAGAAAAAACTCGATGAAGTTTTGGCTTTAATGGCGAAATATCACATTTCGGGAATTCCTGTCGTCGATGAGAACAAAATCTTGATCGGCATCATCACCAACCGCGATTTGAAATTTGAAACGAATCTTCAGAAAAAAGTCGAAGAGGTTATGAGCAAAATGCCTCTGGTGACTGGCGAAGAAGGAACCAGCATCACGGAAGCCGAGAAAATTTTGGCCGCGAGCAAGAAAGAAAAACTACCCCTCGTTGATAAACAAGGTCGCCTTTGCGGACTTATTACCGTAAAAGACATCGAAAAGATTAAGCAATACCCTCAAGCTGCTAAAGACCAATATGGTCGTCTTCTTTGCGGTGCTGGCGTCGGAATTACTCCGGACTTATTAACCCGGGCAAAAGCATTGATTGCCGCCGGGGTCGACGTCCTCGCTCTCGATAGCGCCCATGGCGATAGCAAAAACGTTATTGAAGCGCTGAAACTTTTGAAGAAAGAATTCCCCAATACGGACATTATCGCCGGCAATGTCGCGACGTATGAAGGCGCTTGCGATTTAATGAAGGCTGGTGCGGACGCGGTCAAAGTTGGAATGGGACCAGGCTCGATTTGCACGACGCGTATCATTTCGGGCATGGGCGTTCCTCAAATCACGGCGATTCTCGAAGCCGCTCAAGCTTCGAAAGAATATCATTGCCCGATTATCGCGGATGGCGGAATCAAGTATAGTGGCGATATCACTAAGGCTTTGGCCGCCGGAGCGAATTCGGTAATGATGGGTGCGATTTTCGGAGGCTGCGAAGAGGCGCCTGGTGCGGTCGAACTGTATATGGGACGGAAATACAAAGTCTATCGGGGCATGGGCTCCCTTGGTGCGATGGAGCAAGCTCATGGCAGCGCTGATCGTTATTTCCAAAATGGTCACGAAAAGCTCGTACCAGAAGGCGTGGAAGGAAGAGTTCCTTATCGCGGCAATGCGGGTGATGTGATTTTTGAACTCTTGGGTGGGCTGCGCTCGGGCATGGGTTACCTTGGTGTTGCAACTCTCGATGATCTCGCGAAGTACGGAAAGTTCATAAAGATTACACAAGCCTCGCTAAAAGAAAGCCATCCTCACGATATTGATATCACGAAAGAAAGCCCAAACTATTCGGTTGAAAAATAAGGTTTCAGCGATTCTTTTGTTTCATTTGGCCTTGGATCTCCAAGGCCTTTCTTTTTGAAAACTAAAAAAGATTTCCGACAACGCTTTTCTCTTTTAAGGAAGTCTTTTATTATAACGTTCCCGAACGGAAATCAATACTGCTAATCGCTTTCAGAGTTGAATTTTTTTCTTTTGCTTGAAATGAAAACGATAACCGATAAACTCTTTCCGAAAGCGGAAGACCGATGACAAATTTCCAGGGCAAAAACACGAATCCTAAGAATCGTGGTGTCCCCTGTTTGTTAGCAGGGTTTCCCTTCCAATATCGCTTTGAATTTGAGGACTAGGTAACTAGTCCTTTTTTTTCAACGCGGAAAGGAGCTCCTATGGAGAGCGAGAAACGAATGTTGCTTGATGTCGATGAGTTTCCCAAAAAGAAGGGCCAAGCGCTGATTTTGGCCATTCAACACGTGCTTGCCATGTTTGTGGCTTGCATCACCGTGCCGTTGATCGTCTATTCGCCTTATGTTACAGCGAGTGGCGAAAGCATGATGAACGCTTTGATTGGTCCGACCATTGTTTCGGCGGGCTTAGGCACCCTCTTCTATCTCTTCATGACCAAGTTCAAATCGCCGATGTTCTTGGCTTCGAGCTTCGCTTATATGGCCCCGATGTCCTCGGCTTTGGCTGCGGTCGCGGTGACTAATGCAAATGGAACCGTGACGACGAACCTTTGGATTTTGCCGATTGGCATGGCCATGGTTGGAGCGGTCTATTGCTTAGTAGCTCTCTTCATTAAACTCTTTGGCGTTAACTGGCTGAATAAGCTTTTGCCTCCGGTGGTCGTTGGGCCAGTCATCATGGTCATTGGCCTTTCGTTAGCTGGAAGCGCCATCAGCAATTTGACGGGAGGGAGCGTTGGAACTTCTTCCTACAATCTTATCAAGATTCTTTGCGGATTAATTGCAATGGTGGTGACCGCGTTGGCGGCCCATTATGGCAAAAACACGATTGCCCTGATCCCCTTTGTGATTGGCATGGCGGCTGGCTATGCAGTCGCTGCGATTTTTACGGGAATCGGCTATGGCATCGGAAATACTTATCTCCAAGTAGTAGACTTCTCACCTTTGGTTCAGAACTTCTCGCCATTGCGGTTTACTTCGTTCTTAAATTATCCGGATTTCCTTTTCTTGATCAAAGGATCCGACGTTCCGCTCACCTGGCTCGATGTCGGCAAAGCGGCGGTGCTCTTTGTCCCGGTCTCCTTTGTCACGATTTGTGAACACATTGGCGACCATAAGAATATGTCAGGCATCTTGGGTCGTGACTTATTGACGGACCCGGGTTTAACTCGCACTCTGGTTGGCGATGGCGTCGCAACAGCCATTTCAGGCGTGACATGTGGTGTTGCCAATACGACTTATGGCGAGAACGTGGCCGTCGTTGGTGTGACCCGGATTGCTTCGGTCAAAGTGATTGTTTTGGCTTGCGGTATTGCGATTCTCTTGGGCTTCCTCTCTCCCGTCATGGCATTAACGATGACGATTCCGGCTTGCGTTACTGGCGGCGTCTCGTTAATTCTCTATGGCTTTATTGCGGCGAGCGGCGTCAAGATGCTGATCAACGAAAAGATCGACTTCGGCGTGACGAAGAATATCTTCGTGGCATCCGTCATCTTGGTGAGTGGCATTGGTGGATTGGTCTTCGCTTTCGGTGATAATGGTGGTCAACCAGTCGTTGAAATCACTTCGATTGCCGTCTCGATGATTCTGGGTATCTTTATGAATTCGATTCTTCGCGAGAAGAAAAAGCCAGTGAGTGAAGTTAAACCTAACTAAGCTGGCGGATAAATAAGAAAAGCGCCATCCTCGGAAGGGGATGGCGCTTTATTGTCTCATTAATGATGGGCGAAGGACATCGCACCGTTTTCGGCGGCGCCGCAGGAGATTCCACGAACCTCGGGCGTATCCGGAAGCGAACCGCCGATGACGAATTGAGCATAGTTAAGAATCGAGCGAGTCATCCACATCCAAAGATAAGTGTAGAGATAATCTTTCGCGAAATGAATGCCCCATCGATCAAGGCATTCTTTAGCAATAGGCAAGATTTCGTTAGAAAGAAAATCATCGAAATCGGCAGGTTTAGTGGTGCGCGGAAAAACGTGACCGTAGTTTATTGAGAAAGAGGCGTAATTGGGATTCGCGAGCAAGAAATCAACCATGCCATTCCAGAAGGAAGGAAAGTCAAAACTGCCCTTGGCGAAGACAGAACGGGCGGTATCGTTAAAGGCTTGGGCAATCTTTTGATCCGCTACCGAAAGAAGTTTTTCTTTGCTCTTGAAATGGTCATAGATGACAAACTCGGAAATGTCACAAACCTTGGCAATTTCTTTCGTTGAAAGTTTGTTCGCTCCATTTTTTGAGCCGACGAGGATGGTTGCATCAATGATTTTTTCGTCTATGTTATCGAGATATCGGTATGACATATGGTATCGTTATTATCGTCTTTTTTACTGGTCAAAAAAAGTCCTTTTCACACAATTTGGGCATTTTTGTAACTTTTGGTAGAACATCGTTTTTGAGTCCTCGTTTGAATCAGAGGGGTTTTGGAAAAATTAAGCGGCTTTTGCGGAGATTTTCCAAAATGCCTGCATGCCCGACAAAATGAGGTTGGCTTGGTTTTGACGGATTTTTGGCGTATCTGGGATTTCTTTCGAAATCAATAACTGAGCGAAAGAAAAAAGTTCACGTAAAAGGAAACAATAGACTTCAAATGTCGGCGAAGGTTCGAGGACAATATCGTAGGATTTGAGGAAAAACGTAGCACTTTCAAGAATGTGTTCTTGGAAGCGTTTTTCTTCAGCTTTCTTAGCGCCGTAATGCGGGAAGAAGTGTCCATAACTGAGGGAGAAACCATTCCAAGAAGGGTGTTTGAGTTGATAATCTAAAAGTTTTGAAAAGAGTTCTGGGAAAGGTAACTGCTCCCGACAGAGACGCAAGAGTTCATCGCGGAAATGGTGAGCCACATACCGATTCGCTTCATCGAGAAGATGTTCTTTTGAAGTGAAATGTTCATAGATTAAAAATTCGGAAACGCCACAGGCGGCAGCGATATGAATCGCCGAAAATTTTTGAATGGTGGTGTTCCCGCCTTCGTCCAAGGTGGCAAGCAAAACGGCTTCTTCAAGCTGGTTCATACCTGTTCCCCCTTTGTGAAAGAATGGATCCCTTTTCCAATTAACGAAAACATCAACTCACGAGTATTCGAATTATCGGATCCATAGCCATAAAGTATAAATGAACTGAAATAGAGGCAGTTACGCATAAAGTAATCCCAAATTAAGGCTTGAGAATCTTCTTCTCCAGGTTGGAGGGGTGAGAAAAAGATGGCGGCGTTTTCTTTTAAGAATGTTTCGTATTCATTTTCGCCCCAGGCAGGGGTATCGGCGGCGTGCGGGATGCCGTGTCCGAAATTTAAAGCGAAGAAAGTGAGTCCTTTATGGCTTAAGAGAAAGTCGAGATAACGATTGAAGAACGCAAAAAAATCAAGGTGTTCTTTTTCTAGGGCAATCGCCCCTTGCGATAAGGCGTTCATCACCATCTTATCGGCGGCAATCATGAGATTTTGCTTGTTCCCGAAGTGCTTGAAAATAACATATTCCGAAATGTGGCAACGCTCCGCGATGTCTTTCGTAGAAACACCTTTTTTTGCATGGGGAGCACCAGCTAGGGAAATGGTAGCTTTGACGATTTTTTCGTCGATATGGTCAAGCTTGCGGTACGCCATGCCTCAATTATGGCATATTTTCTATAAAAAACATTAAAAACGAATAAGAATAAAAATATTAAATAGCAAACACTATCAAAATTTCATGTCAATCGAAAAATCATCAAACATCAAATGAAACATCATCATGATGAAATTCGTAAAAAAGTGAAATTTTTAAAATTTATTCTCGGGAATCTAACAAAATTTCCAAAATTACATTTGGCTGAGGAATCTTCGTTATTTTTTTATGCTCATCGCTTCTCATCAATCAGAAAAAGCCTATAATAAAAATATGGATTTTTCGGGTTGGGAAAAGCTTTCCCTTTTGGACTTTGACGATAACATTACGACGACGCTATTCATGGCAGGCTGCGATTTCCGCTGCCCGTTTTGCCATAACTCTTCCTTGGTTTTGAATCCTAAAAGTGCTCCGACGATTCCTTGGGATGAAATTTTGGAGTACCTCCGTCAACGGAAAAATGTTTTGGATGCCGTCTGCGTGACGGGCGGGGAGCCGACGATGATGCCGGATCTGTTAGAGAAACTAACTCAGATTAAACAATTGGGCTATATTATCAAACTCGATTCGAATGGTTCGCGGCCTGAAGTTCTTCGGGTGGCGGTGGAACAAGGCCTTGTCGACTATGTGGCAATGGACATCAAGAACTCGAAAGAGAAATATGCGATGACGGTTGGTACGAGTGCCTTCAAGATGGAAGATATTGAAGAATCGGTTCGCTTCCTTATCGATGGCAGGATTCCTTATGAGTTCCGGACCACTTCGATTCTCGAATACCATAATCAGCACGATTTCGAAGAGATCGGCGCCTGGCTTGAAGGGGCGCAACGTTATTATCTCCAGCGCTACATTGATTCGGAAAACTGCATCTCCCATGGACTGCATATGATTCCGAAAGAACAGGCTTTGATTTATAAAGCGATTCTCTCGAAATACATTACTCACGTTGACCTTAGAGGTTACGATTAAAAAAGCTTCGGCATCTTCAAAGGATGGCCGAAGCTATTTTTTAAGCGTGGAGAAGATTGAAGACGTAATTCGAAGCACTCAAGGCGGCAATCGCGCCATCGCCACAAGCGGTGGTTAACTGGCGGACTTTCTTATCGCGGCAATCGCCACAAGCGAAGATGCCTGGGGTTTTACATGCCATCATCTCGTCCGTAAGAATGAAACCTTTTTGGAGTGAAACTACATTGGCGAAACGCTCATTGTCAGGGAGCTGGCCGATCGCGACGAAGGCCGCGGAAGTCGGGAAGTCTTTCTTTTCTTTCGTTTGGGTGTTTTGGAAGCTGACCGAAGTCAATTTGCTGCCATCGCCATTGAACGAAAGGGAGGACATATTATGCGTTATAGTGACGTTTTGCAGGGATTTTAAGCCTTTGACCAGGACGTCATCGGCGAAGAATTTGTCGAAGAGTGTCACCACATCGACATGGGGGCATTCGCCCGCTAAGAGAATCGCATATTGAAGGGCACTATTGGCATCGCCAATCACCATGACATCTTTGCCGGCGTAGAAGGGACCATCGCAGACGGCACAATAGCTGACGCCATGTCCGAGATAGTGGTCTTCGCCTTCGATGTTGAGGTGGCGGTGTTTGACGCCAGTGGCGAGGATCACGCTATAAGCGCGGTACTCTCCGCTTTTGCCTTTGACAAGGAAACCTTGACCTTCTTTTTCGATGCTTTCGGCTTCATCAAGTTCGAATTCGGCACCAAGAGCAGTCACTTGATCAAAGAGATTGCTCGAGAACTCTAAACCCGAGATGGACTTTAACGAAGGGAAGTTCTCGACCCGAGGGCTGTCGGCGATTTGTCCGCCGAAGTTCTCCTTTTCGATCATCTTCACTCGACGTCCGGCTCGTAAAGAATAGAGGGCGGCGGTCATCGCCGCCGGCCCTCCACCAATAATCAGAATATCGCTATCAAGCGGCATTGCCTTTGACTTTCTCGATATACCCCTTGATCAAGGAGGCATTCTCGTAGACGTCGTAGCTTGCGCCATTCGGAACGAGAAGGGTCGGAGCTTTGGTTATCCCATAAGCTTGGGCTGCTTCTTTATCGGTCGTGGCATCGATGTTCTTGTAGCTGATGCCACCCTTATCGAGAAGCATCTTGGCCATCTTGCAATTCGGGCAGGTCGGAGAGGTGAAGAGCAGGAGCTCAGTCACTTTCGGGGCTTCAGCCTTTTCAGGATGTCCGCACGAGCAAGCGGCTTCTGGTCCGACGTGATTCGGATTTTCATTCTCGTTGATCATATAGGTCTGACGATCGTGGAATTCTTGAACCTTGCCTTCGTTCCAGTTCTTGACCGGACGGTAATAACCAGTGATACGGCTATAGACTTCGGTTTCTTTGCCGCAGATCGGACATTTCCAAACTTCGCCTGAGATGTAACCGTGATCCGAGCAAACACTGTACGTCGGCGACATGGTGTAATAAGGGAGCTTGTAGTTTTCCGCGATCTTGCGAACGAGCTTCATGCAGCTTTCCCAATTCGGGAGTCTCTGGCCTAAGAAGGCGTGGAAGACGGTGCCCGAGGTATAAAGCGTCTGGAAGCGATCCTCGATGTCGAGGGCGCTGAAGATGTCGTTGGTATAGCCGACAGGAAGGTGCGAAGAGTTGGTGTAATAAGGGGTCTCACCGGCTTTGCCAGCGGTGATGATATCGGGATATCTCTCTTTATCGTGTTTGGCTAAGCGGTAGGCAGTGCTCTCTGCCGGAGTGGCTTCAAGGTTGAAGAGATCGCCATAGCGTTCCTGATAATCCGAGAGACGAGTCCGCATATGATTGAGGACTTCAGCAGTGAAATCCTGGGCATCGCGGTTGGTTAAATCGTGTTTGATCCACCGGGCGTTCAAGCAAGCCTCGTTCATGCCGACCAAGCCAATGGTCGAGAAGTGGTTCTTGAACGTGCCAAGGTAGTGATGAGTATACGGATAGAGTCCGCCATCGAGCATCGCGGTAATGGTCTTGCGCTTGATGTCGAGAGAACGAGCGGCGATGTCCATCAAATGATCAAGACGGGCATAGAAGTCGTTCTTATCCGTTGCCAAATAAGCAAGGCGCGGCATATTGAGCGTCACGACGCCGATAGATCCGGTCGATTCGCCGCTTCCGAAGAAGCCGCCGCTCTTTTTGCGGAGCTCACGAAGGTCAAGCCGTAAACGGCAGCACATACTGCGGACATCGCTCGGCTTCATATCCGAGTTGATGTAGTTGCTGAAATAAGGAGTGCCATATTTGGCGGTCATCGTGAAGAGCAAACGGTTGTTCTCGGTGTCAGACCAGTCAAAGTCTTTGGTGATGGAATAGGTCGGAATCGGATATTGGAATCCACGTCCGTTAGCATCGCCTTCGATCATGACTTCAATGAAGGCTTTGTTAACCATCTTCATCTCTTCGACACAATCCTTGTATTTGAACGGCATTTCTTTGCCGCCCACAATACAGTTAAGCTCAGCCATATCATCGGGGACAGTCCAGTCGAGGGTGATGTTGGTGAACGGCGCTTGAGTGCCCCAACGCGACGGGGTGTTGACGCCATAAATAAACGATTGAATTGCTTGTTTGACTTCTTTGTAGGTTAAACTATCGGCTTTGACGAACGGAGCGAGATAGGTATCGAAACCACTGAAGGCTTGAGCACCGGCCCATTCGTTCTGCATGATGCCAAGGAAGTTGACCATCTGGTTGCAAAGCGTCATCAAGTGGTGGGCAGGAGACGAAGTGATTTTTCCTGGCACTCCGCCTAAGCCTTCTTGAATGAGTTGTTTGAGCGACCAGCCAGCGCAATATCCGGTAAGCATCGAAAGATCGTGGATGTGCATATCCGCATTGCGGTGGGCATCGGCGATTTCCTTATCATAGATTTGCGAAAGCCAATAGTTGGCAGTCACGGCGCCCGAGTTCGAAAGGATCAAGCCGCCAACCGAATAGGTGACGGTGCTGTTTTCCTTAACGCGCCAGTCGTTGACGTGGAGGTAGTTATCGACCACGGCGGCATAGTCAATCTCGGTTTTCTTGATCTCACGGAGCTGGGCGTGTTTCGCGCGGTAATCCATATAGGACTTCGCGACGCCGACATAACCGGCTTGGATCAAGACAATCTCAACGGAGTCTTGGATATCTTCGACGTTGATCTGATCATTGGCGATCTTCGGATTAAAGTTCGCGGTGACCCGTAGAGCCAGCAATTCGATCACATCATCAGTGACTGTTTTGTGCTCAGCGACGAATGCGCGGCTCATCGCATTCTCAATTTTTTTGATGTCGAAATCGACAACGGAGCCGTCTCTTTTCTTCACTTGTAACATTGTTGTGGTGCCTCATTTCTCCGGGTGCCATAGGGTGTTAATTTCGTGGGTATTAAAACAACAATTCCCTTAGAAATTGCCTTATGGAGGGGTAGCGAGCTGTTACGCCTCAACCGCCCTTGCGTGAATAACTATATAAGACTCGACGGAAATTTCAAACAAAATTGCTCGTGATGAAAAAGAAGAAAAAAGGGGTCGAATTTTTCTTCTTTAAAAAGGCTTATTTTTGAGGTTTTTGCGGAGGAATATAGACCCTTCTTTCTCGGCGAAAAATGTCAATTTTCAAAAGAAAAAGTTTTGACAGTGTATAGAAAAGAGTAAGAGCCTTCCGAGTCCATCGAATAAAGTTCTTTTAGGCTTTTTTGGCTCGAAAGAAAAGAAAGATTTTTTTCCTTCTTCCTCTCGGAGGTTTTTTGGAAGGGATGGTTAAGGTTTCTTTTCCCATATGAATCGTTGTTACCACGCGCATAAGTTCGTAGTAAGATTAGTTCGTAATCCTATTTCGGAGGGTTTTATGAAAAAGGATAAAAATTTGACTAAGGTGACTGGCGTTATTGGTGAATTCAAAGCATTCATCACTAGAGGCAATGTCGTTGACATGGCCGTTGGCGTTATCATCGGCGGTGCGTTTTCTGCAATTGTCACCGCGGTTGTTAACATCTTGCTCAGTTTATGCACTTGGGGACTCCCTGGTGGCATAAAAGGACTCGTTACCGTTTTGCCAGCTCTCAATGCCGGACAAGCGGGCATTGATGGCATCGGTCAGACATTCGAAGCCGGCAATATCGTTGATGCAACGGTTGCTTATGCAAAGACGCAGGGCGTGACGATTACTAAAGATTCCGATACCTTCATTCAATGGCAAAACGCTTTGAAGCTTCTTTATACTGCCCATGGCACGACTTATTACTTCAACGGTTCTGCCCTTATCGATTGGGGCACCTTGCTCAATGCGATTATCTCCTTCTTGGTCATCGCTCTTGTCCTCTTTATTGTTGTGAAGATGGTCGCGAGAGCTCAGGCCGCTAAAGCCGAACTTCAAGCGAGAGCTCAAGAAGAATACTACAAGGTCCATCCTGAAGAGAGACCGGCACCGGTTGTTCCGGGCGCTCCCGCTCCGACCGAGATGGATATCCTCGTTCAAATTCGCGACGAACTGAAGAAGCAAAACGCTCCAGCCCACGCGGAAGAGAAATAGTATTTCATCCGATTCCTCAACCTCACCTGATGGTGGGGTTTTCTTTTCCTGCTTAGGCTTTCCTTGCCAGCCAATCAGTTTTAAAATGGCTCTATACCGAGACAAGAACCTCGAGAAAGCGAATGAAGTCATGTTAAGAAGAATCCCCTTTGATAAAATTGAAAACTTTCGTGATTTAGGAGGTTATGCTGCTCGCTATGGCGAAACCTCTTTTGGAGTTGTTTATCGTTCAGGCACTTTATCCGACGCTAGCGATGCCGATATCGAAAAAATGGCCGAGATCGGCCTGAAGAGCATCATCGATATTCGTGATGATGAATCTAAAGCTTCTCGTCCCGATCGGTTTGCAAAAGACCCGCGATTTGCAACGATATCGCTCCCTGTCAATGGCAATGGACGTATTCCGAAAGACCACGAAGATCAGGTTCAAAGCTATTTGGAGATGCTTGAAGATCCTTCTTCCGCTCGCAATATTTTTCTAGCTCTAGCTCACGCCCAAAAGCCTTTAGTTATCCATTGCAATGCTGGTAAAGATCGGACCGGTGCCTTCATCGCTGTCCTCCTTCTCGCCAATGGAGTCCCTTTTCACGACGTGAATGCCGACTACATGCTTTCGTTCCCCTATCTCACCCGGATGACTCGAATCACCAAATCAACCTATCCTGACTTCCCAAAAACCGTTTTAACACCTGATGTTGATTTCCTCAAAGAAGTGATGAAAGAATTCAACCAACGCTGGGGCAAAATCGATGAGTATTTCCAAACGATTGGCATCTCCGAGGATGATATCGCTTTATTGGATAATCTTTTAGGCAAGCAAGAAAAGAGTTGTGGTGCCGTGGTTTTCCATGAAGGGAAAGTTTTGGTCGAGCATATGAAAAAAGGCCATTATTCTTTGCCGAAAGGTCACGTCGAGAAGTGGGATAAAGACGATCAAGGCACAGCCTTACGAGAGATTAAAGAAGAGACCAATCTTGAACCAAAGATTCTTTCTTCTGAGACTTGGAGCATCGACTATTCTCCGAAAGAAGGGGTGGCGAAACGGGTTGTCTTCTTCATCGCCGACTCCAAAGAAACCGAAACCAAAGTTCAACCGGAAGAAGTTACAGCTTGTTATTGGCTTTCGCCTAATGATGCCTTAAAAACGTTGACGCACGATAGCGATAAAAAAATCCTCACCTGGGCTTGTAATCTCCGGGCGAAGATTGCGGATTAATCCAAAAATTAGAATCAACGGTGGTCAATCGTGTTTTTGATATAGTTGGCATAGGCAGCGGCGACATTAACGCCGGTGACCTTTTCAATGCCTTCAATAAATGCGTTGGAGTTCACCTCGCAAAGGATCGGTTCGCCTTTAGGACCAATCAGAATATCAGCTCCGCAATAATCCAATCCTAAAATCGAAGCGGCTTTCTCGGCAATCGAAATGAATTCTGCAGGGATTTTGACGGATAAACCCGTTCCGCCTAAAGCGACGTTGGAACGAAAATCGCCATGTTCATTGACCCGCTTCATGCCGGCGACGAATTTTCCGCCGACCACAATGATGCGATAATCCATGCCTTTGCTTGAGGCGATGAATTCTTGATAAAGACGGGGAGCGAAACGATGGCTATCTTCGAAATGAACGAGATCCTCATGATGATTCAAAAGATAAACCCGGGCGCCTAAACTCCCAAAGTTTTCTTTAGCCACGATCGGATACGGAAGTTCTTTTTCGACGCCTTCAACGAATTCCTTCGAAGAATTCAAAGAATAATTGAGAGGTCCTGAAATGGTCTTTGGCATTTTAATTCCATGCCCCGCTAAGGCCATATGGGTTCGCATTTTATCGTCACAAAGTTCAATGGGTTTCGCCTGGTTAAATAAACGATAGCCCCGTTTTTCTAACCCATAAGAGGCATAAAGGTCTTTATCAAGATAGAGGATAAAGTCCGCTTGGAGTTTTTCGCCTGTGAGTTTGCCATCCGAATCAATATAAGAAAAAATCTCCGCGTTGGTTTTGAGATCTAAGGGAATTCCCAAAAGAGAAAGCTCCGTTTTCATGCGCTCATAAAAATGACGGGCTCCGGGAAGAATTTCGTAAGCATTGCAGACACAGATTCCACGTTTTTCCATGGGCTTCATTATAATCCCCGTTCGGGAATGTTAATAATGGCATAATTATGGTAAGATTATGTCATGAATAAAATACAACCGATTACCACCCTTCGCGATACGGCTAAAATCGAGAAGGAACTCCAAGGGAGCGAAGACCCCCTTATTTTAACGAAAAACGGCTACCCCGATTTGATTGTCCTTTCGCCTGAACAGTACGAGAAACTTGTCTCCTCTTCACGCCCGGTTGTTTCGAAAACGGCGATTTCTTCAATTAAACAAGTTTCCTTTTCCACTCCGCAAGACGATCCCTTGGGTTTCGTCAAAGTTCGTTCAGCAAGTGTGGGAATTGAAGTGGGCGGAGTTGAGCATAATGAAAAGGCCATTAAAGATTTGGTGAGTAAGGCCGTTAAAGAAGATGTGAAAGTTCTTGTTTTGCCAGAACTTTGTCTTACCGGATATACCTGCGGCGATCTTTTCTTAAGCAAAGCTATGCAAAAGAAAGCCGAACAAGCAATCCATCATATTGTTGAATGGAGCAAGGACTATCCGATATTTTTTGCTTTCGGAGCCCCACTAGCCAAAGGCAACAATCTTTTCAACTGCGCGATCATCGTTTGCCAAGGCCATCTCCTCGGTGTGATTCCAAAGAGTAATATCCCAAACTATGGCGAATTCTATGAACTCCGGCATTTCGCCCCAGCAGAAGAAGGTTTAAGCAGCATTGAGATTGATGGCGTTTCTTATCCTTTTGGCTGCAAACAAATTTTTGTGGATCAAAATTACCTTCCGCTCAAGATTGGCATTGAAATCTGCGAGGACGTTTGGGTACCGGACACCCCATCTACGCAAGAAGCCTTGGCTGGAGCTACTCTCATTTTGAATCTTTCGGCTTCTAATGAAGTCGTGGGCAAGAAAGAATTCCGGGAGAATTTGGTTTCCTCTACCTCCGCCCGTCTTTGTGCCGCCTATCTTTATGCCGATGCTGGGGCGGGAGAAAGCAGCACGGATTTGGTTTTTGCTTCGAACAATATCATCGCTGAAAATGGAAAAATCCTTGCAAAAACCCCTTTGTTTGCCATGGAAGAAGCGACGAGCGAGGTGGATTTGGAACGGCTTCTTGCCGAAAGGCGAAAGATGAATAGCTTTGGCAATCGGAAGGAGAATGACTTCCAGTTTGTCCCCTTTACCCTCCCGCTTGCGCGACCGAAAAAACTGCTCCGTCATTATTCAAAAAATCCCTTTATTCCCGAGCAGAAGGAAATCGATCTTTCAAGGGTTCAACTCATTCTGAATATGCAAGCTCAAGGTCTTGCGCAGCGGCTCTCAGCAATTCATTGCTCTCGAGTGCTCGTCGGTATTTCGGGCGGACTCGATTCCACCTTAGCGATCTTGGTGGCAGTGGAGGCTTTCAAAATTCTCCATTTGGATGCGAAAGGTATTTATTCGATTACCATGCCCGCCTTTGGCACGAGCCAGCGGACGCATGATAACGCTGAAGAATTAGCCAAACGTTTGGGCGTCAGCTTCGAAGAAATAAACATCAAAGAGACGCTTCTTTCACATTTCAAAGACATCGCTCATTCACCAGAGCGCCACAATCTCACCTACGAGAATGCCCAAGCCCGGGAACGAACCCAAGTATTGATGGATCTTTGCTCAGAACGTAATGCCATCATGGTTGGAACAGGCGATCTCAGCGAACTTTGTTTAGGCTGGACGACCTATAATGGCGACCATATGTCGATGTATGGCGTTAATGCTTCGATTCCAAAAACCCTCGTCCGTTATCTTTGCGAAGGCTATGCTCTCTTGCACCATGAAGTGGCAGGCCCACTTAACGACATTATTGATACGCCGATATCGCCAGAGCTTTTACCAACGGATAGCCAAGGCCAAATCGCTCAGAAAACCGAAGATAAAATTGGTCCCTATGAGCTCAATGATTTCTTCATTTATTACTTCTTACGTTTTGGCTTTTCCCCGACCAAAATATTCTATTTAGCGAAAGAGGCCTACGAAGGAGTCTATGATGGGGCGACCATCAAGAAATGGCTTCGGGAATTCTTCAATCGTTTCTTCCATAATGAGTTTAAGAGGAGCTGTTTACCTGATGGGGCTAAAGTGGGGACCGTTGCCATTTCGCCCCGTGGCGATTTGCGGATGCCTTCCGATGCTGCCGTCAGCGATTATTTGAAAGAAATTGATGCGCTAGAAGCCTAAAAAGGAAGGGGTTTTTGTAAAAAGAAAGCCTGCATTTGCAGGCTTTTTTAATCTAGATAGATCGATTCAACTTTTTGAAAATGTTCAGCGGTGGACTTTTGAGGATCTTCGTAGCTTTTAATCATGTCAGCGATGACCTCATCAGGTACCCATTTGTCTTTGATCCGTTCGTGGTTGCGTTTGAAACAAAGCGAATAATCGTGGAGTTTTAATAAATCAAGGTCGGCTTCATCGAAACCTTTGATGTTATTGACAAAGAACAGACGCCGTTCGTCATAAAGCATTGTGGAATCGAGCAAAATTGTAACGTCGTTGTTGTCTTGGAGAATTTGGTTGGCTTGATCGACCATGCCTTGATAGACCGGAGTCATATCTTTGGCTCCGTTTTTATCGGTCGGGAAATTGCGATAGGATTTGGTGAGCTTCAAACGGATTTCGTCACTGGAAATACGGACCACCTTTTCTAAGGGATGCTGCTTGGTATAGTTTTGGCAGAACGTGCTTTTTCCGATTCCGGCAGGCCCGCAAACAAGGATCAACTTTTTCATGACGTCCTTATCTTAGGTCTTTTCATATCGCCGTCGTAGCAGGAAAACGAATGAAAGAGGTTACAGTCTCATTTCTTATCACAATTTGGACATTTCTCGGAATTCTTTTTGGCGGCTTTCTCTTGAGCCTGATGATAGTCCTTTAATAAGCGGGCTCCTTTGGAATGGCCTTCTTCGCCGCATCCGCAAGCGGCTTTGTTCCTCGACAAGCGGGGACGAATGAAGCTGAAGAAGATGACGGCCAAGACCAGAAGTAAGACAATCGTTAAGAGGATGCCATCGAGCCAAGTCGCGACGACATAGGCTCCAGCGTTGTTCCCAAAACCTTCAATCTCCGGAGTTTTCCAGCCTGTGGCACTCCAGCCGATTAGACCGATGAGCGTTGATAAAGAATAAGACCAAAGGAGTTCGACCCCAATCGCTTGAGCGAAGGCTTTCTTAGATCCGAGTTCTTTCTTCATTGCCGCCAAAGCGCCAAAGCAAGGAACGGAGAAGAGGTTGAAGCAAATAAAACTATAGGCAGCGAAGTGGTTTCCACTAAAGAAGGGGAATCCTGCAAGGATATCGCCACCCGCAATGACACTGAGCGAAGAGACGACTTGCTCTTTTGCAATCAGTCCTTGGAGAGCGGAAACAGTAGCGCCCCAAGAATAATTGCCGCCCCAAGCCGGGATGAAGAGGAAGGCTAAGACCTTGCCCACTCCGGCGAGCATGGAAGCCCCAATGTTGGAACCATCATTACTGGCACTGGGGTCCATCGTTGTCGGACCGACATATTGCCAAGCCCAATTGAAACGGGTGAGAACCCAGACAAAGAACGAACAAATGAAGATAACCGTTCCTGCTCGTTTGATAAAGGAAACAGTTTTGTCGAAGACTTCGCGCCAAGCGTAGTATTGGCTCGGCCACTTATAGGAAGGAAGTTCGCTGATGAAGCTCGTTTCTTCCTGGTTCTTACGAAGATGCTTTGCGATTAATGCGGTTAAGAGAATGATGCAAATGGCTAAGAAATAGACGCTGAGCGAAACGACCCAACCAAAGCCAGGGAAAATTACGCTGCTTAATAAAGCGATGATCGGAAGTTTGGCGGAGCAGGGGATAAATGGGGTGAGGACAATCGTAAGATTTCTTTCCCGTTCGTTTTCAACAGTTCGAGCACTCATAACACCAGGAACCGAGCAACCGGATCCGACAATGAAAGGAATAATGGATTTGCCGGAAAGACCGAACTTTTTAAAGATTTTATCGAGGAAAAAGGCGATGCGGTTCATGTACCCACTCGCTTCAAGAAAAGCCATGCAATAGAACAAGACGATTAATTGAGGGAGGAAGTTAATCACGGAGGCAACTCCGGCAATTAAGCCATTTTGAATCAGGTCGGCTGCCCAAACACTTCCACCTGCTTGAAGAATCTTTTCTCCGAGGAATGGTCCCAAGCCTTTAAAGGAAAAAGGAATTTCCCATTGAAGGATGGAGATGGATTCGGAGCCATTAAAGAGAGCGTTAATAAAATCGCTGGTTAATGAACCGACCAAACCAACAGAGAGGAAATACACGAAAGCCATGATCAAAATAAAAAGAGGAATTGCCGCCCATTTATTAAGGAAAACCTTATCTAACTTATCGGTTAAAGATTCAGGCATCTCTTTTTCAGTGCAGCATTCGCTTTTGATTTTGGTGACGAAATCATAACGCTGGTCGGCGATGATTTGTTCGGCATCCATGTCGTAGGTGGTTTCGATGGCTTTGACTTCGCTTTCGGTTGAGCTGTTGCTTAAGGCGTGAAAGTAGGGGTCACGTTCAAAAACTTTGACGGCAGCAAACTTCGGATTATGGGCCTCTTCAAGTTCGTGATTGAGGTCTCCTTCGATGTGATCGATTTCCTTTTGGACGTCCTCGGCATAGATTTTTAAGTGGGAATTGCGGAGATATTTGTTTTCTCGAATGGTTTTTATCAATTGATCGATGCCTTGCCCGGTCTTCGCCGAAATACGGATAACGGTTAGACCCAACAAAGAAGATAATTTTTCGGTATCGATGGTGATGCCGTTTTGTTCTAGGATATCCGCCATGTTGAGAGCGACAATGACGTCCGAGTTCAATTCAGCGAGTTGGGTTGTTAAGTAAAGAGAACGTTCTAAAGCGGTGGCGTCGATGATGTTAATAATAAGATCAGGATGGGTGTCAAGGCAGAATTTTCGGGTAACTTTTTCTTCATCGGTATAAGGCGAAAGTGAGTAGACCCCCGGAGTATCGACCAACATGAGATCCTGGCCGCCTTTGATATAGCCTTCTTTTCGTTCAATGGTGACACCAGGCCAATTGCCAACCGTGGCATTCATTCCTGTTAGAGCGTTAAAAAGTGTCGTTTTACCAGCGTTTTGGTTTCCAACGAGTCCAATTGTTCTAGTGTCCATAGCGATCCCCCAAAACCTGGATATCTATCCCCATCATATCGATGCGGCGGAGCGCTAATTCGTAACCTCTTAACTTAATATCGACAGGATCGCCTAATGGTGCGATTTTTTTGACTTCAACGACCACGCCTTTGGTAATTCCCATATCCAAAAGGTGACGTCGAAGAGCGGCGTTATCGTTATGGAAATCAATCACGATGGCTTTTTGGCCTCGTTTTAAATCGCTGAGATGTCCGTAATCTCCGGCTTTAAGATTCAAACGGCGTGGATGTTCATCTGGAATGGACATAAGTGATCCTCCTAGAATGTTAACCGAGGTTAACTTTCCGGCTACTATCTTAATGAGGTTGCTTTAGCGGTGCAAGGGCAACACAAAATAAAAAGTGGCAAATAAGACGAAAAAGAGGACAATAAAAATCGTGGAAAAGACGAGCAAAGCGATAGAAGACTACTTAGAAGCGCTTTTAATGTTGGAAGAGAAGAAAGCGCTTTTAGACGTTTCTTCAGTTGCCGCGCAAATGAAAGTTTCGATGCCGGCGGCTTCACAAATGGCATCAGAACTTAAAGGACTAGGCTATATTGAAAAAGAACCTTATGGGGATATCATTCTCACTCCAGAGGGTCGGGCATTAGCCAACAACATTTATCATCGACACAAAATTCTTTGTCGTTATTTGGTCTCCATTGGAGTCACCCCGGATGTGGCGGAAGAAGATTGCTGCCGGATCGAGCACGTGATTTCTGAAGAGACCTTTTCGGCGATTGAACGGCAGTTAGACTCGAAAGAATAATATCGAATTTTGCATCTTTAAATTTTACAATCATTCTTTTTGGAAAAATATTTATTCGATAAAAAGCCAACTTTGTCTAAAAAAAGAAAATGATTCTTGATTCATTTCCAAAGAGAATCATAATTTTTGGCGTTAATTGGCTGTGGAGGGTCAAATAATTATGACAAAGTACACTAAGAAGGAAATTCTCGACATGGCGAAAGCGGAGAACGTCCAATACGTTCGTCTGCAATTCACCGACATTCTCGGAACGATTAAAGCCGTTGAAATCGCGGTTGGTCAGCTTGAGGATGCGCTCGACAATAAGATCATGTTCGATGGTTCTTCGATTGAAGGCTTCGTCCGCATTAAGGAAGCCGATATGTATCTTCGCCCTGACACCTCAACATGGATGATTCTGAACTTTGAAGACTCTGTTCATGGCAAAATCGCTCGTTTAATCTGCGATGTTTATACCCCTTATGGCAAGCCGTTTATCGGCGATCCTCGCTACATCTTGAAATGCGCTATCGCCAAGATGGAAGACGCGGGATTTGCTGCCCTTAACGTTGGCTTTGAACCGGAATTCTTCCTCTTCAAACTTGACGAGAAAGGCAATCCTATCATGGATCCGATCGACCAAGCTTCTTACTTTGATTTGAGCCCGGTCGATGGCGGAGAATACGTTCGCCGCGATATTGCGTTGGAATTGGAAAAACTTGGTTTTGTCATCCAAACCGCTCACCACGAAGTCGCGCCAGGACAAAACGAAATCAACTTCCGCTTCGCTAATGTTCTTCAAGCTTGCGACAACGTTCAGACCTTTAAACAAGTCGTTAAATTTATTGCTCATAAAGATGGCTATTTGGCCACCTTCATGCCGAAGCCGGTCGCCGGCATCAATGGCTCGGGTATGCACACCAATTGCTCGTTAGCCGATAAAGACGGACGCGACATCTTCTTCGATGATGCTGATCCGATGAAACTTTCGCTCGTTTGCCGCAAATGGATGTCGGGCATTATCAAACACGCCCGTGGTTTCGCCTTATTGACCAATCCGATTGTGAACTCTTATAAACGGTTGATCCCTGGCTATGAAGCACCATGCTATGTTTGCTGGAGTGACGCCAACCGTTCGTCGATGATTCGCATTCCGGCGACGCGAGGCCAGTCGACTCGCACGGAAATCCGCTGCGTCGATGCGGCGGCTAACCCATATCTTGCCTTGGCGGCGATTCTTGCGGCAGGATTGGATGGTATTAAAACAACGAAAGACGATGAGACGACCAAGCCGGTTTATGACAACATCTTCTCGTTGAGCCCTGAGCAAAGAGAAGCCCAAGGGATCCCGAACATGCCGGATAACCTTCACGAAGCGATTTTGGAATTCAAGAAAGATCCGCTCATGCTTGAAGTCTTGGGCGATCACGCTTACGAAAAATATCTCGAAGCTAAAGAGATTGAATGGGATCAATATCGGACGAAAGTTACCCCCTGGGAACTCTCGATGTATCTCGCTAAGTAGAAGGGGCCTACGGCTTGGAGCAAAATCCAGGCCGTTTTCTTTTATAGGTTTAACCCCATTTGGTTTAAGATATAGCCATGCGCATAGCAATCATTGGAGGCGGTGCCTCTGGACTTTATACGGCGATCGCTGTTCAAAAGAAGCATCCCGATGCGGAAGTGGTGGTCTTTGAAAAGGAAGCCAAAATGGCCCGCAAACTTTATGCGACTGGCAACGGGCATTGCAATCTTTTAAATGCCTCTCTTAGCGCCCAGGCCTTTAATCATCCCGATTTCATCGCTCCTTATTTAACCCGTTATCCCTTTGACGAATTGGAAAAGACTTTGCGCTCATGGGGTGTGGAAACTCTTCATGAAGGCGATTATGTTTATCCTTTAAGCTACAGTGCTTCGACCTATGTCGGATTGCTTTTGAAGATTGCGGAAAGCCTAAAAATTAAAGCCATTTTGAATGCTCGTTTTGTGGATTACGAGGAAAAAGACGGGGGTTTTGCATTGAAAATCGATGCTGATTCCCAAACGGATCTTTTCTTTGATCGGCTGATTTTTGCCACCGGCGGGCAAAGCACCAGCAAACTGGGAAGCGATGGCAAATGCTTTCCGCTTTTTGTTCGCCATGGCTATCCCCTTGTTCCTTTAGAGCCTGGACTCGCACCAATGAAGATCCAATATCCGGAGCGGGTGAAGGGCTTATCGGGATTCCGGCACCGTGCCAACGTCGGTCTTCTTTTATCTCAAGGAGCACTTCTTTATCAAGAAGAAGGCGAAGTTCTTTTTAAAGAAGATGGCTTGAGCGGGATTGTCATTTTTAATGTCGAGAGTGCTTACGTTCGCTTAGGGAAACCTTTTGGTGCCAAACTCGTCTTGGATTATTTTCCCGAAAAAAGCGAAGCGGAACTTCTTTCCGAGTTAAAGGCTTCCGAGAAGAAGAATCCGTCTTTCTTTTTCGATGCTTATTTTCCTGCGGAAGCGCAAAGCCATTTTTTCACGGATAATCCCCGAAAAGAGTTATCCCGTCTTTCTCAAAGCCTTAAGCAAGATGTTTTCGAGATCAAAGCCCCTTACGGCTTCGAGAATAGTCAAGTCAGCGTTGGAGGAATCGCCCTTTCTTCGGTGGATGAACACTTGGAGTCCCGCCTTGAAAAAGGCCTCTATTTTGTTGGTGAAGCATTAGACATCGATGGCTTTTGCGGGGGTTTTAACCTTTCGTGGGCCTTGCTCAGTGCGTTGATTGTGAGGGATCATTTATGAGATTTGTTGTTATTAATCTTCTTTTGCCGATCGAGGCAAATGAAGAAGCGCTGAAAATCAAGATCGCTAAGGAAATTCGTCTTGAACCTTCCTTCTTTACTTACACGATTTTGAAGCGTTCGATCGATTCGAGAAAAGGCCAGGTTAATTTTGTTTACTCGGCTCTTGTTGAAACAAATCGGTTTATCAATGGTCGCAATGTTCAAGCCTACAAAGAGCCCGAGCCGGTGACGATTCCATCTTCGCATTTTAAGGATCGCCCTATCGTTGTGGGTTTTGGTCCGGCGGGTCTTTTTACCGCCTTGGTTTTGGCTCGAAGTGGGGCGAAACCTATTATTCTTGAACGGGGCAAAGCGGTGGAAGAGCGAGCAAAAGATGTTGAAACGTTAAAGAAAAAAGGCATCCTCAATCCCGAAAGCAATATCTGTTATGGCGAAGGCGGAGCCGGAACATTCAGCGATGGAAAACTCAACACTGGGGTCAGCGATTATCGGACCAAATTCATTCTCGAAGAATTCGTGAAGCACGGGGCAAAAGAAGACATCCTCAGTGATGCCATGCCTCATATTGGAAGCGATTATCTCCAGAAGGTCGTGAAAAGTTTTCGCGAAGAAATCATTTCTTTGGGTGGCAGTGTTCTTTTTAATTGTCTCTTCACGGGACTCGTCGTTAAAGGTGACCACGTGGAAGGTGTCCGTTATAACGATGATAAAGGGATCGAACATCGTCTGGAATCCCGCGAAGTTTTCTTGGCTTTAGGCCATTCGCCCAAGGACACGATGATGGCGCTCGAAAAGGATGGTCTCCGGATGGAACCCAAAGATTTCTCCATGGGCGTTCGCATCGAGCATCTTCAAAAGGACATTGATGAAGCCAACTATCACGAAGCTGCTGGTAAGAAAGGATTGCCGCCTTCTTCTTATAAATCCGTTGTTCATCTTTCTAACGGTCGTGCCCTTTATTCATTTTGCATGTGTCCAGGAGGTTATGTCGTCAATAGTTCCTCCGAAATCGGGACGGTTTTAACCAACGGGATGAGCAACAACGCCCGCGATGGAATCAATGGCAATTCCGCTTTGCTCGTTAACGTCAGCGTCAAAGACTATTTTCATGGTCATCCGCTCGATGGGTTTTTCTATCGCGAAGCCCTCGAAAGAAGTGGGTTTTGCAAGGATAAAGCTTATTTTGCTCCGGTCGAAAGGGTTCACGATTATCTTGAAGGAAACACTCCGACGGCCTTGGGGAAAATTAAGCCCTCCTATGAGCCTGGCTATTATTTGGCCGATCTTGGAAAATACCTCCCGCCTTACATCGCCAACAGCTTAAGAGAAGGTTTGCCGTTATTAGGCGCTCATCAATCGTTTTATCACGATGGCGACGCCGTGATGACGGGTTTTGAGACCCGTTCTTCTTCGCCGGTTCGCATTCCTCGCGACGAAAGCGGTCAGGCGAATCTCCGCGGCGTCTATCCTTTGGGCGAAGGGGCTTCTTATGCGGGCGGAATTACCTCAGCCGCCTTGGATGGTTTGAAAATCACCTTAATGGTTTTGAGCAATCACTGAGGCTAAAGAAAATCGAATCTTTCGCTGAAAATGGGTTTTGTTTTCTCAGGAATCCACGTTTTTGTATAAACCTCCGATTGACTATCTTTTCAAGATAGACTTAAATAATGGGGTTGCCGTGGGCGTTCGTTTTTGAAGCCCTCGGACTCAGAGAGGCTTATTTATGAAGTATTCCAACACTGCTCGAGTCTTATCCTTCGTTTTCCATTTGATTCTGGTTTTAGCATTTGGCGTCTTGGGTTTCTACTTCGGATTCTTCGTTGTTCCGGAGTATTTCGATGCTACGATTCGCCCGAACTTTATCAACGATGTGATCGCCGGATATCCTTTGGATTTGGTGATTGAACTTGCGGTCTTGGGCTTATCCATTTTCACCATCAGCCTTTATGGCTTGGTGAACGGAATCAAATCTTTGCTCAATCCGAGCGATGACAAGCCTGTCGTCAAGAGCTTTGTCGCCTTCATTGGCGATGGCTATGTCGCTTCGATTTTCTTTGCTGCTTGTGCCTTCCTTTATTTCGACCCGATTGCCAATAAGAATATGGCATTCGCCATCGTGATGTGCGTCTTGCTCATGATCATCCTTCTCATTGCCACAAACATTCCGATGTATCATTTGTTCGAAGGCAAGGAGACCAGCCAAGAATTGATGGGTCTTTCTTTCTCAGCCGCGGTGGGCTTTGGCTACATCGCCTTGATGAACGTTCTTGCCTTAGTCAGCAGTTTGGTCGTGATGTCTCGTTCTTCTTACTCCTATGACTTTAACTTCAATATGCAGCTCATTGCGGCAGCAGTAAGTGCCGCCGTTGTGGCTGGATTGATGCTGGCTTCCGGTCTCATCATTAAAAAGAAGGGTGTTGCCGACAAAAAAGGCGTTGCTCTCAGCGGTTATCTTGCTAGTGGCGCGTTCTTCGCTTTGGGCGCCGGTCTCTTATCGACTGGCATCATGGAATTGATCTGGCGGAGTTATCCTTGCCACCTCGTCTCTTATGACTTTGCCTTTACGGGTTTCGGCTATGGCGTCATGTGCTTAGTCATTGGCTCCTTAGCGATTATCGGTTCGGTCGTCTTCGTCGTTGTGACTTACCAAGACAGCCAAAAGAAAACGGTCAAAGCCTAAACGGTTTTAAGAAGAAAAAATGCCAGCTCACTGAGCTGGCTTTTCTTTTCGTTCTTCTTTTCGAGCTTCCTTCGAGAGAAAGTTCGTGATGATGCGATATTCGTTATAGAAGGCTAAGGTGGCGGAATCAGGCTCTTCCATCTCGGCGGCCAAACGTTTCATGGCGTCTGGAGGGACAATGCGTTCTTGCTCGCGCATCTGGTTTTGCAAAAGACAAATGTTGTAGGGGATTTCGAAGCGAATCAGGACGTGCTTTTCGAATTTTGGGGTCAGCTTGGCATACATCCGACGGTATTTGTTTTGAAGATTTGTGGCATCGGCGATAACCGTAACGTTATCCATTGTTTCAGCGTAATGGTTGATCCGCTGGAGGAAGGTATCCCAGACGAGCGGCTCATTTCGGAAGTCGTTTACTTTGCCGAAAAACTCATAACGGATCTCATCAGAGGAAACAATGAAGGTGTTTTCGTGTTCCTTTTGATATTTCTTAGCCCAGGTAGATTTCCCGCTTCCCGGAATGGCGGATAGAACAAACAGAGTTCGCATACCCGAATACTATATTCCCTTTGTATACAAAGGCACAGGAAAAAAGTTTTTTCTTTTCCAATTTCTCCTTTTGCCTTCGTGAGCGCCTTCCTTGCCCTCGAAACGCTTTCGAAAAAGAAGAAAACCTTGCCATTGAGAGATCCTTTCCGCCATTGAGATTTCATTTTTGTCTTTGAAAATCAAATCAGAAATCCCCAGCAAAACCCTCTTCGATTAGAATTTCTTCCTTCTTGAAAGGAGATGCCTATAATGAAGAGGATGAAATCCCTTTCCAAACTTTTCCGCTACGGACCTGGTCCTTCCAGCTCCCATACGATTGCGCCGGCGATTGCCGCGCGTTCTTTCCGTAGTTTGCTCAAAGATTCTTCGATTTCTCGCATTCAAGTTGTCCTTTATGGATCTTTAGCTTTAACGGGACATGGGCACAAGACTGATTTAGCGATTATTAATGCCCTTGAACCTTATCCTTGCGAAGTCATTTTTGATACGAAGACGCGAGTCGTTCATCCCTTGTCCCTTTGCTTCGAAGCTTTTAAAGGCGAGGATCTTGTTTTAGCCCGCCATTATGCTTCCTTAGGCGGAGGCGAGGTGACGTCGAGCGACGACGAAAGCGTCTGCGAAAAAGACATCTATCCTTATCGTAATCTCGAAGACATTAAAGCCTTCATGGCGGCCAATTGCATTCCGAGCATGAAAGAATTCTGTCTTCTATATGAAGATCCTAGCATTAGCGATTATCTTCTCGATGCGTTGAAGCGGATGTTTCAAGCGGTGGAACGCGGTTTGAGCAAAGACGATTATTTGCCTGCGAATGCCAATCCTCGGCTTCATTGGAAACGCTGCGCGAAAGGCATCTATCATTCAGCTGAGCAAATCCAAGATCCGGATGCGAAACGCGAAATCCTCATCAGTGCTTTCGCTTACGCCGCTGCGGAAAACTCCGCTGCCGGGGAGGAAGTCGTAACGGCTCCGACCTGTGGTTCCTCAGGTGTTTTACCCGCGATTCTTTATTACGAATACAAAATTATGGGACGCCCGATTGAGAAAATCCGCGATGCGTTATTTACTGCGGGAACCTTCGGCAATATCGTGAAACAAAACGCCTCAATTGCCGGGGCGATCGGAGGTTGCCAAGCCGAAATCGGGACCGCGTGTAGCATGGCGGCTGCAGCCCTTTGCGATTTAGAAGGGCTCAGCCTTTATCAGACGGAATATGCTGCCGAATGCGCGATGGAACATTTCCTTGGCCTATCTTGCGATCCGGTCGATGGGTATGTGATTATCCCGTGCATTGAGCGGAATGGCATGGGCGCCTTGCGGGCTTTTGATTCTTATCTTTATGCTCGTTACATCGCCCCTTTGCGGAAGAACCAAGTGAGTTTCGATGATGTGGTCGAGGCGATGAAATTGACTGGTGACTCTCTGACTTCAGCTTATAAAGAAACCGCCGAAGGCGGCCTTGCCGAAATTCTCAAAGAGAAAAAATAAAACTTTTGGGGCAAAAACCCCTTTTTCTTGTCTATGGTTAAGTGAGGACGCGATGTTCTCATTCGCAAACTTCTTCCGTGGTTATGGGACGCGGAGGGAGTTTTTTTCGTCTTTGGGGGTGGACTTCTTGGGGCGGAAGCGTATCATCTACCCGTAAAAACTATTAACGTGTTCTTCCTCTGAACCACGTCTAAAAAACAAGGAGGTCATTCTTATGACCAAGTCAGATTCTTTAATTAAAAAAATCGCCGAGAATTCGATCATCGCGGCGATTTATTTTGTTCTTACAATCGCCATACCGGTGTTCCAATATGGTGACATTCAATTCCGAATTGCGGAATTTTTGGTCTTGCTTTGCTTTTGGCGTCCTGATTTCGTTTTCGGGGTGGCGTTAGGGTGTTTCTTGGCAAACTTTGGTTCCCCAATGGGGGCGGTCGATGTTTTGATGGGTACGGCGGCAACCTTAATTTCTTCGCTTATGGTCGCCTATCTTTCGCCGCGTTTATTGCTGGGCGTTCTTTATCCGATTATTGCAAATGGTTTCGTGGTTGGATTCGAGCTTAGTTGGATTCTGGGTCTTCCTTTTTGGCCTTCCGTTGGTACGGTTTCTTTGGGTGAAGGTGTCGTCATCATTGCCTCTTATTTTCTTTGGATGTCTTTATCCCACAATAAAGGCTTTATGCGGGCGATCAATCCGACCCGACACCAAGACGTTCATTGGTAAAGACCCTTTGCAGGTCTTTCTTGCTGATTGAGAGGGGATTTGCTGGGATTTTATCTCTTGTCATTCCTTTCTTGGAGTTTTGCTTTTGCCTTATGACCCGCTAAGCCTTAGAATTACACCGCTTATGAATCAAAATTTTTACCTCGAAATCAAACACGTCGACAAAGTAACGGGAGCCCGCTATGGCTTCTTACACACCCCTCATGGCACGGTGGAAGTACCCATGTTCATGCCCGTCGGAACTCTTGCCACAGTGAAATGCCTTTCGCCGGAAGAGATTAAATCCTTGGGCGCTGGCGTCATTTTATCCAATACCTATCATCTTCATCTCCAACCGGGTGAAGAGATTGTCAAAAAGGCGGGTGGCCTCCATCACTTCATGAATTATGATGGACCGATCCTTACCGATAGCGGAGGCTTTCAGGTCTTCTCGCTTCAATCGCAACGCAAAATCAGCGAAGACGGGGTCGAATTCCGCAACGACCTCAATGGGGATAAAGAGTTCTTCACTCCGGAAAAAGTCATCGAGATTGAAGAAGCCCTTGGCGCCGATATCATCATGTCTTTTGACGAGTGCATTCCTTATCCTTCGGATAAAAAATACGCCGAAGCTTCGACCGAACGGACTTTACGCTGGGCGAAGCGCGGTTTAGAACATCACACCCGTGAGGATCAAGCGCTCTTTGGTATCGTTCAAGGAAGCTCTTATCGCGATTTAAGGGAACACGCAGCCAAAGAATTGGCCAAAATGGATTTCCCCGGTTATTCGATTGGCGGAACCTCGATTGGCGAGCCGAAAGAGGTCTGCCTTCAGATGGTGGAAGATGCCATCCGTTTCTTACCCTTAGATAAACCTCGTTATTTGATGGGCGTTGGCTCACTGGATTACATTCTTGGGGGCATCGAACGCGGTGTCGATATGTTCGACTGCGTCTTGCCGACACGGATTGCCCGCCATGGGGCGCTCATGACCTCGCAAGGTCGGGTCAACATCAAAGGCGCTCAGTATAAAGAGGATTTCACGCCGCTCGATCCGGAGTGCGATTGCTATACTTGCAAAAATTACACCAAAGCCTATCTTCATCACCTCTTCATGACCAATGAAGAATTTGGCAAGCGGCTGAACTCGATTCATAACATCCGCTTCCTCATCAAGATGATGGAAGGGGCGCGCGAGGCGATCAAAGAAGACCGTTTCAAAGAATATAAAGAGGAAATCATCGCTAAGTATGGCGATGAAAGAGGCTTCTAATGGATATTGAGTTATTTGATTTTGCGTTGCCGGAAGAATTGATTGCCCAAAGTCCGCTTGAGCAGCGGGATGAATGCCGCCTCATGGTGATTAATCGTGAACAAAAGACGATCGAGCACAAGCATTTTCATGACATCATCGATTATTTGAAACCTGGTGATGTTCTGGTTCGGAACAATACCAAGGTCATTCCCGCCCGTCTTGTTGGTGTCAAAGAGGATACCAAAGGCAAAGTCGAAGTTCTTTTGCTTCATCAAATTCAAGGCGATGTTTGGGAATGTCTTGTTGGCAATGCCCACTCTGTTAAAGAAGGCAGCGTCTGTTCTTTTGGCGAGGGCCAATTGAAATGCACTTGCGTTAAGGTCTTGCCCGAAGGCATTCGTCACATGGAATTTCATTATGAAGGTATCTTCTTAGAAGTCCTTGATCAACTGGGTCAAATGCCCTTACCGCCTTACATCAAGAAACAATGCGAAAATAACGATGATTATCAAACCGTTTATGCCAAGGTTCCGGGTAGCGCAGCTGCTCCGACTGCGGGGTTCCACTTTACGCCCGAACTTTTCAAAAAGCTCCAGCAAAACGGCATCCAAATTGTCGACATCACCCTGAATATTGGTTTAGGAACTTTCCGGCCTGTTAAGGTGCAAGATACCAAGGATCACGTGATGCACAGCGAAACTTTCGATGTGTCCCCCGAAGCGGCTAACACTCTCAACCAAGCCAAAAAAGAGCATCGGCGGATCATCGCTGTTGGGACGACATCGGTCCGTACCCTGGAATCCGAATACGCGCTCAAGGGAACGTTCTATCCGACCCAAGACGAGGCCACCTCGATTTTCATTCAGCCCGGTTATACGTATCGTGCTGTCGATGCTTTGATCACCAACTTCCATTTGCCTAAGAGTACCCTCGTGATGCTTGTTTCGGCTTTTATGGGACGGAAGTGGACTTTGCATTGCTATGAGGAAGCGATTCAAGAGAAATACCGTTTCTTCTCGTTCGGCGATGCGATGTTCATCTATGGGAATTACGATTATTCCCACAATCTTGAGGATTAACATGCCACAGGCTTATGTCAATTACTACCAGGAGTCCCTCAAAGAACTTGAAGCGGTCCCTCATGATCATAAGCCCACGCTTTTGCTCCATGCCTGTTGCGGCCCTTGCAGTTGTTTTCCTTTAACGTTTCTTTGCCCGCATTTCGAGGTGACGATTTATTTCAATAATTCGAATATTTATCCCCAAAGCGAATATCAAAGACGCCTTGATGAGCTCAAGAAGTTCTTGGGCTATTTCGAGCGAGATTATGGCTATCACGTGGCTTTGATTGTGACCGCATACGACAATGAGACGTACAACAAAGACCTCGAGCCTTATGCCGCGCTTCCGGAAGGGCAGGAACGTTGTTTTATCTGCTACCGAAAACGCATGGGCGAAGCTTTTGATTATGCCGAAAAGAATGGTTTTGATTATTTCACGACGGTCATGACAATCTCGCGGCAAAAAGATTCGCAAATTTTAAACAAAATCGGTGCAGATCTCGCCCAGAATCATACAAAAACCCGTTATTTTTATAGCGATTTCAAAAAGAATAAAGGCATCGATATTGCTCGGGAAATGCGGATTCATTACGACCTTTATAATCAGCTTTATTGCGGCTGTAAATACACCTATGCGAAAGGTTTATTGAAAGCGAAAGAAAAAGGCTTGGATTGGAAGGGATAGTTGTATGGATGAAGAAAGAAAACTCGCTCTCTTAGTCAAGATTGCCCACGCGTTTAATGAAGCGCATTTAACTTGGGCGTTAGGGGCCTCAGGCTTTCTTTATCTTCAGGGTATCGCCCCAAGCTTTCATGATTTGGATTTGATGATCAAGGAAACGGATGCTCCGAAAGCGGTGGAGATCCTTTCTTCGCTTGGCCAACGGTCTCCCGAGAATTATGATCGGACTCGTTATGGAACCGTTCTTTTCGCCGAATTCGTTATCGCGGGCGTTGATATTGATTTAATTGCCGGCTTTTCCATTATCGCCCTTGGGGTTGAACATCATTTTCCGTTGGATAATCGCTCCATTTCCGGCTTTTTTGATCTTGAAGGCGAACAGATCCCCGTTGAATCTCTACCCGCTTGGCGGGAACGCTACGCCCTGATGGAACGGCAAGAAAAGGTTGCGATGATTGATGCGGCATCACGAGAGTCGCACCATTTGACTCCTCGCTATCGTTTTTCGCCAAAGGATTAAAGCCTTCTTTCGGAGACCTTTGCGTTTTTGTCGTTTTCGGGCTTTCTTTTGGCCATGATTATTGAGGCTTTTATTGGAGATGATTTTCAAGCCAAGAAAAGTTGTTTTTGCCCCATAGAAATTTTTAAAAACTGTGCACGATGCACAAAAAAGAAAGATAAAAGTTTAAAAAAATGGCGCTTTCTTGCGCCGTTGCTCATTTTTTGAAGAATCTCGGGATTTCATCGAAAAAAAGTGTGCGATTTTTGTTGACTCTATCCTACGCGTGGGAGTATAGTCTTCATCGCTGGCGTGTGCGTTGAGGCGTGATGTTGCTGACACACCCGAAGGCGTTGTCAAGTCCCGGGCTTAGTCAGGGAACTCACGCGGAACACAGAGCCAGAAGCCTGAAGAAATCTAAAGGAGGAAAATTCATGGCGAAACAACAAGTCCTGCGCATTCGTTTGCAGGCCTACGATCACAAGATCCTCGACTTAGCGGTCGAGAAGATCATCGACGTAGCCAAGAAGACCGGTGCTAGCGTGGTGGGACCCATCCCGCTTCCGACCGAAAAGCAGGTTTACACCGTCTTACGCGCTACCTTCAAGTACAAGGATAGCCGCGAGCAGTTCGAAATCCGCACGCACAAGAGATTGATCGACATCGTCAATCCCACGAAAGAAACCGTTGAGGCCATCCGGAAGCTTGATCTTCCGAGCGGCGTCGACATTGACGTCACCGCGAAGTAAGGAGGATCACCATCATGAAATCCATTATCGGAAGAAAAATGGGCATGACCGAGGTCTTCGCCGCCGATGGGACTATGTATCCCGTCACCGTGATCGAGGTTCTTCCCAATGCTGTCATTGCGAAGAAAACCAAAGAGAAGGATGGCTACGAAGCACTTCAAGTCGGCTATGAAGATAAAGCCGAACGTCATACCAACAAATGCGAACTTGGCATCTATAAGAAAGCCAATGTCTCGCCGAAGCAGCACCTCTATGAATTAAAGGGCGATGAGATTTACGCCAAGAATGTCGGCGAAAATATCACTTGCGACCTCTTCAAAGCGGGCGACGTTGTCGATGTGATCGGGACCACTAAGGGTCACGGTTATAGCGGCACCATTAAAATGTATGGCCACACCATTGGTCCGAAGGGCCATGGTTCCGGTTATCACCGTCAGATTGGCTCGTTAGCCAATAACGGCCGTACCAACAACCGTGTTATCCCGGGCAAGACGATGTCCGGCCATTGGGGACCGCAACAGGCCACCATTGAGAACATCACCGTCATCGAGAGCAACCCTGAGAAGGGCTACATCCTCGTCAAGGGTGGCGTTCCTGGCACCAAGAAGTCCATTGTTATGATTCGCAGCGCGGTTCTCGCCCAGTTCCATAAACCGGTCGTGAAGCCGTTGCTCGATATCCCGGCTAAGGAAGCGGCTGAAAAGGCCAGCGCCGAAGCCGCGAAGAAAGCTGCTGAAGAAGCCGCCGCCGAGAAGGCCGCGGAAGAAGCAGCGAAGAAAGAAGCCGAAGAGACTGCTAAGAAGGAAGCTGAAGCCCAGGCCGAGAAAGCCAAGGAAGAAGCTGCCGCCAAAGCTGAAGCTGCAAAAGCAGCCCCTGCTCCGAAAGCTGAAGAAAAGAAAGGAGAATAACGATCATGGCTGAGCAAGCAATTACCCTTCCGGTTGTTAATCTCGCCGGAGAGAAGACCGGAGATATCTCTTTAAGTAAAGAGGTATTCGGAATCACTGAGAAAAACGAACAGGCCATTCATGACGCTGTCGTGACTCAACAGGCCAATGCCCGTCAAATGACGGCTAAGACCAAGAAGAGACACGAAGTCGCCGGCGGTGGCAAGAAGCCGTGGAAACAAAAGGGAACCGGGCGCGCTCGCGCTGGTTCGTCTCGTTCTCCGCTCTGGGTCGGAGGTGGCAAAATCTTCGGACCGGATGGCAATCAGAACTATACCGTCTATCAGAATAAGAAGGCGCACGCGCTCGCGATGAAGACCGTCCTCTCGCAGAAAGCTGTCAAAGGCTTGATTGTGGTGGAAGATCTCAAACTCAAGAGCATCTCGACGAAGACCTTCGTTAAAGACCTCGCCGCCATCAAAGCGGAAGGCAAGACCCTCGTGATCGTTCCGGAAAAGAGCGAGAACCTGGTCAAGAGTGCGACGAACGTTGAATCCGTCACGCTCCGCGCTGTGAACAACATCAGCGTCTACGACGTCCTCAATGCGAGTAACATCGTCATCACCAAAGAGGACATTAAGACCCTCGAAGGAGGACTCAAGTAATGGCTGAGGAAAAGAAAGAAGCCGTCAAGGCTGCCCCGGTAAAAGAGGCTGCCCCGAAGGCAAAGAAGGCCCCGAAGGCCGAAAAAGTCGCGAAGAAAGAGACTGCTGCCGCTCCGGCGAAAACCGAAGAGAAGAAAGTCGTCTTCGCCGCTGCGAATAAGCACGATTACGATGTCGTCTTTGATCCGCACATCACCGAAAAGAGCATGGCTCTTCTCCAGAATGCGAACAAAGTCACCGTCAAAGTTGCCGCCAACGCCAACAAGACGGAAATCAAAGAGAGCTTCCAGCGCTTATATCAAGTTAAGGTTGTCGATGTGAAAATCGTCAATCAGCGCGCGAAAGCCAAGTCGAGAGGCGGCCGTTATCAAGGCTTCGTCTCCGGCTACAAGAAAGCGATCGTCAGCATTGCCAAGGGCAGCGCCATCGACCTCTTCAAAGCGTAAGGAATCACCCATAAGGCTTTATATCCTTATTAAAGAATCCACTATAGGAGAACACAATGGCAATTAAAAGCTATCGCCCGTATACCAAGAGCCGTCGCGAAATGACGACCTTGAGCTACGAAGGCATTACGAAAACCACTCCTGAAAAATCATTGTTAGCCCCGAAGAAACACTCCGGCGGCCGCAATAATCAGGGGTGCATCACCTGCCGCCACGTCGGCGGGGGAAACAAGAACCGTTACCGGCTCGTCGACTTCCGTCGGAATAAAGACGGAATCACCGCGACCGTGACGGCCATTGAATACGATCCGAACCGGACCGCGTTCATCTGCTTAGTCACCTACGCTGATGGCGAGAAACGCTACATCTTGGCGCCGCAAGGCCTCAAGGTTGGCGACAAGATCGTCAGTGGCAAATCGACCGATATCAAGACGGGCAACTGCTGCGAACTTCAGTCCATCCCTGATGGCACCTTCGTTCACAACATCGAGCTCCAGCCGGGCAAAGGCGGACAAATGTGCCGCGCTGCTGGCACGAGCGCCCAGGTGCTTGGCACCGATTCCGGATACGTTATGCTTCGTCTCTCTTCGAGCGAAGTTCGCAAAGTCTTAGCCAACTGCCGTGCGACGATTGGTATCGTCGGCAACGAGGACCACAACCTGGTCAACCTCGGCACCGCCGGTAAGAAACGTCACCTTGGCATTCGTCCGACGGTTCGTGGCTTCGTCATGAACCCGTGCGATCACCCTCATGGTGGCGGCGAAGGCAAATGCCCTGTCGGCCGTGATGCTCCGCGCACTCCGTGGGGCAAGAAAGCGAGAGGCGTCAAGACTCGTCGCTTCAAGAAGAATTCGACTCGTCTCATTATGAGACGCAAGAATGATAAGTAAGGAAAGGAGATCGAACCATGTCACGTTCTAGCAAAAAAGGCCCGTTTGTGGATGACTACCTTCTCAAGAAGGTTGAAGCTGTTCAGAAATCCGGCAAGAAAGAGATCATCAAAACTTGGTCTCGCCGTTCGACCATCTATCCGGCGTTCGTCGGACTTACCTTCTCGGTCTACAATGGCAAAGAGCACATCGCTGTTTACGTCACGGAGGATATGGTAGGGCACAAGCTCGGCGAATTCGCGCCGACTCGCACCTTTACCGGCCACCATGGCAATAACCTCGGTGATCAGGCCGCTGCGGCGGCTCCGGCTGCAGCTCCGTCTGCTGCTCCGGCGAAGAAGTAAGGAGTAATTTATGGCAGAAACTAAAAAGAAAACCGTGAAAGCGACTCCCGAAAAAGTTGAGGAGAAGCCGACTACTAAAGCCAAAAAAGCTGCCCCGAAGAAAGAGGAAGCTGTGAAGGAAGAAGCCAAGAAGGCTGAACCCGTCAAGGCTGAAAAGGTCGAAGTCAAAGAAGCCTCCGCGTTTAGCCGTGACGTTCGCGTCACCCCGCGCAAGGTTCGCTTAGTCATCGATCTCGTCCGTGGCAAAAACGTCAATGAAGCCCTCGCCATGTTGGCCCGGGTCAATCGTGCCGCTTCTGCTCCGGTCATCAAAGTGATCAAATCCGCTGCCGCCAACGCCACCAATAACTTCGGTTTAAGCGGCGAGAAGCTCTACATCGCTGATATCCAGGCCGCCGATGGCGTCCGGATGAAACGGTTCGAGCCGCGCGGCAAGGGTTCGTCCTCACCGCTCATCAAGCGGTGCTCGAATATCACCTGCACTGTTAAGGAAAGGGCGTAAGGAGGTCACTCATGGGACAAAAGATTAATGCTGTCGGATTCCGCATTGGCGTGAACCACGGCTGGGAAGCGAATTGGTTTGCTTCCAAAAAAGACTATGCGACGTTCCTTGGCGAGGATATCAAGATCCGCAAGTATCTTGAACCCCAACTCAAGGAAGCCATGGTCTCGCACATCGACATCGCTCGTGAAAAGAGCGACAAAGACAACAACGTCATCGTCACCGCTTACGTCGCCCGTCCGGGTGTCGTGATCGGCCAAGATGGTGCCAATATCGCCAAGCTCAAGAAAGAATTGAGCAAGGTCATCAAAACCGGAACGCTTCGCCTCGACGTCGTCGAAGTGAAGAACCCGGATTTGGATGCCACCTTAATCGGCAAATGGATCGCCAGCGAGCTTGAAAACCGCCAGTCGTTCCGTTCGACCCAGAAAAAGGCCATCCAACGGATGAGAAAAGCCGGCGCCGCTGGCTGCCGTACGCAGTGCCAGGGCCGCTTAGGCGGAGCGGAAATCGCTCGTCGTGAAGGTTATAAAGAGGGCGTCGTTCCTCTTGAGACCCTTCGCGCCGACATCGACTACGCCCACATTGATGCCGCGACCGCTTATGGCCGCATCGGCGTCAAGGTTTGGATCTGCCGTTCAACCAATAAGAATGGCGTGAAGAAGGACGAGGAGAAGGCTGAACAGGCCGCCCCGACTGCTAACGCCCACGAAGGAGGTAGCGACAATGCTGCAACCAAAGCGCGTTAAATATCGTCGTCCGCACGGACTGAAGTACGATCGCCCTGCCCACAAAGGCAACAGCGTCGACTTCGGTGAATACGGACTCCAGGCGACTCAAGGCGACTACGTGACCGATCATCAAATCGAAGCGGCTCGTATCGTCCTTGCTCGCTATACCGACCGGGCTGGCAAGATTTGGATTCGAATCTTCCCGCATATGGCCAAAACGAAGAAGCCGGCCGAAGTCCGTATGGGCTCTGGCAAAGGCAATCCGGAGGGTTGGGTCGCCGTCGTTCATGAAGGCACCATGCTCTTCGAAATCGGCGGCATCGCCGACAATCTCTGCATCGAAGCTCTCCACCAGGCGGGCTTCAAACTTCCGGTCAACACGAAAGTGGTGAAACGGACTAAGGCTCTGACCGAGGCTGAAAAGCTGAAGATGGAAGCCCAACACGAGTCGTCCCTTGACGCCATTAAGGCCGAGGATGCGCTCGAGAAGACCACGATCTCCGACACCGGCAATGAGACGCCGGCTGAAGGCGCTGCTCCCGCTGAGGGTGCCGCTCCGGCAGCTGCTGCTGCTCCGGCCGAGGCCGCTAAACCGGCTAAAGAAGGAGAGAAGAAGTAATTATGGAAATCAAAGAATTACGGGAACTCTCCCCGAAAGACCTCGACGCGAAGATCGCCGAGCTCCGTCAGAAACAGTTCGAAATCTCCCGCCAAAAAGCGGTGGGACAACTCGAGCATCCTGACCAAATCAAAATTATCCGCAAGGATTTAGCCAAGGCCGAAACCGTGAAGCGTGAGCGTGAGCTCCAAATCAAGGTTCCGACTGCGAAAGCCGCTAAGAAGTAAAGGAAAGGAGAATTACCATGGAAAGAAATAACAGAACGACGTTCCAAGGCGTCGTTACCTCGATCAAGATGAACAAAACCATCGCGGTCACCGTTTCGACCAAACGCAACGATCCCCTTTATGCGAAGCGGGTCGGCTATTCGAAGAAGTACTATGCCCACGATGAGAAGAACGAAGCCAAAGTCGGCGACGTTGTGACCATCATGGCTTGCCGTCCGATCTCGAAGACCAAACGGTTCCGGCTTGTCTCGATTGACAAGAAGGCCCTTGTTGCTCAAGGCGCCGCCGAAGCTGAAGCCGCCCTCGAAAACAAGGAAGGTTCTGCCGCGGTTGTGAAGCCCGTCGAAGCCAAGCCGGAAGAAAAGCCGGTCGAAGCCCCGAAGGCTGAGAAGAAGTAAAGGAGTTCAGCAATGGTTCAGAATGAAAGTAATCTCGTCGTCGCTGATAACTCCGGCGCGCGCATTGTCCGCATCTTCCGTCAGTATGCTGGCGGACGTTGCAAGACCTCGACGTTAGGCGACGTCGTGATGTGTGCCGTCAAGGACGCGATGCCGAATGGCAAAATCAAAAAAGGCCAGGTCGTCAAAGGCGTCATCGTCAGAGTCAAGCGCCCGGTCCTCCGCAAGGATGGCTCGTGCATTGCCTTCGATGATAACGCGATCGTCCTCATCGACGCTGATGGCAACCCCTTAGGCACCCGTGTCTTCGGACCGGTGGCTCGCGAACTTCGTGATAAGGGTTATATGAAGATCATCTCGCTCGCCATCGAGGTGTTATAAGGAGATAACCATGAACATCAAAAAAGGCGATAAGGTGATCGTTCTCTCCGGCGACGACAAAGGCAAGGTTGGCTTAGTCCAAAAGGTCTATCCCACCCTGAACAAAGTCGTGGTCGAAGGCGTGAACGTCCATAAGAAACATAAGAAACCGACTCAGGGCACTCCTGAGGGCAGCGTGCTCGACATCTATGTCCCGCTCGATGCCTCGAAAGTGGCCTTGGTTGATCCGAAGAGCAAAAAAGCGACTCGGGTCCACGTCAAAGTCGTCAATGGAAAAAAGGTCCGCGTCGGCAAGTCCGGCGAGAGCCTCGATAAGTAAGGAGGAAAGCGATTATGGCAGAAGAAAAGAAACCCGTAGCCGCTAAGGCTCCTAAAGCGGAGAAGGCCCCGAAAGAGGTCGCCCCGAAAGCGGAAAAGAAAGCCGCTGCTCCGAAGGCTGAGAAGCCCGAAGTCAAAGCCGAAGCCCCGAAGGCCGAAGCGAAAAAGGTTGCTCCGAAAGCCGAGAAGAAAGCCGAAAAGGCTGCTTCTTCAGAGGAAAAGTACGAGAACCGTCTCATCAAAAAGTACCACGATCAAGTGGTGCCGACCTTGATCAAGAAATTCGGTTATACCAGCGTTATGCAGGCGCCGAAACTCGAGAAGATCGTCATCAACATCGGTGTTGGCGATGCCACGCTCAACGCGAAAGCGCTTGAAGACAGCGTCGCTGAACTCGCGACCATCACCGGACAGCATCCGGTGACTACCAAAGCGAAAAAATCCATCGCGACCTTCAAGGTCCGTCAGGGTCAATCGATTGGCTGCAAAGTCACGCTTCGTGGACTCCGGATGTATGAATTCTTCGACAAGCTCGTTTCGATCGCTCTCCCGCGCGTCCGCGATTTCCGCGGCGTGAGCAAGAACGCGTTCGACGGGCATGGCAACTACACCCTCGGCGTCAAAGAGCAATTGATCTTCCCGGAGATCGATTACGATAAAGTCAGCAAGATCCGCGGCATGGACATCGTGGTGGTCACCACGGCCCAGAGCGATGCGGAAGCCTTCGCCTTCTTACAGGAGATGGGCATGCCGTTCCGTAAGTAATCGGAAGGAGAAAATCAATGGCAAAAACTAGTTTAAAAGTGAAACAGAGCCGTCCGGCGAAGTTCAGCACCCGTGAATACGCGCGCTGCCAACGCTGTGGACGTCCTCATGGTGTCATTCGCAAGTTTGGACTCTGCCGTATTTGTCTCCGCGAGCTCGCTCACAAAGGCGAAATCCCGGGAATGAAGAAGGCTTCGTGGTAAAGAAAGGAGATCATGAACATGAATGCAGATCCTATTGCGGACATGCTGACTCGCATTCGGAACGCCAATGCGCTCCGTTACGACACGGTCTCCATGCCTTACAGCAAGATGAAAGATGATATTGCCAAGATCCTTAAGGACCAGGGCTACATCATTGACGCGACGATCGAAGGCGAAGGCGCTGAAAAGAGCCTGAACCTCACCCTCAAATATGGTCCTAGTGGCGAACATGTTATCTCGGGTTTAAAGAGAATCAGCAAGCCGGGCTTACGGGTTACCGTCCAAGCCGACAAGCTGCCCAGAGTCCTTCGGGGCCTTGGAATTGCCATCATTTCTACCTCGAACGGATTGATGTCGGATGCCCAGGCGAGAAAAGCTCACCTTGGCGGCGAAGTCATCTGCTACGTCTGGTAAAGAAAAGGAGAAGAGAATTTATGTCACGAATTGGATTTAAACCCATTTCTCTTCCTAGTGGGATTACCGTTACTGTTAACGGGAACACCGCTACCGTCAAAGGAGCCAAAGGCGAAGTAAGCGTCCTCATTCCGGAGGACGTCAGCGTCGAGGTGAAAGACGGAAAAGCCCAAGTCAAAATCATCAACACTGAAGATGCGAGACAAGGGAACGAGAATGAAGGAACCGTTGCTGCCAACCTCAAGAACGCCATCCATGGCGTCACCGTTGGCTGGAAGAAAGAGCTCGAGATCGCCGGCACCGGCTATCGGGCCACGATGAAAGGCAAAGCGGTCAGCATGTTCTTGGGTTATTCCCACGAAGTGCTCGTTGAGCCGATCGGCCAATACACCAAGATTAGCGTTCCTGATGAAACGCACGTCACGGTCGAAGGCGCCGATAAACAAGAAGTTGGCCAGACGGCTGCTCTCATCTATGATAGCCACCGCCCTGACGTCTATGGAAACAAAGGCGTCCACTTCAAGGGCCAGAAGATGATTAAGAAGGTTGGCAAGCGCGCTGCCGCGACGACTGCGGGAGCTGGCGCTGCTGCCCCGAAGAAATAAGGAGGATGAACCATGATTCAGAAAGAATCGCGCAATAGCATCCGTGAACGCCGCCATGAGCGGGTTCGCGAAAAGGTTAGCGGAACTGCGGAGACCCCGCGGCTCGTCGTCTTCCGTTCGAACAAAAACATCGAAGCCCAGATCATCGATGACGTCAAGGGTGTCACCCTTGCTGCCTCGAGTTCTGTCGCCCTCAAGATCAAAGTCGGTGGTAACTGCGAAGCTGCTGCCGAAGTGGGCAAAGACATCGCCGCGAAAGCCAAAAAGGCTGGCATCACCAAGGTCGTCTTCGACCGCGGTGGTTACGCCTATCATGGCCGGGTTCAGGCCTTAGCCGATGCCGCACGTGAAGGAGGGCTCCTCTTCTAAGGAGAAAACTTATGGAAGAAGAAAAGAAAACTGTGGTTGAGGCCCCGAAAGCCGCAACCGCTTCCGCTCCGGTGAGTGAGCAATCCGCTTCATCTCGTCCGACGGGCAATCCGGTCTATGAGCCTCATGGCTCGAAATCGGCTGGCCGTCCGGGCGATCGCAAATTCGGTGACCACAAAGGCCGTCCGGGTGAGCGTCGCGGAGGCCGCGGTGGCTTCCGTAGAGAAGAAGATGAATATCAGGACCGCGTTGTTGATATCAACAAGGTCTGCCGTGTCGAGATGGGCGGCAAGCATATGCGTTTCGACGCTCTTGTCGTCATCGGCGATGGCAAAGGTCACTACGGCTTCGGCTTAGCCAAGTCGGGTGAGGTCCCAGATGCCATCAAGAAGTCGCTTACTGCCGCCAAGAAAAAGCTTTATACGCTTCACATTGCGAAGGGCAACACCATCGCTCACGAAGTGAAAGGCACGTTTGCCGATACGACCGTGTTCCTCAAGCCCGCTCCGGCTGGCACTGGTATCATTGCCGGTGGCGCCGTCCGCGCGATTCTCGAACTCGCTGGCATCAAGAACGTTTACTCCAAAGTCTATGGATCCCGCACGCCGATCAACGTCATCCGGGCAACCCATGCTGGACTTCAGAGCATGAAGGAATATGACAAAGTCATGGTTCTTCGTGGCTTGAAGACCGCTGAAGAAATCAAAGCGATGCATCCCGCTCCCGCGGCCCAAAAGCCGTTCGTGAAGCCGTTTGCCGCTCAGAAGCCGGCCGCCCCGAAAGCCGCCGCGCCGAAGACTGAAGGAGGCAAGTAATTATGGCCGACTCATTGAATAATCTTGTCGTCATGGAAGGCTCAAAGAAAGAGCACTTCCGTCGGGGCCAGGGCTTAGGCTCGGGCAACGGTAAAACCGCGGGCAAAGGCCAAAAAGGCCAGGGCGCCCACGCCCACACCAAGAAGCATGGCTTCGAGGGTGGTCAGATGCCCTTAGCTCGGCGTTTACCGAAGTTCGGTTTCAAGAATTCCGGCCGCGTCGAGTATGCCGTCGTCAACCTTGAGGCGCTTAACCGCTTCAAAGATGGCACGGAAGTCACCGAAACGCTTCTTCATGAAAGCGGATTGGTGAAAAATACCGCGGATGGGGTTAAAATCCTTTCCAAAGGCAAACTCACGAAGAAACTTGCCGTCAAAGTCCACGCTTATAGCCAAGCGGCCCAAAAGGCCATTGTCGAAAAGGGTGGAACCGCTGAGGTCATCAAGTAATGAAAAAGTTCGTCTCGATCTTCAAAAACAAAGAAATCGTCAACCGTATATTCTTTACGATCATGGTTCTTTTCGTCCTGAGGATTGGGGCGGCCATCACCGTTCCTGGTGTCAAAGTGGATCAGGCGAAAATGAACGAACTCATCTCGTCCGGTTCGTCTTTGGCCCTCATGGATTTACTTGGAGGAGGTGCCTTAAGCTCCTTCTCAGTCTTCGCCCTAGGCGTTTCGCCTTACATTACCGCCCAGATCATCATCCAGCTGCTTTCTAAAGACGTTCTCCCCGCGCTTACCGAATTAAGTAAGCAAGGCGAGTACGGCCGAAAGAAGACGGAGATGGCGACCCGTTATCTCACCTTACTCTTAGGTGCGGTGCAGGCCTACGGCATCATCAAGACGATGCAGAATTCAAGCTACATCACCTTGAGCTTGGAAGAAAACTTCTGGACTTACGCTTATATCGTCACCGTCTTGCTCGCGGGCGCCTTGCTCACGATGTGGCTCGGTGACCAAATCACCGAGAAAGGCTTAGGTAACGGTATCTCGGTCATCATCTTCGCTGGTTGTGTTCGGAGCTTGCCGACGCAAATCACCAACGCCTGGACCAAGTGGATCACCAATAACGTGAACCACGGCCCGAGCGAGATGGTCAAAGGCAGCTTCCAATTCACCCTCTATATCATCGCCATGGTCTTCATTACGGGCTTCGTGGTCTTCACGGAACTCTCGAAACGGAAGATCCCGGTCCAACATGCCGGCAAAGGCGGATCGACGAGCGTCTCAATGGCGCGCGCATCCTTCCTCCCCATCAAAATCAACTCCGCAGGAGTCATTCCGGTCATCTTCGCGGCTTCCATCATGTCGGCGCCTTCGATTATCGCGTCGTTCATCTCGGCGGACGCGGCGAAAGCCACGTGGCTCAACATCTTCAACTACAACGAGACCTTCTCGATGCCGTGGTTCAACGGAACCCACTGGAAGATGGACTGGGGTTGGCTCATCTACTTGGCTCTCATCATCGCGTTTACCTTCTTCTATGCGGAGATGGAAATCGATCCTGAGACTCTGGCGGATAACTTCCAAAAGAACGGCTCTTACATTCCGGGCATCCGTCCGGGCAAAGAGACCGAGCGTTATGTCGGTAAAGTCCTGAACCGCGTCACCTTCATCGGTGCGATGGCCCTTGGCTTCATCGCCAGCTTGCCGATCATTCTGGTTTGGGCTGACGCCTTCGACGGGGATAACACCCTGGCGATCGGCGGCACTGGCCTCATCATCATCGTCGGCGTTGCGCTCGAACTTAATGCCCAAATCGACGGCTTACTCGCCGGCAAGAGTTTCGACCAAGTTCGTGATGTTGATTCCGCGTTTGAAAAACCTAGGGAGAGTATCTAATCATGCTGAATATCATTCTTATGGGTCCCCCGGGTGCGGGCAAAGGCACGCACGCGCAGTGGATGGCCCAAGACTATGCTATCCCCCATATCTCGACCGGTGACATGTTCCGTGAGGCCATGTCGAGCGGTTCCGAACTCGGGCAAAAGATCAAAGCGATCGTCGATCGCGGCGATCTCGTGAGCGATGAGCTCACCTGTGCCCTGGTCAAAGAGCGCTTAAGTAAACCCGATTGCGCCAAAGGCTATCTTCTTGATGGCTTCCCGCGCACGATCCCCCAGGCGGAAGCTTGGGCGAAGATCAGCAGGGAAATTAACCGCGAGGTCAATCTCGTGATTAACATTGCTTGCCCCGATGAGGAGCTCATTCGCCGGATTTCGACCCGGAGAGTCTGCCCGAAATGTGGCGCTTCCTACAACGTCGTCTCGATGAAGCCGAAGAAGGAAGGAATTTGCGACGTTTGCGGATCCCCTCTCATTCAGCGCAAAGACGACAACGAAGCGAGCCTCAAGGTTCGCCTCGCCAATTACTACAAGAGTACCGCTCCGCTTCTTGACTTCTACAAGAGCAGTGGCGTTCTCTATAACTTTGATGGAATGCTCGGAGCTGCAAAGCTCAAAAAAGAGCTCAATGCTCTTCTCAAGAGCCATCAATGATCATCATCAAAAGCCCGCGCGAGATTGAGCTCATGCGCAAAGCGGGAAAGCTTCTCGCTCATGTCTACGAGGTCGTTGGACCGCTTGTTCAACCAGGCGTTTCGACTCAATACCTCAGCGACGTCTGCGAAAAAGTGATCCGCGATGGTGGTGGGATTCCCGCCTCCAAAGGCTACGGGGGTTTCCCCGGCGCCATCTGCGCTTCAGTCAATGACGTGCTCGTTCACGGGATTCCTTCTCCAAAAAAGATCCTCACCGATGGGGATATCGTCTCGCTCGACATCGTGGTCGCTCTTAACGGCTATGATGCCGATGCCTGCCGTACCTATCCGGTTGGGATTTGCTCCGAAAGCAAGCTTCGTCTCATCAAAGTGACGGAGCAGTGCTTCTGGAACGGAGTGAGCAAAGTCAAAGAGGGCGTGCACCTCGGCGATGTCTCTCACGCGATCGAAATGACCGCGAAAGCGAATGGCTATAGCGTTCCCTTAGAGTATACCGGACATGGCATCGGGAGCGAAATGCACGAAGACCCCTACATTCCTGACTATGGTGAGGAAGGGACGGGGCCAATTCTCCGCGCGGGGATGACCTTGGCGATTGAGCCGATGGTCATGATGGGCAAAAACGCCCTCCGCACCCTGAAGGATGGTTGGACGGCTGTCAGCAAAGACGGTCTTCCATCCTCCCACTACGAAAACACTCTTCTCGTCACCAAAGACGGGTATGAGATCTTGACGCAATGAAAGGAGATACCTCTATTGAGTAAAGAAGACTGCATCGAAGTTGAAGCCACGGTGTTGGAATGTTTACCCAACGCCATGTTTAAGGTGAAATTGTCGAACGGAGCCGTTGTCCTCGCCTGCGTTTCGGGGAAAATACGGATGCATTACATCCGAATTCTTCCCGGCGATCGGGTTACGGTTCAATTCTCACCTTACGATTTAACACGCGGGCGTATTACCTTCCGCTACAAAAACTAAAATTCGGGACTCACGTTCCCCCAAGGAGAAAACTTATGAAAGTTAGACCGTCCGTCAAGCCGATCTGCGATAAGTGCAAGATCATTCGCCGGCATGGTGTCGTTATGTGCATCTGCCCGAATCCGAAGCACAAGCAGAGACAAGGCTAAATGAGGAGAAAGAAGAAAGAATATGGCACGTATTGTCGGGGTTGATATCCCCAATGAAAAACGCATCGTCGCTGCCCTTCCGTATGTTTACGGCATTGGACCGTCGTTAGCGCGCAAGATTTGCAAAGACGCGAAAGTCTCCGAAGACATTCGGGTCAAGAATCTCACCGATGAGCAACTCGTCGCGATTCGTAGTGAAGTGGCCAAATACAAGACTGAGGGCGACCTCCGTCGTGAAGTGGCGCTCAATATTAAACGCTTAGAAGAAATCGGATGCTACCGTGGCATCCGTCATAAGAAAGGCCTTCCGGTCCGTGGACAGCGGACCAAGACGAACGCCCGCACCCGTAAAGGTAAGCGCAAGACGATCGCCAACAAGAAGGAAGCCACCAAAGGCTAGAGCATAGGAGGCTAATGAATTAATTATGGCCGATGAAAAAGTTGCTGCCGCGCCGGCTACTGCCGCGCCGACTGCCGCCCCTGCTAAAGGCAAGAGCAAATCCACGAGCGCCCGTAAGAAAAAGGTGAAGCGTAACTTCACCAAGGGCGTCGCCCACATCCATAGCACCTTCAATAACACGATCGTGACCATCACCGACGAGCAAGGCAATGTCATTGCTTGGTCGAGCGCTGGCGCCCTCGGTTACAAAGGCGCGAAGAAGTCGACTCCGTTTGCGGCCCAACTCGCTGCCGAAGCCGCTGGCAAAAACGCCTTCGAACAAGGCTTACGCCAGGTTGATGTCGATGTCAAAGGCCCGGGTCCGGGCCGTGAATCCGCCGTCCGTGCCTTAGCGACAACTGGACTTCAGATTCTCTCCATCGCTGATACCACCCCCATTCCACACAATGGCTGCCGCCCCCCGAAACGGCCGAGAGGCTAGTCGATTGGACGAGCCTAGTAGGGAACCATAGGAGGAATTAAATAATGGCTAATACGAATAGCGATGTCAAAACGGACGAATTACGTCTTCCCGATCCGTTCCAACCGATCAACTTCAAGATCGATGTGAACGACGAGAAGGAGCATTATGCCCGCTTCGTCGTCGAACCTCTCGAGCGGGGCTTTGGCCTCACCGTGGGGAATGCTCTCCGCCGCGTACTCTTGAGCGCCCTTCCCGGCGCCAGTGTCTTCGCGGTTGAGATCGAAGGCGTCCGTCATGAATTCAGCGCGATCGAAGGCGTTGAAGAAGATGTGACCGCCATCATCCTTAATCTCAAAGATTTGGTCTTAAAGATCGATGATAAGTCGAACGATGTGAAACGGCTCGAAGTGGATTTCAAGGGTCCGGGCGTCCTCAAGGCGTCCGATCTCGTCTTGCCCGCTTTGGTCAGCGTCATCAACAAAGATCTCGAGATTGCCCACCTCAATAAGGAAGGCCACCTCAAGATGACGATCTATGCCGCCAATGGTCGTGGCTATGTCACGAGCGAAGCGAACAAGATCGAGCGCAAGATCAACACGATCGGCGTCATCTCGACCGATAGCAACTACAGCCCGGTCGTCAAAGTCGCCTATAGCGTTGAGCCCACGCGGGTTGAACACGATAGCAAATTCGATAAATTGATCCTCGAAGTCACAACCAATGGCTCGGTCAAACCGCATGAAGCGGTGGCCATGGCGGCTCAGCTTCTCGTCGCTCACTTCAATGAGTTCACGAAGCTTGATGACGTCGTCAAGAGCTACAAGCTCGTGAAAGAGGAAGTCAAGACCGAAGAGAATAAGTACCAGGATATGATGATCGAAGAACTCGATCTTTCTGTCCGGAGCAATAACTGCCTTAAGCGCGCGGGCATCTCCACCGTCATGGAACTCACTCAAAAGAGCGAGGACGAGATGATGAAGGTCCGTAACCTGGGCAAGAAGTCGCTCAAAGAAGTCAAAGAAAAGTTGGCCTCGATCGGTCTACACTTCCGCGACTACGTAGGAGAATAAACACATGTCTGCAATGCAAGGAAGAAAGAACGTTCACGGCAAGGCCGGCGTTCGCTTCAAGGCGCCTTATACCGCCTCGAAGAACAAGAGCATGCTCCGCAACGTCGTGAGCGAGCTCATCGTCAATGGTTCGGTCAAAGTCACCTCGGGCGTCACGCCGGAGTTGATCTCCCTCAGCGCTAAGCTGGTCGGCTGGGCCAAAGAGAATACCGTCGCTTCTCGCCGCGAAGCCGCTGCGATACTCCGTAAGGGCATCGTGGACGCCAATGGTGTCGAAGCGCTCGATAAGCTCTTCAAAGAAATCGGTCCGAAGTTTGCCAAACGCAATGGTGGCTACACCACGGTTTACAAGCTCGGCGCTCGCAAGGGCGACAATGCCGAAGTCGAACTCGTCAAGTGGGTTGACTAAACTCGTTTGCCGTCTTTGATCTCTCGCCTCTATCCGTTAGGGTAGGGGCTTTTCTTTGGTTCAAATGTATATACAACGTATATTTTATGTTATTCTGTTAGCGGAGGTGATCCGATGAAAGACGATGCGATTTTATTCCGAATCGACCACGAAACCAAAACCAAAGCCCAAGCGATTGCGGATGCCTATGGTTTGACTCTCTCCAGTGTTCTTTCGTCTTATCTCCATCAACTCGCCTATACCGGGCGGATTCCGCTGAATTTGGCGGTTCACGCGAAAAAAGAATTGGAGCAAAATGGCGTTCTTTCGCTCTCCTTTATCACGGAATGCGTGGGAGAACTCGCCCAAGGATTTAGCAAAGACGAAATTCGCTCGATCTTCCTTTTTGGTTCTTATTCGCGGGGTGAAGCCACCGCGAATAGCGATGTGGACTTCCTCATTGTCCCCGGCGAGAAACTCAGTTACTTCCGTTTAGGGGAATTCAACGAGTCTCTCAAAGAGAAATTGGGGAAAAATGTCGACACCACTTTAGCGACGACCTTGCCTAAAACGTTCCTTCCCCAAATCAAGAAAGAGAGAATCCTCCTTTATGAGCCTCAGTGAACGGGATCGCAGCCGTCTAGAAGAAATGTGCGACCTCCTGGAAGAAATCCAGAAAGACCGCCTTGCCATAAAAAATAACAAAGAGTCCTCGGACCGAAGTCTGGTGGCTCGCGCCATCGCTTTTGATTTTGAACAACTTGGCGAAATTGCTGGAAGAATGAGCGAAGAATTCCTTTTTGCGCATCCCAACTTTCCCCTTCGCTACATGAAAGGATTTCGGAACATCTTGGTCCATGATTACGCCCATCTTGATCTCAAAGTTCTTGAGACGACGCTCTATGGTGATGTTGACAATTTGTTGGATCTCATCAAAGCCTATCTTGCAGAGAAGTAGTAGGATTGCATTTTCTTGAGGTAACCCCATTCGGGGTATGGTAAAATTCTTCTTGCGCAAGGGAAATTTCCTTGTATAGTGTCCTCGCGGGCTATCCCGCATTAAAGGAGAAAAAACATGATTTTAGCAGATAGTGCTCCGTTCCCAGGCTGGGCGATTGCCATCATCGTCGTCGCTGTTGTTTTAGTGATCATCGTCGTTTCGATCTTGGGCTGGTGGATCAGCGCCGCCAACCGTTTGCGGAGAGAACAAGTCAAAATTGACGAAGCGGCATCCGGCATCGATGTTGCCTTAACCAAACGCTTCGATCTTTTAACGAAGGAAGTCGCGGTCGTTAAAGGCTACGCGAAACACGAATCGGAGACGCTCACCAACGTCATTTCGATGCGGCAACCCGCCGCCAACGCCAGCATGAAGGAAAAGGCCGACTTCAGCAATCAAGTCACCAAAGCCTTTGATTCGATCAACGTCGTGAGCGAAGCCTATCCGGAACTCAAGGCGAACACCAACTTCATGTCCTTGCAGAATCAGATTGCCGAAGTGGAAGAGCAACTTCAGGCTTCGCGCCGGGTCTACAATTCCAACGTCAGCACCTATAACCAAGAGATCATCGTCTTCCCGACCTCGATCATCGCGCGGCATTACGCCTTCACGAAGCGCGACTTCTTCGAAGCGGAGGCCGCTAAGCGTCAAGACGTCAAGATTGAGTTCTAAAAGAAAACGCTGGAGCTGCCTTAGGGGGCAGCTCTTTCTTTTTAAAGGAGAGTAGTTATGGCAGAAATGATCGCCGATAAGATCCCCGCTTTGGCCCAAACGATTGAGGCCTCGCGCGCTGCGGTCCACAAGAAATACAAGATTTTGATGGGGATTGGCATCCCGTGTTTTGTCGTCGGCATCGTCATCGGCGCTTTGATGGCGATTTTCCATTGGAGCGACAACGGCGCGCTTTTATTCATTCCCGTCTTTCTCGTGGTGCCTGGCCTTGTCTTAATGATCGTCGCGGCGTTTCAGCATCATAATTATTCCGCTAACGCCTATTCGCTATTGGTGAACACGATTGACGCCACCTTGTTCCCGGAGGCGAAGAAAGACCCGAACCGGGGCTTGGTTCTCAACGTCTTATTGAAGCCGGGCTTTTTCGCCTCGCCGGACCGTTATTATGGCCGAAACTACAAAACCGCCACCTATAATGGGATTCCCTTTGAACAAGCGGGCTACGATCTCCAACGCCGCGAAAGCCATACCGACAGCAAAGGCAACACCTATTACACCTACGAAACCTACGCCAAGGGCACGATGTACCGGTTCCAATTCGAACGGAATTTCGCCGCCATCGTTAAAATTCTCGAGAAGAGCGGCATCCTTTCTTTCGGCGGCGGCAATTTGAAGAAAGTCGACACCGAATACATCGCCTTTAATAAGAAGTTCCAGGTTCTCACGAGCGATGAAACCTTGGTCTTCTATCTTTTGACCCCGCAGATCCAAGAGAAGATCCTCTCGCTCGAAGGCAAATTCAAAGGCCAGTTCTATATGGCCTTCATCGGCAACGAGCTTTATATCGCGGTCAATGACAGCGATCAATCCGTCACCATCCCTTTCTCAAAGCCGATCACGGTTGAGGTATTGACCCCGATCGTCGAGTGTCTCGCGATTCCCGCCGTCTTTATTAATCTCTTGGGTTTGGCCAAAGCCAAATTCCAAAAGGATGCGGGCGTAACCGCTCAATGAGGAAATCGGTAATTCTCTAGCCATCTACGATTTCGCACAAAACGAGGGTGAGTTTACTCACCCTTTTCTTTCACTTCGATGAAAAAGTGTAGAATCGGTGCGGAATTACCAATTTATCGGTAATTCGTTCATAACTTTCGCACTTTTCTTTAGTTGCCTTGTGCCTTTTTGCCGTCTAGAATGATGGTGCACGTGTGCGCGATTTTTAATTGAGCGCAGGAGGGTAAACATGGCGATACAAGAAGAAGCGCGGAAGGGAATCCTAGCGATTTGCTCCTCGCACAAAGGCGAGCCGTCGCCTTTGATGCCGATTCTGGAAGAGATTCAGAAAAAATACGGTTATATCCCACTCGAGGTCCAAGAATTGGTCTCGAAGGAAACTGGCGTCCCGGTGTCTGAGATTTATGGCGTCGTGACGTTCTACAATTTCTTCTCCTTAACCCCGAAAGGCAAGTACGTCATCGGCGTTTGCCTCGGCACGGCTTGCTACGTTAAGAATTCGCAAGCGGTTCTCGATAAGTTCCAGACGATCCTTGGGATCGAGCCGGGCCAAACGACCGCTGATGGACTCTTCACGATTGAAGCGATTCGTTGCATGGGCGCTTGCGCCTTGGCACCGGCCGTTTCGGTCAATGGCAAAGTCTATCCGCAGATGACCGTTGATGGCGTGAATAAAGTCATCGATGAATATAAGGCGAAGGAGGTCGAAGCCTAATGGAAAAGATTACATCCCTTGATGTCTTAGGCAAAGACATTGATCGTTGCAGCAAAGCTTTTGATGAGAAAATCAAAGGCGCCAATGGTAAGCGCGCGGTCATGATCTGCGGCGGCACGGGTTGCTTAGCCAACGATTCCGACGCCATCCTTCACGAATTCGAAAAACAAATCAAAGAAAAAGGCTTGAGCGAGAAGATCAGCGTCAACCACGTTGGCTGCTTTGGCTTCTGCTCGCAAGGCCCCTTCGTTAAGATCTTCCCGGAAGACACGCTCTATCATAAGGTGAAAGTCGGGGACGTCTCCCACATCGTCGATGACGATCTCATCGGCGGGAAAGTCTGCGAAGACCTCCTTTATGTCGATCCCTCGACCCATGAGAAGGTCGTGCGTCAAGACGATATTAACTTCTACAAGAAGCAGAAGCGCATCTCGCTTCATGGCTGCTCGCTCATCAATCCGGACTATCTCGAAGAATCCTTGGGCTATGATGGCTTCAAGGCCCTCAAGAAAGTTCTCTCTTCGATGACCCCTCAGCAAGTCATTGATGAAGTCTTAGCCTCGGGCATCCGCGGTCGTGGCGGTGCGGGTTTCCCGACGGGCAAGAAGTGGCAATTCGCCGCGAACCAAGTCGCCGATCAGAAATACATCGTCTGCAATGGCGATGAAGGCGACCCCGGTGCCTTCATGGACCGTTCGATTCTCGAAGGCAACCCCTTCGAAGTCATCGAAGGCATGATGATTGCCGGCTACGCTTTCGGCGCCAGCCAAGGCTATTTCTATGTCCGAGCCGAATATCCGGTCGCCGTGGATCGTTTGCTCCGCGCGATGGAGGATATGCGGAAAGTCGGACTGTTAGGCGATCATATTTTAGGAACCAATTTCAGCTTTGACGTTCACCTTCGCGAAGGTGCTGGCGCGTTCGTCTGCGGCGAAGAAACCGCCCTTCTCAATTCGATTGAGGGCAAGCGGGGTATGCCGCGTCCGCGTCCGCCGTTCCCGGCCATCAAAGGCTTATGGGGCAAGCCGACCTGCGTCAATAACGTTGAGACTCTCGCTCAGATTCCGTATATCATCCGCGTTGGCGCTTCGGAATACGCCAAAGTCGGCACCCAAGGCTCGAAAGGCACGAAGGTCTTTGCCCTCGGTGGCAAGATCAACAACGTCGGCCTCGTCGAAGTTCCGATGGGCACGACCTTAAGAACGTTGATTTTCGATATCGGCGGTGGCATTCCGAATGGCAAGAAGTTCAAGGCCATTCAGACTGGCGGTCCTTCCGGCGGTTGCTTAACCGAGGAAGACCTCGATACTCCGATTGATTACGATACCTTAATCGCCCGCGGCTCGATGATGGGCAGCGGTGGCGCGATTGTCATGGATGAAGATAACTGCATGGTGGACGTCGCCCACTTCTACATGGACTTCATTTGCAGCGAAAGCTGCGGCAAATGCTCGCCGTGCCGTATCGGCACCAAACGTCTTTTAGAGATGCTCACCAAAGTCACCAATGGCAATGGCACCGAGCAGACCCTCAAAGACATGAAGACTTTGGCGACCGTGATCAAGGGTGGCTCTCTCTGTGCCTTAGGCCAGACTGCCGCCAACCCGATTCTTTCGACCATGACGAAATTCCCTGAGGAATACCACGCTCACGTTGTCGATAAGAAATGCCCAGCCCACGTTTGCAAGAAGCTTATGCAATACTGGATCGATCCGAATCTCTGCAAGAAGTGCTCCAAATGCGCTCGTAACTGCCCGGTCTCTTGTATTTCGGGCGTTCCAGGCAAAGAGCCCTATGTCATCAATCAAGCGAAGTGCATCAAGTGCGGCACCTGTATGGCAGGCTGCCCCTTCCATGCCATTTCCAAACGCTAAAGGAGAAAGAACATGGAACAGATCAATATCAAAATCGAAGGTCATGTCTATAGCGTCGACAAAGATCTCACCGTCCTCGAGGCGGCAAGACGTTGCGGCTATAAGATTCCGACCCTTTGCTACTACAACCATGGGAAGTGCTCATTAGCTTCTTGCCGTGTTTGCTTAGTCGAAATTCGGACTGCGCGCGGCGGCAAACTCTTTGCTTCGTGCGTTTATCCAGTCGCAGACGTCCCCGCTGAAAAAGGCTTTGAGATCTTCATCTCTTCGCCGATGGCGGTTCAGGCCCGTAAAGCCAGTGTTGAGCTTTTACTCTCGAATCACTCGAAAGATTGCCAAACCTGCGTCAAAAACGGCCAGTGCGAACTCTTGCACGTCGCCAACATCACCGGCGCCGAAAGCGGCAAATACATGGGCGAAATCACCCCGACGACTGTCGATATGGTCGCCCCGGGCATCATCCGGGATACCAGCAAGTGCATTTTGTGCGGACGCTGCATTGAAAAATGCAAGGACGCCCAAGGCATTGGCATCTTAGGCTTTGAAAAACGTGGCTTCCAGACCATCGTTGGCCCGGCCAATAACCGCAGCTTTGCTGAAGTGCCATGCTTACAGTGCGGTCAATGCATCGAAGTCTGCCCGACTGGCGCTTTAGCCGAGCATCGCGAGATTAACAAAGTCGATCAGGCGATGGCCGAAGGCAAATATGTGGTTGTGCAAACCGCTCCGGCGGTTCGTGCCGCGATTGCCGAAGAATTCGGCAAGATGCCTGGCGAAGAGAATGGCGAAGGCAAAATGGTCGCTGCGCTCCATCGCTTGGGCTTTGCCCGGGTCTTCGACGTCAACTTTGGCGCCGATCTCACCATCACCGAAGAAAGCCAAGAATTGGTTAACCGCATTGCGAAAAAGACGGGTCCGCTTCCGCAGATCACCTCTTGCTCGCCTGGCTGGATCAACTATATGGAGTTCTTCTATAGCGATTTGATTCCGCACGTCTCGACTTGCAAGTCGCCCCACGAAATGCAAGGCGCGATCACCAAGAGTTATTTCTGCGAGAAGCATGGCTTAGACCCGAAGAACGTCTTCGTGGTTTCCATCATGCCGTGCACCGCGAAAAAATATGAAGCTCAGCGTCCGCAGAATGCGGCGGTGGAGCATCTCCCCGACATCGATGCGGTCCTCACGACCCGTGAGCTCGCCGTGATGATCAAGCGCTCTGGTCTCATCTGGGACAATTTGCCCCAAGAGAAATTCGATGATGATCTTTTGGGCGAATACACTGGCGCTGGCGCCATCTTCGGCGTCACCGGCGGTGTCATGGAAGCGGCCTTAAGAACCGCCTACCATACGCTCAATGGCAAGGAACACGACCCGATTGAATTCACCGCGGTACGTGGCTTCGCTAACGTCAAAGAAGCCGAAGTCGATATGGGCAAAGTCGGCAAAGTCAAAGTCGCGGTCACCAGCGGCATGGCCAACGCCAAGCCCTTACTCGATCAGGTTCGCGCGGGCAAATCCCCTTATGCTTTCATCGAAATCATGTGCTGCCCGGGTGGTTGCATCAATGGCGGCGGTCAGCCGTTCGTTAAGCCGTCGCTCCTCACCAATGGCGACGAATCGATTCTCGACACCTATAGACAAAAACGGGCCGACATTCTCTATTCGATCGATGAGAAGAAGAGCGTCCGTCAGTCCCATAATAACCCGGATATCATCCGTCTTTATAAGGATTATCTTGGCGAATATGGCTCGGAAAAAGCCGAAGAGTTGCTGCATACGTCTTATGTCAAAGATCGGGAACAATTCCCGGTGAAGAAGTAATTCGAAATCGACGGGAAGAGGGAACGGGTTGCCGTTTCCTCTTTCTTTTTCTTTTGAAGGGGGGATTTGCAGGGAATATTGAAACGAGGAACCTTTTACCTCCTTAAGGGTGAAACCGTTCGTCCTTCTCCCCGTCTCATTGTTTCAAAAAGGAGGCGAGTTTAAGATAAAGGCGTGAGCGAGAACGCCAAGAAAGGACTACTGGTTTCGCTTCTCCTTATTCTTGGAGTGCTTTTCTTGACGGCTTTTTTTCTTTTTTACTTTGGCGTTCTTGCAATCGACGAAAGCAAAACGAGCCTCTTCGATGCCGGAGTGTTTTACTTTGCCCTCCTCTTCTTTAATCTTTGGGCCTTTTATCTTTTTTATCGGATGCGCGAAAAACGAACGACCCTTTTATTCTTCTGGATCGCTTTTCTTAGCGAGATCTGGCTTTATAGCGGCTTTCTGAAGCGCTTCACCATCGATTCTTCCTTAAGCGAGGAGCTGCTTTGGTATTTTGCCTATGGGCCTTTGCTCTTTATGCCCGGGATCTGGCTCTGTCTTGTTCTCAACGATTTGACCAAGATCAATGTGCGGCACCTTTTGTGGGGATTGGATGCGGTGGCGGGGGTTCTCTTCCTTTTATTGATGAGCAATTCCCTCCATCACTGGGCTTTCCGTTTCGTCTATGACCAAAACGGAGCGTATCAAGGCTACACCCACGGACCGCTTTATTACGTGGCCGTCAGTTACATTTTTCTCTTGCTTGCCCTCAGCGTGTTCTTTTTGATCAAAAAGACCTTTCGGAAGCGGAATGCCCTCCTCGATTTAGCCTTCTTGGCCCTGCCCGTTCTGCTTTTGGCGAGTTATTCCATTTGCTATCTTTTGAAGCTGGATTGGCTTCGTCAAACCCCGATTCTCAAGAATTACTATGTGATGGATGCCCTTTTTGTTTTCGCTTTGATGGAATCGGCTTTGCGGAGCGGACTCGTGCAAAATTCCGGAAATTACCATTCGTATTTCACCAAAGGGCCTTACCGCCTGGCCTTGGCCTATAAGGATTATTCGCTTTATGAGCGGAGCGAAGGTTTTGTGATGAGCCCCCTCATTGAGAAAGACGACGACGTGGTGGTTGGGGATTATCGCTACCGCAAAGAGAAGATTGCCGGAGGCTATCTCCTTTATCAAGACGACATCGCCGATGTTTTGCATTTACAAAGCGAACTGTTGGCGAAACAAGCGGAACTCTCCAAAACAACCGCTTATTTGGCACAAAAAGAAAAATTGGAACAAGAACTCCTTCGTTGGCAAGAACGCTGCAAGCTGAACGCGACGCTTCTCCAGGAGATCGAACAAGAAAAAGGCACGATTGAGCGCCTTGTTACCTCTTTGCCTGACACTTTGAAACCCGAAGAGCGCTCATCTTATGAGCCGATTCTATTGGAATTACAAAACCGCTTGGCCTTTTTAAAACAGCGCTGTCTTTTCCTCGTCAACGCCTCGAATGAAGGGGAACTTTCGTATGAGGACTTCGCTCTTTCGGAAGGCTCGCTTCTCCGTGACCTTACCAACAGCGGTTTCAATGTCGCCCTATCCTATCCTTCTTTTTCCGCCATCCCTCTTAAAGAAGGATTGAAAGTCAACGCTTTCTTCCGGGCCTTGATTCGAAGCTTTAAGGCTGAGCGTGGCGATCTTTTCCTCACCTTTGACCCGGTGAGTTTCCGCATCAGCGCTCGGATTCTCTCGAAGGCGAAACTCGATTTCTCTTCGTTGCCTTATTCCCCCAAAATCGAGGAAGAAGAAGGGGAATATCTTGTGCGGACGGAGGGCAGAATATGATTCCCTCTTATGAGCTTTATTCCGGGAATGTCCTCTTTAGTTTTCTTGTGATCGTTGTGCCGTTTTTCTTGCTTTTCTCCTCTTTATCCTTCCTTCATTTCCTTTCCGGAGAAAAAGCATGGGCGATTTGCGGGGAAATCGGGGGAACGCTCTTTGCGATTCTGTTTCCGCTAGGGCTCTTTTTCACTTTCGAAAAACGCTTTCCGCTCGTCAGCGTTCTTTTCCTCTATTCGCCTTTATTTCCGCTTCTATTGAATCTTTTGCGCTTCAAGTATAAGACCAATGTTTGGTGGAGCCTTCTTCTCGATGAAATAGCCTTGGCTTTGCTCCTCCCCGTTTTTCAATGGGCGCCCTATTCGGCCATCGTCACTTTCGCCGCCCTCCTTTACTTAACATTGAAAGAACTCGTTTCCCTCTTCCGTCTTTTTGGGAAAAAAGGCGATTTCTTCTCGCTCTACACCTTCAAAGAGGTTCTCGACTCCCTAAAAGAAGGCATTTTAATCGCCAAACCTAATGGGAAGATTCTCTATCTGAACGAAGCCTTCGAACGTCTTCTGGAGGATTTTGAGATTGACTCGCGCGAACGGGAGAATGTGATTTTCCTTGAGCTTCGCTGGAAGAGTTACCGTCTTGTGAACGAGGAAAGCTTTATCCTGCTCGATCGTGGCCATTATCTTTTGGCTCAACAACTTCATGAGAATCAGCGGCTTTCCCTTCGGCTTACCCCAGCCGACAATGAGGTTCTCCTCAATCAGGAATTGGCGGAGACCAATCGCAGGCTACAAAAGGATAAGACTTTCCTTTTAGCCACCCTCGATGGAATGAAAGGCGCGGCGGAACATCAGGAGAAAGAGGCTTTACGCGGCCTTGTCCACGATTCTTTTGCCGAAGAAGTCTCTTTGATTCATCAGGTATTGATCAACCCTAAGCTCACGGACTTGACGCCTCTTAAAACCCTGATGGCGCGGGGATTGACCTCTTATGAGACCCGTTACGAGGATTTGGAAGAGATGGAACGTTTTTATGGTTTACTGGGGATTCGCTTTATCCACGAAGGGGATTTCGCCCTTTGCCCCGACAAGCGGAATGGCCTCAGTTTGATCCAAGAGGCCACCGATAACGCGATCCGCCATGGCAACGCCAGCGAAATCACCATCAAATCCCGCGTGGATTCCTCTTTCTACCTTTTGGAAATCGCCAATAATGGCGAAAAAGCTTCCACCCTCACGCTTCATAATGGGTTATCGCGTTTCAAAAAGATCTTCGAGCAAGAAGGGGGCGAGTTGGACGTTATTTCTTCGCCTGTATTCGCCGTGAGGCTAACCCTGCCGAAAGGCTAAATAAAAGGTCTTCTTTTTAGCCTAAAGGAGGGAAACTGAAATTCCCAAAAAGACTAGGCTAAACAGAGTTTATTCCTTTTTGGAAAAAGAGGTCCGGACGCTCCTTCCGAACCTCTTTTGCTTATTGGGCTTTCGCTTTCTTAAACGCGTTCAGCCCGCCATAGACAATCCGTCCTTCCGCTTCGATGCGGTGCGTGTTGCCTGGCACTTCGCTATAGATGACGTAACGGGCGAAACAAATGGTTTCCCGGATGATGAAACGGAAAGCCTCATCGAGATCGGGATAGGAAGCATTGGGAAAGAACTTCTGCAAAGCTTGAAGCAAGGAAAGGGGAACGGAGGCAGGGTTTTCTTCTTTTTCGAGGGAGAAGCGGGGGAAAATCGAAGAGTAATTCAGCCAAAAACCATTCCAGGAAGGGTGGCGGACTTGAAAAAGCATCAAATCGGAAAAGAAGTCATTGAAGTTGGCGTTGATCTTGACCGCCTCTTCCGCGTAGGAGAACAAGAGTTTGCTGAGATAGAGGTCTGCCGCGTTAAGCAAAGCAATCTTGCTTTTAAAATGGTCATAAATAACGAATTCGGAAATCCCGCAATTCGCGGCGACTTTAATCGTGGAGAAACGATTGGTGGGGTTATTGCCCCCTTCCTCGATCGTCGCCAGAATGATTTTTTGATCTGCGTCTTCGATCATGCTTCCCCTCCGAGATTATGGACGAAGGCATTGAGGCCGCAGTTCACGATCATTTCGTTGCGGAAACGGTTTTCTTTGGTGTCGGTGCGGGGGTCATTAAGGACATAGGCGGCAAAATAAATGAGATGGCGCAGCATGTAGCTCCACAAAAGGAGATAGTCCTCAACCGGTTCGATGCCGAATTTGCTGAGGATATTCGCAGCGTCGGTAATGACTTTCTCCCGGTGGCTCGTCCGGTCGTCCGCTAACGGGGCGATATGGGGGACGCCATGGCCGTAGTTCAGAGTAAAGAAAGTGTAGGTGGGATTGGCAATCAACCAATCAAGGTAGCGGTTAAAGAAATCGTGGACCGTGGTGGTTCCTTCGGCGAGGAGAATCGCTTCAGAAGAGAGAGCTTGGTAAACGCGTTCTCCGGCTTTGGCCAGCAAAAGATCTTTGCTCTTGTAGCGGGAGAAGACCGTGTATTCGGAAATGGCGCAAGCCTCCGCGATATCCTTGGTGGAAAAAGAACGATTGGCTTCGCTATTTCCGCCTAATTCGATGGTCTTTTCGAGAATGGCTTCATCGATATTTTCAAGTCGCTTTCGGCTCATACGATCTCCTTATGAGCTTCCGGCAGGACAAAGCCGTGACTAATGGCATAGATGGCTAATTTGGCAATCGAGTCATAACCGGTTTTATTGAGGATGCTCCGGATATAAGACTTGATGGTGTTCTCGCTATTGAACATCGCTGCGGCGATTTCTTTGCGGTCATAACCTTCGCAGACGTAACGGAGTACTTCCATCTCTTTGGCGGACAAATTCAAAAGGAAGCGGTTTTCGTCGGAGATTTTCTCGGAAGGGAAGACACTATAACCGCGATAGGTCGAAATAAGGACTTGTTTTGTTTCCTCTAGCGAGGTGTTTTTGTAAATGAAGGAATCCGCTCCTTCTTTTTTCGCTTTTTTGAGGAAGCTGACTTCGGGGAAGCCGGTCATGATGACCACTTTGACTTTGGGGAAGTTGGCCTTGATGTCCGAAAGGTAATCCAGCGTGTTGGTCTTTTTAAGGCAGGTGTCCGCCAAAATCACATCGACCGGATGCAGCGCTAAAAACGGAATTAAGGTATCGGCATCATCGAAAGCCCCGACGATTTCGAAATCATTTTGAAGGGACGAGACGAAAGAATCCAAAAGGATTTTTTGGTCTTCGAGGACGACCAATTTGATCTTCGGCGTTTCCATCCTTTTAGTTTAGGCTAAAAATCGAAGAAGACTACACCCAAAAGGGTGGGATTCCTTTTCGAAGTGGTTTTTCCTGAAAAGCCATCGAATCTCTCGAAAAAGAAACTTTTTCCCCCTCTTCCCCAACGGGACAAAGACATTCGCGCGCGTTTGTTATAGAATAAACCTCGATGAAACAAGCGCTCTTTTTTGATTTGGATGGGACCTTACTTGATACCCTCACGGACATTCGCCTCGCGATCAACGAAGCGTTAAAGAATTGTGGCTACGACTATGCTTTCTCAAAGCAAGAATGCCATTCTTTAATTGGCAATGGCGCGGACGTTCTCGTTCATCGGGCTTTAAAAGACCACGATACGCCAGAGGCCTTTGCCGAATTGAAAAAAGCCTATATGCCGCTTTATGCCGCAAAGCAAGAAGACCACACCAAGCCATTCAATGGTTTAAAAGCCACCCTCAATTATCTTCATACCCGGGGGATGCTGCTCTTTGTTTGCTCTAACAAACCCGACGCCCTTTGCCAAAAGGTTATCGCCAAGTATTTTGGCGAAGGTTTGTTCGAGGAAGTCCATGGTTTAAAAGAGGGCGAAACCCCCAAGCCCGATCCTCACATCGTCAATGAAGTGGTGGCTCGTTATGGCTTAAAGAAAGCGGATTGCGTCTTCGTCGGGGATTCTTTGCCGGATCTTCTTACCGCCCAAAATGCGGGGTTGCCGCTCTGCCTCTGTTTATGGGGCTACGGCTTCTATAAACCCGAACTGCTTCAAGAGTCCGCCTATGTGATAAAAAAACCAAAGGAGCTTGCCCAATTCAGCTTATGAGACCGCGTCCAAAAAATATTTATCAACCTTCTTTAACGAACGTTTCGTCCTTGGCTTTAGCCTTGGCCGCGCTGATCTTTTGTCTTTGCTTTGGCAATCCGAACTACGCGACTTCCGTTCAGTTTTCTTTGACTTATTGGTGGGTGTTCCCTTTTGCGATGTGTGCCTTTTTCGATGCGATTCTTGAGCGCTTTCTAACGCCGAGCTGGAAAGGCTATTCTTTGGCGAGCTTCTTCGTGGCGGCTTTCGAGATGATTTTCTTGATCGTCTGTTTGGCTTCGTATTTCGTTAACAATCAGGAAAGCGATGCCGCCATTGTTGCGCCACGTTATGGCGCGGCGCTCTTGCTCTTGGGCATTTGGCTTGTCGGTGGGGCCCTTCGCGTTTTTGCCTTTACCAAGCCCGAAGAAATCAAGAAGCCTTTGACCTATGAGCGGTGGGCTTGTCTTCTTTTCTCGTTTATTTTGCTCCTGTTTTCTTGCTTCCTTTGGAGCGTGGACAAGAGCGTCTACACCGTCATCAGCGTCGACCAAGTCTTCCTTTACATCACCTTAGCAATCGGAGCGATTATCTTAGCCTATGCGCTTTATCTCTTCGCTTCGGGGGATAAGACCAGCGAAGAGTCGTCAGTGAAAACTTTGGCCGTTCTCTTCGGCATCGCTTTCTTGGCGGCTTTGATTTTGGTCTTCTCCGTTGCCGGAACCTTCACTTTATCGGGCAGCAATTCCCAGCAGATTCGCGTTTTCTATTGGTCGATTTTCTCGATGGTCGGGTATCTGCTTTCCGCAGCGTCGGCCTGCGGATACTACGCTTACGTGGCCTATCGTCTCAAAAATTAGTCAGGAGAGCCCCCGCTATAGCGGTGTGGTAAAATAACCTTATGCATCCAGTCCATCTTTATAACTCCTTAGGCAATCGCCTTGAAGAATTCGTTCCTTTGGTCCCAGACAAAGTCTCGATTTATTGCTGCGGGCCGACCGTCTATAACGATCCTCACATCGGCAACTTCCGTCCGGTCATCACTTTCGATGTCTTACGGCGGCTTTTCATCGAACTTGGTTATCAGGTGACTTTCGTCAGCAATTACACCGATGTCGATGACAAAATCATTAAGCGTGCGGCCGAACTTCAGATCCCCGAAAGCCAATTGACCGAAGGGGTCATCGCCGAATATGCGCGTCTTGTCGATGCGGTGGGGGCTATGCAGCCTGATTACAAACCGCGGCCGACCGTTTATATGCCGCAGATCATTTCCTATGTCGATGATCTCGTCAAAAAAGGCGCGGCTTATGTGGTCGATGGCGACGTTTATCTTAAAGTGCGGGAAATCCCCAACTATGGTGAGCTTTCGGGCAATACCGTCGACGCCCTTGAAAGCGGCGCCCGAATCGATGTGAATGACAAAAAGAGAGATCCGCTTGATTTCGCCCTTTGGAAGAAAACCACGGATGGAATTAAATGGACTTCGCCCTGGAGCGAAGGCCGGCCGGGTTGGCATACCGAATGCTGCGTCATGATCGATTCGATTTTCCGGGCGCAGAATGGCTATATCGATATCCACGGCGGCGGTTTTGATTTAAAGTTCCCTCATCACGAGAACGAAATGGCCCAAGCCAAAGCCCACAATGGCAATCAGTTGGCCCGTTATTGGATCCACAATGGCTTCATTAACGTCAACGATGAGAAGATGTCGAAGAGTTTAGGCAACGTTATCTTGATGAAAGATGTCGTGAAGCAATACGGTGGCGGCGCGTTCCGTCTCATGATTTTGGCTTCTCATTACCGGGCGCCCGCTTCCTTTAGCGAAGACACGATCAAAGAGGCGGGAGTCAAGTTGGCCCAGCTTCAAGAAGCGGTTAAAAAGGCCGCGATCGCCCTTCAGCTCAATGGCGTTGAGAACCCCGAAGCGCTCAAACCCGAACACGAGGAGCGTTTCCTTGACGCGATTTGCGACGATCTCAACACCCCTAATGCCTTGGCGGTGCTCTACGACGAAAACAAGGCCTTGAATGCTGCCTTAAGAAATCGTCCGTTAAACCTCGACATTTTGAAAGAAACCTACAGCGAAGTCCGCCACGCGGAATTCGTTTTGGGGATTCCGCTTGCAATCCCCGCTTTAAGCGAGGAAGATAAGGGGCTCTATCGTGCCTATAATGACGCGAAAGCCGCCAAAGACTTTGCCAAGAGCGACGAGCTCCGGCAACGCCTATTAGCGAAAGGACTATTCTAAAAATTCTCTAGAGGAGGAGCATTATGGACACTCTCGACCAACAACTCGTCACCTGGTTCAACTCAGGCTTCGGTGGGGCAACCTACCCCTGGGCTGGCAATTTGCTCTTGATCATGCTTTCTTTGTTCTTCGCCGCCTTGCTTTCGGGCATCATCGGCTTTGAACGGGAATACCACGGACACGCCGCAGGTTTACGGACCCATCTTTTGGTCGCGGTCGGCAGCGCTCTGATCATGATTATTTCGATTTATGGCTTTCCTAATGCCTTTTCCGATCACCGCGATCCCGCCCGTTTGGCGGCTCAGGTGATTACGGGCATCGGCTTCTTGGGCGCGGGCACCATTGTCCAAACCGGTACCGACGTCAAAGGTTTAACTACCGCGACAACGATCTGGGTTGTGATGGCCATTGGCTTAGCTTGTGGCAGTGGCAACTTCGTGATTGCGGCCTTAGCGACGTTCTTGGCCTATGTTTGCTTGGTCATTATGCGCAAGGCCGAGAAACTCTTAGCCCGCCGCAATCCGATCGTCATGATCGTGATGCCCAGCGATAAACCCGTTCTCAAAGAAATCATCTTGATCGCCAACCGCTATTCGATTTCGATTCGCGATACGCAATCCGAACTGGTTTCCTATCAGGAGAACTCCGCGATTCGGATTACGATGCGTTGTAGTTTCGCTACTCAGAGTTCGATTACCGCCTTCGTCGATGAAATCCGCTTTACTCTCCGCCCGCTAGAACTCAAAGTCTCGACCGACGCGCAATGAGGATTTGTTCTCTGAGACTAAGTATCATCGTTTGTTCTTTAAAATTATGAAGAAAAGTGGCACAATCATTTTCGGAAGAAACCCGGTGCGCTCCGCCCTTGAAGCGGAACACGCCTCGTTACTTTATGTCAGCCGGCGCCTCAGTAACGACTCGCTCGTTAGTTTGGCTCGGAGCAAGGGCATCGAAGTGAAGATTGTGGATGATGGTTTTCTGGATCATCTCTCCCAAAATCAATTGCACCAAGGCTTTGTGGCCGAGGTCGCTTCCTACCCTACCATCTCGTTAGCGGAAATGATCGCGCAAGCGAAAAAGCCCTATCCGCTCATCGTGATTCTCGATGGAATTGAAGATCCACACAATTTAGGGGCAATTTTACGGAGCGCTGATGCCTTTGGCGTCGATGGGGTCATCCTCAAAAGCCATGGCGAAGTGCAACTCAATGGAACGGTCGCCAAGGTTTCAACCGGCGCGATCGATTATGTCAATATCGCTGTCGTCAGCAATCTTTCGCAAGCGATGGAAACCCTTAAGGCAGCTGGTTATTGGGTGGTCGCAAGCGATGGTTCGGCGACCATGAGTTATGATGAGGTCGATTATCGTTCGCCCATAGCTTTAGTGGTGGGCTCCGAAGGATTTGGTATCTCGCCATTGCTCTTAAAACGTTCTGATTTTGTCGTGAAGATTCCGATGTTTGGTCATGTGAATTCGTTGAATGCTTCCGTTGCGACTGGCATCTTCTTATCGGCCATCACTTTGCTACGGAAAAAATAAGCTGTTTCGTCTAGGGGCAAACTCTTCCGAACTCCTTCCTTATATATTGTCGTGCAAAAGCTATACCTTAAGGAGGTAGTTTTATTTTCACGCAAGAAAACGATGAAGAAATCATCACGGACATCCGCAACCAGGATCCCGAGGCTTTGCAAGAGTTAGTGAAACGTTATTACGTTCGACGCCTTTATTATTACGAGAAGAATTTTCCCGGGGCGTGGCGCCGGCTTGGCGAAGGGGAATGCAACAGCATTTTCTTCACAACCGTCCTCGACACTTCGGAGAGCTATCACTTCGGCCGGGTCCATTACTCGGCTTACTTTCAGAAGGCGTTGAAGAACAATCTGATCCGTAGTGCCAGAGAGATGGGCCTTTTTGCCGAACCGGTCCTCTCTTTGGACCACTACGAAGGCGAAGAAGAGGAGGGGAGCACGCTCCACGACGTCGTGGCGGCTCCTTCTTCTTTTCAGAGCGATCCGAGCCGAGCTTACGAAAACAAAGAAGCCGCAAAAGTCCTTCATAATGTTCTCCGAAAGATGAACAAGACGGAGCGTTCAGTGGTGCTTGCGCGCTATAACGGCGATTCGATTCGCGTCATTTCCAAGCGATTGGGCCTTTCGCCCAAAAAGGTTCGCCTCATCTTGGAGAAGGCCCTTCGTCAGTTCAAAAAGGCCCTCAAGGGCTTCACCTACAAGGATTTTGAAGGCCTTTTATAGAATCGAAGGGCTTTTTGCAGGGATTTTTCTGTTCCGTATTTTGAATCAGGGCAGCGGGATCCGGCCCCGTTTGTTTTCCTTTGCCTCAAAAGGTTGAAATTCGCTCCCCATTCCTTTTCTAAAGAAAAGGGATTGTCCTTTTAAAGTTCTTGACGAGACCCCGCTCGTGACCTAAGATACTTAGGCTGAGGATAGGATAAAGGTATGGGAAGGGAAAAGGTTTTTTTGATTTGCTCCGAGTGTCTCTCGCGGAATTACACCGTGACGAAGCGCAAAGATGATCCGACCCGCCTCGAACTCAACAAGTTCTGTCCGCATTGCGGAAAGTACACGCTCCACAAAGAGAGCAAATGAAAGGAGAATCCCTATGACCCCTCCACACAAGTACATGAAGGAAGTCGTCAAAGAAGGCAAACGCGTCCGCTGGCCGAGCCGTGAGGTCTTGTGGCCCGCCATCGCCGTCGTCATTGCGATTTCTGTCTTTGCCGCGGTCTTCCTTGCTTTGGAAGATTTGACGGCCTATCAGCTGATTCAACAATTGGAGAACGCCTTCGGAGGAAAATAAATTATGCCAGCACAATTAGGCGAGAAGCAGTGGTACATCGTCACCACTTACTCGATGCACGAAGCCAAGACGGCCGATAACTTAAAAAAACGTATCGTTTCCATGAACATGCAGGACTACATCCTTCGTGTTCTCGTTGCCGAACAAGAAGTCCCCGTCCTTAAGGATGGACTTCCGACGGGCAAGACCAAGACCAAAAATCTTTATCCAGGCTATATCTTCGTTGAGATGATCATGACCGATGATTCCTGGTACATCGTTCGTAACACTCCGGGTGTCACGGGCATTGCCGGATCCTCTGGCGGTGGTCAGAAGCCGACTCCGGTCACTCGTGAAGAGATCGAACCGGTTCTCAAGAGAATGGGCATGATCGATTCTTCGATGTACGACCGCTACAACGTTGGCGATTCCGTCAAGGTCATCCATGGACCGCTCGAAGGCACCGAAGGCAAGATCATCTCGATCAACAAAGAGACGGGTGAATGCCGTGTCGATACCGTCTTCTTCGGACGTTCGACCCCAGTCGATGTCGACTTCTCTGAAATTGAGAAGATCTGATCTTATCGAAATAAAAACCTCACTTTCGTTGGAAGGTGAGGTTTTCTTGTTCTCAGTTGTCGACAATTTGTAGACAACTGAATATTGCCGTTTAGATTTGGACGTCTTCTTTTTCTTTTTCGATTTCGAGTTTGGCTTGTTCCGCCAGTTTGTTGGCTTCCGGGATCTTCTCTTTGTTATAAAAACTGATGAAGGTCATGATGGATGGCACGAGCGGAGCGAAGCAGAAGAGGAAGCGGCAGAAGGTTTGATAAGAGAAGCTAAATCCACCGGTCGCCTGCTCCTCGAGAATGTAGACGGTCAAAGACGAGAAGGCAAAAAGACAAAGGAAACCCATGCCGATATCAAGGGCAATCCGCCAACGTTTTTCTTTTTGAATGAGGGCGAGGCAGGCCAAGAAACTGAAGAAGGCCGCCATCGGGATATAGGTATCGATGTTCATCATGATGTAGAGGCCCATCCCATACTTTTCCGGCCAGGGGAAGAGATAAAGAATCGGGAGTTCAAACGTGGAAGGGATGAGGAGCGAGAGCGAAACCAATAGCCAGGCGAAAGAGTAGAGGCTTCGGGCATTTGTTGCCGTTTTGGCTTTGTAGATGAAAATAATGAAAAAGATGAGAGTAAAAGAAAGAATGAGTTCGGTCGATTCATCGGCCATTTCCAACAAGATGCTGGCTTGCAAAGCACCAGAATCGAGGGCGACGTTGGCGTTCTCCACCAAGATGAGGATGATGAAAGAAATCGAGCAGAAAATGTGGATGAGATCGTAAATCGCGAAGCCCAAAGTGTTTAAACGCCGGTCTTCGTCAGAATGAAGTTTTTCTTCAGAATGGTGAATAATGTCTGTCATATGAGGTCAATATATACCTTGTTTTTGCGCCTTGCATCTAGGAAACGTTTGGTATCGCTTTCGGACCTCCGTTAAGAGTTTCTTGTAAAATTACTTGAAAACGCTGCTCAAAAGACCCTCAATAGTGGGGCAAATGTTACTGGATGAAGAATTCTCACGTTTGGCTGACCCCATCGTGAGCCAAAGCGAATATCAAACGTTAAAAAACTATCGCGCCCACGGGCAGGTGAGCGTCTATGACCACTCGTTATTTGTAGCGGAACGGTCGTATCTTTATGCCAAAAAGCGCCATTTGGATTTGGATTATGCCAGCTTGGTGAGAGGGGCTTTGCTCCACGATTACTATCTCTACGATTGGCACAAAAGGCACAAAGGGCATCGCCTTCATGGTTTTCGCCATCCGGCCTGGGCTCTTCATAACGCCCTATTGGTCTATGACCTCAACGATATTGAAAAGGACATTATCCGGAACCACATGTTCCCGTTAACTTTTTTGCACTGGCCCCACTCGAAAGAGGCCCGGATCGTGGCGAAGATGGATCACAAAGAGGCGCGAGCCGAACTCTATGAACAAAGCGTCCCGCAGTTGGCGAAGCTCGTTTATCAAGAGCGATGAGGGTTTTAACTTTATCATATCAAATAATATAATGAAGTTGTGAATCCTGTTTTATCTTTAAAAATGATATCGATTTGATTGGCACTAGCCTTGGGTTTTCCCGTCAGCAAATTGCCGATCTTTTGAAAATTCCGCGGGCGAGTTTTGATCGTTATTACTATGGCAAAACCCCAGCGCCTAATTCCTTTTTAAATGCTCTTTATGGTTTTGCCTTTCAACAAAAGTTGGCGTTAGCGGAGATTAAGTCCACTTTGGCCTTGCGCGAATTAAAAGAAGGGGAAATTCCTCTATTTCATGGCAGTCGCCATTCTTTATTGGGCGAAGTCTTGCCAAAGGGGGAGAAAACGAACGATTTCGGTTCTGGATTTTATCTGGGAGAAAGTTTTGAGCAAGCCTATCTTTTTCTCTTCAATCACCCCAATTCAAATTGCTATGAATTTGCCTTCAGAAGCGATGGACTGAGTTTTCGACATTTTGATCTTTCTTTCGAGTGGATGGTGGCCATTGCCTATTATCGTGGGGCGATTCCGGAATCCTATCGTATCAAAGGCCTGCCCCAGCGGTTGGCTGGAGAAATTTCCTCGAGTGACGTCATCGTCGCTCCAATTGCCGACAATCGGATGTTCGCTCTTCTTTCGGCCTTTTTTAGAAATGCCGTTACCGATGAGGAAACACTTCATTCCTTGGCGGCTATTCATCTCGGTGAGCAATACGTTATGAAAAGCGAACGAGCGACAAAAGCGCTTCGCTTGTTATCCTGTGCCTTTGTCTCGGATCCGGAACGCCTTCATTATAAAAAAGAGCGGGAAGACGGATTGTCTAAGAAGGCAAGCGAACTGGAACAAATTCATTTAACCTATGGCCGGCAAGGCCATTATTGGAGCGAATTATGGCCGACATTTTGAATGATAAAGAGTTGGCTTTATGCGATGAACAGGGCTTTTTGTTTGAAGAATCGGTGAGCCTTTCGCTGAACTCTCCGACGTTCATCCGCCGCTATATGAATTCAGCTTTGGCTCTCTCGTTGGATGAAGAAGAGGATGATGTTTATGCCTTTTCGCTTACCGATCTTTTTGCCATCGTCAACGCCCCTTATCCGCAAATCCAAGTGGGAATTGCAGGGAAACACTATCCCAAAGAGGTGCTCTATTGGATGGGGTATCTTTATCGTTATTGGGTTTATTATCGTTATCGGAACAGCAAGAGCCTTTACCGCCTTTGCCCGAGTACGACACTTTATCCTGCTTATTTCGCCTACCATACCATGGATCCGAAAACAGCGATCGAGAACCTCGAAGAAGATTATTTGGATGCCCATCCTGAGGAAAAAGAAAAAGAAGCAACTTATGCGCCGATTTCTTCAGCTCTTCAAGAGCTTCGGAGCGCCTCGAAGCCAAATCAGATCGCCATTGATTTGCTGTTAAAAAAACCAAGTAATTTTCTTTTTTGCTTGATATATGAATATTCGTTCATATAATAAAGGTGTTCAAATATGAAAGGACATTCATATATGAGTGAAATGCCAGACGAGAATACGCTCGATAAAATGGAGGATTTGCTGAATATTGCCTCCGATTGCACCCGTTTGAAGATCCTTTATGCAATTTCTGACAAAGAAGCCAATGTCTCTGAGATTGTGGGGGCAGTAGGAGCATCCCAATCTTTGGTCTCGCACCAGTTAAAAGTTTTGCGGAAGGCTCATTTGGTTATTACCCATAAAGAAGGCCATAAAGTCTTCTACAAGTTAGCCGACGACCACGTCATCAAGCTTTTGGATGTTGTCTACGACCATGTGAGTGAGAAATAAGTTTATGGCCGACGAGAAAACCCCATCTTGTGAATGCGAAGAAGAAGAGCCTCTCACGAAGAAAGGCTTGATCCTTCTTTTGTCGCGTCTTTCCCTCAGCGCCATTTTAGCGGCGTTAGCCTATTTCCTTTTTACGGAATCCGCCTATGGGTTATGGCCGAATTTGATTTTGAATGTCTTAGCCTGGGCCATCTGCGCTTACGATTTGGTCTACGAGGGGTTTAAGAATACTGTTAAAAGTCATAACCCTTTTGACGAGAATACCTTGATGACGATCGCTTCCATCGGTGCGTTTTGCCTCCGCCTCTTCGGCGAGCCCTATAACGAGTTTCTTGAAGCGGTGATGGTGGTTTTCCTTTATCAAGTGGGCGAATTATTTGAAGATATTGCCACGCAGAAATCCCACGAAGCCGTTAAGAATGCGGTGGGTTTACGGGCGGCTTTCGCCAACAAAGTCGTCGGGAATGAGATCATCAAAACCTCGCCTGAGGCCTTAACTATCGGCGATGTGATTTTGGTGAAAGTTGGCGAGATTCTCCCGGGTGATGGCGAGATTATCGAGGGCAATGGTTCCCTCGATATGTCTTCCCTCACGGGCGAATCGCTCCCGATTGAGAAAAAGGTGGGCGACAAGGTGAACTCCGGTACGATCCTCAAGAGCGGTTCCTTGAAGATTAAAGTCGAGAAAACCTATGCCGATTCGACGGTGAGCAAGATTCTTTCCTTGGTCGAGAATAGCTCGAAGAGCAAATCCCACGCCGACCGTTTCATTACGAAATTCTCGCGGATTTATACTCCGATTGTCGTGGGTTTGGCTCTTTTGGTCGCGGTAGTGCCGCCCTTATTCTTAGGAATTTCTGATTCCGGAGTGTGGTTTCAGTGGCTCTACCGCGCGATTTGTTTCTTGGTCATCTCTTGCCCTTGCGCCATTGTGATTTCGGTGCCTTTGGCCTACTTCTCCGGCATTGGCTTAGCCAGCAAACACGGCATCGTCATCAAAGGAGCGGCTTATTTCGATAAACTCAATGAACTTGGCGTTCTCGTGAGCGACAAGACCGGAACGTTGACCTATGGCGATTTCCGTTTGACGAAAGTCGTGCCTGTCGGTTTGCCTGAAGGACAATTTGCCTCGTATTTGCGAGCGGCCGAATGCCGGAGCGATCACCCCTTGGCCAAAGCCATCATGAAAGGGGCTGATGCAGGAGAAATCTCCGCAAAAATCACCTCTTATAGCGAAATCGCGGGCAAAGGCGAGAAATGCGTCTATGAATCTCATACGATTCTGGCGGGCCGCAAAGCCCTCTTTGAGGAAGAAAAGATTGCTGTCCCGGAGGTTAACGAAGTTGGTTCGGTGGTCTATTTAGCAGTGGATGGACGCTATGCGGGGTACGTGGTTCTCAATGATGTGGTCCGCAAAGAATCGAAAGAATTGATCGAAGGTTGCAAACGTTTGGGCGTGAAGACGGTGATGCTGACGGGAGACAAGACTCGTTCTGCCGAAGCGGTCGCTTCGAGCTTAGGCATCGAAGAATGCCACAGCGAGCTTTTGCCTCAAGAAAAGACGGAACTCCTCAAAGAAAAAATCGATGGTACCCCCAAGGCCGTGGCCTATGTCGGGGATGGGATTAACGATGCTCCCTCGATCATTTTGGCCGATGTCGGAGTGGCGATGGGCGGTTGCGGAAGCGACATGGCGATCGACTCCGCCGATGTCGTCATCATGAACGACGATCCTTCGAAGATCGTGACCGCTTTGACGATTGCCCGAGCCACGAGACGCCGGGCGATTGAGGATATCGCCATCGCCTTGAGCGTGAAGTTGGCCATCATGATTTTGGCAGTAACTTTGCCCAAACTCCCCTTGATCATCGCAGTCTTAGCCGATACGGGATTAACGATGGTTTTGGCGGTTTATTCGCTTTTATTGCTCTATAAAAAGATCCGTTAATTCAACCCCTGAAAATCGAAATCCCTGCAAAACGGGCTTCACTTTGTAAAAAATGTATTCTTTATTCGAATCATTTTGTCTTTTTCCTTTGACCTTTCTAGAATGAGTTGCCTTAAAAAGAAAGACGGGTGATAGACGGCAATGGAAAACGCACAAGGAGACGACTGTAGTATGCGCCGAGGGCTCGTGATTTTCCTTCCGTCTATCGCCTAGGATTTTCGCGTTCCCTCCGGCTAGTTTTTAGGAGGAAACGCTTATGGATAGCGTTAAAGGAAACCTCGCGGGAAAACCGCATGTTTTTTCGGATGAAATCCGTTATAAGAAGGCCTCAGAATCTTCTTTAGATGAGCTCTATGTGCTTTACGAGACCTCAAGCGATGGTCTCGCAAGCGAAGAAGCCGTCGAGGAAAAGCGGGAACGTTATGGCCGTAACGTTGTCGTCAAAAGCAAAAAGAAAAACGCGTTATTGCGCTTATTGCTTTCGTTCGTGAATCCGTTCACTTTGGTCTTGCTGATTTTGGCCGCGGTGAGTTTTATCACCGACTACGTTTTGGCGGCCGAAGGCGAAAAGAGCGCGGTCGCGAGCATCATCATCGTGGTCCTGGTTCTTGTCAGCGGCGTTTTTCGTTTTATCCAAGAAGAGAAAAGCGGAAAAACCCTTGAGAAATTATCGAATCTCGTTGAAACAACGACAGCCGTCACGAGGGCGGGCATAAGCGAAGAAATCCCCCTCGATGAGGTCGTGGTGGGTGACGTTGTGAGTTTCGCGGTCGGGGATTTGATTTCTGCCGATGTGCGGATTCTTTCCGCCAAAGATTTCTTCGTGAGCCAAAGCGCCCTGAGCGGCGAGGCCGAACCCGTGGAAAAGAGCGCCGATTTGCGGGGAAATCCTCAAGGTTTAAGCGATCGAAGCAATCTTGCTTTCTTAGGATCGACAGTGGTTTCCGGGAGTGCGAAAGCCCTCGTCATCGCCGTCGGCAATTCAACGACTTATGGTCAAATCGCCAGCAAGAGCAACCTCAGCAAAAACGAGAAAACCGCCTTTGATAAAGGGGTTGATTCGGTGAGCTGGCTCTTGGTTCGGTTCATGCTAGTCATGGTTCCTGCCGTCCTTTTGATCAACGGATTTACCAAACACGATTGGCTTCAGGCCTTCCTTTTCGCGATTTCCATCGCGGTGGGTCTCACGCCTGAAATGCTGCCGATGATCGTGACCTCGTGTCTGGCTAAAGGGGCAATCACGATGGGCAAGAAGAAAGTCATTGTCAAAAACATCAACTCGATTCAAAACTTCGGAGCGATGGATATTTTATGCACCGATAAGACGGGAACGCTAACCCAGGATCGGGTCGCTTTGGAAGATCACTTGAACATCAATGGCGTCACCGATTACCGCGTCTTGCGCCACGCCTTCCTCAATTCGTATTATCAGACGGGACTTAAGAATTTGATGGATCAGTCCATCATCGGCAAAACCAAAGAGCTTTCGAACACCTATCCCGCCTTAGCCAACCTCGATAAAACCTACACCAAAGTTGACGAGATCCCTTTCGACTTCTCCCGGAAGAGGATGTCGGTTGTGGTCAAGGACGCCAGCGGCAAGACTCAAATGATCACCAAAGGGGCGGTCGAGGAAATCTTGGCGATCTCCTCCTTCGCTGAAGTCGGGGATAACGTTGTGCCGATGAGCGAGGATATCCTCGATAAAGTCCGTTCGATGGTCGCTTCGTATTCCCGGCGCGGTTTTCGCATTATTGCGGTGGCGCAAAAGAACAATCCGAGCGCTGTGAACTCCTTCGGCGTCCAAGACGAGAAAGATATGGTTTTGATTGGTTATCTGATTTTCTTTGATCCGCCAAAGGAAAGCACGGCCAAGGCATTAGCCCATCTTCAGGAATACGGGGTTCATACCAAAGTGCTGACCGGGGACTCCGCTGAAGTGGCGGAATACGTCTTTCAGCTCGTGGGATTGCCGCTTGAGGGCGTTCTTTTGGGGAAGGACGTGGAAGGGATGGATGAAAAATCCCTGCAAATCGGCGTCGAAAAATGCAATCTCTTCGCTAAACTCTCACCCGAAGACAAAGCCCGGGTGGTCCAAGCCCTTCGCCACAATGGCCACGTCGTCGGTTACATGGGCGATGGCATCAACGATGCCCCCGCCTTAAAAGCCGCCGATATTGGCATCTCGGTGGATACGGCAGTGGATATCGCCAAAGAGAGCGCCCACGTGATTTTGCTCGAAAAGGATCTTGAGGTTCTCGTCGACGGCATTATCGAAGGCCGCAAGACTTACGCCAACATGATCAAATACATCAAGATGACCGCCTCGAGCAACTTTGGGAATATTTTCTCCGAACTGGCTGCCGCGGCCTTGTTGCCTTTCTTGCCGATGCTCCCGCTCCAACTTCTTTTGCTGAACTTGATCTATGATTTTTCCTGCATTGCGATCCCCTTCGATAACGTCGATAAAGAATACCTGCAAAAACCCCGCAAATGGGATGCCTCGAGTTTGGGGCGGTTTATGCTGTGGATGGGGCCCACTTCCTCGATTTTCGATTGGCTGACGTATCTGGTGATGTATTTCGTGATTTGTCCGTTATTCGCCGGCGGTCATTGGGGGGATCCTGGGACGGATAGTGCCCTCTTCATCGCTCTTTTCCAGACAGGATGGTTTGTCGAAAGCATGGCGAGCCAATCGCTGGTCATCCACATGATTCGGAGCAACAAGATTCCTTTATTCCAATCGCGGGCTTCGTGGCAACTTTGCCTCGCGAGTCTTTTGGCGATTGGCGTGGCGATTGCCTTGCCATTTACCCCAGGCGTGAGCGGGGCTTTAGGTTTAGCGCCGCTTCCCTGGGTCTACTTCATCTATCTCATTCTCGCCATTTTGCTTTACATGCTTTTGGCTACCTTGGCAAAAAATCTTTATAAACGCCGCTATGGGGAGGTGCTCTAAATGAAAATTTCTTTAGGCGAACTCGATTGGGGTCCCTTCTCCATTTGGCTCGGCGTGATCCTGGGCGCTCTCGTCCTCTTTTTGGCCGTGCTCTTTATTTTGGCGTACCGGAAAAAGTAACCTGGTCTCGCCCACGCGTTTTAAAAAAATATCGGCAAAACGTTTCTCTTTTTCGCCAAACCCCATTGAGTTCATTTTTGTGCACGGTGAACAATCCGATCAGCCCTAAAAAGAATCGTTGCATTAGCGTTCGCTCGCGCGTATAGTATTTCACGTGCGCACAAAGGCGCATAGCGTGGAAGAGCCTTCTGACGAGGGCCCGATACCACTGCATGATTGTTCAAAAGGAGGACAACATGGGAAAGAAAATCGTCAAAGTCCTTAAGATGGAGCTCCCCGGCGGGGAAGCGCATCCGGGACCAAAGCTCGCTTCGGCGGGCGTCCAGATGGCTAAGTTCTGCACCGACTTCAACGCGAAGACCGCTGATCGCAAGGGACAGAACGTTCCGGTCATCATCACCGCTTACGAAGACAAGTCGTATGACTTTGTCATCAAGACCACTCCGGCTGCGGATTTGATCTTGAAAGCCGCCAACTTGAAGAAAGGCTCGGGCAATCCGAAGAAGATTGTCGGCCACATCTCGCAAGCACAGTGCGAAGAAATCGCGAAGTACAAGATGCCGGATCTCAACGCCAATGACGTTGAAGCCGCCAAGAAGATCATCGAAGGCAGTGCTCGTCAAATGGGCATCACCGTCGACAAGTAAGGAGGGCACACCACATGCAAAAGAATGGTAAAAAGTACGAAGCCGCCCTCAAATTAGTCGACACGACTAAACAATATTCCCTCGAAGAGGCCGCTGCCCTTCTCAAGAAGACCAGCGTCACCAAATTCGATTCGACCATCGATGTGAGCTTCAAGCTCAACGTCGATCCGACTCAAGCCGATCAACTCATCCGTGGCACCTTGGTGCTTCCGCATGGTAACGGCAAGACGAAGAAGGTCTTAGCCCTCACGATGGGCAAACAAGACGAAGCGAAGGCCGCTGGTGCGGACTTCGTCGGCGCCAAAGACATGCTCGAGAAGATCCAGAATGAAAACTGGTTCGGCTTCGATGTCATCGTCGCGACCCCGGATATGATGGGTGAGTTAGGCAAGATGGGCCGTGTCTTAGGCCCGAAAGGCTTAATGCCGAACCCGAAGACCGGCACCGTTACGATGCAGATCGGCCAAGCGATCACCGAAATCAAAAAGGGCAAGATTGCTTACCGTGTTGACAAAGATGGCAACCTCAATGTCTCGGTTGCTCGTTGCTCCTTCGCCGAGAAGGACATCGTCGATAACCTCTTAGCGGTTTGCGATGCGATCGCCAAGAGCCGTCCTTCGACCGTCAAAGGCTTCTTCATCCAGACCGCTGTGGTTCACACCACGATGGGCCCTGGCATCAAGATCACCTTCGACGCCCGCAACTAATTCGAGTCGTGTCTCAATTCGGTGAAATGCTTGCTATACCTAAGATCGCAACCGGCACGTGCCTTAATAATCCAGATTGCTGAGGTTCGCATTCACAATAGACCTACAAAGGAATATCAAGCTTCACATAGTCGCTCAAGAAAGGAGGAACATTAGAATGAACAAGGATGTTCTTCAAGCCAAGAAAGATTCCGTCAAGGAAATCAGTGATGGCCTTAAGAATAGTTCGACCATTGTGGTGGTCTCTTATCAGGGATTAACCGTGGCCGAGCTGACAGAACTCCGCCGCAAACTCGCTGAGAAAAACGCGCACATGGGTGTTTATAAGAACACTCTCGTCGCCCGTGCTCTCAAGGATAACGGCGTCACTGTCGACGCGTCCTTCCTTCAGGGCCCGAATGCCTTCGTCTTCTCAAAAGACGTCAGCAGCGGTGCCGCCATTGTCAACAAGTTCGCTCGGATTCACGATAAACTCGTGGTTCGCGGTGGCTTCGTTGAAGGACAATCGGTGGATGCCGAGGGAATGAAAGAAGTCGCGAAGATTCCGTCGAAGGAAGTATTGCTCTCGATGTTCTGCATGGTTCTCAACGAACCCGTCGCTGGCTTTGCCAGAGCCGTCAAGTCGATTGCCGATAAGATGCCGCAAGAAGCCGCTGCTCCCGCAGCCGCTGCCCCGGCAGCCAATTAATGGAGGAAAAATACCATGGCTGAAAAATTAACCAACGCTCAGATCATTGACACCCTCAAACAGATGTCGGTCCTTGAGCTCAATGCTCTTGTCAAAGAAGTCGAGAAGGAATTCGGCGTTACTGCTGCGGCCCCGGTCGCGGCGGCTGCCGCTCCGGCTGAAGAAGAAGTCAAGAAAGGCCCGTCTGAGGTTAACCTCATTCTCAAAGGCCTTGGCCCGACTGCTTCGAAGGTCGCTGTCATCAAGGCTGTCCAAGCCATCACTGGCTTAGGCCTTATGGATGCGAAGAAACTCGTTGATGCTGCTCCGAGCACCATCAAAGAGAAGATCAGCCCGGTCGAAGCCGAGAGCCACAAGAAGACTCTTGTCGATGCCGGCGCCGAAGTCGAAGTCAAATAGTCGTTTCTCCATCACGTTTTAATGCCCCTCCCCGGAGTTCGTCGCCCCGGGGTGGGGATTTGGCTTCTTTAGGGAGGTAGCGTCAATATGCCCCAATACTTCGATAATGTTGAGGGATTAGGACATCAAAATCTCACGCTCCATTTCACACTGAAGGGTGAGTCTTATTCCTTAAAGAGCGATCGAGGCGTCTTCAGTAAAGACAGCTTGGACGATGGTACGCGTTTATTGCTTGAAACCATCCTCCAAGCCGATCTTGGAAGTTCCCTCCTCGATGTAGGCTGCGGCATAGGCCCAATCGGACTAATCCTTGCCAAAGCTGACCCGAAACGTCACGTCACATTGTCGGACGTGAACTTGCGGGCCCTCGATCTTGCAAAAGCTAACGCCGAATCCCTCGGCGTCGCTGCCCAAGTCGAGATCATCCCTAGCGACGTTTACACCAGCATCTCCCATCTTTATGACACGATAGTCTCGAATCCCCCGATTCGCGCAGGCAAAAAAGTGACCTACCGAATTTATGATGAAGCCCCGTCCCACCTTGTGGAAGGCGGGCGACTCATCGTGGTGATCCGCCGTCAACAAGGCGCCGAAAGCGTCTTATCCCATCTTCAATCCTTATTTAATAATAAGGTTGAGATTCTTGACCGCCATAAAGGCTATTACGTCATTGCCGCCACCAAATAGGAGCACAACAAAAATATGTCTAAAGAACAAGAAGTCGTTGAAGCCTACCGTGAAAAGTACGAAGGCAATGATGCCAAGTACGCCCCGACCATCGCGAGAAACGATCGTATCGATTTCTCGAAGATCAGTGGCGATACCGCATTGCCTTACCTTGTGGAAATCCAGACGGATTCCTTCAAATGGTTCATTGAAAAAGGTCTCGACGAAGTCCTCAAAGAGGTCTTCCCGATCGCCAACTATGCCAATACCGTGTTCATTGATTATGTGAACTGCCATTTTGAAGCCCCGGAATATGGACCGCTTGAATGCAAAGAAGGGGACCTGACTTATTCAAGCAAGCTGAAAGTCACCCTCCGTTTACGGAATAAACAGACTGGCGAAATCAAAGAAGACAACGAAGTCTTCATGGGCGATGTCCCGATGATGACCGATTCCGGCACCTTCGTCGTGAATGGCGCGGAGCGGGTTATCGTCTCGCAGATCGTTCGTTCGCCTGGCGCCTATTTCCAAGATACTGCCGATAAATCCGGCGCGCACACCTACAATGGTGAAATCATTCCGACTCGGGGCACTTGGCTCCAGTTCGAGAGCGATCTCAAGGGTGTGATGTGGGTCCGCATCGACCGGCAAAGAAAGATGCCGGCGACCATCCTCTTCAAAGCCTTAGGCATCGACAGCGAAAAAGCGATTACCGATCTCTTTGGTAATAGCGATTCGATGAAGTTGACCTTAGCCAAAGATTCGGCGATCCATAATGGCACCGAAGCTTTGATTGATATCTTCAAAAAGTTAAAGCCGGGCGAGCCGATTACCCAAGATGGCGTCGTGAATTTCCTCGTTCAGAAATTCTTCGATGACAAACGCTACGATTTGGGTCGCGCTGGCCGCTTTAAGTACGCGACAAAATTAGGCGTTTATGATCGTCTTAATGGCCGCGTTCTCGCCGAGAACCTCGTCAGTGCCGATGGTGAGATTTTCACCAACAAAGCCGGCGAAGCTTTCGTCAAGGATTACAAACTCACGAAGGAAGACGTCCAAGAACTCCGCGATGCGGAATTCTTCGAAAAAGGCGCTCATTCCAAGAAGATCAAAGTCAACGAGAAACTCGATACGTTCTCGAATGTCACTCTCGTCAAAGTCTACGCTAACGATAAGAAGGAAGACGGCGTCACCAATATCATTGGCACCGATCTCACGCTCAATGGCGATGAGACGCATCCTTCCGTTTCGCGCGTGACGATTTCCGATATGGTCGCTTGCTTCTCCTATTTCTGCAATATTCAAGATGGCATCGGTCAAACCGATGATATCGATCACCTCGGCAACCGCCGGGTCCGCTGCGTTGGCGAATTACTCCAGACGCAGTTCCGCATCGGTCTTACCAAGATGTCGAAGACGGTGCAGCAGAAGATGTCCATCACTGACCTCGACACCGCGAAACCGCAAGCCCTCGTCAATATTCGTCCTTTGACCTCTTCCATCCGCGAATTCTTCGCTTCGTCCCAGCTTTCGCAGTTCATGGATCAGACCAACCCGCTCGCCGAACTTACCAATAAGCGTCGTATTTCCGCCTTGGGCCCTGGTGGCTTAACCCGAGATCGCGCTTCGATGGAAGTCCGCGATGTTCACTACACCCACTATGGTCGTATCTGCCCGATTGAAACCCCAGAAGGTCAAAACATCGGCTTGATCAACAACCTTTCGACTTACGCGAAGATCAACCAATACGGCTTCTTACAGACCCCGTATCGTCTTGTTCTCCACACGAAGGGCGCCGATGGCAAGATGCATTATTACGTCAGCGATCGGGCCGAATACCTTTCCGCCGACGATGAGCGCGGCCATTATATCGCCGAGGCCAACATCAAGTTGAGCGCCCCGGAGATGGTCGATTTCGGGGATGGCAATAAAGAACTCGTCAAAGAGATTGTCGAAGACGAAGTCGTTACCCGTCACGATGATGAAAACGCTCTCGCAAAGAAAGAGCTCGTCGATTACGTTGACGTCTCGCCGAAGCAGATTGTCTCGATTGCTGCCGCTTGTATTCCTTTCTTGGAAAACGATGATAGCACCCGTGCTTTGATGGGCGCGAACATGCAGCGTCAGGCTTTGCCGCTTCTCCGTCCGGAAATTTCTTATGTCGGAACTGGTCTTGAAGGCGTCATTGCCAAAGACTCCGGTTTAGCCGTGGTGGCGGTCGCCGATGGCGAAGTCACCTATATGGATAGTGCGACGATTGCCGTCAAAGAAGGCAAAGAAACCCGCACCTATCACCTCCAGAAGTTCGACCGCAGTAACCAAGGCACCTGCATCAACCAGACGCCGATCGTCAGCGTGGGCGACAAAGTCAAAGCTGGCCAAGTGATCGCCGATGGCCCCGCCATGAAGAATGGCGAGTTAGCCTTAGGCCATAACGTTTTGGTCGCTTACATGACCTGGCATGGTTACAACTACGAAGACGCCGTCATCATGTCCGAACGCATGGTGAAGGATGACGTCTATACCTCCATCCACATCGAAGCCTACGATCTCGAGTGCCGCGAAACGAAACTCGGCAACGAAGAGATCACCCGCGATGTTCCTAACGTCAGCGAAGATGCGAAAACGTATCTCGATGAGTCGGGCATCATCATTCCGGGCGCCGAAGTCAAAGAGGGCGATATCCTCGTCGGAAAAGTCACGCCGAAAGGCCAGACTGAGCCGACCCCTGAAGAAAAACTTCTCATGGCCATTTTCGCCGAAAAGACGAAAGATGGCAAAGATTCGTCTTTACGCGTTCCGCACGGTGGCGCTGGCATTGTTCTCAAAGTGAAGATCTATTCGCGCAAGAACAAAGATCCGCTCTCGCCGGGCGTCATCATGAAAGTCCGCGTCTACATCGTCCAGAAGAGAAAGATCTCCGAAGGCGATAAGATGTCCGGCCGTCATGGTAATAAGGGCGTCATCTCGAAGATCTTGCCGGTCGAAGATATGCCGTTCCTTCCGGATGGCACTCCGATCGATGTCATGCTCTCCCCGATGGGCGTTCCGTCTCGTATGAACATCGGGCAGATCCTTGAAGTCCACCTTGGTCTCGCTTGCCGCAAACTCGGCATGCGCGTGGCCACCCCGGTCTTCGATGGCGTCTCGAACGATGAAATCTTTGATTTGATGGCCAAAGCTGGCCTTTCGAGCGATGGTAAGACCGTCCTCTATGATGGACAAACCGGTGAGCGTTTTGATGAACGTATTTCCGTCGGCGTCCAGTACATGATTAAGCTGGTCCACATGGTCGATGATAAGCTCCATGCTCGTGCGACTGGCCCGTATTCGTTAGTCACGCAGCAGCCTTTGGGCGGCAAAGCCCAGAACGGCGGCCAGCGTTTCGGCGAAATGGAAGTCTGGGCCCTCGAGGCCTATGGCGCCGCGCACGTCTTGCAGGAAATGCTGACGATCAAATCCGATGATCGGGTTGGTCGGAGAAAGTGCTACGAAGCCATCATCAAGGGCTTCCCGATTCCGAAACCCGGCATGCCCGAAGCCTTCAAGGTGTTCACCAAAGAACTCAAAGGCCTTGGCATGGACGTCAAACTCTATAACCACGAAGACGAAAGCATCGATATGGATGCCCTCGCCAAAGAAGCCCTTATCGAAGAGCGCAAGGTCAATTCGGCCATTCGCAATCTCACTTCGCCGCGCGAAGATGAGAAACCCGATACCGTTGAGGTGTCGAGCGAGCAAGCCGAAGAAGAAGGCCTCTCGGTCGCTACGGGCACGGGCGATAAGAGCTCGGACGCCGAGTAAAGGAGGAAGAATAACATGTTTGATATCAATGAATTAGCCGCGATGCAGGTGGGTCTTGCTTCCCCGGACACCATCCGCAGCTGGTCCCATGGCGAGGTTACCAAACCGGAGACCATCAACTATCGTTCTCAGAAACCGGAAATGGGAGGTCTCTTCTGCGAAAAGATCTTCGGTCCGGCCAAGGATTACGAATGCCATTGCGGCAAATACAAGAAGATCCGTTACCAAGGCATCACCTGCGAAAAGTGCGGTGTCGAGGTTATTTCCAAAGAGTGGCGCCGTGAGCGGTTCGGTCACATTGAACTCGTTTCACCCTGCTCCCACATTTGGTATCTGAAGGGCATCCCTTCCCGCATGGGTTTGGTACTCGATGTCTCCCCGAAGCAGCTCGAGGAAGTCATTTATTTCGCTGCCCATATCGTTCTGAATCCGGGCACTTCGACCGTTTTGAAGTACAAAGACTTCTTAGATGAACGGACCGCCCGTGTCGAATTCGTCGACGTCATCAATGCGTTCAAGGCCCAAATCCCTGAAGGCAGCGCCGACGCTCTCAAAGCCGATGAACTCATCACCAAGATGCAGAATCCGGCCGAGACTTTCGATTTCTTCACCAATGCCAACTTCATCAGCAAGTACACCGGCGCCGAATTCGGCGAAGGTGCCGCCGCGATCAAGCGTTTGCTTCACGAAGTCGATCTCGATAAGGAATTCGCCGAAATCGAGAAAGAAGTGAAGGAGTTCAGCGGCCAGCGCCGTCTCAAGCTCACCAAGCGCCTTGAAGTCATCGAAGCCTTCCGCGACAGCAAACAAAAGCCGGAGTGGATGGTTCTTGACGTGATCCCGGTCATTCCGCCCGATCTCCGTCCGATGCTTCAACTCGATGGCGGTCGTTTTGCCGCCAGTGACCTCAACGATTTGTATCGCCGTGTCATTTCGCGCAACACCCGTCTTAAGAAGTTGATCGATATGAATGCCCCGTACGTCATTCTCATGAACGAGAAGCGTATGCTCCAAGAAGCCGTCGATGCTTTGATCGATAATGGCCGCCGCAATAAGCCGGTCACCGGTCCTAGCGGACGTCCGCTCAAGTCCTTAAGCTCTGGCTTAAAGGGCAAGCAAGGCCGTTTCCGGCAGAATCTTCTTGGCAAACGTGTCGACTATTCCGGCCGTTCCGTCATTGCCGTCGGTCCGTCACTCAAGATGTATCAGTGTGGCCTTCCGCGCGAGATGGCGATTCAATTACTCCGTCCGTTCATCGCCGCTCTTCTCATCAAGAGAGGCTATGTCACCGCGCATAAACAAGCCGATAAGATCATCGACCGCTACGACAGCGTGGTCTTCGATATCGTCGAAGAAATCATCTCGCAGCACCCGGTCTTATTGAACCGCGCTCCGACCCTTCACCGTCTGGGCATTCAGGCTTTCCAGCCGTGCCTTGTCGATGGTCACGCGATCCGACTCCACCCGATGGTCTGCCCGGGCTTCAACGCCGACTTCGATGGCGACCAGATGGCCGTCCACGTCCCGCTTGGGAAAGCGGCGCAAGAAGAAGCGCTCGATCTCATGCTCGCGTCCAATAACATTTTGGGCCCGAAGGATGGCAAACCAATCGTCATTCCGTCACAGGATATGGTGGTCGGCAACTACTATCTGACCGAAGAAGAATCGCGCGAGGATTTCTTAGCGAGAGCCAAGCATCTCCGCTCGATTAAGATTCAAGACGAAGCCGAAAAGGTCGCCAATGAAGAAGCGGCGGTCAAGTTTGAGGAATACGCGGGGCTCGAAGGCAAAGTCTTTGCCTCGGTCCAAGAAGTCGTCGATGCCTATGAAACGAAGTCGATTTCGCTCCATAACCGCATTGCGATCCGCGCCAAGAACATCCACAAGACCTTTGGCGAAGACCTTAACAAGGATTCCTTACCGACCTCGGTCGAGGATAAATACCTCATCACGACCGTCGGCAAGATCATCTTCAACGAGATTTTCCCGGATGATTTCGTCTACATCAACGACGATCCGAAAGCCGACCGTAAGACGATTGAGAGCTGGTTTGTTTCTTACTCTGACGTCGAAGCGTGGGCCAAAGCGAATAAGGTCTCCGAAGATAGTGATATCCTCGAAGCCTACATCGCCTCGCTCCCGCTCAAGAGTCCGATTAAGAAAAAGCAACTCGGCACCATCATCGATATGGTCTTCCATAAGTATGATATGAGCAATCCGACTTCGACGGAGTTCGCCCCCTCGAAGACTTCGGCCATCCTCGATAAGATCAAGGATCAAGGCTTCAAGTTCTCGACTGTCGCGGCCATCACCGTCGCCATCTCCGACATCAACGCCATCACCAATAAGGCCGAGATCGTCGAGAAGGGTCAAAAGGAAGTCGATAAAGTCGAAAACATCTATCATAAGGGTATGTTAAGCGACACCGAACGGCATCGTTTGGTCATCGATACCTGGACCAAAGTCACGGATCAGGTCAAGGATGAAGTCGCTGACGTCCTCAAGAAAGATAAGCTGAACCCGCTCGTTCAAATGTCCGACTCCGGCGCTCGTGGCTCGCTTGATAACTTCAAGCAGCTCATGGGTATGAAGGGTTGCGTTATGAACCCGAAGAACGAAGCGATTGAACTTCCGATTGTCTCCTCCTACCGTGAAGGTATGAAGGTGGCCGAGTTCTTCATCAACACCCATGGCGCCCGTAAGGGTGGCGCGGATACCGCCTTAAAGACCGCAGACTCGGGCTATCTGACTCGCCGTCTCGTCGATGTCGCTCAAGACGTCGTCGTCCGCGAAGAGGATTGCCATTGCGACCACGGCTTCAAAGTCCGTGAGATTCGCGATACCTCGCGCGATACCGTCATCGTGAAGCTTGAAGATCGTCTCTCCGGGCGTTTCTCGATGCACGATATCGTCGATCCGAAGACGGGTGAAGTCATTGTCCAAGCGAACACGATGATGACCGACGCTCAGGCGAAAGCCGTCGTCAAAGCCGGTATTAAAGAAGTGGAAATCCGCTCCTTGTTCACCTGCCAGACGAAGAATGGCGTCTGCCAGCATTGCTATGGCCGCAACATGGCGACCGGCCGCTTGGTTGAAGTCGGTGAAGCGGTTGGCATTATGGCCGCTCAATCCATCGGCGAACCGGGCACTCAGTTAACGATGCGGGTCTTCCATACCGGTGGTATGGCGGGAACCGATATTACTCAGGGTCTTCCGCGTGTCCAGGAACTCGTTGAGTCGCGTAACCCGAAAGGCGAAGCGCTCATCAGCGAGATCGATGGCACCGTCAAAGAGATCAAAGACGATGGCAATGGCCGCTATATCGTCACCATTGAGTCTTCCTCAAAGGCGACCGAAGAGCAGTCGGTGCCGGAAGTCAAAGAATATACGACTGGATACGGTGTTCGTCTCCGGGTCCACGTGGGCGACCACGTTGAAAACGGTGGCAAGATCACCGAAGGCGCGATCAATCCGAAACAGCTTCTTGAAGTGGCAGACGTCGAGAAAGTCGAAGTCTACATGATCAAGGAAATTCAGAAGGTCTACGCCGCTCAGGGTATCGGCATTTCCGATAAACACCTTGAGGTCATCATCCGTCAGATGCTTCGTAAGATGGTCATTATCGATGGAGGCGACACCGACTTATTGCCGGGCACCCGCGTCGACATCGACCGTTACACCCTCTCGAACCAGGAAGCCTTAGTCAATGGCAAGCGTCCGGCCCTCGGCCATCCGCTTGTCCTTGGCATCACCAAGGCCGCCCTTGAAACCGAATCCTTCTTATCCGCTGCCTCCTTCCAGGAGACCACGCGTGTCCTCACTGATGCCGCAATCAAAGCCAAGAGAGATAATCTCCATGGCTTAAAAGAGAACGTCATCACGGGCAAACTGATCCCGGCTGGAACCGGCTTACTCACGGAAGAAGAAGAAGCTACGAAGCTCGCTTCCTTCGACGTCTTAGGCAAGATGAAACAGGTGAAAGCCCAGTACATCGAAGCCCATGACCGCAAGGACGAGATCGACGATCCGGTTGAGAAGTAGTCGTGCATCTATTAGGGCCATCGCGCAAGCGGTGGTCCTTTCTTTTTAGGCTCAATAAAATCTAACTCGGGATTACTCGGGTTGTGATCGAAACGGCCTGAAACTATAAAATCTGATTCGGGTTCAAGGGATGCGGAAAAACGCATCCCTTTTTCAATGGCCGAGATTCGCCCAGAGGATCAGGAGCGCCCTCTTCCTGAACCTCTCGAAGTTGCGGTACCCATAGGCGTCCTTGATGATGGTCTTGATCCGGTTGTTCAGGCATTCCATCCTGCCGTTCGTCAGCGTCAGCCCCGTTTGGTTCTTCGCCAGGCCCATCGCGATGCCGTTCTTCCATTTGGCGTAGGTGGCGCCTGCCTTCCTGGCCTCGTCGGCCGAGCAGGACATCAGCTTCCCCGAGATGAACTCCACCTCCCTCGCCGCGTCGGTGTAGGACGACTGGGATTTGGTGTATTTGAGGAGGTCCTGGAGGGCGTCCCAGCATTGGGAGAGGTCGGCCGAAAGCGCGAGGCAGCGCCTCACCATGGCATCGTAGTGGACCTCCTCGCCCGTCGATTTCGGGCGGTACGTCTTGTCCGTGATCTCGGCCTTCCGTCGGAGGAACTCCTTCCAATGCCCCTTCATGAACCCGTATTCCGGCGAGGCCTTGTCAAACGTTTTCATGACCCTTGCGCGGATGACGTTTATGGCGTTGGTGAGCTGCTCCACGACGTGGAAGCGGTCGACCACGAGCTTCGCGTGGGGGAAGAACGCCCGCGCGGCCAACGCGTACTCGTCGTACATGTCCGAGATGACCCATTTGACGCGGCTCCTCTCCCCTTCGGGGATCGCGCGGAAATACTCGTCGAGGTATGCTTTCTGCCTCGATTTGACGATGTCGACGATCCTGCCCGTCTCGAAATCGAGCAGGACGCAGCAGTATTTCTGGTCGGCCTGGCTCGAGAAGCGGATCTCGTCTATGCAGAGTATCTCCGGCATCGGGAGGCGGCGAAGCTCGGGGTACGCCTGATCGAACAGCTGAATGCACCTCATCGCCGAGAAGGTCATGTGCGACGAGAAATCGGCGACCATCCCGTTCCATTCCGCGGTCGAGATCTGCCTTTTGGCCGCGATGCCCTTGAGGTCGAGGGTGAAGGTCCTCCCACATTTCCTGCAGCGGTAGACGATCCTCCTGACGCGGAGGACGTCGGACGCGGTGTCCGATTGGTTGCACCGCACGGTGGCGAAGTAATGGGTGTTGACCTCGACGTAGGCGATCGTTTGGCAGAAAGGGCATTCGGCGTCCTCCTTCCTCAGCTCCGTGGCGGTGTAAATGAACCCCCCGTCGGATCTTGTCGGACCTTCAGCGCCTGCCTCGAAATCGCCCGGGTCGAATCCAAATCTCGTCAAAAAAGCGTTAGAATCCATATGGGTCTCCTTTCCTTAACGTTTCCAGACAAAACGATTATAGGAAAAGAGGCCTTTTTCGTTAACCCGGGGATAAAATCCTACTCGGGTGCGAAAAACAGACCCGAGTTAGATTTTATTGAGCCTCTTTTTATCGTTATGACGATTATTCGTTAATCGAAAGGCGGATACCCGATGAGCCAGGATGTGATTTCAGAAGAATTAGCAGGTGAAGTGGAACTCCGCCTCGCGTTAATGGCGGCGCAAAAAGACATCGATGAAGGCCACCTTTCCCTCGCAGAGCCCTTCTTTGAAGAGTTGTGGAAAGCCTATGGTCTCGAGTCGAAATAAAGGTCTTTGGTTTTTTCGTTCTTTCCGTTAAGGAATTATTTCTTGTTCTTTCTCCTTTTTGGGTTATAACGTCTTTAGGAAAAGCGAGGTAGACTCGGATTATGTATTGTTATCATTGCGGCAAAGAGATTCCTGACGACAGCGTTTATTGCCCCTATTGCGGGAGTGAGCAGAAACATGGTGGGACTGAACAAGAAGAGAAGACGGAGGGCTTCTATCAAGAGGCTCCAGAATACGATCATCATGCCGAACAAATGGCCTCTTACGCTCATACGACTCACGTCTTTTCGATTTTGGCCTTGGTGTTTGGAGCCATCGGCGGTTTGATTGGACCGATTTTTGGCATCATCTCGTTAACGAGACACCCGAGTAATCAGGACAAAGCGATGGATATCGTGGGGATTTCCTGTTATGTCTTATGGATGATATTCGCGGTGGTCTATGCGATATTGATCGTGGAGGGGGTTGTTCCGAATCCTTACTCCACATCGAATTATTTAGCTCTTTTCTTCTAAAACGAAAACCGAAGAAGCCGACCGGTGGGCCGGTTTTTTCTCCTTTTTGGCAAAAAGAGCCCATGGGGTTAAGAAATGACGAAAAATATCGATGGGATGGGCCTTGAGGGCAGGGTAATTGATTTTCCCGTCCGTTAGAGGATAATCTTATCCGCGCTCCTATGGAGCGTGTTATGTTTTGTCACCATTGCGGTCGTCATATTGACGACAATGATCGCTTTTGCCCTTATTGTGGCTACAAAAACGATTCGGATTCCCTTCCGGAAACGGAAAAAGGGATCAAGCCTTACGACGCCCCTGAGGTCGTGAATGATCGCGGCCCTCACATCCTGGGGATTCTTTCGCTCGTCCTCGGCGTGTTCTCTTTAGGCGTCTTAGGATTGATCTTAGGGATCATTGGCTTATCGACCGCAAGGAAAGTCGATAACCGGATTCTCAATATTGTGGGCATTATCATCTCTGCCTTCATGCTGATCTTGGCGGCCTTGACGTATTCGCGCTATTTCGGAAGTTGATGGACGAAAGACGAGGCCCCACGGGGCCTTTTTGATTGGTGAAGAAAGATTCTTTAAAAAAGTATCAAAATTGTTTTGTCCATCATTGATACTTTTTTAAAAGATGCTACAATGCCTTTATGTCCCGAATTGATTTTTCTTCTTGTGTTTCTAGTGGCCTTGATTATGGCGGCTCCGAGCGGAAAGCTGCCATCTTATTTGATGGTGAGCCTTATATGCTTAAATTCGCTAAAAAGAACGTCTATGGTCTTTGCTTTAATGATGTTGCCGAGGATTTGGCGTCGCGGATTTTTTTGCTCTTGGGCTTGCCCGCTCAAACGACTTTGCTCGGGTTTTATCGCGGCGAGAACGTCGTGGCCTGCAAAGATTTTCGCGCGGATGGTATTTTTGTTCCCTTTGATTCGGTAGGGGAAAGCACTCTCGATGGGGGGGACGCTCGAACGGATTACCGCTACGAAGACATCGAAGAGTTAATTGGGCGCAACAAGAAACTTACTGAAAAGGAAGAAGCTCTCAGCCTTTTTTGGAAGACCTACCTTGTGGATGCACTTTTAGCGAATCCTGACCGTCATGGCAAGAACTGGGGTTTTCTGAAAAAGGACAACGTTTATCACCCAGCCCCGATTTTTGATAATGGTTCTTCTCTTTTTTCGTCTTTTTCCGATGAAGAGGAGATGGCGTCTGTTTTGACCGATCAAAGCGAAATCGATGAACGCGTTTTTTCACGTCCGGTTTCGCTGATTCAAAAAAACGGAACCGTTTCATCCTATTTCGAGGTGATTTCCTCTTTATCTTATCCGCGTCTTAATCAGGCCTTGCTCGAGCTTTTCCCTCAAATCAAACTGGGCTCGATTCTCGAGGTTTTTGCCACTTGTGCGGAACTGAAGCCCATTCAGAAAACTTTTCTTAAGAAAATCATTGAAGAAAGGTATCATCAGATCCTTCAAGTTTCTCATCAGCGTTTGCGGGGGAATCCCTCATGAAAAGCGTGGTGAGTAAAGCTTCTTGCTACACTCAGGATCGTCTGGGGATTGCTTACCGTGTTTGCGAAATTGTTCAGACAATCAACGGTGATGATTTTTCCTATGCTTTTCAGCCCAACTATGATGTCATCGATTTGATCCCCCAAGGCGTTTTCGAAGGAATTCAAGGCTTGGATCTTTCTTTAAGAAAGCCAGTGTACTACCGCGAAGGCATCCCCTCTTTCATTGCCGAACGCGTCCCACCGAGAAACCGAATCGGTTTGGCGGAGATCCTTTCTTCCCTAAAAATGGATTATTGGGATCCGCTGACTTATCTTTTACGGACGCCGAACCGCTATTGGGGCGACGATCTTTATCTCAGACCCTATCAAGAAAAAAAGATTGTGGCTTATTCTCCTCTTCTTTCTTCTTATAAAGACTCCTACGCTTCGATTAAAGCCCTGATTGAGGCCTTGGCCCGCGGCGATGAGATTTTGCTTGATGATCAAAACCCGCTGACGGATTTAGAGAAAAAGGTTTTGTTTCAAGGGACCTATCCTCTTTTTTCCAAAATGAGGAAGGCGAAAGAAGAAGCCCAACTGAAAGCCATCCAAAAGCGGAAGGATGAGGATTCTTTCCGGGGGAGAAAGCCTCTGGCCATCAATGAAAGGGACTTCTTAATTATCGCGGAGAAGTTTCGCCAAAAAGAAATCAGCCTCGATGAAGCGCTCCGAATCTCAGGGGTAAGCCGGGCGAGTTTCTTTCGCTTGCTTAAAAAGTATCAAAATTGTTTGGTCCATCATTGAGACTAGTATAAGGAATAAAATGATCGTGATGGTTCTGCCTCTTATTATTCTTATTAAGGAAAAAGGAAATGGATTATGAAATGCCCCCAGTGTGGAAAAGAAATTGATGATGCGAGTAAGTTTTGCCCTTATTGTGGGGCTAATTTAGATGGCCAGCACGAGGTGATTAAGCCCGAGGTGGTTTCTTCTTCTACGGAACAAGGAAGCGCCAAGAAATCCTCGGCGGGGTCAGGCAAACATTCTCCGGCTTGGATTTTGGCGTTATTGAGCATTATTTTCGGGGCGATTGGCTCGGG
>Ga0183095_10236_pt2 | contig 106271 bp, 99 predicted proteins | sample BioMet4_FD_130346 | JGI IMG/M metagenome (GOLD analysis project Ga0183095, IMG submission 130346) | Microbial communities from bioreactor (seeded with sewage sludge) at LBNL, California, USA - Biofuel metagenome 4 (v2) (version 3) | ecosystem: Engineered > Bioreactor > Anaerobic > Unclassified ...
AAGAAAGGGCTCAGGCGGTCTGCCGCATGGGCTTTGACTATTAACCGCCGCCCTGATTTTAAGAGGCTGCGCCGCTCTCGGCATTGTGTCACCGAAGTGGGCTCCGCTGCTCGCTATGCCCGCCCGCCGCAATAGTTAGGCTGGCTGGGCGATACGAGGGCGATTCGCAATCTTCACATGTTCTTCGTCTTTCGTCCGCCGTATCCCTGGGGGTTGACCCTGCAAGGGGGCCCGTATACCTATCGCAAAACCGAAGCCAAGCGCAGCGGGTTCGGTTTTGAAAGGAGAGCGCGCCGGAAGCGGCAGCGGCGACCGAACAGGAAGCCGCAGAGCTGCATGGCGCAGTTTGACGCACGGCGGCGCTCACAAAGGGGATTTCAAAGGGGGAACGTCGCAATTTTGGTCTGCTCTCTTTCACGGGCGACACGGTTTCTCTCCCAAAATGGGAGAGAAATGGGGCCGCAATTGTTTGCAAAACCAAATTCCGATTTATCGGGTCAACAGCACATAAAAAAGACGGGGCTTCGGCCCCGTCTTTTTTGCGTTTATTATTCCTCGCCGGTGACGCAGGTGGCGCACTCGCCCATCTTGAACTTGTCGTGGTCGTAGTCCACGCCGTTTTTCTCGTAGTAGTCCTTGACGGCGGCCTTCACGGCCTCCTCCGCCAGCACCGAGCAGTGCAGCTTGTGGGTGGGCAGTCCGTCGAGAGCCTCGACCACGGCCTTGTTGGACAGCTCAAGGGCCTCGGAAATGGGCTTGCCCTTTATCATTTCGGTGGCCATGGAGCTGGACGCTATCGCGCTGCCGCAGCCGAAGGTGTTGAATTTGACGTCCGTAATGGTCTGGGTGTCCTTGTCGACCTTGATATACATGCGCATGATGTCGCCGCACTTGGCATTGCCGACCTCGCCGATGCCGTCGGCGTCCTCCATCTTGCCGACATTGCGGGGATGCTCGAAATGGTCCATGACCTTATCACTGTAAAGTGCCATAATTGTTTCCTCCTTATTTTAAGTCAGTAAGTGTTGTATTTATATGATTTGCCGGATCGTCAGATCAGGTGCTTGCGCTGGCCGTGCTCCAGTTCGTCCCACACAGGGGAGATGCCTCTCAGATATTCCACCACCTGGGGTACTACCTCGATGATGTGGTCGATCTGCTCCATGTCGTTGTACTCGCCAATGGAGAGCCTGAGGGAGCCGTGGGCCACCTCGTGGGGAAGCCCGATGGCCAGCAGCACGTGGCTGGGATCAAGGGAGCCGGAGGTGCAGGCGCTGCCGGAGGAGGCGCATATGCCCTCCTGATCCAGCTTCAGCAGCAGGGACTCGCCCTCTATGCCCTCAAAGCACATATTCACCGTGCCGGGAACGTGGTGCTCAAGACTGCCGTTTATCTTGGAATGGGGGATTTTGGAAAGCTCAGCGAAGAGCTTGTCCCGCATGGGTATGATCTTGGCGGCGTTGGCGTCCATGTTTTCAACGGACTCCTTCAGGGCCGCGGCCATGGCCACTATGCCGGGGATGTTCTCGGTGCCGGCGCGCTTGCCGCGCTCCTGAGCGCCGCCCTCGATGACGTTCACCAGCGGCGTGCCCTTCTTGGCGTACAGCACGCCCACGCCCTTGGGCGCGTGGAACTTGTGGCCGGAGATGGAGAGCATGTCGATGTTCATCTCCTGCACATTCACGGGGACGTGGCCCACGGCCTGCACGGCGTCGGTGTGGAAGGGGATGCCCCTGGCGCGGCAGAGAGCGCCGATCTCCTTTATGGGCTGCATGGTGCCGATCTCGTTGTTGGCGAACATGATGGTCACCAGCGCGGTGTCGGGCCGGATGGCGGCCTCCACATCCTCAAGTCTGACGACGCCGTCCTCGTGGACGTCCAGCAGCGTGACCTCAAAGCCCTGCTTCTCCAGCTTTGCCAGCGTGTGCAGCACCGCGTGGTGCTCGAACCTGGTGCTGATGAGGTGCTTTTTGCCCTTCTTCGCTCCGAAGTACGCCGCGGAGCAGATGGCCTGATTGTCGGCCTCACTGCCGCCGGAGGTGAAGTAAATTTCGTTGGGATCATCCGCACCCAGCAGGGAAGCTATCGTCCTGCGGGAATCCTCCAGCGCGGTCTTGGCCTCCTGCGCGAAGGAGTACAGGCTGGAGGGGTTGCCGTACTTTTCGGTCAGGTACGGCATCATGGCGTTCAGTGCGGTCTTGCTGACCGAAGTGGTGGCTGCGTTGTCTGCGTATACAAACATATTGAAAACCTCCTCAAAATCAGTTATATTACAAAATACTTGGTTTATCCTTCAAGTGCCTTCGTCGGTTTTTTCCAGCGTTCGCCGGAGATGAGGTCAGCCAGTGAAATGGAGTCAAAATAGGAGTTTGCCATAGCGTCGAATTCTTTCCACATGGGGAGCGTGAGACACTGCGCGGCGCGCTCACAGCCTTTCTCACCGCCGTTAAGACAGGATACCGGAGCCAGATTGTCCTCTATGGAACGGAGTATCTCGCCGACGGTGTACTGTTCGGGCGCCCGGCTGAGCGTATATCCGCCGTCCTTGCCGCGGGAGCTGTCAATCAGTCCCGCCTTTCTCAGGTGGCCCACGATCATCTCCAGATACTTGACGGAGAGCTGCTGCCTTTCGGACACGGCCGTCAGGGATACATACCCCTCGCCGCGGTGCAGCGCCAGATCGGCCATTACCCTCAGCGCATATCTGCCCTTCGTCGTGATGTTCATGGTTTTCGCCTCCTTTTTGCTTACGTTCACAATATACCACAAACTTTATAGGAATTATGTGGCGTACGCAACAATTATTGCGCTGTGCGTAAATTGCACAGCGAGTACTGAAAAAATGCTTGCTTTATCTCGCTAATGTGATATTATGGCAGCGTGATAAACAAAAATACCGTTCCGGAGGAAATGAAAGATGAAAAAGCTTACCGCACTCCTGCTTGCCGTGATAATGGTCCTGACGCTGTGCGCCTGCGGCAGCAAGACCACCGCAGCAACTACCACCGACGTGGGCAGCGCGCCCGCAACCGGCAGCGACGCCTCGTCCGGCTCCAAATATACGATACTGGATGAGAAAATATCCAGCGAGCAGTACGCCATCGGCTTCAAGAAGGGCAACACCGAGCTGAGAGACGCCGTGCAGGCGGGCCTGTACACCCTTCTGGAAAACGGCACCGTCGCCAAGGTCGCGGCGGAATACAAGGACTACAATCTTGACAAAATGCTCTGCCTCGACGCCGCAAAGGCGACCACCTTCGACATGAAGAGCGCCAGCGCCGACATGCAGGCCAGAAAGCAGCTCATTGTTGGTTTCGACGCCAACTATCCTCCTTACGGCTTCAAAGCCGCCGACGGCAGCTACAACGGCTTCGATCTGGAGCTCGCCCAGGCTGTGTGCGACATCTACGGCTGGACGCTGGTCAAGCAGCCCATCGACTGGGACGCCAAGGACATGGAGCTCAGCTCCGGCTCTATCGACTGCATCTGGAACGGATTCACCATCACCGGCCGCGAGAACGACTATACCTGGACCGATCCATACGTTGACAACAGCATCGTCGTCCTGGTCATGTCCGATTCCGGCATCAAGACCCTTACGGATCTGGCCGGCAAGACCGTTGTGACCCAGGCCGATTCCTCCGCGCTCAGCGCGCTCCAGGGCGACCAGAAGGCGCTGGCGGATACCTTCGCCGATCTCCAGCAGACCGCGGACTACAACACCGCGTTTATGAATCTCCAATCCGGCATGGTGGACGCAGTCGCCGTGGATATCGGTGTTGCGCAGTACTACGTTGCCAATCAGAAATAACGCTCCCGACGCTTAAAAATGATGACAGCGAAAGGACGGCGGGCAGTCCCCGCCGCCCTTTTGCGCGGTCTTGTGAAAGGTAGTCTGATACATGACTTTCTGGACAATCTGTGCCCAACTCCTGCAGGGCCTCGGTTCGTCCCTTATGATATTCGTTCTCACGCTGCTGTTTTCTTTGCCGCTGGGCCTGCTGGTGTGCCTGGGACGCATGTCCAAGGCGGCGCCTCTGCGGGGCGTGATGCGGTTTTTCATATCCATACTCCGCGGCACGCCGCTGATGCTCCAGCTGCTGGTGGTGTGCTACGCGCCCTACTATGTTTTCGGCTGCAGGCTTACCACCGACTGGCGGTTTATGGCGATCATCATCGGCTTCGTCGTCAACTACGCCGCCTATTTTGCGGAGATATTCCGCGCCGGCATCGAGTCCATACCCGCCGGCCAGAGAGAGGCCGCCGAGGTGCTGGGCTACACGCGGAACCAGACCTTTAGAAAGATAATCCTGCCGCAGATGGTTAAGCGCGTGGTGCCTCCTGTGACCAACGAGGTTATAACGCTGGTAAAGGACACCTCCCTGGCCTTTGTGCTGGCCTATTCGGAGATGTTCACCGTGGCAAAGCAGATCGCGGCAGCGCAGACCAACGTGGCGCCGCTTTTCGTGGCCGGCCTTTTCTACTTCATCTTCAACGGCGTGGTCGCCTGGGGCATGGAGCGGATAGAGAAGGGCCTTGCCTATTACAGCTGACGGAGGCGCGGTATGATACTTGAAATGAACAACATAAAAAAGTCCTTCGGTGAGCTGGACGTGCTGAAGGACATCTCGCTGTATGTGGACAAAGGCGAGGTGGTGTCGATAATCGGGCCGTCTGGCTCCGGCAAATCCACGCTTTTGAGATGCGCCACCTTTCTTGAGACCATAGACTCCGGCGAGATCAAATACATGGACAGAGCCGCCGCCTGGACGGATGAGAGCGGCGCGGCCGCGTACCTGCCGCCGGCGGAGCTGAGAAAGGTGAAGAGCTGCTACGGGCTCGTTTTCCAGCAGTTCAATCTGTTCCCACATTACTCCGTGATGAAGAATCTTGTGGACGCGCCGGTGTCGGTGCAGCGGCGGGACAGGGGGGAGGCCGCGGAGGAGGCGAAGGCGCTGCTTATAAAGATGGGTCTCGCCGACAAGGCGGACGCCTATCCCTGCCAGCTCTCCGGCGGTCAGCAGCAGCGCGTGGCCATAGCCCGCGCCCTGGCAATGAACCCGGAGATACTGTTTTTCGACGAGCCCACCAGCGCCCTGGATCCGGAGCTCACCGGCGAGGTGCTGAAGGTCATCCGGCAGCTTGCCGACGAGAACATGACCATGGTCATCGTGACACACGAGATGGCCTTTGCCCGCGCTGTTTCCGATCGGGTCATATTTATGGACGGCGGCGTCATCGTGGAGCAGGGTGACCCGGAAAGTGTGCTGGGAGATCCCGCCGAGGACAGAACGAAGCAGTTTTTGAGGAACTATCAGCGATGAGCGCGGCGGAGTATGTGATCGCCGACCCCACGGGAAATATCACCGCGCTGGTGTATACGCCGGTGGCGCGCCCGCAGCAGGCGGAGACGGCGGAGAAAATAATGGCCGCCTGCCGCGGATGCGAGCAGGTGGGATTTTTTGAGGAAGACGGCGGCGAGACGGGGCTGCGCATGATGGGCGGCGAATTCTGCGGCAACGCCTGCATGTCCTTTGCCGCCGTGACCGCCGCGAGACGGGATCTGGGCGCGGCTGAGCTTGCGGTGAAGATATCCGGGGCGCCGGAGCCGGTGCCGGTCAGCGTCAGGGCCGACGGGAACGGATACAGGTGCACGGTCTCCATGCCGCTGCCCACGGGCTGCGGCACCGTGGATTTCGGGCGTATCTCCGCGCCCGTGGTGCGCTTCCCCGGCATAGCCCACGCAGTGGTGACGGACAGAATGCCCGCGGCCATGGCGAGGATGCTCATCCGGGAATGGAGCGCCCGGGTGGCAGCGGACGCCTTCGGAATAATGCTGTACGACGAAAAGGCGGGCACTCTTAAGCCCGTGGTTTATGTGCCCTCCACGGACACCGTGGTGGAGGAGAGCTCCTGCGCCAGCGGCACAGCCGCCGTGGGGGTCTGGCGCGCCGTAAAGGACGGCGCGGGCGCGCAGCTCAGCCTGCGCGAGCCCGCAGGGGAGCTTTCGGTGGAGGCCGTGTACGAAAACGGCCGCGTGACCGGGCTCGCCCTCACCGGCAGCGTGCGCATAATCGGGACCGGCAGACTGGAAACCTGATAAAATTAATAGATTGTACTTGATTCGACGCCGGATATTTTGTATTATAATGAACGCGCCCGCTTTTGCGGGCGCGTTCATTGCAATTTTTTGCTTATCGCGTGAGGAACTGTATGAAAAGGACGAAAAAAGTACTGGCCCTGCTGCTGGCCTGCGCCTTGTGCGCGGCGCTTTGCGGCTGCGGTCAGAGCGACAAATACAAGGTCGTGAAGACGCTGAAGCAGCAGAGCTGCTATCTGGGCTTCCGCACCGGGGATCAGGTGTCGTATTACGTCACCGGCGCGCTGAAGGTGCTGGAGGCTGACGGTACCATCCAGCCCATCGCCGCCAAGTGGGTCGGAAGCGCGGGCGTGAAGTTCGATTCCGACGCCAAGGCGCTGGACGGTGCCGGCTACATAGCGCCCCGGACGCTCATCGTGGGCGTGGACGAAAACGCCTTCCCGCTGAGCTATCAGGAAAACGGGACATATTCCGGCTTCGCGGTGGAGCTGGCCCAGGCCGTGTGCACAAAGCTGGGTTGGCAGACGCAGTTCATCTCCATTCAGGCCGAAAACGCCTATGTTGAGCTCTCCTCCGGAAATGTGGACGTGGTCTGGGGCATGGCCCTCGACCCGGAAAGCAAGGACTATTCCGCCTACGGGCCGTTCATGGAAAACGACATGGTGCTGGTGGAGCTCTCCTCCGCCTCCGGCGGACTCAAGGGAAAGACGCTGGTGACGGATACCTCCGCCGCGGCGCTGGCCGCGCTGGACGCCGACCCCACGCTGAAGGAGAAATTCGGAAAGATAACCCGGGTCACCGGCAGCACCCAGTCCTGCTTCGACAGCCTGAACTCCGGTGCGTGCGACGTCATTCTGACCGGCAGCGTGGCAGCGGATTACTACAACAGAGAAGGATAATGAAAAATCCCGGACTTTTAACAAGTCCGGGATTTTTGCTTTATAATGCGCTTACTTCACGGTGAAGCCGTATTTTTCCAGCACGGTCTTTACCGTTGACTGGTTGTTGGAAACAATATACAGCACATAGTCGCCGCTCTGCATGATTATTGCGGCGTTGATCTTTGCCACCTCGGTGGGAACGTAGTTTTCGTAGGAGGTGACCTGACTGGACTGGCGGGTCTTGCAGGCCGTCAGTATCCTGGCGGCGGCTTCGCTGCCGGAGGCCTTGAACACCGCGCATTCCTCCGCCGTGGCCAGAGACGAGAAGTACACGTCGAAGTCCGAAACATCGGCCTTGTCGATGCCGTAAAGGGACAGCGCGGTGGACACGCTGTCGCTCATGGAATCGGTGTAGGCCCCGCACTTTACTATCTCGGAGGCCATGGCCTTGATGTCTATATTTTCCGGGACCGTTTTTGCCCCGCAGCCTGAGGCCGCGGCCAGTATCAGTACCGCCAGCAGGGCCGAAATGGCGCCGGTGAGTTTCTTCATTGTTGTTGATCTCCTTTTCCGCTTATGTGCGTTCGATGTAGTGCGTGCGGATCACGTCCATCCACACGGGATAGTACGATGTCACAAAATGCACGCCGTCCTTGGTGTCGGCTGAGGGCAGATAGCCGTCCTTGTCGGCCAGGGGCGTGAAATCGTCCAGATACCAGTAGCCGCCCTCGGCGCAGAGCTTGTAGATGGCCTTGTTGAAGGACACGACCCTGTCGTGGGTGAAGTAGGGGCTGTGGGCCGACTTGTACGCGCTGACCGGAGTCAGGGACATGACGTAGATATCCGCCGACGGCTGGAGCTTACGTATGTCGCTCAGGAGCTTGCCATAGGATTTTGCAAAATCGTCCTGGTCCATGCCGATCTCGTTTATGCCCAGCTGGACGTAGACCTTGCCGTATTTTTTCGCGGCCAAGGCGTCCATCACGGTGCAGGAGCCGCCGTGTTTGTCGGAGAGCTTCTGGGTGCGGGCGTTGGCCACGCTCAGTCCCGTGCCGGAGAGCCAGTCGCAGGTGTTAACTCCCCCGTAAAGATAAAGTCCGTCGACAAGCGAGTTGCCGACAAAGACGGAGTCCGAGAAAAATTTATCGTCAGCCTTGGCAACGGCCGGGATATCCGGTTTGCCGTTGTTGGGCACGGGCGTCGTCGACAGGGATTTGGCAGGCGCCGGGGTCTGCGCCGCCGCGGATGCGGTGGGCGTGAGCGCGGCGAGAGCCGTGTTCTCAGGCGCTTTCGCGCTCTTTTTGCCTGAACCGCCAAACAGCGCGGCGGCAAGCATCACAAGTACCAGGCAGGCGAGCAGGACGATAATATAACTACCGGAACGGCGTTTTTCCATGGTCACACCCCCCGGAAATGACAAAAAGAAATGGGCCGTAAAGACCTCTGAAAATGATTATATGTTTTCACAGAAAGATATGCAAGCTTAAAATGGATAAAAAACGACAAAAATTATTGGTGCCGCCAATGTCTTTAATTGGGCGCTTCCATCATTGACCCGAGGGATATTTGGTGATAAAATACCATGTCTATATATACGATTTGATAACGGCGTCTGAAAACGGGAGGACATATGTGGACAGCTGATAAATGGCGGGATTTTGAAGTAATCGACTGCTCGCAGGGAGAGAAGCTGGAGCGCTGGGGGGAGTATTGCCTCGTGCGCCCCGATCCCCAGGCGATCTGGGACACTCCGCGGAGCGACCCCCGCTGGAAGCGGCGGGATGCCAGATACAGCCGTTCCTCCGCCGGCGGCGGAAGCTGGGACAGGGGCGATCTGCCCCAGAGCTGGCTTATTCGCTACGGCGAGCTGACATTCAACGTAAAGCCCATGAATTTCAAGCACACCGGACTTTTCCCGGAGCAGGCCGTGAACTGGGACTGGGCCATGGAAAAAATCAGCGGCGCCGGCCGCCCGGTGAGCGTGCTCAATCTTTTCGCCTATACCGGAGCGGCCACGGTCGCCTGCGCGAAGGCAGGGGCGTCGGTGTGCCATGTGGACGCGGCGAAGGGCATGGTGGCCTGGGCAAAGGAAAACGCCGCCTCGTCGGGGCTTGCCGACGCGCCCATACGCTGGATAGTTGACGACTGCGGCAAATTCGTGGAGCGGGAGATACGCAGGGGACGCCGGTACGATGCGATCATCATGGATCCGCCGTCTTACGGCCGCGGCCCCGGCGGCGAGATATGGAAGCTGGAGGACAACCTCTGGCCCTTCGTGAGCCTCTGCGCGGGCGTACTGAGCGACGCGCCGCTTTTCGTGCTGATAAATTCCTACACCACCGGCCTTGCGCCGTCGGTGCTGTCATATATAACAGACAGCATATTCACCAAAAAATTCGGCGGCTGCTCCGACAGTCAGGAGCTGGGCCTTCCGGTGACGGATTCGGGCCTGGTGCTCCCCTGCGGCGCCAGCTGCCGCTGGAGCGGCAAATGAGCGCGATAATAAAAATCGAAGATCTCCACTACACATATCCCGGGGACGAGGCCGAGACCCTGAAGGGCATCGACCTTGAGATCGAGGAGGGCTCCTTCGTGGCGGTGCTGGGGCACAACGGCTCCGGCAAGTCCACGCTGGCCAAGCATTTTAACGCCATCCTCACGCCCACGGAGGGAAAAGTCCTGGTGGACGGGATGGACACCGCGGACGAGAACAACCTGCTGGCCGTGCGGCGCACGGTGGGCATGGTGTTCCAGAACCCGGACAACCAGATCGTGGCCAATGTGGTGGAGGACGACGTGGCCTTCGCCCCCGAAAATCTGGGCGTGGAGCCTGCCGAGATACGCCGCCGGGTGGACGCCGCGCTGAAGCAGGTGGGCATGTACGAATACCGCTCCCACGCGCCGCATCTGCTCTCCGGCGGGCAGAAGCAGAGAGTGGCCATCGCGGGCGTCATCGCCATGGAGCCCCGGGTCATCGCGCTGGACGAGCCCACGGCCATGCTGGACCCCCAGGGCCGGACAGAGGTCATAACCACGGTGACGGGCCTGTGCAGGGACAAGGGCATCACCATCGTGCTCATCACCCACCACATGTCGGAGTGCATCGGCGCGGACAGGCTCGTGGTCATGTCCAACGGCGGGATCGTCTCCGACGGGACGCCGGCGGAGGTTTTTGCGAACGTGGAGCTCATGGAGCGGGAGGGCCTCACGGTCCCCGCCACCACGAGACTGGAATACGAACTGAACAGGGCCGGCTTCGACCTGCCGCTCTCCGCGCTGACGGTGGACGACTGCGCCGCGGCCATAGCGGCCCAGCTGGGAAAACAATAAAGGACAACAAACAAAATGTCTGAGATAAGGGCGGAAGGCCTGCGCCACGTTTACAGCGCCGGGACTCCATTTGAAAAAGTCGCCATAGACGATATAAACGTCGTGATTCCCCACGGGCAGTTGGTGGGGATAATCGGCCATACGGGTTCGGGCAAATCCACCTTCATCCAGCATCTGAACGGGCTTCTTAAGCCCACGGCCGGCAAGGTGTACTGCGACGGGCAGGATATCAACGCCACAAAGCAGATAACCCATGACGTGCGCTTCAAGGTGGGGCTGGTGTTCCAGTACCCGGAGTATCAGCTCTTCGAGGAGACGGTGTACAAGGACATCGCCTTCGGCCCGAAGAACATGAAGCTCTCCGGGGACGAGATCGACCGGCACGTCCGGGAGGCCGCGCATTTTGTCGGTCTTTCCGACGAGCTTTTCGAGCGCTCGCCGCTGGAGCTCTCCGGCGGGCAGAAGCGGCGCATAGCCATCGCCGGCGTCATCGCCATGCGCCCCGGCGTGCTCATCCTGGACGAGCCCACGGCGGGTCTCGACCCCGAGGGCTGCGCCCAGATACTGCAGAACATATGCGATTACCGCACCGAGACCGGCTCCACGGTCATACTGGTCAGCCACAGCATGGACGACGTGGCACGGATAGCCGACCGGCTCATCGTGTTCTCCGGCGGCGGGATATTCATGGACGGCACGCCTCAGGAGGTGTTTTCCCACCCCGACGAGCTCACCAACATCGGCCTTTCCGTGCCGGAGCCCACCGCCATCGCCATGGCGTTGCGCCGTGACGGCGTGGACGTGGGCGGCGCCATATACACCACCGAGCAGCTCATCTCCGCTGTGGAGCGGCTGCGGAAGGGGGCGGGCGCATGCTGAAGGACGTAACGCTGGGCCAGTTTTTCCCAGGCGACACCGTGGTGCACCGGCTGGACCCCCGCACAAAGCTCATCTGGGTGATACTCTACATCGTGGCCCTGTTCAACGCCTACGACTGGTGGTCCTACGGGCTGGTGCTGGTGGTGACCGCCGGGTGCATATGGGCGTCGCATATAAAGCCCAAGACCATCCTGCAGGGCCTGAAGCCGCTGATAATCGTCATCGTCCTCACGGCGCTGCTGAACCTGTTCTACACGGGTGGCACGCCCATCGTGCCGGGCTGGGCCATAACCTGGGAGGGCCTGAAAAAGGCCGTGCTGCTGGTGGCCCGCATAATCATGCTCATCGCCGGCACCTTCCTGCTGACCTACACCACCAGCCCCATCGCCCTCACGGACGGGCTGGAGATACTGCTCAATCCCCTGAAAAAGCTGAAGATACCCGTGCACGAGATGGCCATGATGATGTCCATGGCGCTGCGCTTCATCCCCACCCTCACGGAAGAGACTGACAAGATCATGTCCGCCCAGAAGGCCCGCGGCGCTGACTTCGAGACGGGCAGCCTGATGCAGCGGGCCAAGGCCCTGCTGCCCATACTGGTGCCGCTTTTCGTGTCGTCCTTCCGCCGGGCGGATGAGCTGGCCGTGGCCATGGAAAGCCGCTGCTATCACGGCGGCGAGGGCAGGACGCGGATGAAGCAGCTCAGATACGCTCCCCGGGACGCCTGGGCGCTCATACTGGGCGCGGCTTTCCTGGCGGGCGTCATAGTGCTGAAAAAGTTTGGACTGTGATGCGATGCGGAATATAGCCATAAGACTTAAATACGACGGCACCGCCTACCACGGCTGGCAGGTGCAGAAGTCCGACGTGACCGTGTGCCAGACCGTGGAGGAGGCGCTCTCCCGCATGTGCGGGCACCCGGTCAAGGCCGTGGGCTGCGGCCGGACGGACGCCGGCGTCCACGCCCTGCGCTACTGCGCCAATTTCCGCACGGACTGCCGGGTACCGGCGGACAGGATACCGCTGGCGGCCAATACGCTGCTGCCCATGGATATCGCCGTCACCGACGCCGTCGACGCGCCGGAGGACTTTAACGCCATCGGCTCCTGCCTGAAAAAGGAGTATGTTTACAAGATACTCAATTCCCGCGTCCGCGACCCGTTTCTGGAAGACCGGGTCTGTTTCTACCCCCAGCGGCTGGACATGGAGCTCATGAGCCGGGCCGCCGCCGCCTTTGAGGGCACCCATGATTTCCGCGCCGTGCGCTCAGTGGGGACGGAGACCAGGACCACCGTCAGAACCGTTTATTCCTGCCGCTGCCAAAAGGAAGGGGACATTATAACCGTCTCCGTCTGCGCCGACGGCTTTCTGTACAACATGTGCCGGGCCATAGTGGGCACGCTGGTGTACGCCTCCTACGGGAAGCTCCTGCCGGAGGATATACCGGAGCTTCTTGAAAAGGGAGACAGGCGGCTCACCGGGCCCACCATGCCGCCCCAGGGGCTGTACCTGAACCGGGTCTGGTATGAGGGCGAAGTCGGCGCAATGATGGAAAAGGACTGAAAAACGCGGCTTTTGCTATATTTATTCATAAATCTGTGGTAAAATAATTTTTCAAGCTTCGATTGGGAGATGGGTGCCGTGACCGGGAAGAAGTCAAAACTGAATATCCGGACCAGGCAGCTCATCCTGCTGGCGCTGGTGCTGATCATCGCGGCGGCGGCTCTCATCGTGTTTGTAAAGCGGGATGCCATAAGCGACGCGCTCGCCTCACGCAAAAGCTCGTCTGATTACGGAAGCGAGCCTTTTTCCTTCGAGTCCGGCACTATGCAGGTGACTGCGGCCGTGGGGAACGGTCTGGCCGTCGCCTCCGCCAACGGCCTGCAGCTTCTGGATTCCGGCGGAGGCACCGTGGCGCGTCAGATGTTTTCCATGAATACTCCGGCTGTCGCCTCCTGCGACACCCGGGCGGCGGCCTTCGACGTGGGCGGCCGGGTGATATGCTCGGCGGGGCTGAACGGCAAGACTACCCAGTTTTCCACGGATGAAGATATAATAAACGTCACCATGTCCGTCGGCGGATATCTGGCTGTGTGCACCGAGGCCGCGGGCTACAAGGGCCGGGCGACGGTGTACGACGACGAACTGAAGGCCGTGTATCAGTGGAACTCCGGCGAGGGCTACCTGCTGACGGCCTGCGTTTCCCCGGACGGGAAGTACATGGCGGCGCTGTGCGCCTCCGAGAAGGGCGGCGACATACATATATTCTCGCTGTCCAGCGAGAAGGAGCAGTCCAGCTTTGAAACCCCGGGCGAACTGATGACGGATATGCACTGGCTGAGCGACAACCGCATCTGCGCCCTGAGCCAGACCCGCTGCATCGTCGTGGACAGGGGCGGAGAGCAGAAGGGCAATTACGATTTCGGCGGAAAGTACCTCACGGACTATGATTTCGGCGGCGACGGCTTCGCCGTGCTGATGCTGGGAAAATACCGCACCGGCGGCACCGGCACTCTGGTCTCCGTGGGACAGGACGGAAAGCTCATGGGCCAGGCGGATATCACCAGCGAGCTTGAAGCGCTGGACGCCAACAAGAAATACGTGGCCGTGCTGTGCCAGGACGGAGTGAAGCTTTTCACCCAGTCCATGACCCAGACGGGCACGGGACAGAACACGGCTGGCGTGAAGGACATCGCGGCGCGCGCGAGGGGTGACGTGCTGCTCATATCCTCGGCATTCGCGGAGATACGCAGTTTCTGAAAAAGAGATAAAATAGCGGGAGAGAGAAATGAGAGCTGCAATTGATCTGGTACTGCTGGCAATACTGGCGTATTGCACCTGGATGGGGTACAAAAGGGGCGTCGTGAACGCGGCGCTGGGCATTCTGGCCATCGTGGTGGCGCTGTACGGGGGCAGCCTGCTGTCATCCGCCTTTGCCGGACAGCTCATTCCGGCATTTCAGCCCTTCGCCAGCGGTATAATAGAGACTAAGAGCGACAAGGCCCTGGCCGACATGAAAATGGGCACCGATCTTTCCATTGAGGACATCGTGGCCAAGGACGCTTCAAAAAAGTACGACTACTGCCTGTACGTCTACGAGGAGGCGGGCATGTACGAAAAACGGGCCCAGACCATGGCGAAGGAAGCGGCCGAGCTCTCGGATAAAAAAGACATCAACATCGAGGACGCCTCGGAGCAGATATTCTGCAGCGACATACTGTACGTGGGCGGCACCGTTCTGGCGGCGATACTCATACTCATCATTTTCGGAGTGATCGCAAATCTGGCAAATCTCACGTTCCACATACCCAACGCGCCGAAGTTCGAGGTTATCGGCGGCACGGCGGCGGGCTTCCTGAAGGGCTTCGCGCTGTGCGTGCTTCTTTGTTGGCTTTTGAGCTTCTGCGGACTGATGATCGGAAAAGACGTCCTTGACAAATCCATTCTGACGAGATTTTTCCTGCTGTTCGGATTCCTGACGGCGGGCATACTGTAAGAGAAAAACACGAGCCAAAAAAATAATTTTAGGAACCTCATAGGAGAACTGATATGCAGCCTACACTTTGCTCTCGCTGCGGTAAAAACGTAGCGGTGATCTTCATCACCAAAATCGAAAACGGGGAACAGAAGCAGGAGGGGCTCTGCCTGAAGTGCGCCCGGGAGCTCCACATAAAGCCCGTGGACGACGTTATAAACAAAATGGGTCTGTCCGACGAGGACATCGAGAATCTCTCCGGGGATATGATGAACGCCCTCAGCGGGCTTGACAATCTGCAGGACATAGATCCCGACGACGATCCCGACGCCGACAATCCGGACGACGAGGGCAAGACGGCCACGTTCCCGTATCTCAACCGGCTGTTCGGCACCCAGAACGACCAGCCCGGCGACGCCGACAGGCAGCAGGGCCAGCAGCAGACCCCGCCGCCAGCCTCCGCGCCCCAGCAGCCCAACGGCCGGCCCGCCAAGAAAAAATTCCTGGACAATTACTGCATAAATCTGAACCAGCGGGCCAGAGAGGGCAAGCTGGACGCCATGATAGGACGCGAGGAGGAGCTGGAGCGGGTCATACAGATACTCAACCGCCGCCAGAAGAACAACCCCTGCCTCATCGGCGAACCCGGCGTCGGCAAGACAGCCATCGCCGAGGGCCTGGCCCAGCGCATCGCCAGGGGACAGGTGCCGTATAAGCTCCGGGACAAGGAGGTCTATCTGCTGGATCTCACGGCCCTGGTGGCGGGTACCCAGTTCCGCGGCCAGTTCGAGTCCCGCATGAAGGGACTTATCGAGGAGATACGCAAGCAGGGCAACGTCATCCTCGTCATCGACGAGGTGCACAATATAGTAGGGGCCGGGGACGCCGAGGGCAGCATGAACGCCGCCAACATCCTAAAGCCCGCCCTGTCCAGGGGCGAGATACAGGTCATCGGCGCCACCACCTTCGCCGAGTACCGCAAGCACATAGAAAAGGACACCGCGCTGGAGCGCCGCTTCCAGCCCGTCACCGTGAACGAGCCGTCCATCGCGGATTCCATAGAGATTATCAAGGGCATAAAGCACTACTACGAGGACTTCCATCAGGTGTCCATCTCCGACGAGATGTGTGCCGCCGCCGTCAATATGTCGGAGCGGTACATCACCGACAGGTTCCTGCCCGACAAGGCCATCGACCTCATCGACGAGGCCTGCTCGGACGTGAATCTCAAGAACAAGGAGCTGGCCCGCAGGGAGGACGTGGAGAAGGAGATAGCAGACCTGGCCAAGGAGCAGGAGCTTCTCATGCAGGACACCCATAACGAGCACTACGAGCGGCTGGCTGAGATACGCTCCAGCACCATCAAGCTCAACGGCGAGCTTGACCAGCTCAAGGCCGCCGGACGTCCGGCGCTCACCAAGGACAATCTGGCCCGGATAATCGAGCTGTGGACGAAGATCCCCGCCTCCAGCATAAGGGAGGACGAATTCGAGCGGCTGGCCACTCTGGGCGACAGGCTCCGGGAGCACATCGTGGGCCAGGACGAGGCCATCGACTCCGTCTGCGCCGCCATCCGCCGCAGCCGCATAGGGCTGAAGGCAAAGCGCAAGCCCGTGAGCTTCATTTTCGTGGGCGGCACCGGCGTGGGCAAGACCGAGCTGGTAAAGCGGCTGGCCGCCGACCTTTTCGATTCTCCTGAGAGCCTGATAAGGCTCGACATGTCGGAGTTCATGGAAAAGTTCTCCGTCTCCCGCATCATCGGCTCGCCTCCCGGCTATGTGGGCTACGACGAGGCGGGACAGCTAACCGAAAAGATACGCCGCAAGCCCTATTCCGTGGTGCTATTTGACGAGATCGAGAAGGCTCACCCCGACGTGATGAACATCCTCCTGCAGATACTGGACGACGGCCGCATAACCGACGCTCAGGGCAGGACGGTGAACTTTGAAAACACCGTCATTATCATGACCACCAACGCCGGCAGCAATACCAAGGTCGGCTCCGTGGGCTTCGGCGGCACGGTGAACGACATGGGCAAGGAGCGGGCGCTGAAGGCGCTCAACGAGTTCCTGCGGCCGGAATTCATCAACCGCGTGGATGAGATCGTCTACTTCAACAGCCTCACTGAGGAGAATTTCAGGGGCATAGCAAAGCTGATGCTGGAGGAAGTGCGCGGCGTCATGGCCGAGCGGGGCATGACCCTGGACTGGGACGAGAGCGTCATAGACTATCTCGTGAAGAAGAGCTATTCCGTGGTATACGGCGCGCGCAACCTGCGCCGCACCATACAGAAGGATGTGGAGGACGCCGTGGCTGCGGAGATAGTGCAGCGGCGGGCCGAGCACATAACGTCCATCGCGCTCTCCGCGGCGGACGACAAAATAATTATTGAGGCCAGATGATGATACGTTTTGAAAGCGACTATCTTGAGGGCGCGGTGCCGGAAATAATGGCACGGCTGAACGAGACAAATTACGAGCAGACCCCCGGCTACGGCGAGGACGCATATTGCGATGAAGCCCGCCGCCTGATCAGGGACGCCTGCGGGGCGCCGGACGCCGCCGTGCACTTCCTCGTGGGCGGCACCCAGACCAACACCACGGTCATCGCGGCGTGCCTCCGGCCCCATCAGGGCGTCGTGGCCGCCTCCACCGGCCACATAGGCGTGCACGAGTCGGGCGCCATCGAGGCCGCCGGCCACAAGGTGCTCACGATACCGTCTGCCGACGGAAAAATATCGGCGGGGGAGATCGCCGCGCTGACGGACGCACACTGGAGCGACGCCACCCATGAGCATCAGGTGCAGCCAGCCATGGTGTATATCTCCCAGCCCACGGAAAACGGTACGGTCTACACCCTGCCGGAGCTGGAAGAGATAAGCGCCGTGTGCCGGGAAAAGGGACTTATCCTGTATCTTGACGGCGCGCGTCTGGGCTGCGCGCTGGTCTGCTCGGGTGATATGCCGGGCCTTCCCGACATCGCCCGGCTGTGCGACGTGTTCTACATAGGCGGCACCAAGCACGGCGCGCTTTTCGGCGAGGCCGTGGTCATCACCAACGACGCCATAAAGAAGGATTTCCGCTACATCATCAAGCAGCGGGGCGGCATGTTCGCCAAGGGACGGCTGCTGGGACTGCAGTTCGGCGCGCTGTTTACCGACGGAACATATCTCAGATACGCCCGGCGGGAGGTGGAGCTGGCCATGCGCCTGCGCCGTGCCTTTGAGGAGAAGGGCTTCAGGCTGTATTACGACTCGCCCACAAATCAGCAGTTCCCCGTAATGCCCGACGAAATGCTGAAAAAGCTCTCGGAGAAGTATTCCTATTCGGTGTGGGTCCCGCTTGAAGGCGGCCGCACGGCCGTGCGCTTCTGCACCAGCTGGGCCACCCGGGAAGAGGATGCGGACGAGCTGATAGCAGATATCGGGAAGCTTTGATACGGCTATCGCCGCGGATTTGAGGAGGAGAAAAATGGGTACTATAGAGATAATCAAGGGCGACATCACCCGCGGGCATGTTGACGCCATCGCCAACGCCGCAAACTGCTCTCTGCTGGGCGGCGGCGGCGTGGACGGCGCCATACACCGGGCCGCCGGGCCGGAGCTGCTGAAAGAATGCCGCACGCTGCACGGCTGTGAGACCGGCAAGGCCAAGATAACCAAGGGCTACGACCTGCCGGCAAAATACGTTATCCACACGCCCGGCCCGGTCTGGCACGGGGGAAACCGCAATGAGGAGGCGCTGCTGGCGTCCTGCTACCGCTCCTGCCTGACTCTGGCGTCGGAAAACGGCTGCAGGACCGTGGACTTCCCGTCCATATCCACCGGCGTATACGGCTTCCCGCTGGAAAAGGCCGCCGTCATAGCGATAGATACCATCGCCGGATATCTCCGGGAGCATCCGGAGATTGAGCGGGTGCGCATGGTCTGCTTCGACGACCACACCAAAAAGTATTACGACGAGGCGCTGGCGGCCCTGAAATGAAAAAACTCGTCAGACTTCAGTACAACTCGCCTGTGGTGCTGACCTTTGCGCTGGTTTCGCTGGCGGCGCTGCTGCTGAACAAAGCCACGGGAGGCTGGACCAACACCCACCTTTTCTCGGTTTACCGCTCGTCGCTGACCGATCCGCTGACCTATCCCCGCTTCTTCCTGCACGTTCTGGGCCACGCCAACTACACCCACTACATAAACAACATGATGATGATCCTCGTGGTGGGGCCTCCGCTTGAGGAAAAGTACGGCAGCCGCAGCCTGCTGTACGCCATACTTATCACGGCTCTGGTGGCCGGGCTGGTACAGTGGACGTTTTTCCCCGGCACCGCACTGCTGGGCGCTTCTGGCATCGTGTTCATGATGATCGTCATGGCGTCCCTCTCCGGTATGCGGGACGGGTACATCCCAATAACCCTCATTCTGGTGCTGGTGTTGTATCTCGGGGGCGAGGTCATAAACGGCATCACGGCCAGCGACAACGTCTCCCAGCTCACCCACATCATCGGCGGGCTGTGCGGCGCATTCCTGGGACTGAGCATGTCGCGCTCAAGGAGATAATATGGACAAGGAGCACGTTCTTATAAGCGCCTGCCTTCTGGGTATAGACTGCAAGTATAACGGCGGTACCAACACCTTGCCTGAGGCAAAACTCCGGGCCCTTTTTGAAAAATACGAGCTGGTGCCGGTCTGTCCGGAATCCTACGGCGGGCTCGCCTCGCCCCGGCCGCCCTCCGAGAGAATCGGAGAGCTGGTGCTGGCCAAGGACGGCACGGACGTGACGGCGCAGTATGAGAAGGGCGCGTGGGCGGCGGTGCGGCTGGCGGCGCTTTTCGGCTGCCGCGCGGCGATAATGAAGGAGCACAGCCCCTCCTGCGGGCACGGTCTCATATACGACGGCACCTTCACCGGCACGCTTGTTCCCGGCGACGGCATGGCCGCCGGGCTTTTAAAGAAAAACGGCGTCGCCGTTTACGGCGAGAGCGACATCGACAAGCTTATATGACAAAAACCCGCGCTGCTTTTCGCAGCGCGGGTTTTTAATAAGAGCTGTCTGATCATTTTCACATTATGTAAATTTACCGGCCTCTCTGCCGATGGCGGAGCAGACTGCAAAAATATCCGATTCCCGGCCGGCATAGCTGTATACCGGCTTGAGCTCCAGCGACCCGGAGGCCATGACGGCCGAATAGTTATGTAAACTATATAGCGGGGAATTCTCCAGCAGCGCCGGGTCTGACACCGTGCCTGCCGGCGCGCCGTTCACATATACCTCGCAGTATCTCGCGGCGCCGGGGTCGGAGATAATTATGGCGTCCGTCAGCTGGCGGACATCGCCGACAGCACTCCGCAGGGAGCAACGCCCGAGGACGGAAAACTCTGTGGCCGCCGCGTCTCCCCGGTCTATTTCGTCCAGCGCCGTACCCGCCGCCGCCCGGCAGCGGGCTATCTGATCGCCGGAAAAGACCCCGGGAAGCTCATGGACGCCAAAGGATACGACATAATTCACGCTGACATTTGCGCACAGAAGCTGCAGTACGGCAAATATGAACAGCAGCATTTTTTTAAGCATATACCTCACCTCAAAGGTTAACATAACGCTGATATGGCCGCTGGTCAAGGCTTTCGGCAAAGGCTGTCAGAACCTTGCATTTTCCGACGCGCATCATGCGGGACGGGCCGGCATAGTATGTACCAAAATGATTTTGAGGTGAGAGCATGGCGTACGATGAAAAACAGAACCTGCCCGCGAAGCCCCACACGGTGACCATGGAAAACCGCAGCATAATGTCGGTCACGGGAGTGGAGGACGTGGAGAGCTTCGACGAAAACGAGATAGTTATGAATACCGCCCAGGGCGATCTCATAGTCCGGGGCAGCGGCTTGCACATAAGCAAGATCAGTCTGGACGTGGGGGAACTGAAGGTGGGCGGGCTCATAACCGAGCTGAGCTATGAGGAGACTGCCCCCAGCGGCTCGGTGTGGTCGCGGCTTTTCAGGTAGCCTTGGAGTACCCGCTGGACCTGCAGATAAGGCAGCTGCTCACGGCTCTGGCGCTGGGCGTCGTATTGGCTCTGGCCTACGACCTCCTGCGCGCCCTGCGGCGGAGACTGGGTGGCGGCGCATTCACCGCCGCGACGGATATCCTGTTTGCGCTCTCGGCGGGGTTTGCCCTGTTCTGGCTGGGTATGGGGCCGGGAAACGGAGCCCTGATGTGGTTCATGCTGGCCTTCGCCGCCGTCGGTTTCGGGCTGTACATGGTGTTTCTGAGCCCGCTTTTTCTGAAAATTCTGCTCGCCGCCCTGGACAGCCTGATCAAATTTCTGGCGTTTTTGGCCCGCCCGCTGAAAATAATTGGAATAAAGACGCAAAAAATCAAAAAATATTGCGGAGGCGTCTTCACAAATCAAAGAAAAAGGTTTACAATAATCAGCAACAGACTAAAGATTATGTCAAGTTCCCGCTCCGGGAAAGGGACTGGAGGCAAGCAGGGTGAAGTTCAAAAAGACAAGTGTTATCACGAAGATCGTTATCGCGGTCCTGATCATCTACGCCGTGGTGAGTCTGGTGACGGTGAAGAGCAAGACCACCCAGGCGCGGCAGCAGACGGATTCCCTGCAAAAAAAGGTGACCCAGATGACGGAGGCAAACGCCGAGCTGCAGTACGGCATAGACCACAGCACCGACGAAAAGACCATTGAGGACATCGCCCGCGAAAAGCTGGGTCTGGTAAAGCCCGGAGAGATCATATTCTACGACGCAGGCAACTGATATAAACCTGACCGCGCCGCCCGCAGGGGGCGGCGCGGTTTTTACTTTGTGAGCTTGAATTGCGCAGACGGATATTGTATAATTAATTATCAAAAATTTACCGGTTAGGAGATTTTACTATGGATTTCAAAGAAATATACGCTTCAAAGCTGACGACTCCCGAAAAGATTGCGGAGCAGGTCCGCAGCGGCTGGCTGATGTGCATGGACGCCGGCCCGTCCCAGACCGAGGCAATTATCGGTGCTGTGACCCAGAAGGTGAAAGACTCAGATCTCAGCGGCGTTAAGATCCAGATGATGCTGGACGCCTATCCCTACGAGTTCTTTGCGGACAACGCGCTTGACGGCAAGCTCAACGGCGTGTCCTGGTTCTCCTCCGCCGGAGCGCGCCGGGCCGTGAACGGCGGCTATGCCGATCTCATTCCCGCCTATTACCGCGACATTCCAACCCGCATGCGCACCTGCTACGACTACGACGCGTTCTGCGTGGCGGTGTCGCCCATGGACAGCCATGGCTATTTCAGCATGGGTACCACCGGCTCCAATATCGAGGCCATGATAGACAAGTCGAAGCACATATTCATCGAGGTGAACAAGTACCAGCCCAGGTGCCTCTGCGGCATACAGCTACATGTTTCGCAGGTGGCAGGCATCGTTGAAAATGACCACCCCATGCCCGTCCTGAAGCCCACAGTGCTGGACGATACCAGCGTCACCATCGGCAATCTCATCGCGGAGCAGATACCGGACGGCGCCTGCATCCAGCTGGGCATCGGCTCCATTCCCGACGCCACTGGCGACGCGCTGAAGACTAAGCACGATCTGGGCATACACACGGAGATGTTCACGGATTCCATGGTGGGGCTAATCGAGTGCGGCGCGGTGAACAACAGCAAAAAGCAGATACACCGCGGCAAGACGGTGTGCACCTTCGCCTACGGCTCCCAGCGGATCTACGACTACATAAACGACAACCCCTGCATTGAGATATTGCCGGTGGACTATGTCAACGACCCCGCCGTGATCTGCCGGAACGACAACATGATCTCCATCAACGCCGCCATAGAGGTCGATCTTTTCGGCCAGGTCTGCGCCGAATCCATCGGCACCAAGCACATGTCCGGCACCGGCGGCCAGGTGGACTACGTCCGCGGCGCCTGCCAGTCCAGGGGCGGCAAGAGCTTTATAGCCTTTACCTCCACCACAAAGGGCCTGAGCAAGATACGCTCCTGCCTTACCGAGGGCGCGGTGGTCACCACCTCCAAAAACGACGTGGATTACATCGTGACCGAATACGGCATGGCCCACATGCGGGGCGAGAGCCTGGCCTCCAGAGCGAAGCAGCTTATCGCCATCGCCCACCCCGACTTCCGGGACGAGCTGAAATTTGAAGCCAAAAAGCGCGGGATCATCGTCTGACGCGCATTCAGCATAGAAAAAATTCTCCGTCGAAAGACGGAGAATTTTTTTCATTTTAATGGAGTGTTTGTAATTATGCTCTCCAGCTGCTTCTGCCAGTTGTAATTCAGTATTGACAAATACTTGCCGCCGAACTGGTCCGCGACCAACGCATATTCGCTGCCGAAGCTGGTTATTATCAGCGGCGCCGCTGACGTGCCGAAGTCGGCTTTGATTATGTACTGCTGGCCGCTTACGTTTTTCAGCTCGGTTTTGCCGGTCCGCTTAAAACCGCTGGCCAGCACCATCTTCTGGAGGTTTGCCTTTTGCCCGTCGTCCAGAGTCCAGGTCTGGTTATTGGCCGGATCGGCGGTGTCAGTTTTTTCAACGGTCACCGCGGCGGTACTGATTTCAGAGGCGCCCACGATCTGTGTGCCGGAAACGTTGATGTAGGAATACAGCTCCAGACCGATGGCCGTTACAATAATCGCTGCAAGGAAAACTACCATGCGCTTGTTCATGTAATGCTCCTTCCGGCGCGCCTTATTTTGGGTGCGCCACTACAAAAGCGTTGGGGAGCGTGCGCCCGTTGGAGGATTTGCTGGAATTCTTGGTGATTATGCTGCCCTCGTATGCCATGATGGAGGACGAGCCGCCGTCCAGGTTGGCGGCCTGATAGGCGTTGTGGCGCAGCATGATGTCCGCGCAGTCGCCCACAGTGCAGCCGATGCTGTAGCCAACCTGGCGGCCGTCCACCACCAGCAGCAGCACCTCGCCGTCCTTGGTCTGGCCGATGGCGCTGCGGGGCTGCATGCCCCAGCCGTTGGAACCAGCCACCAGCGATTTTCCGTTAGACACCAGGGCGGGGGAGAACTGCATGGCCCACTTGTATTCGGCTTTGTCGCCGATGCCCCAGCTTATGTACAGGCGGTTGTCGTTCTTGAAGCCGAAGAACAGGTATCCGGTGTCGGGATAGCCGTATTCCTTCCCGTCGAGAACGTAGCTGCCCACGATGGTGCCGCCGGTGCCCACGCCGTCCGCGTCCCTGAAGCCGCTGGCATTGACGGCCAGAACGTTGTTTTCGCAGTAGGATTCGATGAGCTCGCCGTAGGAGCCGTACAGCTTGGCCTTCTGCAGGCTGAGCTGAGTGGGGTCCTTCACGCAGGCGAGGGAACCCACGTAGTTGTCGCCGGTGACCTGCATGATGATCACCTTGTCCGGCACGTTGAGAGCCCTGATGATCTCGCCGAACTTTGTGGTGAGCTCCTTGTCGCCGCAGTCGAGGTTGTTTATCACGATGCCGGAATAGCCGTTGGTCAGAAGATTGGGGTGCTCCTTGAGATAGGCTTCGAATTTCGTCTCGTCAAGCTCCCAGTAGGTCTTGTAAAAATCGTCCTTCTCGCTGGAGGTCTGGGTGGCAGCCGTGCTGCCCTCATTGTCCCAGTTGGTGTATATGTCGGCCATCTTGGCGTTTTCCGCCGCGGCGTCCTTCATAACCCCGTCGATAATGCTGTGGGGTATGAACGCGGTGGCCAGCCACTGGTGGGTGTAGGTGGACATGGCGGTCTCAATATAGATGGTGCGCCATTTCTTTACGAAAGCGTTGTTGGAGAATACGAAAACGCTGTAAAGCGAACCAAGTACGGCCAGCACCGCCAGGATTATTATAAGAGCCTTTTTCAGACGGCGGCGCTTCCCGCGGCGGGGAGGACGCCTTGCCGGACGCGGCTTTTCCGCGGGCACAGGCTCGCGCTCGTGCAGACTGGAGGCCCGGGTTTCCTCGGTCAGCTCCGTTTTTGCCTCGGCACGGCCGCCTTTTTGCTTAGTTTGAACATGCTTGCCTTTATACACAGTATCAGCTCCAGAAATCTATTTCGATGCAGTTTGATATATTATCACATTTATATACGTTAATTCAACATAAAAGTTCCCCGACTTAAGACTTCTTAAGACGGGGAACTGCCGGGAGATGTATGGAAAACGGAAATGTGTACGATTTTTCAGCGTTCCTTCACAAGATTTCGGGAGTCTGAAAAGTATTCTTTTGTCAGTTTTATCACCACGCCGGACAGGGCAAGCAGCGCGATGAGGTTGGGTATGGCCATGAAGCCGTTGAGAGTGTCCGCGATATCCCACACCAGACTCAGCTTCAGCGTGGCGCCGATGACCACCACGATGACAAACGCGATCTTGTAGCCCACCGAGGCCCTGGTGCCGAACAGATACTCGAAGCAGCGGGTTCCGTACAGCGACCATCCGAGGACCGTCGACAGTGCGAACAGGGTGATGCCCACCGCGATGATGAGGGAGCCCAGCTTTCCGCCGAACACCGTGCTGAACGCGGCGGCGATGAGTTCTGTTCCGGCGCTCTCGCCCCAGGTCACGTCCACGCCGCTGCACACGCCGCACAGCAGCGACAGAGCGGTGAGGGAGCAGATGACTATGGTGTCCATGAACACCTCGAATATGCCGTAAAAGCCCTGCTTGACGGGGTTGGTCTCCGAGGAGGCCGCGTGCGCCATGGGCGCGGAGCCGAGGCCGGCTTCGTTGGAGAATACGCCGCGGCCGATGCCCTTCTGCATGGTCTTCATTATCGTTATGCCGAAGGCGCCGCCGATGGCGGCCTGGGCGTTGAAGGCGCCCTTGAATATCATGGCGAACACCTTGCCGATGACGTTGATGTGGGCGAAGATGACGATCAGCGCGGCGACAATGTAGATGACGGCCATGAACGGCACCAGCTTTTCCGTGACGCTGCCGATGCGCTTGATGCCGCCCAGCAGGACCAGCGCCACCATGACGGCTATCAAGCCGCCGATGACGAGGCTTGACACGGGCGTGTTCTGCCCGAGGAACATGACCGTGTTCGCGCCGGTATCGCCGCCGAAGGAGTCGATGGCGTTATTGATGGAGGAGGCTATGGTGTTCACCTGGGTCATGTTGCCGATGCCGAAGGCGGCCAGGGAGCCGAGGACGCAGAATATGGAGCCCAGCCAGGTCCAGCTTTTGCCCAGGCCGTTCTTTATGTAGTACATCGGGCCGCCGACCCAGTCGCCCTTGTCGTTGCGCTCACGGAATTTTATGGCCAGCACGACCTCGGAATACTTGGTGACCATTCCGAACAGGGCCGACAGCCACATCCAGAACACGGCGCCGGGGCCGCCCACGGCTATCGCGCCGGTGACGCCGGCGATGTTGCCGGTGCCCACCGTGGCCGCCAGGGCCGTGGTCACGGCCTGGAAGGGAGTGACCTCGCCGCTGCCTGCCTGCTGCTTTCTGAACATCTTGCCGACGGTATTTTTCATCGCGTGGTGGAATCTGGTGAACTGGATGAAGCCCACCCGTATGCTGAGATAGACGCCGGTGCCCACCAGCAGGATAAGCATCAGAGGGCCCCAGGCGAAAGAATCGAGCTTTGCAACAAGGTCGCCGAATGACATGACTTTTCTCTCCTTCTCACTTACCGCCGCCCCGAAAAAGCCCACAGACGCGAAACGGGCGCGTCCCCGAAAGGCGCACCCGTGCGAAAAGACATGATCTGCCACGGCAAAGCCGACGCAGAAAACCCATTCTGTCCTTTCGCCTGAGAGATTTGGCGTCCTCACGCCTTGCACCTTCGGCACCCGCACCTGAGCGGGCTTCTCCAGAAATCCGTCCTCCCGCAGTCCTTTGTCCTGAGAGTTTTACTCCTTCGGCAAGGCCTGAGCCTACTTTCCTGCGGGATTCACACGGCCGGTATTAAATTACTGTCTAATAGTAAAACACATTTGTCCGTAATGCAAGGACTTTTTGAAGCAAATCTTAATTTTTTAGCTTTTCCCCAATTTGGAGGGCTTCAGAGGGGCAGAATGGCGCCAAGTTAACAAAAAGGACTTTTCTTTGCCGGCGAATGTGATAAAATACTTCGGCGGCTGGACAAAGGTCCGACTGCGGCAAAATATCCCGGAAAGGAGAAAATGAAGCGATGAAGAAAACAATATCGGTCGTTCTTGCCGTTTTGATACTGGCGTCGATGTGCACGGCGTTCGCCGCGGACAGCGGACATGAGTGCCGGGCCGTGATAGGCGCGGATCTGACGGACGACCAGATCGCCCAGGTCTACAAGACCTTCGGCGTGAAACGGGGCGACGTGACGGAGATGACCATCACCAACGCCGACGAGAGAAAATATCTGGAGGGCTATGTTGACGAGAGCCTTATCGGCACAAAGTCCATATCGTGCGTATATATCGAGGTCACCGACGAGGGCTCCGGGCTGGACGTCACCACCAACAACATTACCTGGTGCGCTCCGGAGATGTATGTCAACGCCCTGGCCACCGCCGGCATTACCGACGCGAAGGTCATCGTGGCCGCGCCCTTTGACGTATCCGGCACCGCCGCGCTCACCGGCGTATACAAGGCCTATGAGGACATCACGGGCCAGAAGCTTGACGAGAACGCGAAGCTTGTGGGCACACAGGAGCTGGGCGTCACGGCGGACCTGGCCAATGAGATAGGCTCCTACGATTCCACCTCCATCGTCAACGAGCTCAAGGGCATACTGTCCGAGACCAAGGACATGTCCGACGACGAGCTGCGCGACAAGATAGGGGAGATCGCCAAGGAGTACAACACCACGCTCACTGACACCCAGACCGATCAGCTGGTCAAGCTCTGCCGCTCCATGGAGAAGATGAACACCAGCGAGCTGCTGGACAGGGTGAACGAGGTCAAGAACACGGTGAAGAAGATGGCCGAGGCCAAGACCAAGGCCGTGGGCTTCATCCAGAAGGTGCAGAACGTCATCACCAGCGTTGCGGATTTCTTCCACGATCTCATCAGCCATTTCAAGAAATAATTTCACAAAAACGGCAGAAATGTAGCACGCGCCACATTATTCCTACCGCGTTGATGGTATTCTGATGCCGTAATCAAGAAAGACAAAATTGCTTATTAAAATTTATTTACAGGAGGAAAAATACTATGAAAAAATGGGTTTGCCCGGTTTGCGGTTATGTTTACGAGGGAGAGAATCCCCCCGAGAAGTGCCCCCAGTGCGGTGTGGACGGCTCCAAGTTCACCCTTCAGAACGATGAGATGACCTGGGCTGCCGAGCATGTCGTCGGCATCGCCAAGGACGTCCCTGCTGATATCAAGGAAGGCCTGCGCGCCAATTTCGCCGGCGAGTGCAGCGAGGTCGGCATGTATCTGGCAATGTCCAGAGTAGCATACCGCGAGGGCTATCCCGAAGTCGGCGATTATTATTACAAGGCCGGCCTGGAAGAGGCTGAGCACGCGGCGAGGTTCGCCGAGATGCTGGGCGAGGTCGTCACCGACTCCACCAAGAAGAACCTGCAGATGCGCGTTGAGGCCGAGAACGGCGCCACCGCCGGCAAGGTCGCCATCGCCAAGAGAGCCAAAGAGGAAAATCTGGACGCCATCCACGATTCCGTCCATGAGATGGCCCGCGACGAGGCCCGCCACGGCAAGGCCTTCCTGGGTCTGCTGAACAGATACTTCAAGTAATAAACCAAAGCAGAATTGCAGCGGCAGCCTTTTGGCTGCCGCTGTTTTTTGTTTACGGGCAGGGCACGGCATGGTATAATTTAAGCATTAAATATATGCGAGGTTTGCGATATGCATTATACTTTCGAACAATATAAGGAGAGCGCCGACTACATCCGCGGACAGATAGGCGATTTCGTGCCTGAAACGGCCATGATCCTGGGCTCCGGGCTGGGCTATATGGGTGACGAGGTTCAGAACGCCGCTGCCGTAAGCTACGCCGACATCCCGCACTTCAAGGTGTCCACTGCGCCGGGCCACAAGGGGCGTCTGGTGTTCGGCACTCTGGAGGGGAAAAAAGTCGCCGTTATGCAGGGCCGCATGCACCACTACGAGGGCTATTCCTATGAGGAAGTAGCCTACGCCGTGCGGGTGATGCGCCTGCTGGGTGCAAAGACTCTCATCGTCACGAACGCGGCGGGCTGTGTCAACACCTCCTGGAACCCCGGCGACCTGATGCTTATAACCGACCACATAAAAATATTCATGGAGTCTCCGCTGCGCGGCGCCAACCTTCCTGAGTTCGGCGTGCGTTTTCCGGACGCGTCCAAGCTCTATACCCCGGCGCTGCGTCAGACAGCCGCGGAGGCGGCAAAGGAACTGGGCATAGGCCTGCGGGAGGGCGTATACATGTACTTCCCCGGCCCCCAGTATGAAACCCCGGCGGAGGTCCGCGCCGCAAGAATACTCGGTGCCGATGCCGTGGGCATGTCCACCGCGCCGGAGGTCATAACGGCCGGGCACTGCGGCATGCAGGTACTGGGCTTCACCCTGCTTACCAACATGGCAGCGGGCATACTGAACCAGCCTCTTTCCGAGCAGGAGGTACTGGATGCCGGCGAAAAATGCAGGGACAAATTCTCCCGTTTGGTGCTGGAGTGCCTGAAGAGAATATGACGAGGGCTCTGCCGCGACAAGGCCTTCCCGGGCCTGCTGAACAGATACTTCAAATAATAATCCCAAGCAGCTTCAAACGCGCCAGGATGAAAACCGGGCACGTTTTTATATCCCTGAAAAATATTCTTTAGCCGGGGCGGAACCTCCGGCGGGTTTTGCCGTCTTATTATATAAACCCGAAAGGAGCGATTCAAATGAAAAAATTTTTCAGTATTTTACTGTGCGTTGCGCTTATCGCAGCGATAGCCATTCCGGCATCGGCTGCAGGAACGGCGAATAAATCCGCACGCTGGTACGACGCGTCAATAACCTGGGCCGCCAAAAACGGACTTAAGGATCTGGCCTCGGCAAAGCCCAACGCCGCCATGACCCGCACCGACCTTGTCAGCGCGCTGTACGAGTATGCCAAGCACACGGGTCTGGACGTTTCCGCCGGCGAGGACACCAATATCCTCTCCTACGAAGATGCTCAGAACATTAAGGAAGGCAAGTACGAGGCCTTCCAGTGGGCCTGCGCCGTGGGCCTTCTGGGCAGCGGCAGCGAAACGAAGCTCTATCCCAACAGCAAGGTCACCCGCGAGGATATGATCACCATGCTCTGCGCGTTCGACGCGCTCTGCGGGCGCGACGTCACGCCCGGCGGTATGGCTTATCGTGAATTCACCGACTGGAGCACGGTATCCAAGAGCGCCTCAGATCAGATGATGTGGGCCATCGGGGCCGGTCTTGTAAACGGCACCTCCGGCAATGTCCTCTCGCCCAAGCGCAGTGTGGACTGCGCCCAGCTGGCGACGGTTATGATGCGCTATGATACCTACTGCGCCGCACACCCGGTGATCACCGGCGTGATAACCGACGCGACGATGGCCACTATCGCCATAAAGGCCAACGGCAAGACCTATTCTTTCGACAAGAGCAGCAGCGTTGTGAACGCGGGTACAAAGGGCATAGTGCTGGGCGAGACCGTGACGATACAGTACACCGGCGCACTGGACAAAAATCCCACCGCGACCCTGATCACCGTAAAGTAAACGAGATATATGCAAAAAAAGGAACCGCAGAAGCGGTTCCTTTTTTGTTGTTTTGTGAGGAAAAGTCAGCAGATGATCTCGCTGTACGCGCCCAGAAAGCGCAGGCGCTCCGCGCCGGCCTCCAGATCCCGGAACAGCGGCTGTATCTCCGGGGAGTATACCGAGGCCTCAATGTCGAAATAGAACATGAATTCAAAGTCGCGGTCGGGCAGGGGGCGGCTCTCCAGCTTGCGGACGTTGAGCCCCTGGGCATAGATCTTGGACAGCGCGCCGTACAGCGTGCCCGGCCTGTGGGGCAGCACCATCATCAGCGACATGCGGTCGGAGCCGGGAAAGATCTGGGGCTCGCGGGAGATGCAGATGAAGCGGGTATAGTTGCCGTCCCTGTCCTGCACGCCGGAGCGCAGAATGCGCAGCCCGTAGTTTTCGCCGCAATATCGTGAGCACAGGGCGGCCGTGTCGGCGCGGCCGGATTCAGCCACCATCTTCGCGGCCACGGCGGTGTTGGCCACCGGGGTTACGACGACGTTTTTCAGCCCCGCGAGGTAGCCGGAGCACTGGTTGATGGCCTGCTCGTGGGAATATATCTGCCGTATCCCGGACTCCTCCGCCCCGGGCAGGGCCAGCAGGCAGTGGCTGACCTTCAGCCTGGCGCTTCTGACGATGGAAAAATTGTGGCTGAGCATCAGGTCGTACACCGCGTTCACTGAGCCTGCCGCGCTGTTTTCGATGGGCAGCACGCCGTATTTGCACAGCCCGGCCTCCACGGCGCGAAAAACGTGCTCGAAGGTGTCGAAGTACATGATGGAAGGGGAGGCGAACATGCTGTCGCAGGCGATCTGGGAGTAGGCCCCCTCCGCGCCCTGACAGGCCACCGTGGCCTGCCTGGGGAAGAGCTCCGGCGTGGCGTCCAGGGCCCGGCGGATGCTTTCGCAGGTCCTGGAGCTCAGCCCGGAGGCAGCGTTGCGGCGGGAGCGCTCCGCGGCGTATATGTCCCTGAACACCGCCTGGGCGCAGGGGTACAGCGCCTCGCCCGACTGCTCGGCCACGCGGCACAGAGCCGCCCGCTCAAGCTCGGAGTCCGGCCTTGCGCCGGCGCTGCCACGGCGCAGTCTCGCCGCCTTCTCGGAGAGCTCAAGCCTGCGGCGCAGCAGCTCCACGATCTGCGCGTCGGTCTCCGCCACGCCGGACTCCGCTCTTGCCAGTTCCACATCCATTTCTTCTTCCATTTTTATGTCTCCTTTTTTTACAGATACGCGCAAAAAGGGCCCGCGGTGAAGTGTTTTTCACCGCGGGCCCTTCTGAAAGCAATCTGATGTTATGCCTCAGCGACCGTTTCTATGCAGCAGAAAACACTCTTACCCCTTCGGTAAAGCCGAAAAAGTAAAAGCTGAAGTTTGCAGCTGCGTCGATACGTCTCATAATATACGCTCCCTGAAGTAATGGTACATTTATAACACCTGCGCCCCGCCGCGTCAACGGCAAAGAAGCCCGAAATTTGCGGTTTAAATGACTGAAGTTTTCGACACATCCCACAAAGACCGGCAGCGCGGGGCAAAAATGGGGTTGCAAACCCCGGCAGGACTGTGCTACTGTAAGAAAAAAGCCAGCGGGAGGCGCCGCCGTGTCAGCTCCGACATGATATGCGCAAACTGAATATTTTTGGTCAGGCCCGCGCCTGGCCGCGCTTTGCGTATAAAAATCGGAAGGATAACGGCATATGCTGATAAAAAAGAACATCGTTATCATGTACGCAATATCGTTTTTCAGCGGCATGATATTCTACGGGCCAATCGCCACGCTGTACCGTCAGGCGGCGGGGCTGGACATATTTCAGATAACTCTCATCGAAAGCATATCCATGGCGCTGTGCGTGGCGCTGGAGCTGCCCTGCGGCATGCTGGCGGACAGGATCGGCTATAAGAACATGCTGCTTTGCGTCTGCTGGCTGTATTTTCTCTCCAAGGTGGTGTTCTGGAAGGCGGCTGGCTTCGGTATGTTCCTGCTGGAGCGCCTGATGCTGAGCTTTATAATGGCGGGGCTCTCCGGTCTGGACACCAGCATACTGTACCTGTCCTGCGCCCCGGAGCGGGCGCAGTCGGTCTTCGGAACGTACAACAATCTCAACACGGCCGGACTGCTGATCGCCGCAGGCGTGTATTCGCTGTTCATCGGCAGCAATTTCCGCCTGGCGGGCTTCCTCACGGTGATAAGCTACGGCGTCATGGCTGTGCCGGCCTTTTTCATCACCGACGTGAAACCGCCGGAGCGGGAGCGGGGCGGGACCGTAAGGGAGTTTAAAAGCATTTTCCGGGACGTGCTGAAAAACCCGAGGCTCATAATGCTGGTGGCCGGCGCGGCGCTGCTGAACGAAACTCACCAGACGGTCACCGTGTTTTTCAACCAGCTGCAGTACGTCCGCTGCGGGATATCCGACCGGACGATAGGCCTTATCTATATCGGGGTGACGCTGTCCGGCCTGTGCGGAGGCTTTTCCGCCCGCATGACCGAAAGACTGGGCGAGCGGAGCTTCGGCGCGGCGCTGTATGTGGTGAGCGCGGCGGCCTGCGCGGCCATGGCGGTATTTGCCGACCCCGTGCTGTCGGTGGCGGCGATAGTCCTCATGCGCGTGTGCTTCAGCCTGTTTCAGCCGCTGCAGACCCAGCTGCAGAACCGGCAGATAACCTCGCCCAACCGGGCCACGGCCCTGAGCATCAACGCCGTCATGATGGAGAGCGTGGGCATAGCGACAAATCTGGTCTTCGGCGCGGCCGCCAAGGCGGCCCTTCCCCTCGCCCTGGCTCTGGGCGGCATTTTCTGCGTGGGCGGCCTGGCGCTGTTCCTGCCGGGCAGCAGAGCCACGGAATAAAGAAGGAAGGTTTTCGGATATGAGGATTGTTGAAAACAGAGGCCGGGAGGGCTTTACCGGGGCGCTGGCGCTGGCTGACGCCGTGCCGGTGGCGCTCTTCGCCGCGGGCAGCAATATTGCCGCCGAGCTGCTGGGCAGCCCGCTTTTCACGGCGGGCTCAAATCTCAGCACGGCGGCCGGGGCGTGCAAGACCGCGTGGAAGTTCCTGCTGTCCGATGAGAAGGACGTCCCCGCGCTCAACGGCGCGTTCCACATTTTCATGCCGGCGGGCTTCGCGCTGATGCTGGCGGGAGCTCTGTCAGCCCCCCACGCTTCCGCCGCGCTGCTCCTGCGCTTCTGCTGCCGGCCCCAGCGCCTCTGGTTCGCCGCCGGAACGGCTGGACTTGCCGTCATGGGCGTTTTCGCAAAGAAGCTGGACGGGGACAAGGCCTGGGTGAACTGGCTGGAGGAGGCCGTGAACACGGCCTCGCAGGGCGCGCTGTTCGTGGGCGTGCTGATATCAAGGTAAAATAAAAGCCGCCGCATCAGCAATGATGCGGCGGCTTTCTTACAGAAGCTTCTGATAGAGCTCAAAATTGTCCAGCCCGTATTCTCCGTAGCCCAGATCCACGGTGGCTGTATAGCGGAAGCCGCACTTTTTGTAAAGGGCGATGGCTGGCGCGTTTCTTTCGTACACGTCCAGCCGCACGGCAAGCATGCCGGCTGCGGCGGAATACTCCGCGATGAATTCCAGCATCTCCCGCCCCAGACCCCGGCCCTGCAGCTCAGGGTCGACGCAGAAGGTGTAGATCACGAAAATCTTGCCGTAATCCAACTCGACGCCCCAGTCGGCCAGGGCATAGCCCGGCTCCGGCTCGTGCCGCAGAATGAAGGAGCCGGCGGTGCGGCCGTCCTGCCGGGCGATAAACAGCGCATCCTCCCGGAGCCCGGCCTCCGCCGTCTCCCGCGTGGGGTAGTCGGTTTTTTTCCAGCCGGGATAGTTCACTCCGTCCGCCAGACTGTCGCAGACACGCCCGTAGAGCTTTGCAATTTCATCTATATCTCCGGCCGAAGCCTTTTCGATCATCACCGCGCTCACCGCCTTTCGCCGCAGTATACCACACACCGGCGCAAAAAGGCAAGATTTGGCCGGGCCTTTTCGGTTTACAGCGGCCTGACAAAAGACTATAATCGGCCCATGGAACAAAAGACAAAAAACAGAATACGCCTCCGGGACATCGCGCCGGTGCGTCTGGCGATATCGGTCCTGGCGGGCCTTGCCGTGGCCGTTTCTGCCGCGCTCCGCGCCGGAGACGGCAAGGCAATGGAGAAGGTATATTACGGCTTCTCCCGCCCGTACCACCGGTTCATGGCCCGGCTGTGCTCACACCTGGGCTTTTCCGCGGCGGAACTGCTGTACGCGCTGGCTCTGGGATTTGTTGCTGTTTACATAACGCTACAGATCATCAAAAAAATACGGCGTCCCCACAAGTGGAAAACGGTTTACATAACAATAATTACTATGGTGATGCTCAGCCTGACGGTATGGGCGGCGTACTGCTATCTTTGGACGCCATATTATTACGCGCCTACGTTCGCGGCCCAGTCCGGGACGGACGACGGCGCGGTGAGCACGGCGGAGCTGACGGCGGTGACGGAGTACTTCGCCCAAAAAGCCAATGAGTACGCCGACAGGGTGCAAAGGGATAAGGACGGGCTTTATTCCGTCTCGCGGGACGACATTCTGGACAGGGCCGCGGGGGTGTATGAAAACGCCTCCGGCAAGTGGACGTTTCTGGAGGGCGACGCCCTGCGGCCCAAGGGCATCATCTGCTCAAAGGTCATGAGCCTCACCGATTTTACGGGTTTCTTCTTCCCGCTCACAGGCGAGACCAACGTGAATATGGATTCCCCGGCGGTAATGCTGCCGTTCACGGCGGAGCACGAGATATCCCATCAGCGCGGGATAGGGGAGGAGCAGGAGTGCAACTTTATCGCGGCGGCCGCCTGCATGGCCTCAGGCGACCCTGACTACGAATATTCCGGTGCGCTGACGTCATACATATATCTTTCAAACGCTCTGTACGGAGCCGACAGGGCCGCCTGGACGCGCATACACGCTGTGCTGTCGGCGAGCGTGCTCAGAGATCTGGCCCAGGACAAGACATACTGGGAGAAATACGAGGACACCCTCGTCAACCGCCTGTCCAGCTCCGCCTACGAGTCGTTCCTGCAGGGCAACGGCCAGACGCTGGGGCTTGAAAGCTACGGCGCCTGCGTGAATCTGCTGGTGCACTATTTCGGCGCCGGATGACAAAATACCCGCGGCCGTCCATTGGACGGCCGCGGGTATTATTTTGTTGGAGCTTATTTGTCTTCCGGCGGCGTATTTCCGCCGTTCTTCTTGCGGCGCTCGTATATCCACGCGCCGGCTCCGCCCAGAACCACCGCCGCAATGACGGCGTACAGGGCCGCGTGTCCGCTGTTGGAGCCGGTATCGGTGGCGGTGTCGGCGGCCGCGGCGGTCTGATCGGTGCCGGTGGCGGCGGTGCTGCTGCCGTTGGTGCCGAAGGAGGTGGACACGGCGTAATAGGTGTCGAAGTCGCTGCGGCTGATGAAGCTGGTGCTCAGCGCGTTGGCGTCGGAGGTGGTGACGGTGGTCGTATAGCTGCCGGTCACGGTGACGGTGTACTGGGAGTCGCCGGTGACGACGGTCTGGCCGTTTGCCACCACGGTGACGGTCTTGCCGTCGGCGTCCACGATCTTTGCGCCGCTGGCGGCGTTGAGATTGGTGACGGTGGAGTTTCCGGTCACGACCCAGGCGGAGTCGGAGCCGACGTTCACGGTGATGGGGGCCTTGGCGGCCGAGGTGTTGACGGAATTAGTGGAGATGGTCATGGCACCGGTGTAGGTGGTGCCGTCCAGCAGATACAGGTCGAGGCTGGAGATGGTGTCCACGTCGATGTTGCCGGAGAGCGCCTCGCCCAGGGCGGTGAAGGTGACCGTGCCGCCGTTGGAGCCCGCGGTGCCCCAGTTGTTGGAGTCGTTGCCGGCGATGGTCAGCAGGTTGGCCTTGCTGGAGTCGAAGTCCAGGGTGGTGCCGCTGAGGACGACGTTGGCCGTGGTGTTGGTGACATAGAACATGGCACCGCTCTGGATGGAGCTCTTGAGAGTGGAGTTGACCGCCTGGAACACGGCGCTCTCGCCGGTGGCGGCTTCCGCGTCGCCGGAGGTGGACTGATAGATTATCACGCCGTCGGCGATGGGATCGCTGGCTGAGGCGGCGGTGATGGTGCTCTCAAGCTTGGAATTGTAGATCAGTATGGTGTTCAGCCCTTCCATGCCGGCGATCTGGCTGCCGGTGGCGGTGCCGGTGACGTTGTCCACCTGGATATTACCGGTGGAGTACAGCAGCGGAGAACCGGAGCCCGCCGTGGAAAGACTGCTGTTGGTGACGGAGATGTCTCCGCCGCCGCGGTCCGTGGCGATGGCGGCGCAGTGGTCGCCCTGGGTGGAGATGGTCATGTCGTTTGCCACGATGGTGCCGCCGTAAGTGGCGTCGAGCCCGCGGGAATTGCCCGCCGTGGTGGATATGGTGTCGCTGTTGGCGTACACCGTGCCGCTGTTCGTGGCGAAGATACCGTTGGAGCCCTCGCTGGAGGCGGAGAGGCTGCTGCCGGAGACATAGACCTTGGAGCCCTCGCCTGCGGAGAGAATGATGGAGTTTATGCCGTAGAAGTTGCAGTTGTCGCCGTTGGTGTCGTCGCCGGACTTGGCGAGCGTGCCCTTGGTTATCGTCAGCGTGCCGCCGTTTTCAGCCAGAGCCGCGTTCTGGTCGGCGGTGGCCGCGGAATAGGACTCGCCGTCAGAGGTGACGGCCTTGCCGTCGGCGGTGAGCGCGCCGGAGAGCGTGCCGCTGTAATCATAGGTCATGGTGTCGGCGCCGCCGCCTCCTCCGCCTGAGGGAGCGCTGCCTGAAGGAGCCGTGCCGCTGCCTGAAGGGGCCGTGCCGCTGCCTGAAGGGGCCGTTCCGCTGCCGGAGGGCTTCGCCGGTGGCGTGCCCTGGGTCGTGCCTGATGGCGGCGTCCCGCTGGGCTTGCTGCTTTCAGCGCCTGCCGTGACGGTGGTCGCAGCTGTGAGGCAGACCATTACGGCGAGCATGCCGGCTATATACTTTTTAAGCTTTTTTGATTTCATATTCTTATGCCTCCCATGTGCTGTTTGCTTATTACATGGCGCATAGTATACTCGCTACTTAAAATCAGCTTAAAAAATTGCCGGTATCCCGAAAATCAGCCGGTATTCGTGATAAAATCCCGCCTGTTCGTGTGGTCAGGACTGGGGAGACAGCACGGCGGCTCCGCCGCGGTTCACGACCCTGACAAGGTTCGGGTTGGGAACAAGTACGCCGGATTCGTCGATCACGGCCATCTCTCCGCTGGGGATGCCGTAGCCCACAAAACCGTCCGGCTCGAGCTGGACGGCCTTTTTCAGCTCCGGCCAGCCCTCGTCCTCGGCGTGGGTATCGAAGATCTCGCCGGCAAAGCCCAGACAGTCGAAAAGACTGGCGTCCTCGGGGCGATTGTCCTCATCGTCCCAGTGCGGCCAGGCGCGGCACATCATGATAGACCCCGCGGACAGACCGATGAAAGGCTTGCCGTCCTCCAGCAGCTGCCGCAGCAGAGCGCGCATGGCCGGGTCCAGGCCCTTCATTCCGTCCTCCACCTCGCCGCCGGAGACAAAGATCACGTCGGAGCTTTTCAGTACCGCCTCCGCCTCCGCCCGGTCGGCTCTGCGCCCCAGCAGCGGAACCATGCGCAGCCCGGAGGCCCCGGCCGCCCGAAGCGGCCGCTCGAACCATTTCATAAAGCTGCGGCTGTCGCCGCTGGCGGTGCCGATATAGGCCACGGAGGGCGCGGGGCTCCCGCATTCGCTCAGCGCGGTCCTGAGCTGCTCCGTGGTTTGTCTGCTGCCGCCGGGTCCGCCGGCGAGAAGATATATCTTTTTGCGCATTATTTACCCTTCTTTCACTGGCTGGGGATAGACATACGTCTTCCCGGCGTAGTTTTCCAGCACATATTTTTCACTGTCGCGGGAGAGCACGTAATCATAGCTCACGGGCACCTTGCCGCCGCCGCCCGGACAGTCCACCACAAACTTGGGCACGGCGAACCCGGTCATAAAGCCCTGCAGCCCGTGGACGATCTCGATACCCTTTTCCACCGGCGTGCGAAAATGGGCGATGCCGCGGGAGAGATCGCACTGGTAAAGATAGTAGGGCCGCACCCGGTTTCGGACGAGCTTTCTCATCAGCTCCTTCATGGTCTCCAGATCGTCGTTCACGCCCTTCAGCAGCACCGTCTGGTTGCCAAGGGGAATGCCCGCGTCCGCGATCATGCGGCAGGCCCTCTCGCTGTCGGGCGTTATCTCTGCGGGGTGATTGAAATGGACGTTTATCCAGATGGGCTGGTACTTTTTCAGCATGTCCAGCAGCTCCTGGGTTATGCGCATGGGCATGACCACGGGCACCCTGGTGCCGATGCGGATTATTTCCACATGGGGGATGGCCCGCAGGGCGCTGACGATGGTTTCCAGCCTGTGGGTGGAGAGGGTCAGCGGGTCGCCGCCGGAGATGAGGACGTCCCGTATCTCATCATGCTCGCGTATATACCGTACCGCCGTCTCCAGCTCCCGGTCGGAGATGGCGCGGTCCTCCTCTCCGACGATCCTCCGTCTGGTGCAGAACCGGCAGTATTCCGAGCATTCCATGGTCGCCAGAAAAAGCACCCGGTCGGGATAGCGGTGCACGATGTGGGGCACCGGACTGTCGGCGTCCTCGTTGAGGGGATCGGTGCGGTCGTTGGCGCAGGGGATCGTCTCCTGAATGGAGGGAATGCACATTTTGCGGATGGGATCCTGGGGATCCTCAGGGTCGATCAGGGAGAGATAATAGGGCGTCATCGCCATGCGGAAGCTCCGGCAGACCGTGTCGATCTCGCTCCGCTCCCGCGCGCTCAGCGGAAGCCGCTTTGCCAGCTCCTCGGAATTGCGGATGCGGTTATCAAACTGCCAGTGCCAGTCGTTCCATTCCGCCGGGGCGACGCCGGCGGAAATACCCGGCTGCGTCAGGGGCTCCGGCGCAGGAATGCCCAGCCTTTCCGCCGCCGCGTCGTATATCGCGCAGACGGTGCCGTCGTAGCTGATGCCGGCGGCGGCAGTGATCATAGGGAGGTCGCTGTAACCCGGAGCGAGCCCGGGAAGGGGATTGATCTCAAGAAAGTATATGCGGCCCTCGCCGTCCATGCGGAAGTCCGCTCTCGCCACGTCGCGGCAGCCCAGCGCGAAAAACACCTTCTTCGCGCTCTCCGTCAGCTCCAGCTCATCCTCCGGAGTCAGGGCGGCGGGGCAGCGATAATCCACATACTGTTTAAAATCGCTCTTTACCCGGTACGAATATACCCTGAAGGCGCGCTGGGTGTCGCGCCGGTAAAGGAGCTCCATCGGGGGAAACGCCCGCAGCGACCCGCCGTTGCCGATAAGGGCCACGGTGAATTCCCGGCCGCCGAGATACTGCTCGGCCAGCACACCGTCGGGGCAGGCCGGGCACTCGCTTTGCAGGATCTCCCGCAACTCGCTCTCATTTTCCGCCACGCAGTGTTCGGAAAGGCCCTTGCCGGAGCCCTCCGCGTTGGGCTTCACGATGAGCGGGTACGGCAGGCCGGCCGGCAGAGACTCCGCGCTGCTGCGGAGCAGCACGGAGAACGGCACCCGCACGCCCGCGGCGGCGGCCAGCGTTTTCGTAAGGCTCTTGTCCAGCGAGATGCCCAGGGCCACCGGGTCCGCGCCGGTGCAGGGTATGCCAAGATAATCCAGAAGCGCCGGGACCTGCGCCTCTCTGCCCCGGCCGCCGCGGCCCTCGGCGATGTTGAATACCATTGTGACGCCGTTTGCCCGCAGTTTTTCCGCCAGATTTTCATCCTGCTCGATGATGCAGGCGTCCAGTCCGTGACGGATCAGGGCGTTTTGTATCGCCCGCACGGTTTCAAAGCTGTCGTATTCCGCCTCCGGGTCGCCGCTGTCGTGATCGGGAGTTTCCGAGTGCTTCAGATTGCAGACGATGCCGACCTTCCGAGGGCAGCTTCGGGGGAGAGAGCATTCACTTTCCATTGATCTCATGCGCCTCGTTTACAATGTGCGCCTGGGGGCGTTCTGGCAAAGCGCCCAGTCGTCGTATTCAAATTGTGTGTGCGTTCTGCCGTACTTCCCGGCGGGGCCCGGGAGCAGATCCTTTACCAGCTGCACCGTGAAGCTGCCGCCGCTCCCGTACAGATCGGAGAGGATATCCCTGCCGTCACGGACGGCCTGGGCCTCCCGGCCCTCAAATTTTCCCGCCAGGGAAAGAACATAGGCGCCCCGGGAGCTCTGGGTCAGGTCGTAATCGCGGATGCCGGGGATCTGTGCCGCCGCGCGGTCGACCATGGCCGCGGTGACGAGCTCTCCGTTTACGCCGAAGGTGCAGCCTGTGGCGCGGCCCTCGATGGTTTCGGCAGCAAAGCGGCCGGGGTCGGTTTCCTTTACCCGCACCAGATCGCCCACGTCGAAGCGCAGAATATGCGCCCATGGATTTCCAAAGGTTGAAACCGCGATGCGGCCCAGACCCGGCCCGCCGTATTGGGGCTTCATAGGAAAATAGTCGATCCGGCAGAAGTCGGAGTTCTGGAGATAGAGGCCGTTTTCGTCGGTGTCCATGACGAAGCCGGTCTCGGTGGTCCCATAGGAGCTCACCAGCGGGGAGCGAAACACCTGACGCACGGCGGAGAGCGAGACCGCGGAGGGCAGCTCGTAGGTGAAGGTGATGACGTCCGGCGAGTACACCTGTATCCCGTGATCCAGCCAGTACCAGCAGCAGCGCGCCAGCAGGGAAGGGTTGGCCTCCAGCACCGTCGGCCGGTATTCGTTGAGCTCGGCCGCGATGCGCTCCATGTTGTAGCCCTTCCAGCAGATGATGTTTGCCTTTTCGTTGAGATACAGCAGATTTCCCATTATGCGGTGATCCATGGGCAGATCTTCCTCGCAGCTGATGCCCACGTTCAGAGAGCTGGCAAGAGTCGCCTGACGCGGGGGATAGGTGAGCCTGGCAAGATCGGGATTGAGCTTCCACGAGGACATTTCGGAGGCATGCCACCAGGCCTGGTTCCACAGATTGATGACCTTGTCCCCGGTGGTGCCGGAGGTGAAGGTGTATTCTATCTCATTGTCGCACAGGCCTCTGTCCACATCCGTTCCCTCCGGCACGAAGCCGTTGGGGAAATTGGCCCGCATGTCAGCCTTGGTGAGCACCGGCATGGCGGCGAAGCGCCGGTCCGCAGGCGTGCCGGTGCCGGGATCGTACCGCTTCCAGTTGTCGCGGTAGAAGGGCACGTTCTGCAGGGCGTTATCTAAAAGCTCCTCTGATATTTTTGCGAATTCTTCTTTGCTGCGCATTACAATATATACCTTCCGTTGTTTTTCCTTTGCAGATGGGAATGGTTTTCCTGCGAAAAAGTGATCTTCCGGCGTGGCGGTTTCGGAGCGGCCGGAAATATCGGGTACGCAGAGTATTATAACATAGTATCGCAATAGTATGGCACACATATCTGCCGAAAAAAGCGGCTGTCCCGGAAGGGACAGCCGCGTGCGCGCAGGTTCAGACGATTTTCAGAATTTCTCCGATGTCTCCGCTGATGCAGACGGACTTTGTCTCTATCTCCTTTGGCGCGTAAGCGTCGTCCAGATTGATACAGACGTAGGCGGCGTTGGGCGATCGGCCCGTCATGCGCCAGAAATTGTATTTTATGATGCCGGGGGTGTTCATACCCGCACCCAGTTCCAGAAACAGAACCCTGGCTTTTTCGTGCCGCAGCAGAAACTCGTCGTACCGCCTTGCCGCCGCGTGCCAACCCTCGTCCTCCACAAAGGTATCGTCGGCGCGGAGGTTCATGGTCATGGGCCTGCCGCAGACCGGGCAGCGCGGCACCAGCTCAGCGGGCACGCGCATATCCTTCTGCCGCGCCAGCATCTGCCGGACGGTTTCTTCATTGTCATAGGTTTTCAGATGGCAAGGTTGGGAGCACTGCCACAGGCCGTAATCGCCCTGGGTGTAGAAAAGCCGCCGCTTGTCGAACCCGGCCTTCTGAAACTGATGGTCCACATTGGTCGTGAGAACAAAGTAGTCTTTGTCCTGCACCAGCTTCAGCAGGTCGTCATAGACCGGCTTCGGCGCGGGGACGTAGCGGTTCAGCCAGATATGCCGGCTCCAATAGGCCCACTTTTCCTCCGGCGTTTCAAAGGGATAGAAGCCCGCCGTGTACATGTCCGTGAGATGATACTTCGCGATGAAATCGGCGAAATTCGTCTTGAACCGCTCGCCCGAATAGGTGAAGCCGGCCGAGGCGGAGAGCCCCGCGCCCGCTCCTATCAGGACGGCATCGGCCCCCTCCAGCCGCTGCCGGAACCGTTCAATCTGCTCCCAGCAGCCGCTGATAGATCCTGAGGTCAGTATCTTTGAATACATTGAAAATCACCTTCATGCCGCTGTCGTCCCGGCACAAAAATTCTTTGACGGCCGCCGCGGCGATCATGGCGGCCTCCTGATTTGGAAAATGGAATTCCCCGGTGGAAATGCAGCAGAACGCGACGCTATGCAGACGCCGCTCCGCCGCAAGGGTGAGACAGGCCTCGTAGCAGCTCCGCAGCTCCCGCCGGTCCTGCCCGGTCACCGCCCCCTGCACGATGGGGCCCACCGTGTGGAGCACGTGCTTCGCCGGGAGATTGTATGCGGCGGTGAGCTTGGCCTGCCCCGCCGGCTCCTCATGGCCCTGGGCCAGCATCAGCTGATGGCATTCGTCCCGGAGCTGCAGTCCGGCCGCCGAATGGATGGCGTTGTCTATGCAGCCGTGGCAGGGGATGAAGCAGCCGAGCAGCGCGGAGTTCGCCGCGTTGACGATGGCGTCGGCGGCGAGCCGCGTGATGTCGCCCTGCCGGAGGAAGACGCCGGGCTCGCCGGTGGGCGCCGCTTCCTCCGCCCGCACTATGCCTTTTTCCGCCGTCTCGGCGCTCAGCAGCGCGTCCTGCACGGACAGAAATCCGGCGTCCAGCGGCAGCGGCGGGCGCACGTTCATAAGGCCGCGCAGCAGCTGCCGGCGGGAAGCTCCGCCGGTGGCGAACTGTGCCGCCTGCTCCCTGTACTGCGGCATATCGTCCAGCAGCCGATCAATCAAAAACTGAATTTGTTCTTCCCGGGTCATGGCTTGCCTCTTTCCCCCCCTTGCCGTTTGAAAAACGGCTCTTTACATGTTGTATTCCTGCGGCGGATTGCCGGAGAAGTCCGCGATGACGGCGTGGGCGCCCTCAAGATAGAAGACTTCGAAAATGGGGTTGTCGGCGGTCTGGTACTGGCTTCTGACTATGGGATTGCCCATGCACAGCTCCTTCACGGCGCGGTCGTCGGCGAACACGGCCCGGCCGTCCAGACGGATCCAGGCGTAAGCCGGGCTGGAGACCGATACCTGTACGAAAGGATTCGCCTGCATGTCCTTGTAGACCTCCTTGGTGTTGTTGGTGCAGAACCAGAGCTTGCCGTCGTGCTCCGCGGCGAACATAAATGGGCGGCACTTGGCCTTGCCGTCGCGGCCCACGGTGGCGAGATACTGCACGGGATTTTCCTGCAAAAATTTTACGACTTCATTCATGATCTTTTCCTCCGTTGTGAGTTCATTGTCTGGAAATGGCTTGCGCTTCCGCTTGACGATGCTATAATAATGCCGTACAGCCAAACTGTAAAGTAAGCACATAATTGTGGCGTAGTTTCCAAAACGATACTAATGGATGATACGGGGGATATCTTATGGAAGAAGTCAAAGATTTTGCAAAGATTCCCGTGAAAGAGCTGCCGCCCTGCCCGGTGGAGACCACGCTGATGCTGATCTCCGACCGCTGGAAGGTGCTCATCCTGCGCGACCTGTTGCCGGGGACAAAGCGCTTCGGCGAGCTGAAAAGCTCCATCGGGCATGTGACGCAGAAGGTGCTGACGGCAAATCTGCGGGAGATGGAGGCCCAGGGGCTGCTGACGCGCAAGGTCTATGCGGAGGTGCCGCCGCGGGTGGAATATACGCTGACCGACCTGGGCTACAGCCTCAAGCCTGTTCTGGACGCCATGTGCAGCTGGGGCGAGCGCTATAAGGAATCGGTGGGTGCGGAGCGGAAGAGCCGGTAAGGGAAAGGGGAAAAAATCATATGACAAGCGCGGAGATCGCGGGCAGAATGGTGCTGTATTCCAACGGCAATGTGCATGATATCGACCATTTCCTGAAGGTTTATGCCTTCGCGAAGATCATCGGCGAGTGCGAGAAGATAGACGAGCGGGAGCAGCTCACCCTTGAAGCCGCGGCCATAGTGCACGACATCGCCTGCCCGCTCTGCCGGGAGAAATACGGCGACACCAACGGAAAACATCAGGAGGCGGAGGGGGAAATCCTCGCCCGGGATTTCCTGAGTGGTATGGGGCTGCCGGCTGAGATGGTCGACAGGGTGGCGTTCCTTGTCGGGCACCACCATACCTATGTGAATGTGGACGGCGCCGATTATCAGATACTGCTGGAGGCGGACTATCTTGTCAACGCGGCGGAGAGCAGTTATCCGGCGGACAATATAAGGAACGCGGCGGAGAAAATATTCAGAACCAGGACCGGAACGGCGCTGCTGCGGTCCATTTACGGCATTTCCTGATTGCGCGTTCCGGACTCCGCCGAACATTGACTTTTAAGAGAATCCATTGTACACTTCATATATTATCAGAGGACTTGCAATTCAGTTTGTTTAAGTGGGATAAGATCCGTTTCGGATCATGTCCCGCTTATTTTTTGGAGGGATACTTGAATAAAGATCATGACTTGACGCAGGGCAGCGTCCTGAAAGTGCTTGTCAGGTTTGCTCTGCCGTTCCTGTTTTCCAGCTTCATGCAGGCGCTGTACGGCGCCGTGGATCTGATGGTCGTGGGGCAATTCAGCGGCGTCTCAGCAATATCCGCGGTCAATATCGGCAGCCAGATCATGCAGATCGTCACGTGCTTTGTAATCGGTATTTCCATGGGCGTCACCGTAAAACTGGCGCATGCTGTGGGCTGCCGTGACGACCGGTACGCCGCCCGCATTGTCGGCAGCACATTCGTACTGTTCGCGCTGCTGGCGCTCGCAGGAACGCCGCTGATGCTGTGGCAGGCGGACAATATGGCGGCCCTGCTGCACACGCCTGCCGAGGCCATGACAGAAACCGTTCAGTATGTGCGTATCTGCTCTGCAGGGCTTCCGTTTATTATTGCCTTCAATGTGATCGCGGGGCTCCTCCGGGGCCTGGGGGATTCCAAAACTCCGATGTATTTTGTGGGCATAGCCTGCGGCGTCAATGTGGCGGGAGACCTGCTTTTGGTGAGCGTGTTCGGCATGGGGGTCGCCGGCGCGGCGCTCGCCACCACGGCGGCGCAGCTTGTCAGCTCCGCAGGGGGAGCAATGTATCTGGCGCGGCACAAATTCCCGTTTGGCTTTTCATGGAAAAATGTTCGTCTGGATCGGGCCGCGGTGCGCGGCATCACGGCGGTGGGCCTTCCCATCGCCATGCAGGATACGCTAATCAGCATTTCCTTTATTCTCCTGACGGTGATCGCAAACGGGAGAGGCCTTGTTGCGTCCTCGGCTGTGGGTGTGGTGGAAAAGCTTATAATGTTCATGTTTTTGGTACCGGACTCCATGCTTTCGGCCATTTCCACCATTACGGCGCAGAATGTCGGCGCGGGCAAGCCGGAGAGAGCCGTACAGTCTGTAAAGCTTGGCATCGCCATCGCCGCCTCGTTCGGCGCCGCAATGTGCGCTCTGAGCTGGATGATCCCATCTGCACTGACCGGGATCTTTTCAAAGGATGCCGCGGTGATCGCCTCGGCCGGAGAGTATCTGAAGACCTATTCGATCGACTGCATTTTGGTGGCGTTCACATTCTGTCTCAACGGATACCTGTGCGGTACGGAACACTCGATGGTGACCTTCGTCCACAATGTGCTGTCAATTTTTCTCGTCCGCATTCCGGCGGCGTACTATTTCAGCATTAAGTTTCCGGAGTCGCTGCTGCCTATGGGGCTGGCGTCGCCCCTTGGCTCGGTCGCCTCGCTGCTGATCCTGGCGGGATACTTCCTCTGGAGGCGCGCAAAGCGTCGCCGCGAATGATATGCAGTCCGTTCCGACGCGGACGCGCCTTTCGAATCCCTTCTGCAGGGGAATACTAAAAAGAAGCACCGGCTGAAAGCCGGTGCAGACCACCTTACTTAGGAACATACGATGTTGTGCGGGGCGTTATGCGCCTTGCGGCGCATCATGCCTGCGGGCATGCCACGGCGCGGCAAATGCGCCCCCGCGCATTTGCTTGGACGCGCCTTTCGAATCCCTTCTGCGGGGGAATACTAAAAAGAAGCACCGGCTGAAAGCCGGTGCTTCTTTTTGGCAAAGGTTTATAATTTTGATACAAATGCACACCCCCTCAGAGCTATCGTCAGCGCGGGTTCAGGGGTGTGCATTTTTGGCGAGTTATTTGGTGTTCTGCTTTTCAAGTTCGCGGTAGATGAACGTTACAATCTGGGCGCGGGTGCAGTCGCCGCCTGGGCTGTAGGTATTCGCGCTGGTGCCGACGGTGATGTCGTTTGTCACCGCCCACAGCACCGCGTCGTAATAGTAATCGCTGCTGCCGACGTCTACAAACGGATTTGCGGCTGTACCAGATTTGGAGCCGTTTGCGCGCCAAAGGAAGGTCATTATCTGCGCGCGGCTGCAATCAAGGTCGGGGCTGAAGGTCGTGTCGCTGGTGCCCTTGGCTATTCCGTTCTCCACGGCCCAGAGGACCGCGCTGTAATAATAGCTGTCCTTTGGCACGTCGGTAAAGGGCATTACGGTGGTTTTGGGCGCGGGGGAACCCGCAGCGCGCCACAGGAAGGTCACGGCCTGGGCGCGGGTGCAGGTCATATCAGGCGCGAAGCCGGTGGGCGTTATGCCGCCGGTGACGCCGCTGCCGGAGGCCCATTTGACCGCGTCGTAGAAATAGTCGCCCTCTTTCACGTCGGTGAAGGGATTGACCCAGTCCCATTTGGCATAGACTGTGGTATCGGCCTTGAGCTCGACGCTGGAGACGGCCTTGGTCAGGTCTTCGTCGGCGTACCAGCCGGCGAAGGCGAAGCTTTCGCGGGTGGGCTTGAAGCTTGAAAGATCAACGACTGTGCCGCCGGCTTTGGTTATCGCCGCTATGGCCGAGCCGCCGGTCGTATCAAAGTTCAGAGTGTATTCCGTCTTGCTGCCCGCGGTACCGCCGCCGGAAATCGCGCCGCCGCCGGTGCCGCCCGGCGTGGACTGCGCGGCGAAGGAAGCGGAAATGGCGTGATTTTCAGCAACATTGCTGAACTGGTATGTGGAAACAGCCCCCACGGACTTTCCGTCCACCGTGACATCGCTTATGGTATAGCCGTAACTCGGTGTTATTCCATACATGATGCTGCCGCCTGCCTTTACGGTGCTGCTGCCCGACGGCGTGATGGTTCCGCCGGTGCCGGCGGACGCGCTGACGGTATAGACCGCGGCGAACGACGCCGTGACGCTTGTCTTGCTTGTAATGGTCAGGGTCATGTTGTCAGCTGCGGAGGAATTCGCGCTTGCGTTTACCGTCCAGCCGCTGAAGACGTAATTTGCACTTGGCACGGCCTTGAAGCTGATTGTGCTGCCCTTTGCCACGGTGGTGCCAGAAGACAGAGCCGCGCCGCCGTTTACTGCGCTCACGCTGCCGCCCGCTGCAGGCGAGACCCCGAAGCTGACCTTATACATTACAGGCGCACTGAAGTCTGCGCCCAAGGACATGTCGCCCGATACTTTGACGATCTGGGGATTTACGGTACCGCTGAGGTCTCCGGTCCAGCCCTTCAGCGAATAAAACTCAGCCGGAACGGCTTTGAAGGTCAGATTGCTGTTCAGGACGGCCTTTATCTCGCCGTTTTGGTTGGGCGTAAGAACCGTGCCGCTGCCGTCGGTGACTGTGATGCTGCCGAACTGCGGAGTGGCTATGGTAACGGTCTTCTGCCCCGCGGCAGAGCCAGTGCTCTCAAAGTTGGCCGTAATGGAATAGCCGGACTTTACGGGGTTGAACATCAGTGTGCCGCTGCCGTCGTCCGAAACCTCGGAGCTGATGTTGTCGCTGTCCAGAATGATCCACTTTGTAAGCACATAACCGGAATTTGCCGCTGCCTTGAAGGTGACAGAAGTCGTAACAGTGGCATCGCCGTCCAACTGGGTGCCGCCTGCGGAGGCAGTGACGCTGCCGGCGTTTTCGTCGTTGGATTTATAGCTTATTTCGCTGCTCACCGGCTGCGTTATAAATGCAACCGTGGTATCCGCTGACGGGAAGCGGAAACTGAAGTCCTTGGTTTGGCAGGGGTCGAAGGTCATTTGCGTATTGCTCCCGATTCTATATCCCGTGAGAGCATACCCGTCCAACACCTTTGCGCTGATATAGACGATGGTGTCCTCTGGGCACTTTCCACCGCTCTTGACGGAAACGCCCTCGTAGCCTGCCGTAGCGCTGGCGTTTCCTGAAAATTTAAGAGTGTAATACTGCTTCGGAGTGGAAACGGTGGCAACATTGGACCAAATGCTCTCGCCGTTGGCAGACAGAGCAGTTATGACAAAGGAATAGTCGGTGTTGCTGTTGGTAAGCTTACTGTACACGTAGGAGAATGTATCGCTTGAAATCGGAGATTGGTTAAGGAGAGTATATTTTCCGTCGCTGCCGAGCTGATAAACGTTATAGCCGGAGATATCCGGACGGCCGGTATTTGCCGGGGCGGTCCAGGTGAGCGCCGCGGTGTTTTCGGACGTCAGAGAGGCTTTGAGGTCGGTCACTGCGGCGGACGGCCGCTTAATATTGCTGACGGCATAGCCGAAGAACATTACATTATTGTTGTAAAGGGGTTTGTTGTTTTGATCCTTCAGGCTGCAGTCCAGAGCTGTGCCGCCCAGGTCCACATCCCACTTGCCGAAGCTCCATGTAAAGCCGTACTCTCTGGAGACACTTTCAGGTATTCCCTTGTCCTTTAAAAGCGCCTTGGAGTTGATATCGGCCACGGTGCCGGACGCCCCGTTTTCCTTGGTGTTGGTTTTGTAGGAGCCTGTGCCGTGGTTGTAGTCCAGTGACACATAGCCGCCCACAAGTCCCTCGTTGCCGACGGCACCCACGCCGCCCTGAACGGTCAGGCTGGTGTGAAAGCCGTGGTTCATGGTCACGCCCTCGTTATACGAGCTTTCCTGCGTCCACTCACTGGTAGCCGTGGCGCCGCCGTAGCCGATAGTCTTGGTGCCCTTGCTGAGGCTGACCGCGTTGTCGCTCACGTTTGAGGTGCCGATCTGCATGGAAGCCGGGTCCCAGCTTGTGCGGTAGGCTGTGGGATCGCCGTCGCTGTTTTCAGGCAGCATCTCGGACGTTATTTTGCTGAGCAGGACGGATGAGTCGTTGGAGGACGGATAATTACTCTTGTACCATGCGGCAAAATCGTCCACGAATTGATTGTACTCCTCTACCGTCATCTGATAGAACGTGGGCTCCAGAGGTACCGAAATCTGATAGGCGTCGTCCACCCAGTTACCTTTCTCATCGTAAATGTTGTAGCTGTACACCACCATGGGCGTGCGCTGGAGGATCACGGTGTCATACTCTCCTGAGGTAAAAGTGTTGGTGTATGACGTGGTCAGTGACCGGTCGTAGGTATGGCTCCAGTCCAGCGTATAACCGGCCTCCGCGGATATCTTTACCGCAGCGCCGAGGTTCACCTTTCCCTCGCCCGCAAACCCCACGCCGAAGGAGACGTTGTTTTCCGAGGTCTTGCCGAAGGTGTAGCTGGTGGTCACGCTGTATGTGGTCTGGCCGGGATTTACAAATTCCGAGTAGTCGTTGAGCTCGCCGAAATACGGCGCGGCCTGAAGCACTGCCTCAACCTGTGGATCGGTGTAGACCCAGTTGGTGGAATTAAGCTTCGCCTTGATGCTTTTTCCGCTGTCGGTGACGACAGGGACGAAGTTCAGCACCTTGCTCGTATTGGCGGCGCTGCTGCTGCCGAAATTGTTGCCGTTGCTGCCGTCTGCGAAGGCCCCGTTGGCCTGAATATCGCTGGAGCAGTACGCCGTAGCCGAGCCGTAGCTTTTTATGGTATTGTCGCTCTCATAGGTGTCTGAATAGCCGGTGCCGGCGATCAGGCCCAGCTTGTAGGCGTATTCGGCGTCGCCCATGCTTCCGCTTACAGCTGAGAATTTGATGCCTACCGTCAGCACGAGCTGCTGGCGGCCGGCTGCGTTACCGTCGAAGCTGCCGGCGACGGCGGCGTCTACCCAGGTCATCTGGAGGTCGTGGCCGTTTGCCGAGTTATAGCTTTTCGTAAAATAATCCGGTGTAAATACCGGCGCGGGGGAACCGTCTTCCCACTCGTAGAGTGTGCCGGAGAGGAAAAAGCAGTCAGCTGCCGCATCGCCGTTGATCTTGACGCAGGTCGTGGCCATCATAGGCCAGCTGTCCTTGTCGTTTGCAATGTGCCCTGTGGTAAATTTGTTCATAGAGACGGTGCCCACCGCCGTGCGGGAGTAGCTCGCCTTCGCTGCGGAATAGGAGACTGTGGCAATGCAGAGATCCGAGCCGCTGCGGACATAGACATTGCTGGTGCTCGTCACATCGCCGCTGGCGCTGAAATTATTTTTTGCGGTGCCGGTGTAACCGGAGGCAATGATTTCGTCCTGCCCGTCGCCGTTCACGTCGCCAGCGGCGACGCTGCCCGCATACAGAAGCCTGTACTGCTCGCTTGTAAGGGTGTCGCTGCTGTCCTTGGTTTGTGCGATGGTATCGTAGAGATATGTACTGTAAGGTATCTTGTATTTCAGATTGTTGTTTGAATCCCTGCCGCTGAACTTCAGTACGGAGAGCTTGGTGGCGTAGCACTCCATATTGCTTATACTTGTTGTGTCCTTCTGCTTGTAACTGCCGGCGGCAACGGCCAACTCCTGCCTGCCATCCCCGTCGAAATCGCCGGTGGCCAGGGAGATCGTGGGGATCTGGAAGCAGCTTCCGTTCATGATGTCCTGCGCATTTACATTACTATATAACAGGGAATTGTTGAGGAATATGGTGGCTTTTTTACTCAGCGTCAGAGTGGTTCCACTTTCACTTTCACTGAGAGAAAATTCGCAGAGCTCTGGATCCGCGGTCGTCGTGCCGGGGAAATAGACTATGAACGTCTCTTTGCCGCTGGCGTCGCCGTCGTAATTTCCGGCGGTGAGGGTCAGGAACGCGTGATAATTGTACTGCGTTATGTTTTTATTCCAGCTGACGGCTTCATCGCCGAGCGTAACGGCGGCGGAGGTCGCTCCGGTGGAGGTGTTCTGCACCCAGACCTTCACCTTCTGGTCCACCGCGTCGATGCCCACGAAGGCGGCGTGGTCGCGGTTGCCGCTGCCGGTGGGATTATAGGAGATTGAGGAGACGAAGGCCATGGTCTTCGTAGTATTGCTCAGATTTGTTGTGCTGGCCTTTGAAGTGTCACGGATCTCGGACATCGGCTGATAATCGATGTTGTGGCTGCTGTCGGGATCATCGCTCAGGGTAAAATTGCCATTGATCGTGCGCTCGACGTAATAATTATCGTTCTCCGTCTGGTATAGCATCAGACGGTTCCGCTCGTTGAGCAGGAACTGATTGTTCGTTCCCTTGCTGTACGGGTCGGTCGCCGCTAACGAATCGTAATTTGACGGCTTCGTCGCGTTAAGATTCAAAATCTGATCCGACATCGACGACGCGCCTGCCGCCTCTGCCGTGCTGCCAAGCGCCGGGACGAGGCTGAGCATAAGGCACAGCGACAACAGAACAGAAAATACCCTCTTTTTCATCGCGTTTTCCTCCCATGGTTTTATTTGTATCAATCATATCTTTACGCGCCGGGAGGCTCTACGCTTGAATCTCCTTTTTTGCGGAGATTGGGATAAAAAAAGGCCCGCCGTACTTGAAAAGGGCGGAAAGAGGTCTATCATTGTTATAAAAAGCGGCGGAGGGAGGGCGAAAGACATGGAAAAGGATAATAAGAAGTGCAGGTCCGTGTTTGAACTTGCCCTGATGCTGCTGCTCATTTTTTCCGTCGTCCCGCTGCTGACCTCCACGGCCTGGGTGGTAAAGGACGTGCAGAACGTGTCCACGGCGGCGGAGCTGGAGGCTTTTGATTTTTCCTCCCAGGTCGGGAGAATACAGCGGGCCCTGTTCTCGTTTTATCCCGGAAAGCTCTATTCGCCGGAGGAACTGGAGAATGGCGGCATCCTCGCCTCCGACCCCAAGGGGGCGGACCGCAAGACCGTCTCCTGCGCCACCTGCCGTCTGGTCCTGCGGCTGAAGGCGGGACAGGTTTACGGCATCAACGGGGACAGCGCCACCTACGCCCAGAAGATATGGGTGGACGGGAAGCTCCTCTCCCAGGTGGGTACGGTCAGCGAGACGGCGGAGGGCTTCGTGCCGAAGACCTGCAATTACACCGTCTATTTCACAGCCGGAGACGGCCCCACCGTTATCGTCATGCAGCGGAGCAATTTTTGCCACGCCTACGGCGACTTCTTTGAGGTCAACCTCGGCCCCGCCGGGCAGATCACGAGCCTCGTGAACGGACGGCTGCTGCGGGTGGAGCTGGTCTTCGGCGCCATGGTGACCGCGTCGGTCTTCTTTTTGGCGGCGTTCCTGTTCTTTAAGGAGCGCCGGGAGCTTCTGTATTTTGCCGCGGCCTGCATGCTCATAGCCGTCCGCTCGTCCTTCGTGTCGCCCAAGCCGGTAATGATCCTGCTGCCTGACCTCAACTGGTATCTGGGGCATAAGATCGAATGCTGCTCGCTGCTGGCGGCGGCGCTTTTCCTGCTGCTGTTTTACGGCTCCGTGTTCAAGGGCGCCGTTCCCAAGCCGGTCCGGTACGTCGGGTACGGGCTGACCGGCGCCGCACTCTGCCTCTATGCGCTGCTGCCCTCCGGCATTTACAGCCGGCTTACGAGACAGGCGGATTACATCCTGGGTATTTATCTGCTGGTATATTTGGTGTTTCTGCTGGCGGGGGTCTTCCGGCGCGGCTCGGCGATACGGACCCCGGGCAACCTTATCGTCCTGCTGGGCGGGGGCATAAGTACCTGCCTGTCCCTGCTGGACGTGTTCCGCTACCGCAGGGCGGCGGATATAAACCTCATGCAGACAGGCCTTCTTATACTTATATATGTGGTGATGCTGGGCATCATGCTGCGCATGCGGGAAACCGAGCTCGCGCTGGCGGAGGCCTCAAAGCGCGAGGAGACCATATTGGAGCGCAACCGGGAGCTGCGGCAGCTGGACAATATCCGCACCAGCTTCCTCGCCGACATCAGCCACGAGATGCGCACTCCGCTGACGGTGATGAGCAGCTACGCGGGCCTTACCAAGATGCAGATAATGGGGGGAAAGGTGAGCGGCGACACGCTGGAAAACCTGGACATCATCCAGCACGAGGCCGTCCGACTGGGAACCATGACGGAGCAGATAAAGCTTTCCTCCGTCAAGCGTGAACAGCAGATACAGGAGACCTGCTGCGATATAAACCAGATGCTGGTGGAGGTCAGCCGGTTCTGCGCCCCCATCTGCGTGAAAAACGAAAACCGCATCGAGCTTGTCCTCAGCCCTCAGCCTGTGCGCGTCCGGGTTATAGAGGACACCATATTTCAGGTGCTTTATAACCTCATCACCAACGCCAACCGCCACAGCCGCGGCTCCGCCATCACCCTCTCGGACGCCTCCTCCGGCGGATTTGCCCAGGTGCGCGTGACCGACCGCGGCTCCGGCATGGACGAAGCCACGATAGCCAGCGCGTTCGACAGGGGCTTCAGCCCCGACGGCAGCTCGGGTCTGGGGCTTCCGCTGTGCAAAATAATCATTGAGGAGCACGGAGGGACAATAAGCATTCACAGCACACCTGGGGCAGGCACCGAAATACTCTTTACAATTCCGCTTGCGGAGGAGGAAAACCATGAACAGTCCGCTGATACTGGTCGTTGAAGACGACAAGAACATCAGCCGCGCCACCAGCGCCATGCTGGAGCTGGAGGGCTACCGGGTCTATACCGCGGACACCCTGACGGAGGGCGAGGCGCTGGCTGAAAAATACAATCCCGACCTTACCGTTCTGGACATCATGCTGCCGGACGGCAACGGGCTGGATTACTGCCGGGCGCTGCGCAGCCGCAACAACGGCGGCCGCATACTCTTCCTCAGCGCCCTTAACACCCACGAGGACGTTGTTAACGGCCTGCGCGCCGGAGGCGACGATTACCTCTCCAAGCCCTATCTTACAGACGAACTGCTGCTGCGCATCAAGGCACTGTTGCGCCGGGGCCGCATAGGAGCGGACGAGCTTGGCAGCACCGGCCCGCTGCTCTGGAACCGGCTTTCAAGGCAGGTCACGGCAGGCGGCAGGGACCTTCTGCTCACGCCCCACGAGTATGCGATACTGGAGCTTCTGTGCGGTGAGCCGGGCAGATACTTCACGCCGGAGGAGATATACAAGGCCGTATGGAACACGGAGCCGCTGGAAAACCTCAGCCCCGTGCACAACCACATTTACAGCCTTCGGCAGAAGCTGGCCGGCTCCGGCGCGGAGATACGCTCCGCCCGCAGCCGCGGCTACATGATATGCTGGGAGAATAAGAAAAACACTGGATGAACCTTATAGCGCCGCCCCTCGCACTATTAAGAACACTCACTGCCAGTTTTTTCCGGTTTGTCGTAATTATACCGTAGGGGCACAGCTGCGCGTCAATTCTGCTTGCCCACGGCGTATCAATGAAGCAAATTCAGGAGTGGTTGGGACACAGCGACTTTTCTACCACGGCAAACATCTACTCACACCTAGAATACTCAGCTAAAATCTCTTCTGCAAATGCCATGGTATCGGGCTTGAGCTGTGCGCTATCAGTTCTCTCGTGATTCTCTCCTTTTCTCTCGCGTTTCTTTCCACTTCTGCTGCTTATTTCCAACTATTCATCATTTATTCATAGTATGTGTATTTGAAATGGAAAACATATTTGAAGCAAAAATGGCCTGAAATGCCTTTTACATGCACTTCAGACCACATTTTGGCGGAGAGAAAGGGATTCGAACCCTTGCGTGGGAGTGACCCACCTACCGGTTTTCAAGACCGGACCCTTAAACCACTTGGGTATCTCTCCATAATTGTATTATGTTCGTGAACTACTCGGCAACAAGTTACCGAGCTTCCTGTTTCAACCACCACTGCTTGGCTGACGCGTTACCGCGTTGCTAAGTCTTATGCAGTGTCCACAGGCGTTAGGTTAAGGTCATCGCCGGAAACATCAAATCCGGAGTGACCATTCTGGGCGTGGCGGGTTCATACAGTGGCGAAAGCGTGACTGCCCAGGCAAAGAATGTTACTCCGTCCACCTCCCAGCAGGTGGTCAACCCTGATACCGGCTACGATTACCTGTCTTCCGTGACAGTCGCGGCGATCCCGTACTCCGAGGTGGCCAATGCCGCTGGTGGTACTACTGTCACGATTGGGGCATAAGTTATGCCGGTAAGCAAAGTGGTGTACGATGGCAGTTCACTTATAGACCTTACTGGTGATACGGTTACTGCAGACAAAGTATTGTCAGGCTATACCGCCCACGACAAAGCCGGTAACGCCGTGACGGGTACCCATGTATGCAGTGGCTTGCCGTCCACAATTTCCGTGGGCGATACACCTGTGGCGATGTGCCAGGGCATTTCATATGCGTTAAACAATGACAGCATGAACCCGACCGAGATGACGCTGACGATAAAACGGGCCGGATCATACCGCTTCAAATGGCTGCTGATATTTATCCCCGCAACTTCTTCCCTGGCGACTACCCAAATATACAAAAACGGCAGCGCAGCCGGCGTTTCTCATGACTCCTCGGATAATGAGGTGGTCACTCAAGACGTCGAGTGCGCTGCCGGAGACGTTGTTACAATATACATGAAAGGCCACAACAAGCAGCACGGCCGCTACGGCGGTGTAGCTGATCTGACCGCATGTATTAATTGGGATAACGGTATGTGAAAACTAATTTCCCATTTGTTTGTGAGGTGACCCACCACGTCGGACATTGGAATAAAACTCGGCATAGAGGGCGAACGTGAGTTCAAAAAAGCGCTCTCGGATATAAATCAGCAGTTCAAGGTGCTGGGCTCGGAGATGAACCTGGTCACCTCCCAGTTCTCAAAGCAGGATAAGTCTGAAGAGGCGCTGTCTTCACGGAACCAGGTGCTTTCCCGCGAGATAGAAACACAGAAACAGAAGATTGAAACTCTTAAGGCGGCGCTGGAAAACGCCGCCTCTTCTTTTGGCGAAGCAGACCGGCGCACCATGGCCTGGCAAACTCAACTTAACAATGCCCAGGCGGAACTTAACGGCATGGAACGGGAGCTGAAGGACAACAGCAAGGCTCTGGACTCCACCGGCGAAGAGATGGAGACAGCCGCCAAGGGCGCGGACAAGCTTGGCAAAGAAGTTGATGACGCCGGCAACGAAGCTGAGAAGTCCGGGGTCAAGATGCAGAAGCTGGGCTCTATTCTCAAGACCGTGGGTGCGGCAATGGCCACGGCATTTGCAGCGGTCGGAACCGCCACTATAGCTGCAGGCAAGTCACTGGCTGAAATGACTAAGGGCGCGTCAGCCTATGCTGATGAGATACTGACCACCTCAACAGTTACCGGCATGAGTACTGAGAGTTTGCAGGCATATAAGTACGCCGCAGAGCTTGTTGACGTGCCCCTCGAGACTCTCACAAAGAGCATGGCCAAGAATATAAAGTCAATGTCCTCTGCTCAGGGTGGAACAGGCTCAGTGGCCGAAGCATATAAGAAGCTGGGCGTGGCGGTCACTAATACTGACGGCTCCCTCCGCAGCAGCGACAAAGTATACTGGGACGCCATTGACGCCCTCGGCAATATTTCCGACGAAACAGAACGCAACGCCATTTCCATGCAGATATTCGGCAAGAGCGCAATGGATCTGAACCCTCTCATTGCCCAGGGTTCTGATGGCATTGCAAAACTTACCGAAGAGGCCAAAAAGATGGGTGCTGTTATGTCAGAGGAGCAGCTTGAAAAGCTTGGTGCCTTCGATGACAGCATACAGCGGCTCAAGTCCGGCAGTGAAGCTGCAAAGAACGCGCTCGGTCTAATTCTCCTTCCTCAGTTGCAGTCATTGGCGACTGACGGCATAAGCCTTCTTGGCCAGTTCACAAGTGGCCTAATAAACGCAGGTGATGACTGGTCGAAGATAAGCAGCGTTATCGGCAATGCCATAGGCGGTATTGCGGATATGGCTCTGCAGGGGCTCCCAAAGATCGCCTCGGTAGGTTCTCAGATCGTTCTGTCGCTGGTAAATGCCTTTTCCGCAAATATGCCGGCAGTGATAACCGCCGCCACCCAGTTGATGTCTACGCTTATTGACGGCTTCACCCAGTCTTTGCCTCAGATATCCCAGGGTGCGGTTACTCTGGTTCTCGCACTCGTTCAAGGTATCATAAACAATCTGCCGGCGCTTGTGCAGGCCGCCGCCACCATGGTGGTAGCTCTTGCCAACGGATTGGCTGCAGCAATGCCACAACTTATCCCGTCCATTGTTCAGGCAGTGATCCTCATTTGCCAGACTCTTCTGTCAAATATGGATCAGTTTCTCTCCGCTGCGGGCGCTATCATCACCGGGTTGGCTACTGGTCTTATAAACGCACTACCGCAGCTTATAGCCGCGCTGCCTCAGATAATATCCGCAATAATAACCTTCATCACAAATAACCTCCCGGTGATCGTGCAGATGGGTCTGAAGATAACCTTGCAACTGGCGGCTGGCATCATACGGGCGATACCTCAGTTGGTAGCTGCCGTACCCCGGCTCATTGCGGCTCTGGTCCGCGGCCTGGGACAGGCAGTAGTATCTGTGGCGCAGATAGGCAAGAACATCGTTACAGGCCTGTGGAACGGCATTGCGTCCATGGCGTCGTGGATATATGCAAAGGTCCAGAATTTCTTCAGTGGCATCGTTGCCAAGGCAAAGCGCGTTCTGGGCATTCACTCACCTTCCAAGGTGTTCGCAGGCATAGGCGAGAACATGGGTGCCGGCATCGGCGTGGGCTTCACGGATGCAATGACCGGAGTTCAGAAAGATATGGAGAAGGCCATTCCCACAGACTTCAATCTGGATATGAGCACCGTGATGACAGGCGCAGTGACCCCGGTGGCCGCTGCTCAGGCTTTCAACGTTACCATACCGCTTACGCTGGACGGCTCCACGCTTACAAAGATAATATCCCAGATCCAATGGAGTCAGAACGCAGTTTCCGTCAGAAATCTGGGTACCGTATAAGGAGAAAGCATTATGGCAGCGGAAACATTCCTTGTCACGTTCAACAATTACGACGCAGCCACTATAAAGACGGAATATGTTCTTACGGGCGGATCCGCAACGGCACCGACAGTGCCGGCTAGGGACGGCTACGATTTTACCGGCTGGGATAACTCCTTCGACAATGTTACGGCGGATGTGACGACAACGGCCCAATTTGCCGCAAAGGTCTACCATACCGTCCGTTTCCTTAACTGGGACACTACGGTTCTTAAAACTCAGCAGGTGGAGCATGGCACGGCGGCTTCTGCACCCGACGTGCCAACCAGGGACGGTTACAGATTTCTTGGCTGGGATAATACGTTTACCAGCGTCATTGCGGATCTGGATGTCACGGCTCAGTACGAAAAGCTCACATATTATACCGTCACTTTCAAGGGTTGGGACAGTACAGTCCTGAAAACCGAGTCGGTGGTCAAAGGCGGCGACGCCACCGCTCCTACAGTTCCCACACGTGATGGGTACAAATTCAAAAGCTGGAGTCCGGCAGTCTTGACCGGGATCAAGGCGGATACCATATTCACTGCTCAGTATGAAAAAATAATCGTGTACCATACCGTGTCCTTCTCAGATGACGATGGTTATTGGTATGAGGAAGTCACCGTAGAGGACGGGAAGGCGGCTCTGGCACCGCTGCCATTAACGAAAGACGGTTATGTATTTGATCACTGGGATACAGATTTTTCAAACGTTACTGAGGACCTGTCGGTTACCGCAGTATTTCGTGCTGCTCTCGGCCACACCGTCATTTTAATATATAGCGCGTCCGGTACGCTGCTGCAGACAATAGACCGTGTACTGTCGGCAACGCTGCGCGACAGCCTGGACGGGGAGCTTGCTTTCGACTTTTCCACTCTGGCCGCAAAAGGCACGTCGGTATCGGTCGGCTGCGTGGCAGAGTACGACGGCTGCTATTTCAATGTGGTCAGGGTATCTAAAAGCATATCCTCCGGGCTGATGGTCACCAGTGTGTCGTGCGAACACATTTCGTATGTACTCAACGATGATCGGTACAAACTGGACAGTTTCGACTACTCCGGCGACCCGTCTACAGGCCTTTCAAACCTACTTGCCAACACTCAGTTTGGAGTTGGAGATGTTGAACCAACCGCAGACATAACGCTGAAGATAAACCAGTCCTGCACTCTGCGGGCGGCCCTCATGCAGTTGATTGCCCTCACAGGCGGTGAGATAGAATACAGCGGCAGTTCCATAAACATCCGAAATCACCGGGGCAGCACAGATAAAAAGCAGCTTCTGGATTCGCACAACGTAACGGACGTCAGCGTCACCTATGACAGCAGGTCGTCATCCGCGAGCTATGAGATAGCGTTTCACAAGAAAGCGGACTGTTCCGTGGGAGATGAGGTGCAGATCGTATTTTCGCCCCTTGGCGTTAATACCTCAACAAGGATAATCGCTCTTGAATATAACCCGTTCTACAAATATAGCATCAGGGTGGAAGTCGGAGACTACAAGCCGACCATAAGTGACTCACTGTACAGTATCGAAAAAAGCGCTTCGGAAAACGCCGACAGTCTTTCCGACATGCAGAGCCAATATGATGAATTCAGCAGTAGCTACGACGACTTCAAAAGCGACTACGCGGATTTTCAGGATACATACAAAGAAGTTCAAAACATAGCCGTCAGCGATGGCAATTTTACAGTTACATACGTGGACGGTTCTATGGAGACGTTCAATTATACAGTCGATTCCGCCGGCAGAATGAGAAGCATTACAAGGGTGGTGTGATCTTGGCCTACGACAGAAAATTTAACACGCCATTGGTATTGTTTACGGCTTACAAGAGTGAGATCAAGTACGGTATACCAAAACTTAAATTGGAAGCTATCAGCCCGACAAAACTTGGCTTTTCATCGGGAACTGAGTACGGAAAAGTTTACAACAGCGGCAAAAACATAATAGCTACCGGGTACTACAATAATCTTTACGAGGTTAACAGCTATGATCCGGCAACAAAGACCTGGTCATACATCTCTTTTACGACCAAGCCTATAATGTACTGGGGAAACGGCGTATTCCTTTGGGTCCAGTTCACATATGTCTATGTTTCTACAGACGGAAAAGACATCCAATATGCCGGAAACCTGCCCAACGAAAAAAACCCGGCTATGTGCGCTGCCAGTTCCGGGAAAGCTGGCGTTGTTTCCTGCTGGTATGTGGATAACCCGATATATTGCAAAGACGATATTTCGACTAGCGATTCCTGGATCATGCCTGGAACTTTCGATAAAGATGGGATCTGCTGCTTTACCGCCATGACCTGGCATAAGGGGCAGTTCGTAGGTATTGCATCGGAAACGGTCACAGGCTCCAACAAAGGCGGTATACAAATAAGCGTTTCGGGCCGAAAGTGGACAAGAACTATACAATACCCATACGGCCATAGCGGAGATGACTACAAAAGTTTCGAGCAGATACGCTCTGTTGGCGGGCGGTTGTTTCTTATAGCGGCGTACCGTAAAGGCACGAGTGGTGATTATACCGGCCAGTTCTGCACTATGCGGGATGGCGGCGACAGGTACACTGTGGATTTTGAAGCCGGTCAGTTCGACCTGCCAAATCTCGACGCTATTGTTTATGTTTCAAAGTATGCCCAGTTCGTGGCTTTTGGGAAAGCGAATATTTATATCTCTCCAGACGGCTACAACTGGGAAATAGCTGATACTGCGGCATTTGATTCCAGGCCGGTTTCGGCCGTTCATATTCCCGGCGACGGTTTTTATGTGAGTACAACAGAAACAGTTTACTATGCGGCCTGCCCATAAAAGGCAGGTCACTATTTTTATGGAGGCGGCAAAATGAAAGAAATATGGAACTGGATCCAGGTGGGTATTGTGGTGGTAGGTGGTTGGCTGGGACGGTATCTGGGTGGTGGTGACGGCTTGCTGTACGCGCTTATTGCATTCGTAGTGGTGGATTACATCACCGGAGTGATGTGCGCCATAGCGGACAAGAAACTCTCCAGCCAGGTGGGCTTCAAGGGAATATGCCGCAAGGTGCTCATCTTCGTACTGGTGGGCGTGGCTAATATACTGGACGTGCAGGTGCTGGCAGCCGGCAGCGTACTGCGCACGGCGGTTATTTTCTTCTATCTGTCCAACGAGGGCATTAGTCTTCTGGAGAACGCGGCATATGTTGGACTGCCTATCCCGGAAAAGCTGAAAGCAGTGCTCGAGCAGCTTCACGACCGGGCCGGCAAGGAGGGCAAATGAACCTTCACGCACTCTATCTTACAAACAACCTGTGCTACAAATCCGGCAGGCGTATAAAGCCTACCGGGATAATGGTGCACAGCACGGCTGCAAACAACCCGTGGCTGAAAAGATATGTGGGGCCGGATGACGGCCTGCTGGGGGTGAACAAGGCCGGCAATCATTGGAATACACCAACTCCAGGCGGGCAGCGCGTTTGCGTCCACGCCTTTATCGGGAAACTGGCAGACGGTACGGTAGCAACTTACCAGACGCTGCCCTGGGACATGGCCGGGTGGCACTGCGGTGGGGCTGCGAACAACACGCATATAGGTTTTGAGATCTGCGAGGACGGGCTTTCCGACCCCGCATATTTTTCTGCCGTCTACAAGGAGGCGGTCGAGCTTTGCGTGTATCTCTGCAAGCAGTATGGTCTGACGGAGAAGAACATCATCTGCCACTGCGAGGGCTACAAGCAGGGCATCGCCTCCAACCACGGCGACGTCATGCACTGGTTCCCGAAGCACGGCAAGAGTATGGATACCTTCCGAGCGGATGTGAAAGCGGGGCTGGCTGCTGCGGAAACGCCCGCGCCAGTGACGCCGACCACACCGAAGAAGTATTATCGCGTCCAGCTTGGAGCGTTCTCCGTAAAGGCGAATGCTGACGCTATGCTCAAAAAGGTCAAGGCGGCGGGCTTCACCGACGCTTTCATCAAGTACGGCGAATAATACTATATCCCGTATTTCTATCAAAGTCCATAAACCAGAGGTCAAGTTGTTGACCTACAGTTAATGCCCATCGGAGATTATTCTCTTGTGGGCATTATTTTTTTCTCTCTTTTTTGTACGATGGGCTTCTTTTTTTCCAGTGGGTAGTGAGGACAAAGCTCCTCGGATTGGAGAAAATCTCATGACCAACGAACAAAGGAAGCGGATTGTTGAACTTCGTCGGCAAGGGTGCGGGTACTCAAAAATTGCCACCATGCTTTCCATATCAAAAAATACAGTTAAATCATATTGCCAGCGCAATGAACTGCGGGCGATAACGATAAAAGAAGCCCAACTGTGTAAACACTGCGGTGAAGCCATGACAATCGCGGGCGGCAACAAGCCACGCATATTTTGCTCGGACAAATGCCGTGTGCTGTGGTGGAAAGCCCATCACTGCAAGGTGTATCCAAAAACCCGGTACCAACTTATTTGTCAACACTGCGGAACGGAGTTTGAGAGCATCGGCGCACCTCGCCGAAAATACTGTTCCAATGAGTGCTACATCGCCGAGCGTTTTGGCAAGGAGCGTGATACCGATGAGTGAGGAACTGTTCGCCGGTATTCTCGCTTATAAATCAGCGATGGCACAAGCAAGGTTGATGCTGTCCAAAGGGCTGATTACGAAAGATGAGTACGCCATAATTGATACAATGATGGCTGAGAAATACGGTCTATCTTCGTGTAGTTTGTTTCGGGAAAATGGCTTGCTATATAGTAGTACCAGAGGTAATATGTCACACTACGAGGAGGTGACAAAATGCCAAGAATAGTAAATAAAATACCGCAAAAACCGAGACTGGCAACACAGAAAAAAGTAGCGGCTTACGCTCGCGTTTCCACGGGTAAGGATGCGATGCTTCATTCACTTTCTTCCCAAGTCAGCTATTACAGCGAGCTAATCCAAGGACACAGGGGGTGGATGTACGCGGGCGTGTATGCTGACGAGGCTATGACCGGCACAAAGGAATGCCGAGACGGTTTTCAACGGCTGCTTGCTGACTGCCGCGCTGGGCACATCGATATGATACTTACCAAGTCCATCTCCCGCTTTGCTCGAAACACGGTCACGCTGCTGGAAGCTGTTCGTGAATTGAAATCGCTGGGGGTGGACATTTTTTTCGAAGAGCAGAACATCCATACGATGAGCGCCGAGGGCGAGCTGATGCTTACCATACTTGCATCATACGCACAGGAGGAAAGCCTGTCGGCCAGCGAGAATCAGAAGTGGCGCATCCGCAAAGGCTTTGAAAACGGTGAGCTGCTCAACTGGCGGTTTTTGCTTGGATACCGCATTTCGAAGGACGGAATAACGGTTGATGAAGCTGCTGCGCCAATCGTCCGCGAGGTGTTCGACCGCGTTATCGCCGGAGAGAGCTTCAACTCCATCAGCCGGGACTTAAACGCCAGAGGCTTCACCTGTGCGCTCGGCGGCAAATGGTGCGCCCAGCGTATTCGGGAGACGGTTTCCAACGAAAAGTACACGGGCAACGCAATGCTGCAAAAGCGTTACCGCAATAACCATCTGGAGAAAAAGCTGCTCCGCAACACGGGCGAGTTACCGATGTTCTACGCTGAAGGAACGCATCCACCTATCATTGACATGGACACCTTCGAGGCGGCGCAGGAGGTCTTGCGGCAGACAAGAGAAACCACCAAGGACAGACCGCACCCGCAGAAAAGCGAGTTTACTGGTAAGATTTTCTGCCCGTTCTGCGGCAAAGCCTATAAGCGGAATACCAGCAACGGCTCGGTCGGCTGGAACTGCTCGACCTACCTTTCACAAGGCAAAGTCTACTGTCACGGGAAAAAGATACCGGAATCTACGCTGAAAGCAGTGTGCGCCGAGGTGCTTGGGACAAATGATTACAGTGCGGCAGTATTCGCCGATACGGTTGAGCGCATCGATGTGCCGGAGGATAACCGCCTGCGCTTTATTTTCAAGGACGGCAGAACAGCCGAACGAACATGGGCAGACCGCTCGCGGCGGGAAAGCTGGACGCCGGAAATGCGGCAAGCTGCCGCTGAAAGAACACGTCAAAGGAGGAAAACACAATGCCAAGAGCAGTAACCATGATACCCGCAACGAAAAACAAGTTTACCGCGCTTCCGACCGCATCTATTGCCAAACGACGCACAGCCGGGTATGCTCGCGTATCTACCGACAGCGACGAGCAGTTCACCAGCTACGAAGCGCAGATCGACTACTACACCAAATTCATACAGGCTCGTGATGACTGGGAGTTTGTCGGGGTCTATACGGATGAGGGCATTTCAGCAACGAACACAAAGCACCGTGACGGCTTCAATCAGATGGTGCAGGATGCGTTGGACGGTAAAATCGACCTCATTGTCACAAAATCCGTCAGTCGTTTTGCCCGCAACACCGTGGACAGCCTCACGACCGTCCGTAAGCTGAAGGAGCACGGGACGGAGATTTATTTCGAGAAGGAGAACATTTTCACCTTCGACAGCAAGGGCGAGCTGCTCATTACGATAATGTCCAGCCTTGCGCAGGAAGAAAGCCGCTCAATTTCCGAGAATGTCACATGGGGACAGCGGAAGCGCTTTGCCGACGGGAAAGTCAGTATGCCGTACAAACAGTTTCTCGGTTACGAAAAAGGCGCGGACGGCGCTCCTGTTATCAATGAAGAAGAAGCCGCCATTGTACGGCTTATCTATACGCTTTTCCTTGAGGGAAAAACGCCTGCCGGGATTTGCCGTTACCTTGATGCGCAGGGCGTTCCTACTCCGTCTGGCAAACAGAAGTGGAGTCAGACCACGGTAAACAGTATGCTTGCCAATGAGAAATACAAAGGGGACGCGCTTCTGCAAAAGAAGTTCACAGTCGATTTCTTAATGAAAAAGATGAAGCCCAACGAGGGTGAAGTTCCGCAGTATTATGTAGAACACAGCCACGAAGCCATTATCAGCCCTGTCGAATGGGACATGGTTCAGGCAGAGATTGCCCGCCGCAAGACGCTCGGCAGAGCATACAGCGGCAACAGCGTCTTCTCATCCAAGCTGGTCTGCGGCGATTGCGGTGGCTTCTTTGGGCAGAAGGTCTGGCACTCCACCGATGCCTACCGCAAGGTGATATGGCGCTGCAACAGCAAATTCAAAGGCGAAAAGAAATGTGCCACGCCCCATCTGGATGCAGAAACGATAAAACAGAAGTTCTTGATTGCTTACAACCTTCTGATGAAAAACAGGGACGGCGTTATCGGCGACTGTGAGCTAATACGATTGGCTGTTTCGGATTGCACGGCATTGGATGCGGAAATTGACCGGTTGTCAGAGGAAATCGAGGTGGTCGCTGAAATGGTCAAGTCCTGCGTAAAGGAAAACGCTTCTGCGGCGCAGTCCCAAGAGGAATACACGAAGAAGTACAATGCGTTGGTCAAGCGGTATGAGAAAGCCACGAAGCGGGTGGACGAACTGAGCGCAGAACGAACACGAAAACAAGACCGCGACCGTGAACTACGGCTTTTCATTGAATCCATAAAAGAACAGCCCCTCGTCCTCGAAAGCTGGAACGAAAGGCTGTGGGTTGGATTACTGGAAAAAGCTACGGTTTTCCACGACGGCAGAATGGTGTTCGAGTTTAAGAACGGCACAGAGATTGAGGTTAAGCTGTAAGGCTTGACCTCTTTTTTTACCGTTTGCACCCCCCTCTATGAAAAAATGCACCCCCCTCTATGAAAAAAATGCACCCCCCTCTAAAATTTGCACCCCCTTACAGGCAATCGTTCTGCGAGAGTATGAAAAAGGGCAAATTTACACGGTTGGCAGGTGCGTTTCCTGCTCATGAGGAAGTGGCAATAGAATGCAAAAACACAAAAAAGCCCGTAAACACAGGCTTTTCGGGCATAAAATAAGAACGCTAACATCGATACTCACCGTATCAATATTAGCGTTCTTATATGGTGGACCTGAAGGGATTCGAACCCTCGACCTCTCGGATGCGAACCGAACGCGCTCCCAACTGCGCTACAGGCCCAAATGATCCGCACTTTTGCAGTGCCAGAATATTATAACATAATTTCCGGGTTTGTAAAGAGGATTTCTCATTTTGAAATCTTGTTGTTGATAATTATCCAGGGATGTAGTAAAATAACACCGTGGCTTTTGACAAGGCTGCACTAGTCGGGGAGCCAGCGGTGCCCTTTACCTGCAATCCGCTACAGCAGGGGCGAATTCCCGACCGAGGGTGTGCAATGTGTCGTCTGACCCCGGTAAGCAGCGTTGACGATCCGGTCTTGCGCAACGTGAACCCGTGAACCATGTCAGGCGGGGAACCGAGCAGCATTAAGCGGTGTTTCGCGTGTGCCGCAAGAGTGCCGGGTCCGAGCCGGCTGCCGGCGTAACGGACATATCGCATTATTCGAAGCCGGGTGTGCAGTCTTGTCAAGGGCCATAATCTTCGTTTCCGGGAGGTGTGACGGTTGTATCAGGCGCTTTACCGCAAGTGGCGCCCCAAGACCTTCGATCAGGTCGTGGGTCAGGAGCATATCACCGAGACCCTGAAAAATCAGGTAAAGACCGGACGGCTGTCCCACGCCTACCTGTTCATCGGCACCAGAGGCACCGGGAAAACCACCTGCGCCAAGATCCTCGCCAAGGCAGTGAACTGCGAACACCCGGTGGACGGCAACCCCTGCGGCAAATGTCCGGCCTGTCTGGGCATAGAGGACGGCTCGGTGATGGACGTGGTGGAGCTGGACGCCGCCTCGAACAACGGCGTGGACAACGTCCGCGCCCTCAGGGACGAGGCCGTGTTTTCCCCAGCCTCCGTAAAAAAGCGCGTGTACATCATCGACGAGGTGCATATGCTTTCCACCTCCGCCTTCAACGCGCTGCTGAAGATACTTGAGGAGCCGCCGGAGCACCTGATGTTCATCCTCGCCACGACGGAGCTGAACAAGGTCCCGGCGACAATACTTTCACGCTGCCAGCGCCACTCCTTCAAGCGGCTGGACAGCGGGCTCATAGCCGGTCATCTGGAATACGTCGCCTCGCAGGAGCATTTCGACCTTGACGCCGACGCCGCGGAGCTCATCGCGCGGCTTGCGGAGGGCGGCATGCGCGACGCGCTGTCCCTGCTGGATCAGTGCTCCGCCGCCGAGCATATAACGGTGGATGCAGTGTATTCGGCCATGGGTCTGGCCGGCCGGCGCACCACGGCAAAGCTTTTGGAGAACGTATCGTCCCACGACACCGCCGCCGCGCTGGAGCTGTTCCAGAGCATGTGGCAGGACGGAAAGGATCCGGCAGCCATGCTGGGAGAGCTCAACGCCCTCCAGCGTGACGTGCTGATAACCATGGTGGCCCCAAAGGGCGGGGGGGAGCTTATAAGCGGCGGCTACGACGGCGGCACGCTGAAGGGCTTCGCCGAAAAGCTCACCGCCGCGGAGCTCGTGAGCCGCATGACCGCCGTGCAGGACGCCCTTGCGTCCATGCGCGTGTCCTCCAATCCCAAGGTCACGGCGGAGCTGTGTCTCATCGGACTCAGCGAGCCGGAGCTGAGCGACGGGGTGCCTGAGCTGCGCGCCAGGGTCGCGAAGCTGGAAAAGACCGTCGCCGGGGGAACGTTTACAATTTCTCCCGCGCCCTCCGCGGCGCCGGAGCCGCCGGCGGAGAAAGTTAGCCTGCCGGAGCCGCCGGATGCGGAAGAACTGCCGCCGGAGCCGGAACCGGAGCTCCTGCCGGAGGACGACAGGCCCCCGTTTGAGGACGAGCCGCCGGAGAGCGAAGCAGACGGAGGAGATATCGACCCGGGCGAATTCGCCGAATTCCAGCCAGAGGACGATTTTCTGGACAGGCCCCCGGCACAGGAGCCCGCTTTCGGACAGGGCTGGCCGGAGATTGCCAGAAGGGCCGAGGGGCTTCTGCCCCCGGGACTGCGGCTGTATCTATCTGATCCCGCCGCGCTCACCGGAGCTATTGAGGGCGACAGCCTGCATCTTTCGGCGAGCCCGGGACTGATATTCGGGCTTTTCAACACCCAGAACGTGCTCCTGACCTTCCGCCAGGCGGCCGGAGACGTGTTGGGCAGGCCGATAAGCGTGACCATAAATGAGATGAGCGGCGGGGAGCCCGCTGCGGCGCGAAATATCGAGGAACTCAAAAAATTCAGGGAAGTACATTTTACAGGAGGAAAGTAGAGATGGCAAAAGGCGGATACAGAGGCGGATTTCCCGGCGGCGGGAACCAGATGGACATGATGAAAAAGGCCCAGAAGATGCAGCAGGAATTCATGAAGATGCAGCAGGAGCTGGAGTCGAAAAAGTTTGAGGCCACCGCGGGCGGCGGCATGGTGAAGGCCACGCTGCTCGGCACCCGCGAATTCGAGAGCATCGAGATAAAGCCCGAGGCCGTGGATCCCGACGACGTGGATATGCTGCAGGACATGGTGCTTGCCGCCGTGAACGAGGCTCTGCGCCAGTGCGACGACGTCACCAACGAAACCATGAACAAGATGCAGAACGGCATGGGCGGCTTCCCGTTCTGAGAAACGATGATAAAAAACTCCCGTTTGCTTTTATAGCAAACGGGAGTTTTTTTATAGCCTGTTAAAACTTCTCCGCAGCGGCCATACCGGCCTTGTAGGCGGCAAGGTTCAGTTCCACGAACTTGGCGGGGACGACCTTCTTTATGACCTCTTCCCAGTTGATGTTGTCAAGGCCCAGGGGCTTTACCATGGCGCCGAACAGCACCACGTTGGCGCACTTGACGTTGCCCAGAGAGGCGGCGATCTCCTCAGCATTGAGGCTGATGACCTTGAAATGCTTCTCCATGGCCTCCAGGCAGCCCTGGGGGTACTCGGCCAGACCGGCCGCCACGGTGGAGGAAGCCATCTCGTAATCGTTGATGACGCACACGCCGTCGGGCTTCATGAAGTTGGCGTAGCGCACGGCCTCCATCTTTTCGAAAGCGACCATGATGTCCGCCGCGCCGTCGCCGATGAGGGGCGAATAGACCTTGGTGCCCCAGCGTACCTGGGTGGACACGGAGCCGCCGCGCTGGCTCATGCCGTGGACCTCGCTCATCTTCACGTCGTACCCGGCCTCGATAAGGCCGTTCGTGAGTATCTTGGCGACAAGGATGGCGCCCTGGCCGCCCACGCCCACGAGAATTACACTTTTAACGTCAGACATGCTCATTTCTCCCTTCTCGTAATGGCGCCCTTCGGGCACACCTGAGCGCACACCGTGCAGCCCACGCAGAGATTCTTGTCGATGCTGCTCTTGCCGTTCTTCATGAACACGGCGGGGCAGCCCACGCGCAGGCAGGACTTGCAGCCGATGCACTTGTCCTGATCCACCACGCACAGACCGATGTCGTGCTTGATCTTCTTTATCATGATGCAGGGACGGCGGGAGATGATTGCCGCGGGCTCGGTGCTGGCAACGGCGTCGTTCACGGCCTGCTGCATGGCTTTGAGATCCTGCGGGTCGGCTATGTAGATGTTCTTGTAGCCGTAGGCCTTCAAAACTTCCTCGATCTTTATGCCGGGCACCATGTCGCCCATGAGGGTCTCGCCGGAGCCGGGGTTGTCCTGATGGCCGGTCATGCCGGTGATGGAGTTGTCCAGTACCACGGGGATGACCTTGCCGCGGTTGTACGCGATGTCCACCGCGCCGGTCATGCCGCTGTGGAAGAAGGTGGAGTCGCCCACCACGCCGAACACGGTCTTGTCGGTGACGCCGGCGGCCTCAAAGGCCTTGGCCATGCCCATGGCGACGGAGAAGCCGCCGCCCATGCACACGCTGGTGTCCATGGCGTTCAGCGGCGCGGAAGCGCCCAGAGTATAGCAGCCGATATCGCCGCATACCACGTAGTTCTTGTTCTTGCCGATGGTGTAGAAAAAGCCTCTGTGGGGGCAGCCGGGGCACAGCGCGGGGGGACGGGAGACGGCCTTGACGCCCACGTCCACAGTGACGGGCTTCTTGCCGAACACGCGCTCGGCCACCAGCTGGGGATTCAGCTCGTACAGCAGTCCGGTGAGGTTCTTGCCCTCGCATTCTATGCCGGCGGCCTTCATCTGCTCCTCCATGAAGGGGTCCAGCTCCTCGATGACATAGAGCTTGTCGACCTTGGAGGCAAAGTCCTTTATGAGCTTCATGGGCAGCGGATTGGTGAGACCCAGCTTCAGGAAGGAGGTATCCTCCGGGAACGCTTCCTTGGCGTGCTGATAGGCGATGGAGGCGGTGACGACGCCCACCTTGGTGCCGTTCATCTCCACCTTGTTCAGGGAGCAGGTGTTGCCGTACTCCTCAAGCTTTCTCAGGCGCTCCTCCACCTCGGGGTGGTTCATGTACGCGAAGGCGGGGACACAGACGCGGTGGCGCGGGTCGCGCTTGTACTCGGGGAAATCCTGCTCATGGCGCTCGCCCAGCTCCACCAGGCTCTTGGAATGGCACACGCGGGTGGTGCTGCGGAAGAGCACGGGGATGTTGAACTGCTCGGAGATCTCATAGGCGGCCTTCATGAAGTCCAGGCATTCCTGGCTGTCGGAGGGCTCCACCATGGCGATTTTGGCGGCCTTGGCATAGTGGCGGTTGTCCTGCTCGTTCTGGCTGGAGTGCATGGAGGGGTCGTCCGCGGATACGACCACATAGCCCTTGCCCACGCCGTTGTAGGCGGCGGTGAACACCGGGTCGGCGGCCACGTTCAGACCCACGTGCTTCATGGCGCACAGACTTCTCACGCCTGCCATGGAGGCACCGTAGGCGACCTCTGCCGCGACCTTCTCGTTGGGAGCCCATTCGCAGTAAAGAGCGTCCTTGTACTGGGGCAGATTTTCAAAAATTTCGGTACTGGGGGTGCCGGGGTATGCTGCGCATACCTTTACTCCGGCTTCATAGGCGCCGCGCGCGGCGGCCTCGTTGCCGGACATGAGATTTTTCAAATTTCTTCCACCTTTCTTAATACATATGCCTTTTTACGCGCGGAACAGATTATTTCTCGCATATCAGTTTATTCCGCCGGAAAGGGCGTGTCAATTCGCTCTTGTCACAAATCAGTTTACTAAAGTAAGGTTATTTTTAACAACAGCCATTTAAAGCAATATCGATTTTATGTGCTGTTTTCACAATTTTTCGCCGCACATTGACAATATCGATTATCGATGTTATGCTGATATCGATAATCGATATCAGAGGAGGCGAGACCATGGCAAGAAAGCCGCTGGAAACGCTGACGGAGAGCATGTTTTATGTTCTCATGGCGCTGCGCCGCAGCGATCTGTGCGGGACGGACATAACCGAAGATGTGAATAGGCGCACCGACGGCCGTGTGCGGCTGGGGCCGGGAACGCTCTACACCATACTTGCTTCATTCGCCGACAAGCGGCTCATCGAGGAGGTGGCCCTTGAGGGACGCAAGCGTACCTATCATATCACCGCGAAGGGCATAGAGACCTACGAGGATGAGCTTTCCAGACTCAAAAAAAGCGTCGCCGACGCCGTGGAGGCCGCAAGATGATACGAATTATACCATACTATAACTACGAGCGGGACGAGGCCGAGACCTGGCTTGCCGACAAGGCGGCCAAGGGCTGGGAATTAGTTGACATAACTTCAAATTTCGCAAAATTCAAAAAGGCTGAACCCAAAGCCGTCCGCTTCCGGCTGGACGATCAGGCCCTCGCCCACATGACCCGCGCCGAGGAGGAATACTTTGAGTTGTGCCGCGCATCCGGCTGGGAGCCGATTTGCCAGTACGGCAGGACCTACGTTCTGCGCGCGGAAGACGAGAATGCCGTGGAGATGCAGACCGACGAGAAATTGTACCTCCGGGAACTGGGGAGAGCTTCAAAACGGCACCTCGTCTCGGGCATAGCCGATGCCGTGCTGCTGGGCATTTTCGTGCTTGCCCTTTACAAGGTCGCCACTGGCGGCGCCCTGCTGGCAAAGATTCTGGTGAACGACGGACTTTTGCCGGACCTGAGCTTTTTCCTGCTCGTCTGCTGCGGCTTCGCCCTGTCGATAGTTAACATAATATCTTCAGCAAAACTTCGGGCCAGAGTGAAAAGCGGCGTCGTATGCCGGCACCGCCACCGCTCCCCCCGCTCCGCGGCCATCCGCAGCATACTCATTCCCGTGGTGCTGGCGTCTGCAATAATATGTTGCGCCGCGCCCATTTACGCCGGGCAGGGCGGTCATTGGATGACGCCGCTGACCAAGGAGACCGTTGCGGCCCTGCCTTTCCCCGCTCTGGAGGACATCGACCCCGCCATGGCGGCGCGGATTGCCAAAGCCGCCGAGACGCGCTCGGCGCAGGACGGCAGGGTATGCTCCTACGATTATTATAAGCACGGAAATATTCCCGCGCCGGTCCAATACGAAATCACGGAGCGCCGCGCAGTCTACGGTCCCGCGAACGACCAGGGCTGGACGGCTGCCGTGGACGATGAGGGCTACCAAGCCTCCTATTACCGTCTGCTGACGCGCTCCCTGGCATCTGCGCTGGTGAGCGACCTTAGCCGGGAGGACGCCGACGCCGCAAGCTTTGCCCCCATATCCGCCCCAGGCTTCGACGAGGCGTATTACTATTCTCAGGACAACTGGCAGTATATTCTTCTGCGCCGGGGCAGCGTGGTACTCAGGGCTTCTTATATCGGCGGCTCCGCCGATCTGCGGGACTGTATTGATGTGTTATCGGCTAAGTTCAACTGAGGAGGAACGAGTATGCTTATTCCGTATTACAGCTGGGAAACCGACGCCGTTGAGACATGGCTTGAGGACAAGGCCGAGTCTGGGTGGGAGCTCACAGAAATCAAATTACACTTTGCGGGTTTTCGCCGCGCCGCTCCTCAAAAACTGCGCTATCGGCTGGATTGGCAGGAGCTGGGTTATCAAAGCTCAGCCGAGGCGGAGTATCTTTCTCTGTGCCGGGATGCCGGCTGGGAATATGTGTGCAAATTAGGCGATGCTTTCCTTTTCCGCACGGCGGATGGTGAGGCGGCAGAGCTTCAGTCCGACCCGGAGGTATACAAGCAGAGCATCCGCAAAATGCTGCGGAATTCCGAATATGGCATCAGCCTTACGCTGACAGCGTTTTTTTGCGCGTTGTGGGCGCAATACGTACCGCTGAGAAATCAGAACATTTTGGTATACCTTGTCGATTATGGCATTTTGCCGTTTGTCTGTCTCGCCGCCACCGCGCTTCTTGAAATATTTATCGTTGCAGACGTCTATATCGCCCGCGCCGGTGTAAAAAAACGGCTGAAAAGCGGGATAGCGTCGGAGCACCGCTTCCGCGCGCCGCGCAAGGCAAGGCTGCGCATTGCCGCCGCGATATGCATCGTGCTGCTACTTGGCATATCGTCCATACGTACACATGACGCGTATGACTTCCGATACATAAGGGTAAATGAAGCAAGCTCGCTTCCGGTGCCGCTGCTGAGCGACATAGCACCGAAGGAAGCCGCGGAGCTCGCCGCCGCCAAAGCCCCCGATCCGGTAACACACAATTTCTCAGTAGATTGGGATGAATTGATATGCAAAGGTTTTACTCTGCCGGCCCCGGAGCGGGTCTGGATTATACAGGGCGTATACCGCAGCCAGGGTGCCGAAGTATGGCAACGTAATACGCAGTTCAATTACAGCGTAAGATATCATAAGCTGCTGTGTGAGAAGCTGGCTGTGGAGTTGGAGAATAATTATGTTGCGGCGCTTTCCAGCGCCGTCCTGACTCCTCTTGCGGACAGTCGGTTCGATACGGCGCTCTATACGAAAAACGGCGGCATGCAGGTGCTTGTTCTCAGACAGGGCCGGTTTTTGGCGGAGGTGTCTTACAGCGGTAGCGCCGATCTCACACAGTGTCTGGATATATTTGCCCGGCGGCTGACAAAGTGATATAATATACCATATATTATTTTTCACTGGAGGCTTTTGCTATGTTTGGTGCCATAGTGGGAGATATCGTGGGCTCCGTGTACGAGTTCAACAACATAAAGACGAAGGATTTTCCACTGTTCGGGGAGAAGTGCGATTTTACGGACGACACGGTGATGACCGTCGCCGTGGCCAACGCCCTGCACACTTACAGGGATAAAAAGAGCGTCGCCGCGTTCAGAGACGAGTGCGCCGCTCAGATGCGCCGTCTGGGCAAAGAATACCCCGGCCGGGGCTACGGCGGCAGATTCGCCCAGTGGCTTGTCGACGGGAGCATGGGAGCGTACAACAGCCTGGGAAACGGCAGCGCCATGAGGGTCTCTCCGGTGGCGTGGGCGGCCGGCAGCGTGGAGGAGGCCGAGACGCTGGCCAGGGCCTCCGCAGAGCCGACCCATAACCACCCCGAGGGCATAAAGGGCGCCCAGGCCGTGGCGGCGGCCATATATATGGGCCGCGTGCGCAAAAGCAAAAAGGAGATACGGGACTACATCGCCTCAAAATACTATCCGCTGGACTTCACGCTGGACGATATCCGGGACTCCTACGGCTTCGACGAGACCTGCCCGGGCAGCGTGCCCCAGGCCATAGAGGCCTTTCTGGAATCGGAGAGCTTTGAGGACGCCATACGGAACGCCGTGTCCATCGGCGGAGATTCCGACACCGTCGCGGCCATGACCGGCAGCATAGCGGAGGCGTTCTACGGCGGCGTGCCCGCCGAAATAAAGGCGAAGGCTCTTTCATATCTCACGGACGAACTGCGCGCCTGCTGCGACATCTTCGTGACCGAGGGGGACACCCAGCCCGGGATAGAGCAGGTCATGGGCGAATTTCTGGTGAACATTCTCCACTCCTTCGCCTCGGCGGCCGCGAACAGGGGCTGGCTCTCCGGGCCCAACGAGGTCATATACATCCGCAAGCTCTGGGAGACGGGACAGCTGTTCACGGCCTACTGGCTGTCGAATGCCAAGTTCACCGCCCACTACGGCGACGACAGGCGGGGCATGTACTACAACCTCTCCACCATATCCATGCTCTCCGGCATGTATTACGCGCTGAGCTACAATATAGAGGGCGAGGATCTGGATACCGACACCGTGTTCAGGGAGCTGTTCACCGGAAGTATTTTCGACACGGTGGCCGGCGCGGTGACCTTCGAGCTGGAGGATGTGCAGGAATTTATCAACGAGCAGTATAAGGAGCTGTACACATTTATCGAAAGCTTCGGCCCCGATCCGGACGAGCTGGAGAAGATGCTGTATCAGGGGGCCTGCGCCTTCTTCCAGATAGGCTGCAGCATCGAACTGCACGATCTGGGCGAGGGCCTGGCCAAAGAAGTCTGAGAGGAGAGGCACCTGAATGAAGATATACTTTGCGGGCTCCATCCGCGCCGGCAGGGATGACGCGGAGCTCTACCGGCGCATTATCGAACATCTGAGAAAATACGGCCAGGTGCTCACCGAGCACGTGGGCGACCCCAATCTCTCGGCGGAGGGGCAGGACGGACCCTCGGACAAATACATCCACGACAGGGACGTGGCGTGGCTTCTCAGCGCAGACGCGGTGGTCGCGGAGGTCACCGTGCCCAGCCTGGGCGTGGGATACGAGCTCGCCACGGCCGTCCGGGAGGGCATACCGGCGGCAGCCCTGTTCAGGACCGACGGCGGCAAGCGCCTTTCCGCCATGATAGCGGGCTGCGGCGGGGTGAAGGTCATAGAATATTCCGGCGCTCCGGAGTCGGCGTTCCCGGCTCTGGACACCTTTCTCAAGGAAATCGAGCCGCGATGAGGCTGAAAATACATCCGGTCATGAAAATGACCGGATGTTTTTTCAGCTTACGAAACCCACGGGATGTACGGTGTGCTCCTCCTTGGCGTTGAGCGCGCCCAGCTGGACGTCGGCGAGCGCCGCGCCCCGGCATATGCTGGCAAAACCGTATTTGCCCCGTATGTGATCCATGGCGCAGTCTATGCGGTGTGAGCGGTCACGGTTTACATAATCGCAAAACAGATCCATTTGCTCCGGCGTTTCGGCTCTGACGAGCTCGGTGCACCGCAGCCCGGCGGAACGAAACACCTCGCCGGGCAGGCGGCACTCCAGATACAGCGACAGGGCGGCGGAGAGCAGCTCCTCCGTTATGTCGGTGGGGCAGCGCAGGCGCATCCTGTGGCTGCGCCAGTCCAGGTCGTCCGCCCGGCGGACGGATACCTCGACGGTGCGGCACTTCAGCCCGGCATCCCGGAGCCTGGCCCCCACGCTCTCGGCCAGCGTCAGCAGCACCAGCCGCGCCTCCCGGTCGCCGGTAATGTCCCGGGCGGTAGTGGTGCTGTTGCCGATGGACTTGGCCTCCGGCACGTCGTCAGCCCGGCGCACGGGGGAGGCGTCCAGCCCGTTGGCGAAGGCGTGGAGCATGTACCCGCTTTTGCCCAGACTTTCGCCCAGAATGTCCGGCTCCGTCCGGGCGATGTCCCCGATGGTGCATATTCCCATGCGGCGCAGTCTCGCGGAGGTGCTGTGCCCCACCATAAGCAGATCGGAGGCCGGGAGCGGCCATACCAGGCTTTTAAAGTTACTGCGGTCTATGACGGTGACGGCGTCCGGCTTTTTGTAGTCCGAGCCCAGCTTCGCCAGCACCTTGTTCCACGACACGCCCACGGATACGGTGAGTCCGGTCTCCCGCTTCACACGCTGGTTTATGTCCCGGGCTGCGGCGGGGCCGTCCGGGCAGGCATGGCAGCCTGTTATGTCCAGCCAGCTCTCGTCTATCCCGAATGGCTCGCACATATCGGTGTAATCCGCGTATATCTCCCGTATTATGCGGGAGTATTTTATATACCGGTCGAAATGCGGTTCCACGATGGTGAGCTCCGGGCACTTCTGGCGGGCCTGCCATATGGCCTCTCCGGTCTTCACGCCCGCCTTTTTCGCCAGCTCGTCCTTGGACAGCACTATGCCGTGCCGCTCCGACGCCTCGCCGCAGACCGCCACCGGCCTGCCGCGCAGCTCCGGCCGGTACAGGAGCTCTATGCTGGCAAAGCAGTTGTTTATATCCGAATGAAGTATCACTCTGTCCATAGCATATCTCCAAATAAGATATTAAATACAGTATAAATATCTTATTTAAAGATTTCAAGGGGAGAGTTTTATCTTTTTCGGAGAATTTTTCTTGTAATTTTTGTGCGCGTCCCATATAATGTGGTTGGAGGCGATGCGCATGCACAAGACCATAGGAGAAGTACTGACGGCGCGGCGGAAGGAGCTGGGGCTTTCACAGGCCGAGCTGGCCGGGGCGCTGGCGAAATACGGCGTGAAAGTCACCAACCAGGCCGTGTCGAAATGGGAAAACGACGCCACAGAACCGGGGGCGGAGCAGTTTCTGGCCCTGTGCGCGGCGCTGGGAATAGACGACGTGCGCGGCGCGTTCAGCGGCGGCGCCGGCGACGGGTACTTCCGGGGGCTCAACTACGAGGGCCGCAGGAAGGCTCTTGAATATATAGACCTTCTGCGCTCCAGCGGCCGCTTTTCCCAGAAGGCGGAGCAGGCGGCGGCGCGGATGCTGCCGCTGTACTCTCTGGCCGTTTCCGCCGGCACCGGCCAGTTTCTGGACGGCGAGGACTATGAGATGACCGAGGCGGACGACGGTGTGCCCGGGGAGGCCAATTTCGGCGTGCGGGTTTCGGGCAACAGCATGGAGCCAAAATTTCACGACGGGCAGATCGTCTGGGTACGGCAGCAGCGCAGTCTTGAAAACGGGGAGACCGGCATATTCCTCTACGACGGCAGCGCGTATCTGAAGCAGCTTTTCACCGACGACAGGCATCTGATACTCCACTCTCTCAACCCCGAATATCAGGACATATACGTATCCGCGGCCCTGCCGCTGAGAGTGCTGGGCAAGGTACTGTGAAAAAGCGTCCCCGTGCCGCCGTATGGGCGGTGTTTGCCGTCTACTGTCTGGTGATGCTGTGGCTGCTGTTCCACAGGGCCAGCCGTATGACATATCTGCCGTACTGGGACACGGTGAGGGCGAACCTCAATCTCGTGCCCTTCAGGACCATGCGCCTTTTCTGGCGCAGCTTTTCCTTCATGCCCCGGGCCGCCGCCATAAATCTGGCCGGCAACGTGGCGGTATTCATCCCGCTGGGAATCCTGATGCCCTCACTGTGGAAGGGACAGCAGAAGCTGTGGCGCTTCGCTCTGACGGTCATCGCGGCCGTGGCGGTGATAGAGGTCACGCAACTTTTCACCATGACCGGCTCCTGCGACGTGGACGATCTGATACTGAATTTCGCTGGCGCCCTCATCGGCTTCGGAGTGTTCAGCGTGCCGGGAGTGAAGCGCAGGCTCCGCGCCGGGGGCTTTGCGCCGTGAAGCCGTGCCGGGGTGAGCAGATATTATGGCAAAATTTTGAACTTTTGCAAATAAGTACTTGAAAATTCATTATATATGCCGTATTATTGATTTAAATAGGGAAATAATATATCCATTGCTGATTGAAAAGTGAGCTGTGGAGGGACGTGCATTATGAGTAAAAATGATGTGCTGAACGTTATCCGGTACTTTGCCGCCGGCGGCAAGGGCTTCTATGCCCAGCTTCTTAGCAGAATATACGAAGATCCGGCCTATGGGGACGGCCTGCTCCAGTCCATTGTGGACAAAGACCCCGCTGATTTTGTGGACGTCATGTTTGCGGCAAATTCCATCGCCGCCTGAGCTTACAGACTTATACGAATACGAAAATCCCGCGGAGAATTCTCCGCGGGATTTTTTTCAATATTTACCTGTACGGACTGTATGACTGGACCATGAGGGCCTGTACCTTTTCCGGGTCGGCCACATAATACGCGCCCCTGCCGATGTATTGGGGAGAGCCGGGCAGGGTGTCGGTCTCCATGTCGGAAATGCGGCAGCCCAGCAGCACGCGGCCGAGCCACATCACGTTCCGGGAGGAGAGATCGGTAGTCATCTTGTCCCGGATGATCCCCACCAGAGCGGGGAGGCGGACGATGTTTTTCGGTGTGGCCCACTGCTTTATCGCGGCTTTGACGAAATCGCGCTGCACCTGGGTGCGCGTCAGGTCCGCCATGGCGTAGCCGGAGCGGAAACGGACGAGCTGTATGGCCTGGCTGCCGTCCAGATGCTGCATGCCTTCTTTCAGGTTGATGTCCAGCCCCTGAGAGGGGTCTGAGTATTGCATGTCCATGGGCACGTCGAAATCGACGCCGCCCATGAGATCCACCGTCTGCACAAAAGCGTCCAGATCCACCAGTGCGTAGCCGTCGGGCATGAAGCCCAAAAGCTTACTCACCTGGGTCATGAGCTCCTCCATGCCGTCCTTTCCGCCGCCGGCATAGCCGCAGGCGGAATTAATCTTCGGCACGCTGTATGGGGAATCCTTCACATAGGTGTCGCGGGGGATGCTGAGAAGGCTGGCCTTGCGGGCCTTGGCGTCCAGGGACAGGAGCATTATCGTGTCCGTGCGGTAGCCTTCCTTGTCGGTGCCGGCGATGAGAATAGTGCAGCGCCCGCTTTCCCGCGTACCGGTGCTTTCCGTTTCGCGCACGGGCTGCTGGCCCCGGATGAACCATACTGCGGCAGCCAGAATGACCAGCACCAGGAACCATGCCAAGCCGCGCCCGGAATGGCGGCGGCGCCGCGGGGGTTCTTCATACTCGCCATACTCTCCGACGTCGTCGAAATCTTCTTCGTCCATATCAGATGTCCGCATTTTTACTCCGCTCCGCTGCCGGCTCTCTGGCGGCCGGCTCGCCCGCGTACTCGGGGGCGAAAACCAGCGCGTTGGTGCCCTCACTCAGCGACAGGGTGTTGGACAGCGCAGCGTAGCTGCCCTGGGGCAGGGGACGCACGGCGGGTGTCCATGATACGCTGATGGACTCGTCGGAGGCTGTGCTCTCCTCCTTTGCCGCGCCGACGACGGCGGCCACGTCGAAAAGGAGCACCATCAGGAATTCATTGGGGTAGGGGCAGAACTCGCCGGGATTGGTCATGGAGACCAGCAGCATCCCGGCATAGGCCATGACCAGCATTACCTCGCCGTTTTCATACAGCCGCTTCAGCAGCGCGTATCTGTCCCGCAGCAGCCAGCCGTAGGCGAACACGCCGATGAGACCCATGCTGCCGATTATCTGGGCGAAATAGTTGTGGTACCAGACCATACTGCCGCCCACGCCGATGAATATGGAGCTGTTTTTCATGTTGGCAAGGCCGATGCCCGCGATGGGCCAGGCGAGAAAGTCGAGGACGGCCTGACGGCAGAAATCGATGCGGGAATCGGTGACGGGGAAGAGCTGACCGTCCACCAGACGGGAGCTGAGCACCGTCTTTCCCAGCACGAAGATTATGCAGGCGGCCGCGGCCAGATACGGCAGGGCCATGGTGATGCCACGCCGGGAGGAGAGTCTGCGGCCGATACTGCGGCTCATGGTGATGAAAGCGCAGCAGGCGACCATCAGGGTGCCGAACACCAGACCGCTTCTTGAGCCGGTGAAGAGCAGCGTGACGTACATGAACGCCTCGGCGGCTATGTGCTTCCTGGAGTCCTTCATGAATCTGAAGGGCATGGGCATGGCCACAAGGAGCATGGTGGTGAGATAGTTTCTGTAAGAAATGAAGGGCAGTCCCTGGGACAGGTCGATCTCGCTTATGTGGGAGAGATAGTAGCTGACCACAACGAAGCCCGCAAATACGCCTATCGAGTATAGAATGGCGGAGAATCTGGCCCCGAGATCATAGGAGCGGGGCTTGGACATGCTGGTGGAATACATCACCGCTGCCAGGAGCATGCCGCCGCCCAGACCCACGCCGTAGAGCAGGGTGGTGACGGAAAAGTACTCTTTTGCGGAGATGCACCCGATGCCGCCCAGCAGCGTGGCCGCCGCCACGGCGGCGAGGCTTTTTGAGCAGGCGCTCTTCTGGAGATGCTTTCTCCAGTGCATCAGGTTATATGTATACGACAGGGCCAGAACGGGCAGCGTCCACCAGAAAGCTACCAGCGAAGCGAGATTGTCGTAATACTGCGCGCCCATGAGCAGCAACAGTACCTCAGGCAAGACACCGGCCAGCAGGTCGTAGCAGAACAGGTGCATATATATGAGGAAAGCGAACAGCACCGCCATGCCGGGCAGATTCAGCCCGGACAGCATGAAAACAGCCGCCGTACCCACAACGACCGGGAAATAGGCTCTGCTGTTCCAGAACCGCTCGGCCGCGCCGCACAGCAGCTCGCTGTTCGTCCTCGTTTTGCGGTACAGCAGCACGTCCGTACCGGGGGCGGACGACTGGGATACCGTTATCCTCAGATTCTCCATCAATTCATACTCTCCTTGCCGCGCTGAGCGGCATATGTGAGACAGGTCGTGTCCTTGGCAAAAATCATAAAAATATGGCAAGAATTTGTGCATCTCGCCATGGCCGCTATAAGATAGCACACCTTGCCCGTTAAATCAAGAACAATTTATTAAATAATTTCTTATTTTTTGTTATCATATTATTAAATGTTGCGTTTCGGCTCCGAAAACGGGCAAAAATATTACAGTATGTTATAATTTGCGGCCCGCAGTTGTTTCGCGGGCCGCAATAATCCTCTCAGCACTGCATCTGGCGCAGCATTTCCCGGCGCAGACGGACGATTATCCGCTTCTCCAGACGGCTGATATAACTCTGGGAAATGCCCAGCATGTCGGCGACCTCCTTCTGGGTGTACTCGCCGGAGCCGGAGAGGCCGAAACGCAGCAGGATTATCATCCGTTCGCGCTCGTCCAGCGTGGATATGGCCTCCATCAGCATCTGCTTGTCGGCGTCGTCCTCCATGGGGCGGCAGACCTCGTCCTCGTCGGTGCCCAGCACGTCGGACAGCAGCAGCTCGTTCCCATCCCAGTCGGTGTTCAGCGGTTCGTCGAAGCTGACCTCGGTCTTCTGGGAGCTTATCTTGCGCAGATACATCAGTATCTCGTTTTCAATGCAGCGGGAGGCGTAGGTGGCCAGCTTGATGTTTTTGCCGGAATTGAATGTGCCCACGGCCTTGATAAGGCCTATGGTGCCGATGGATATCAGATCCTCCAGCCCCACGCCGGTGTTTTCAAAGCGGCGGGAGATATATACCACCAGCCGCAGGTTGTGCTCTATGAGGGTCCGTTTTGCGCGCTCGTCGCCGCTTTCCATGGCGCGAACGGCGTCTTCCTCGTCCTCCTTAGACAGCGGTGGAGGCAGCACATCGCTGCCGCTTATGTAGAATACCCGCGCCGGGCCGAAGCCGAGAGCGCGGAGAATACGGCCGATTATCGTGCGGAAAAGTTTTTTCAGGGACATGATTACCTCCTAAAATACGGCTTCATATTCATCCGTGCCGGCGAGAGCGGGCGAGACGGCGATCATCACGTCTCTCTGTCCGCGGCCGTCAACAGTCAGCAGATCGGGCGTGAACGCCGGCAGGAGACCGCTTTCCACGCCCACGGCGCTGTACGGGATCAGCCTGAACCTGCCCCGCAGCTCCGGCACGGTACCCAGTGCCTCCACGGCGCGCACCGGGTCGGCGTCCCTGAGCATCAGGGAGCAGCCCTCCGGCAGCAGGGCCTCCGCCGCCGCCGGGGAGACCACCAGCACCTCCCGGCCGCTGACCGGGTCGTACAGGCCGTTACCTGTGTCCCGCAGAGCACGGAACACGGCGCTTCGGCCCTGGAATACGGCGCCTACTGTCAGTATCTCCCGCTGGGCGCTTTTTACGGCCCGCCGGAATACGAGGCTCACGGCGGCGTAACAGACCGCGAAGGACAGCGCCAGAACCTTGAATGACAAGGGTATGTACATGCCGCTGACAATGGGCGCGCCGGAGAGCATGGAGGATGCCCAGACGGCGCCGCCGAAAGCGGCGGCCACGGCGAAAAACGTCACGGCGCAGCGCAGAGGCTTCTGCGCGCCGGCAAAAGCCACGGCGGCCATGGCTGCGCCGCAGGCAGCCTTCGGCACGGCGCCGGTCAGGAAAGCGCAGCCGGGCAGCACGGCGGCTGAGGCGTAAATCGCGCCTACGAGCGCCGAGAGCGCGTATCGCCATCGGTGCAGCGCCGTGCCGCATACGCGGGCGGAGGCAAGGACGATGACATAGTCGGCCGCGAGATTCATCAGAAACAGTTCGTCTATGTATATAACTTCCATGGACAGCAGTATACCCCGCGGCGCAGAGCGGATTTTGTCATTTGGCAATTGTCAAATACAATATCCCGTGGTAAAATATACAGGACTAATTTCTGGAGGAAGTTCTCATGTGGTTCTGGTTTTCCCTGGCGGCCCTGATATTCTGGAGCGGTTCCGATCTCTTTTCCAAGATAGGATGTCAGGATGCATCCGACAGATACGGATATCTGAAAATGGTCATGGCCGTGGGCCTGGTGATGGGCCTGCACGCCTGCTACGAGATATTTGTCGGCGGCACAGAGATAAGCTGGCACGTCATGCTGACCTACCTCCCGGTTTCCTGCCTGTATATACTCTCCATGGCGATAGGGTATCTGGGACTCAGGTATATCGAGCTCTCCATATCCTCGCCGATCTGCAACTCCTCCGGCGCCATCGTGGCCGTGCTGGTGCTGGCCACAGACGGCGTGGGCTCAAGTACACCGCTGCAGCTTGCGGCCGTCGCCTGCGTCTGCCTGGGCGTCGTCGCCCTGGGCGTGACCGAGGCCACGGAGGACGAGGACCTGCGCAAGGCGCGGCAGGACGAGGCCAACCGGCACTACGCCAAAAGCTGGATCGCCATAACCATACCGATAATCTACTGCCTGCTGGACGCTCTGGGCACCTTCGCGGACAGCCGCGTGCTCATGACCCTGAACGAGGATTCGGCCAACGCGGCCTACGAGCTCACGTTCCTGGCGGTGGGCGCCGTGTGCGCGGTGTATGTGCTGGGCATAAAGAAGCAGAAGCTGATACCGAAGATGGAAGCGCCCAAGTACGTGGGCGCCGTGTGCGAGACCATCGGCCAGTTCGCCTATATCTACGCCATCGCGGACGAGGAGCATGTGGCGCTGGCCGCGCCGATCATATCCGCTTACTGCGTGGCGTCCGTGGTGTGGAGCCGCATATTCCTGAAGGAGAAGCTCTCCGCCAGACACTACGCGTCCATCGCGCTGGTGGTGGTGGGAATCGTCATTCTCGGCGTTTTCGACGTCTGAAAAGGTCAAAACCGATACATAATCTGAGGAGTGATATCATATGAACGGTAAAAGCGCGTACAGGCGCGTGCTCATAAAAATAAGCGGCGAGGCCCTGGCCGGCGGCAAGGGCTCCGGCCTGGACTTCGGCTTTATCGAAAAGGTATGTCTGGCCGTGAAAAAGTGCACGGAAATGGGCGTGCAGACGGCCATAGTGGTGGGCGGCGGCAACTTCTGGCGCGGCGTCAAGGACGGCGGCGGCAGGATGGAGCGGTCGAAGGCCGACCACATGGGCATGCTGGCCACGGTGATGAACGCGCTGGCCGTGTCCGACAGGATGGAGCAGCTGGGCATGCCGGTGACGGTGATGACCTCCGTGCCAATGACGACCTTTGCGGACGTCTACACCCGCCGGGACGCCGTCGCGGCGCTGGAAGCCGGCAAGGTGGTCATATTCGGCGGCGGCACGGGCAATCCGTACTTTTCCACCGACACCGCCGCGGCGCTGAGAGCGGCGGAGATCGGCGCGGACGCGCTGCTGCTGGCCAAGAACATCGACGGCGTGTATTCTGCCGACCCCAGAACGGACAAGAGCGCCGTGAAGTACGACGCCATAAGCTACGGCGAGGTGCTGGAGAGGCATCTGAACGTCATGGATATGACGGCCACCAGCCTTGCCATGGACAACGATATCCCATCGGTGGTGTTCGCCCTGTCCGACCCGGAAAATATCGTCAGAGCCGTCATGGGCGAGAACGCCGGCACGATAGTGAGAAACTGAAACACATATAAATATTCAAATATTCAAGGAGGTATGATCCATGTCAGATTACGCTGAATTTGAATCCAAAATGAAGAAGACCATCGAGAGCCTCGAAGCCTCGATGGACGCCGTGCGCGCAGGCCGCGCCAACCCCGCCGTACTTGCGCAGATACAGGTGGAGTATTACGGCACGCCCACGCCCATCCAGCAGATCGCGTCCATTTCCGTGCCCGACCCCCGCTCTCTCGTCATCCAGCCATGGGACGGCTCCGCCCTGAAGGCCATCGAGAAGGCCATTCTGGCCTCGGAGCTGGGAATAAATCCTCAGAACGACGGCCGTGTCATCAGGCTGGTATTCCCCCAGCTGACCGAGGAGCGCCGCAAGGAGCTGGCAAAGCAGGTCAAAAAGTACGGCGAGGAGTCCAAGGTCGCCGTGCGCAACATCCGCAGGGACGCCATTGAAAAATTCAAGAAACAGCAGAAGGCCTCCGAGATAACCGAGGACGATTACAAGAACATTGAAAAAGATGTCCAGAAGCTCACCGACGATTACATCAAAAAGGTGGACGAAGTGACGGACAAGAAAGACAAAGAGCTTTTCGAGATATAATGGCGATTTTCGGAAAAACAGAAAAGACGGCGGGGGAGCTTGACAAAACCAATCTCCCCCGCCATATTGCCATTATTCTGGATGGCAACGGCCGCTGGGCCAAAAAGCGCGGCATGCCGCGCACGGCGGGCCACGCCGCCGGTGCGGAAAATTTCCGCACCATCGCGAATTACTGCAAGGCCATCGGCGTAGAATATCTCACCGTGTACGCTTTCTCGACCGAGAACTGGAAGCGCCCGGAAAACGAGGTAAAGACCATAATGGGCCTCATGGACAAATATCTGCGCGAGGCCATATCGGTCATGGTGCGGGATCAGAACCGCCTGCGGGTCTTCGGGGACACCTCCGTGCTCTCGCCGGAGCTGCAGGAGCTGATAGAGGAGACCAACGCCCTTTCCGAGCAGATAGAGGGCTTTCAGGCGAATCTGTGCATAAACTATGGCGGCAGGGACGAGATCATCCGCGCCGCGGAGCAGTACGCCAACGATGTCATAACCGGAAAAGCCGAGGGCGACCTCAGCGAGGAAAAATTCTCCGGCTACATGTACTCCGCCGGCATACCGGACCCGGATCTCATCATCCGCCCCGGCGGAGAACTGAGGATATCCAACTTCCTGCTGTGGCAGTGCGCCTACTCGGAATTTTATTTTACCCCGGTGCTCTGGCCGGATTTCACTCCGGCGGAGCTGGACAAGGCGATAATCGCCTATCAGAGCCGGGACAGACGATTTGGAAACGTGAAGCCCTGACGCGGGGGCAAAAAGGACAAAAAATCAAATGGTAAAATCAATCTCAATACTGGGCAGCACCGGCTCAATCGGCCGCCAGACTGCCGCCGTGGCGGAATTTCTGCATCTTAATGTGGCGGCGCTGACCACAAACCGCAAGACCGATCTTATTGAGGAGCAGGCCAGACGCCTGCACCCCAAATTCGTGTGCGCCTTCGATCCCGACGCCGCGAAGGCCCTGAGGGTGTCCCTGGCCGACACGGATATCCGCGTGGGCAGCGGCATGGAGGGGCTGATGGAGGCCGCCGCCATGAAGGACAGCGACTGCGTTGTGACCGCGGTGTCCGGCTCCGTCGGACTCAGACCCACCCTCGCGGCCATAGACGAAAAAAAGCGCATCGCGCTGGCCAACAAGGAGACTCTCGTCTGCGCCGGCAGCATAGTAATAAAAAGGGCAAAGGAGAAGGGCGCGGAGATCGTGCCCGTGGACTCCGAGCATTCCGCCATATTCCAGAGCCTTATGGGCAGAAAGCCAGGCGAGCTGAAGAAAATACTGCTCACCGGCTCCGGCGGCCCCTTCCGGGGCAAGAGCCGGGCGGAGCTTGAAGGCGTCACTCCGGAGCAGGCAGTGAAGCACCCCAACTGGCACATGGGCGCCAAGATATCCGTGGATTCCGCCACCATGATGAACAAGGGTCTTGAGTTTATCGAGGCCATGCATCTTTTCGGCGTGACGCCGGACGACATCCAGGTGGTGGTGCACCCGCAGAGCGTGGTGCACTCCATGGTGGAGCTGGTGGACGGCACGGTCATCGCCCAGCTGGGCGTGGCGGACATGGGCCTGCCCATACAGCTGGCGCTGACCTATCCGGAGCGCTGCCAGTCCATGTTCGAGCACCTGGATTTTTACAGCATGAAGGAGCTGACGTTCGAAGCCCCGGACCTGGAAAAAACGCCGTGCCTGGGCCTTGCCATGGACTGCGCCCGGGCGGGCGGCACCGCGGCATGCGTCATGTCCGCCGCCAACGAGGCCGCCGTGGGCCTGTTTTTGGGACACCGGCTGGGCTATAATCAGATCTATGATTGCGCGGCAGGCGCCGTGGCGAGCATAAAGAACGTCAAAGATCCCGGGCTTGACGACATCCTTGAAACCGACCGCGCCGCAAGGGCGTATGTGATGGAGCATTTTGCCTGATGAACGCTGTTTATATCCTTATCGCGATACTGATGTTCGGCGTCCTGATCGCCGTGCACGAGACGGGCCACTTCACTGCGGCCAAGGCCTGCGGCGTGAAGGTCAACGAATTTGCCATAGGCATGGGCCCCGTCCTGTTCAAAAAGCAGAAGGGCGAGACCCAGTATTCCTTGCGCCTGCTGCCCATCGGCGGCTTCTGCGCCATGGAAGGGGAGGACGAGGACTCCGGGGACCCCAGGGCCTTTATGAACAAGCCGCCGTGGAAAAAGGTGATAATCCTGGTGGCCGGATCGTTCATGAACTATCTGCTGGGCGTGATACTGCTGATGATCGTCTTTTCCTCGGCCGTCAGCTTCTCCCGGCCCGTCATCGCCGGATTTATGGAGGGCTGCCCCTATCAGGGGACACAGGCCCTGCAGGTCGGCGACAGGTTCGTCAGCATCGACGGGAAAAAGGTGCACTTTTCCAGCGACATATCCGACTATCTCAACGGCGGCGGGAAGCACGACATAGTGGTTTCCCGGGACGGAGAGAAGGTGCAGCTCCAGGACTTCGACATGGAACTGCGGCAGTACGCCGGACAGAGCGGCAAGCTCTACGGCCTGCAGTTTGAGAAGGTAGACAACAACTTCTTCACCAACTTCCAGTACTCGGCCAAGTGGTCGGTGGAATTCGTGCGCATGGTCTGGCAGGGCCTCACTCAGCTGGTTACGGGCGCGGTGGGCATCAAGGATATGTCCGGGCCGGTGGGCATAGTGTCCATGATAACCGATGTGGGCGAAAGCTCCGCCACCAAGACGGACGCCGCCCTGAACATCTTGTATTTCTGCGCCTTCATCGCCGTGAACCTGGCCGTGATGAACATGCTACCCATTCCTGCGCTGGACGGCGGCCGCGTGTTCCTGCTGGTGGTCACGGTGATAATCGAGGCCGTGAGCCGCAGGCGCGTAAATCCCAAATACGAAGCGTATATCCACGCCACCGGCATGGTGTTGCTGTTGGGCCTGATGGCCGTGGTAATGTACAACGATATCGCAAAACTGATAGCGGGTTGAAATGATGAACAAAAGAGACACCACAAAACAAATACACGTCGGCTCCGTCCCCGTGGGCGGCGGGGCTCCGGTGAGCGTCCAGTCCATGTGCAACACCGATACCCGGAACACAGAGGCCACAGCCGCCCAGATAGCCGCCTTCGCGGCGCTGGGCTGCGACATCGTGCGTCTGGCCGTGCCGGACATGGCCGCCGCGAAAAACATCTCGGCGATAAAGGAGCGCTCCGCGCTGCCCATAGTCTGCGACATCCACTTCGACCACCGCCTGGCGCTGGAATGCGCCCGCCGTGGCGCCGACGCCATACGCATAAATCCCGGCAACATCGGCGGCGAGGAGAACGTGCAGGCCGTGGCGCGGGAATGCAGTTTACATAATATACCGATACGCATCGGCGTGAACGGCGGCAGCCTGGAAAAGCGGCTGCTGGAGAAGTACGGCCACCCCACGCCGGAAGCCATGATCGAAAGCGCGCGGCACCATGTCGAGCTGCTGAACAAGTTCGGCTTCGACGATATTGCTCTTTCCCTCAAGTCCTCGTCCGTGCCGCTGACCGTGGCGGCGTACCGGCTGGCGGGGGAGACCTTCTCATATCCGCTGCATCTGGGCGTCACGGAGACGGGCACCCAGTGGAACGGCACCATTGAGTCCGCTGTGGGCATCGGCACGCTTTTGAACGAGGGCCTGGGCGACACCATCCGCGTGTCCCTCACCGCCGACCCGACGGAGGAGGTAAAAACCGGCGTCGCCATCCTGAAGGCGGCGGGACTCCGCCGCGGCGGCGTGCGCTTCATATCCTGCCCCACCTGCGGCAGGACGGAGATAGACCTCATCTCTCTGGCAAAGCGGGTGGAGGAGCAGGTCACCCGTCTGGACATGGACATCACCGTGGCCGTCATGGGCTGCGTGGTGAACGGCCCGGGCGAGGCCAGAGAGGCCGATTACGGCATCGCCGGCGGTAAGGACTGCGGGCTCATCTTCAAAAAAGGCAAGGTAGTGGGCACCTACCCCTACGACCGGCTCTGTGAAGAGCTCATGCGCCTCATAGAGAGCGAGGCGGCAAAGTGAACGAGCACACCGCGTTTCTCACCATGTTCCCCGGCTGCGCCCCCGCCGCCGATATGTGCGGCGGACTGGAGAAGGCTTATGTCACGGACTGCGGCGTGGATATTGAAAAGCTGGAAATGACGCTGGCGGTCTGGTTTTCCAAAATGCCCGCCCCTGCGGAGCTGGCCTCCCTCTGCAACAGACTGAAAAGCGATTATAGTTTACATAATGTTGAAATCAAGCCGGATTTTCCCCGGCCGAAGCCGATAGTGCCGCAGAAGACCGAGAGCGCCGGGAACGGCGCGCCCACGGGCGAGGTGCTGATGGGCCGCGCCATTAAGGGCAAGATAACGCCCATGAGCGCCATCACGCTGGAATCCGGCACGGTGACGGTGGAGGGTGACGTTTTTGAGGCGTCGTCCCGCGTCCTGCAAAAGCGGGGCGGGGCGGTGCTTTGCTTTGATATGACGGATCTGGGCGGCTCCATACGGATATCCAGATTCATCCGGGCGGGGGACGACCAGAGCATCATAAACAAGGTGGACGTGGGCGACCATGTGTTCGTGCAGGGGCAGGTGACTTACAGCCCCTACGACAAGGACACGGTCATCGAGCCCAAGAGCATCATGAAGGGCAAAAAGCACATCCGCACGGACGACGCGCCGGTGAAGCGGGTGGAGCTGCACATGCACACGCGCTTTTCCACGCTGGACGCCCTCACGGACCCCGCCGCCATAGTGGAGCGGGCGGCCTACTGGGGCATGCCTGCCCTCGCGGTCACGGATCACGGCGTGGTGCAGGCCTTCCCGGACATGTGGAAGGCCGGCAAGAAATACGGCGTGAAGATCATCTACGGCAGCGAGTGCTATTTCGTCAACGACATGGACGGCAACCGCGCTGTCCACGGCAAATGCTCCCTGCCGCTGGACGCGGAATTTGTGGCCTTCGACATAGAGACGACCGGTCTCAACGCGGAAAACGACCGCATGACCGAGATAGGCGCCGTGATATTCTCCTCCGAGGGGATGAAGGGGGAGTTCAACACCTTCGTGGACCCCGGCATGCACATTCCGGAGGACATCACCAACCTCACCGGCATCAGGGATTCCGACGTGGCCGGCGCGCCCTCGGAAAAAGAGGCCATGGAAAAGTTCCTGGAGTTCATCGGGGACCGGCCCATCATCGCCCACAATGCGGACTTCGACACCGGCTTCATGGCCGCCGCCTGCCAGCGCAGCGGACTGCGCTTCGCGCCGGTGTATCTGGACACTCTGGCCCTGTCCCAGGCGCTGCTGCCGGAGCTGAAGCGCTTCAAGCTGGACATCGTGTCCAATCACCTGAACCTGCCCAAGTTCAACCACCACCGCGCCACGGACGACGCCATGGTGGTGGCCCGCATGATGGACAAGTTCCTCCCCATGCTGCGCCAGCAGGGCGCCAGAACAGTGGACGACATAGAGACGGTATACCACCGGCTCAAGCGTACGGACGTGGCCCGCTCCCGGCACATGATACTGCTGGTGAAGAACAAAAAGGGCCTGAAGAACCTTTACGAGATGGTTTCCCAGTCGTATCTGAAGTATTTCCACAAGACGCCCACAATTCCCAAGAGCCTGCTCACCCGCTACCGGGAGGGCATACTGGTGGGCTCCGCCTGCGGTATGGGCGAGCTTTACGGCGCGGTAATGCGGGGAGAGAGCGACGCGGCGCTGAAGAAGATCGCCTCCTTCTACGACTATCTGGAGATACAGCCCCTGTGCAACAACGGCTTTCTGGTGGATAACGGCGTGGTGAAGGACGTCACAGTCCTGCAGGACTACAACCGCCGCATTCTCAGTATCGGCCGGGCGCTGGGCAAGCCGGTTATTGCGGCCAGCGACGTGCATTTCCTCGACCCCGAGGACGAGCAGTACCGCCGCATACTCCAGGCCGCCAAGCAGTTCAACGACGCCGACCGCAGCTGCCCGATCTTCTTCCGCACTACCGACGAGATGCTGAAGGAATTCGAATATCTGGGGGAGGAGACGGCCCGGGAGGTCGTCATCGATAATCCCCGGAAGATCGCGGAGCAGATCGACGAGATCGAGCTGCTGCCCAAGGATCTGTACCCGCCGAGGATAGAAAACTCCGCCGAGATACTCAAAGAGCTGGTGTGCGACAAGATGCACGCCATATACGGCGAAACCCCGCCGGAGATAGTGGAGAGCCGGGTGGACACGGAGCTGAACACCATCCTGGACCACAACTACGACGTCATATACATGTCCGCCCAGAAGCTGGTGCAGAATTCGCTGGAGCACGGCTATCTGGTGGGCTCCAGAGGCAGCGTGGGCTCCTCCATCGTGGCGTATATGTCCGGCATCACGGAGGTGAACTCCCTGCCGCCCCACTATATCTGCCCCAAGTGCAAGCACTCCGAATTCATCACCGACGGCAGCTACGGCTGCGGCGCGGACATGCCGGACAAGGTCTGCCCGGAGTGCGGCACAATGATGCGCAAGGACGGCTTCGACATTCCGTTCGAGACATTCCTGGGTTTCCCGGGAAATGAAAAGACGCCGGATATAGACCTGAACTTCTCCGGCGAATATCAGGCCAAGGCCCACAAATACACCGAGGAGCTTTTCGGCTCCGACCACGTCTTCCGCGCCGGGACCATCGGCACGCTGGCGGAAAAGACCGCCTACGGCTATGTGAAGAAGTATCTGGAGGAGCGGGGACTGACCGTCACCAGAGCGGAGGAAAACCGGCTGGCGCTGGGTCTGGTGGGCGTGAAGCGCACTACCGGCCAGCATCCCGGCGGTCTGGTGGTGGTGCCCCAGGACAAGGACGTGACGGATTTCTGCCCCGTCCAGCACCCGGCGGACGATCCGGACAGCGACATCATCACGACCCATTTCGAGTATCACTGTATGGAATCCAACCTGCTGAAGCTGGACGAGCTGGGCCACGATGATCCCACCATGATAAAGATGCTGGAGGATATGACCGGCGTGAACGCCCGGGAGATATCCCTCAGCGACCGGGACACCATGTCCATATTTACCTCGCCCAAGGTGCTGGGCGTGCCGGAGGACGACCCCATTATCGGCCGCACCGGTACCATCGGCATACCGGAATTCGGCACGGGCTTCACCCGGCAGATGCTGGTGGACACCCAGCCCACCCAGTTCGATACGCTGGTGCGGCTTTCCGGCTTCTCCCACGGCACCGACGTGTGGAACGGCAACATCCACGACCTGGTCGTCAACGGCATCGCCAACGTCAACGAGTGCGTGGGCTGCCGCGACGATATCATGCTCTACCTCATGTCCAAGGGCATGTCCGGCAAGCTGGCCTTCAAGACCATGGAGGCCGTGCGCAAGGGCAAGGTGAAGAAGAGCGGCTCGTTCCCGGACGGCGCCGAGGAACAGATGCACTCCCTGGGCGTGCCGGACTGGTACATCGAATCCTGCCGCAAGATCGCCTACCTGTTCCCCAAGGCCCACGCGGTGGCCTACGTCATGATGGCCTTCCGCATTGCCTGGTTCAAGGTGCACGAGCCGCTGGCGTTTTACGCGGCGTATTTCTACCGCCGCAGCCAGAAGGACGGCTTCGACGCCCAGATCATGACCGCCGGCATCGACACCGTGCGCCGCAAGATTAACGAATTCAAGAAAAAGCCGGACATGACGGCCAAGGAGGAGGACCTGGAGGTCACTCTGGAGGCCGTGTACGAGTTTTACATGCGCGGCTTCGACTTTGCGCCCATCGACCTTTACAAGTCCGACGCCGCGAAGTTCCTCATCGAGGACGCGACCCATCTGCGCCCGCCCTTCGTGGCCATCTCCGGTCTGGGCGAGACGGCCGCGGTGGATCTTATGCGCTGCCGGGAGAACGGACAGCAGTTTATTTCCATAGAGGAGCTGGGCATGGCCTGCCCCAAGGTGAGCCAGACCCATCTGGACGTGCTTAAATCCATGGGCGCGCTGGGAGACCTGCCGGACAGCAGTCAGACGACCCTGTTTGATCTGTGATATGAGGGATAAAGAGATAAGAAGGCTGACCATGGCGGCGGTGCTGGCCGCGCTTGTGTGCATCGCCACCATCGTCATACCCATACCCCTGCCGGGCGGCGGCTACGCCAACGCGGGCGACATAGTGCTGCTGCTGGCGGCGTATGTGCTGGGACCGGGCTGGGGCGCTGCCGCCGCGGGAATAGGCTCCTGCGCCGCCGACCTCATTCTGGGCTACTCCGCCTACGCCCCGGGCACACTGGTCGTCAAGGCTCTGGATGCCGTGGCCGCGGGGCTCGTGTTCAGAGCCCTGGGCGGCAGGACGAGGAGCGTGCCGGCGCTCGCCGTATCCGGCGCGGCGGGGGAGGCGGTCATGGTGCTGGGGTACTTCGGCTATGAGTACCTGATACTCAATAGCGGCGCCGCCGCTGCCGTGGGCATGATCCCCAATCTGCTGCAGGGCGCTGCGGGCGTTATAGGCTCCGCGCTTTTGACCATGGCCCTTTCAAAGGTCATAGACGGCATAAGGAAAGACGAGGCGTAAGCCTCGTCTTTCTTTTCAGTATGTCAAAGAACTTAAAAGAGCTTCACCCCAAGGTTATGCAGGGGGAGCTCGAGGGCGGGCGGAGCCCCGCCCCGTCTTTTCATGTTTCTTTCCACTTTTTGCAGCGGTTGGCGATACGGCGTTTTCGCCGCGTTTCACGGATGATAAGGTATGCTGCCAGCGCGGCGGCCAGAGCCGCCATGCTCCATACGGCGTAGCTTTCCACGCCGCCCTGAGTCTTGACCTGCAGCCACAGGGAATCCATGTTCTGGCTGGCCTGGGTGCTGAGATTCATGAAGCTGGAGCCTCGGGAGAGCACGTCCTTGGAGGGATAGGCGATCTCGCTGGAGGCGGTGGACTCGTCCATGTACTGCTTCGCGTCGGGGATGGGCGTGGAGTAGCCCAGATAGTCCAGATTACTGCCGGATATCTCGGGGTCGCAGAGAAAATTGATATACTCCTCGGCGGCCTTTTTGTTCTGGCAGCCCTTGGGGATACAGATGGCGTCGATGAACAGATTGAAGCCCTCCTTGGGGAAATAGAACTTCAGATCCGGGTTCTCCCCGGCCATCTGCAGATAGTCGCCGGCGTAATAGGGCGCTATCCAGGCCTCCTCGCGCTCCATCTTGTCGTAGATCTGATCCATGACGTAGCTCTGCACCAGCGGCTTCTGCTCGATAAGCTTGTAGGCCGCGGCCCGCAGGTCGTCGGGATTTTCGGTGTTCACGTCGATGCCCAGCAGCTCCTCTGATATGGCGAAGGCGTCCCGGGGATTGTCGAACATCAGTATCTTGCCGGAGTACTTTTTGTTCCACAGCAGATTCCAGGAACCCACGTCCGATTCGCTGACGTACTTGGAGTTGTAAATGACGCCCACAGTGCCCCAGGTATAGGGGACGGAATATTCGTTGTTGGGGTCGTAGGCCTGATTTTTATAGGCGTCGTCCACATATTTGTAGTTGGGGATATTCTCAAGATCCAGCTTTTCCAGCATGCCCTCTGATATGAGCCGGGCGATCATGTAATCGGAGGGGATGATGATGTCGTAGGTGCTGCCGCCGGTCTTGAGCTTGGTGTACAGGCTCTCGTTGGAGTCGAAGGTCATGTAGTTGACCTTGATGCCGGTGCGTTTGGTGAACTCGGCGTTCACGTCGATGCTGCCGTCGGTGCCGTCGGCGATATACTGGCCCCAGTTGTAGACGTTTATTGTCTCGCCCTCCGCGAAGGCGGAGACGGGCAGCGCCGATACGGCCAGCAGCAGGCACAGAATGAGGGCTGAGAGCTTTTTCATTCCTCCGCGCTCTCCTTCCTCGGCCCACCGAAAGCCCGGCGAGCGACGCGCTGCCGCCTGTCGTCCCGGGCCTCCAGCAGGTTCATGAGCACCATGACCAGCAGAATGACCAGGAACATCAGGGTGAACAGAGCGTATATCTTGGGCTGCAGCGGCTTTTTGGTGTAGTTATAGATCTCCACCGGCAGGGTGACGAAGTTCGGCCCGTAGACGAAGTAGCTTATCACGAAGTCGTCCAGCGACATGGTGAAGGACATCAGGGCGCCGGAGACGATGCCGGGCATGATCTCGTGTATGACCACCTTGAAAAACGCCTGGGTGGGCGTGCAGCCCAGATCCAGCGCCGCCTCCCGCAGATCGGGATCCATCTGACTCAGCTTGGGCGTGACGGACAGAATGACGTAGGGCAGGTTGAAGGTGATGTGGGCGATGAGCAGGGTCACGAAGCCCAGCACGTTGCTTATTTTCAGCAGCGTCCCGATAAAAGCGAAGAGCAGGGCCAGGGACACGCCGGTGACGATCTCGGGGTTGGTGAGGGGGATGTTGGTCACGCCCATGACGGTGCGCTTCATGCGGGGGCCCATGGCGTGGATTCCCAGGGAGGCCATGGTGCCGAGGATGGTGGCCAGCATGGAGGATATGACGGCGACGATAACGGAGTTTCCAAGCAGCGGCAGCAGTACGCCGTCCCGGAAAAGCTCCCCGTAATTGGTCAGGGTGAAGCCCTGCCAGACGGCGGGATCGGTGCCGTTGTTGAAGGAGGCCGCGCCCAGAACTATCATGGGGATGTAGAGAAAGATGAGCACGATTATCGTGAACACCTTGTTGAAGGTCTTCATACCGTGGCCACCTCCTCATCGTCGGAGAAGCGGTTCATGATGCCGATGCAGATGAACACCAGTACCATGAGGATAAGCGACAGCGCCGCGCCCAGATTGGGATTGTATGCGGTCTTGAACTGGCTTTCAATGACGTCGCCGATGAGGGTGGTGCCGGAGGAGCCCAGCTTCTGGGAGATGTAGAAGGTGGACACGGCGGGTACGAACACCATGGTGAAGCCGGAGATGATGCCGGGCACGGACAGCGGGAAGATGACCCGCCGGAACACCTGGGCGCTGTTGCAGCCCAGATCCTCCGCAGCCTCCACCAGCCGCGGGTCAATCTTCATGATGACGGTATACAGCGGCATGATCATATAGGGCAGGTAGTTGTACACCATGCCCAGCACCACGGCGGCGTTGGTGCGTATCAGCGGCAGGGCCTTGAGCCCCATGGCCGTTACGACGCCGTTTATAATGCCAGTGTCGTCCAGCAGCGCCACCCAGGCCAGCGTGCGCAGCAGGAAGCTGATGCACATGGGCAGCATTATGAGCATGTAAAGGAAGCGCTGGGCCTTGGGACTGCGCCCGGCGATATAGTACGCGGCGGGGTAGCCGATGACCATGCAGATGATGGACGAGATCAGCGCCAGCCAGATGGATTTGACGAAGATGGGCAGGTAGTTTCCGATGTTGGCGATATTTTTCAGGGTGAACGCGCCGGTGACGGAATCCGTGAAGGCGTAGTATATGACTATGCCCAGAGGGACGATGGTGAAGATGACCATCCAGACGAGATAGGGCGTGGCAAGACGTTTAGTTTTCATCCTTGTCCGCCTCCTCTTCCTCGGAGGTCTCCGACACCTCCTCCGATATATCCTCGGGATAGAGGTCCGGGTCGTTGATCTCGTCGTATTCCGCGGAATAGGAGCTGTAATCGCCGAAGAGCCCGGAATACTCGCTGCGGTGCATGATGTGTATGTCGTCCGGGCCGAGCCTGATGCCGATATAGGAGCCCACCGGGTGGAATTCGGTGGTCTGGATGAGCCACTTGAAGCCGTGAAAATCCACGATGGTGTCGTAGTGGACGCCCTTGAAGGTGACGCTGGTGACGGTGCCGCAGAGCTGGCCGTCATCCGGTGCGACGATGTCCACGTCCTCCGGGCGGATGACCACGTCCACCGGCTCGTTTTTTTCAAAGCCGGAGTCCACGCACTTGAAGCGGCGGCCGAAGAACTTCACCGCGTAATCCTCCAGCATGATGCCGTCGAGGATGTTGGACTCGCCGATAAAATCCGCCACGAAGGCGTTTTTCGGCTCGTTGTATATATCCTCCGGCCGGCCTATCTGCTGGATGCGGCCCTTGTCCATGACCACGACGGTGTCGGACATGGCCAGGGCTTCCTCCTGATCGTGGGTCACATATATAAATGTGATGCCCAGCGCCTGTTGTATACGTTTGAGTTCCTGCTGCATATCCTTGCGCAGCCGGAGGTCAAGCGCGCCCAGCGGCTCGTCGAGAAGCAGGACTTTGGGCCTGTTCACGAGGGCGCGGGCGATGGCGACTCGCTGCTGCTGGCCGCCGGAGAGCTGGGAGACCTTGCGGTTTTCAAAGCCCTTCAGGCTGACTATCTCCAGCATTTCGGTCACGCGCTGGTCAATCTCGCTCTCCGGCAGCTTTGCGATGCGCAGCCCGAAGGCCACGTTTTCGTAAACGTCCAGATGCGGGAACAGCGCATAGCGCTGAAAAACAGTGTTCACCTTGCGTTTGTGAGGCGGGACATCATTTATCCTCACGCCGTCGAACAGCACGTCGCCGGAGGTCGGCTGGAGAAATCCGCCGATGATCCTGAGCGTGGTGGTTTTGCCGCAGCCCGAAGGCCCCAGCAGCGTGAGGAATTCCTTGTCGTTGATATAGAGGTTAATATCGTTTAAAACGATCTCATCGTCAAACGCCATGGTGCATCCCACGAGGCGAATGAGCTCTTTGGACATTTATCCTCCCCCATTTCATTTGTTATTCGCAAAAAAGGCACCCCGGCCCTGTGTCCGGAATGCCCTTTACAGCTCGGTTTCAATATACAGATTGCGACGGGTTTTGTCAATCGGTAACAACAAATATTTTACCCGTGTCTGACAGCTTGCTTCCTGACTTTTTCATATCGCAGCTCCTCAAGCCTCAGCGCTCACTTCGCGGGAAGCGTGACGCCCGGAAAATACTTCTCCACAAAGTCGATCTCGTTCACGGCGAAGGTCTTGCCGCGCAGATAGTTCAATATCCCGGCGTCGGTGGGAAAGGCAAATTCCAGCCGGTAGGAATACAGGGCCTGGCCCTTCTCACCGAACTCTCTGTTGAATCTCTCCCGGCCGTACTTGCCGTCGCCCAGCAGTGGCCACCCGGCGTGGGCCATCTGGGCGCGTATCTGGTGGGTGCGACCGGTGAGGAGCCTGCACTCCACCAGCGAAAGCTCCCCTTCGGAGGCGAGCACCCTGTATTCGGTCACGGCGGTGCGGGCTCCCGGCTCCGGGCCGGGCTTTATAAACACCTGATTTTTGGCCGCGTCCTTGAAAATATAGTTTTCCAGCCGGCCCTCCCGGGGCTTTGGGCGGCCCTGCACGGCGCAGAGATAATACTTTTCTATCTCGCGGCCGCGTATCTTCTCGTTGAGTATGCGCAGCGCCTCGGCGTTTTTGGCGGCGATGACGATGCCGCCGGTGTTGCGGTCGATGCGGTTGCACAGGGCGGGGGCGAAGGAATTTTCCTCCCGGGGCCGCCATTCGCCCTTCTGGGCCAGATAGGCCTGGATGTTGGCGATAAGGGTGTTGTAGTCCCACGCGCCGGCGGAGTGGCACAGCACGCCGGGCTTTTTGTCAGCAAGGAGGATGTTCTCGTCCTCGTACACCACGGTGAGCCGGGGAGTGCCGACCTTGAGATAAGAATTTTCCTCCCGGGGCCTTTCAAAGAACTCGTCGATGATGTATAATTGCAGCGTGTCGCCCTCTGCGAGCCGGGTGTCCCGTTTGGCGCCTTTGCCGTTGAGCTTTATCCGCTTGAGACGGATATACTTCTGCAGCAGCGATTCCGGCAGCAGCGGCACCGCCTTGCCCACAAACCGGTCCAGTCTCTGGCCGGCGTCGTTCTTTTTTACAGTGATTTCTTTCATATGTCGGAGTATACACTATATAAAGTTATTATTCCATAATTATTTTTGCGGTCAGGCAGAGCGGCGCTGCAAAAATTTAGTTGACAAGCCCTCTTGCATTGACTATAATATCAAGGCGACTTGTGAGGTGGATTATGCTGCTGGATCTTAGCAAAATTATTGAAGTTCCGGGCGGAAGCGTCCCGTTTACCTGTGTTCTCGACCCATCTGATCTCGAGTTCCAGCAGGTGAAATCGTACAAGTCCGCGCCCCGCGCCGAAGGCGTGGTCAGGAATGCCGCCGGTGTGCTGGAGCTCACCGGATCTCTCGCGGCGGAGATGGTCTGCATCTGCGACCGCTGCGGCGGAGAGTATGAAAACGTCAAGAACATGGAGCTTTCGGCCGTCATTTCCGGCGACGAAAGCGAGACCGACGACCCCGACGTGTTCCCGCTGGAAGGGGACGGCGTCGACATTGCGGAGATCGTGAGAACGCTGTTTGTCCTGGATATGGACACAAAGTTCCTCTGCTCCCCGGAATGCAAGGGCCTGTGCCCGGTCTGCGGCAAGAACCTGAACCTCGGGCCCTGCGGCTGCGGGAAGGAATCGGATCCAAGAATGGCTGTGCTTGAGCAGCTTTTGGATAAAACGAAGGATTAATATTAAGAATAGCTGCTCAGAACAGCTGGAGAATTGGAGGTGTCAACATGGCGGTCCCAAAAGGAAAAGTATCCAGACAGAGACGTGACAAGAGACGTTCTTCCACCTGGAAGCTCACTGCCCCCGCGCTCATAAAGTGCCCCAACTGCGGAGCACTCCGTATGCCTCACCGTGCCTGCCCGAAATGCGGACAGTACAATGGCCGTGAAGTCATCAAGGTCGAGGAAAGCAAGTAATTGAAGCATAAGGAGGAAAGGCGGCTCGCCTTTCCTCTTTTTGCGCGTATGGGAAGACCGTAAAATGAAAAACGTGATCAAGTCCATAGATGAACAGAGCCCGCTGCGGCGGCACGCCCGTCCGGGCGACGAGGTCGTGTCCATAAACGGCCGGCCGCTGGAGGACGTGCTGGATTACAAGTACTTCTCCTACGATCCCATGCTGGAGATCGTGCTGCGCTCCCCGGACGGGGAGGAGAGAACGGTCCGCATAGTAAAGGACGAGGGCGGGGATCTGGGGCTGGACTTTGAGACCTATCTCATGGATACGCCGCGCTCCTGCGCCAACAACTGCGTTTTCTGCTTCATCGACCAGCTTCCCAAGGGTATGCGCAAGACCATGTATTTTAAGGACGACGACGCGCGCCTGAGCTTCCTCATGGGAAACTACATCACGCTGACGAACCTTTCAAAGCGTGAGATACAGCGCATCATCGATCTTCATATAAGCCCGATAAACGTGTCCGTTCACGCCACCGACCCGGAGCTGCGGGTGAAGCTGCTGCGCAACCCCAGAGCGGGGGAGAGCATCGGCGTCATGCGCCGCTTTGCACAGGCGGGCATAACCATGAACTGCCAGATAGTGTGCTGCCCGGGCCTTAACGACGGGGAGGCGCTCGCCCGTTCCATGCGGGACCTGGCGGAAATGTGGCCCGCCGTGCACAGCGTGTCCATAGTTCCTGTGGGCCTGACAAGATACCGCGAAGGTCTGACCCAACTCACGCCCTTTACGCCCGAGCACTCACGGGAGACGATAGAGCTTATTACCGCCTTCGGCGACGAGTGCGTGAAAAAATACGGCAGCCGCATTTTCTTCTGCGGCGACGAGATGTATATTAAGGCGGGCATGGAGCTGCCACCGGACGATTTTTACGAGGAGCACACCCAGCTTGAAAACGGCGTGGGCATGATAAGGATGATGGAGACGGAGTTCGCCTCCGCCCTGCGCCTTGCCGACGAGCCGGACGGAGTGCCGTTTTCAATGGCCTCCGGTGTTTCCGCTGCCCCGTATTTCGAAAAACTGCTTTGCGCCGCCCGCGAAAAATATGGTAAAATCAACGGCAGGGTCTATCCCATAGAAAACGACTTTTTCGGGCACAGTATCAACGTGACCGGGCTGATAACCGGCCGCGACCTGATAAATCAGCTGAAGGGCCGCGAGCTGGGGGAGAGGCTTTTTATCTCCCAGAACATGCTGCGCCGGGACGAGATGGACTTTTTGGACGACGTGACGCTCTCCCAGGCGTCCAACGCCCTGGGCGTGCCCATTTATCCCATCGAGCAGGACGGCTTCGCGCTGTGCGACGCCATGTTCGGCATCCTGCCGGAAGTCAGGCTCCCGCAAAGTCAGCGGGAAGAGACAGAATACTATAAATACAATCAGAACTGAGAGGAGGCCGAAAATATGTCAAGACCTCTTGTGGCCATCGTGGGCCGGCCCAACGTGGGCAAGTCCATGCTTTTCAACAAGCTCTGCGGCCGGAGGCTCTCCATTGTGGAGGACACGCCGGGCGTGACCCGCGACAGGCTGTACGCCGAGTGCGAGTGGCGCGGCCGCAAATTCGACATCGTGGACACCGGCGGCATCGAGCCGTCGGCCGACACGGAGATACTGACGTTCATGCGCGAGCAGGCCCAGATAGCCATCGACTCTGCCGACGCCATCGTGCTGGTGACCGATCTGCGCACCGGCGTCACCGCCGCGGACAAGGACGTGGCCAACATGCTCAAGCGCTCCCGCAAGCCGGTGGTGGTGGCCGTGAACAAGGCCGATTCCATCGGCGCGCCGGATCCGGGCCTTTATGAGTTTTACGAGCTGGGTCTGGGCGACCCCATCGGCGTCTCTGCCATCCACGGTATCGGCACTGACGATCTGCTGGACGCCTGCATGGCCAGCTTCCCGCCCGAGGAGCCGGAGGACGAGGAGGACGACTCCATCAAGGTCGCCGTCATCGGCAAGCCCAACGTGGGCAAATCCTCGCTTATTAACTACATTCTGGGCGAAAAGCGGGTCATCGTCGCCGACGAGGCGGGCACCACCCGCGACGCTGTTGACACCCCCTTCGAAAATGAAAAGGGCAAGTATATCTTCATCGATACAGCCGGCATCCGCCGCAAATCCAAGGTGGAGGAGCGGGTGGAACGGTTTTCCGTCATGCGGGCCGAGCTGGCCGTCCAGCGGGCCGACGTGTGCCTTATCATGATCGACGCCCGGGACGGCGTCACGGAGCAGGACACCAAGATAGCAGGTCTGGCCCACGAGGCGGGCAAGGCCAGCATCGTCGTGGTCAACAAGTGGGATCTGGTGGAAAAGGACACCGGCACCATGGACAAGCTCCGCAAGCGGATAATGGGCGACCTGAGCTTCATGAGCTATGCCCCGGTGATATTCATTTCCGCCCTCACCGGCCAGCGCACCGACCGCATTTTCGAACTCATCAACTTTGTGAACGACCAGAGCGCTATGCGCATAACCACCGGCATGCTCAACGACGTGCTCGCCGACGCCCAGGCGCGGGTGCAGCCGCCCACGGACAAGGGCAGAAAACTGAAAATATACTACATGACCCAGACGGGCGTGCGCCCGCCCTGCTTTGTTGTATTCTGCAACAGCCGGGAGCTGTTCCACTTCTCATATCAGCGTTATATCGAAAATCAGATAAGAGCCACCTTCGGGCTTGAGGGTACGCCCATAAAGATGGTGATACGCCAGAAGGGGGACGAGACATGATCCCTGTCCTCCTGTCTGTCACGGCGCTCATAGCCTATTTTCTGGGCGGCACGGATGTGCCGGAAATATGCTGCCGCCGCTTCCTCGGCCGCGAGCTCCGCTCCTATGGCAGGGGCCAGCGGGGTCTGGAGGCTTTTTACCGGGAAAACGGCCCCAAAGGCGCCGCAGTAACCTATGTTCCGGAGATACTGAAGATCGGCCTGGCCGTACTTATCGGCGGCTGGCTGCTGGGTATAAAGGGCCACGCCGACGTGGGCAGGGAGTTCGCCCTGTTCTGCCTCATAATGGGCGCCGTATTTCCCTTTTCCCGCCGCTTTGTGGGCGGGCGGGGGTTCAAGGAGCTGCTGGCTGGCATGTTCTTCGTCTCGCCAGGCGCCGGCTTTTTGACGCTGGTGGTGTTTGCCGCCGTGCTTTGGGCCACGAAATATCTCACCCTCGCGGGCATCTGCGCCGCCGTGGGGGCCATCCTGGGCGTCTGGGTGTTTGTGGAGACCAAACTTGCCCTGGAGCTGTCGGTATTCTGCGCAATAATAATCATCGTCCGTCACGCGGGACACATCCTGCGGCTTATAAAACATACGGAACCGAAAATCCAGACAAAAAAAGACCTGAGCTATAAATTCGATGAAGATTTTTGACGAGGGGGAACCGCAACAATGCTTGAGCTGAAAAACATTTCCTTTGAAGCCGAGACAGACGGCGTGAAGAAACAGATCCTGCGCGATATAAGTCTGAAGATCGACGAGCGCTTTGTGGCCGTGACCGGCCCCAACGGCGGCGGAAAATCCACGCTGGCCCGGGTGATAACCGGCGTGAATACGCCTACCTCCGGCAGCATACTGTTCGACGGGGAGGATATAACCGGCATGTCCATAACCGAGCGGGCGAAAAAGGGCATCAGCTTCGCCTTCCAGCAGCCGGTGCGCTTTAAGGGCATCACCGTCTACGATCTCATAAGCCTGGCGGCCGGGAAGAAGCTCTCCGTTTCGGAGGCCTGCTCCTATCTCTCGGAGGTCGGCCTGTGCGCGAGAGATTATGTAAACCGCGAAGTCAACGCCAGCCTCTCCGGCGGCGAGATAAAGCGCGTTGAGATCGCCACCATGCTGGCCCGCAGCACCAGGCTCACCATCTTCGACGAGCCGGAGGCCGGCATAGACATCTGGAGCTTCACCAACCTGATCAACGTGTTTGAGAAGATGTACCAGAAGATACAGGGCAACATCATCATCATATCCCATCAGGAGCGGATACTGGACATAGCCGACCGGATAATCGTGCTGGCCGACGGACGCATCGCCGCCGACGGCACCAAGGCGGAGGTCATGCCCACGCTTTCAAAGCAGAAGCCGATAGTGTGCGACGTCCTGACCGAAAAACTGTGAGGAGGAGCTTGAGATGGAACTTGATCTGATACAGAAGAAACTGCTGGAGCAGGTGGCGGATCTCCACGGCATCCCGGAGGGCGCGTACAACATCCGCTCGGACGGCAAGCTGGCCGGCCGCAGCACCACGGCGCATATCGACATAGTGACGAAGTCCGACAAGCCGGGCATCGACATATACATCAAGGACGGCACCAAAAACGAGAGCGTGCATATACCCGTGATAATAGAGCAGACGGGACTGAACGATCTTGTTTACAACGACTTTTATGTGGGCGAGGACTGCGACGTGGTGATCGTGGCCGGCTGCGGCATATCCAACTGCGGCGGCAAGGAGTCCCGGCACGACGGCATACACAGCTTCCATGTGGGGAAGAACTCCAAGGTAAAGTATATCGAGAAGCACTATGGCGAGGGCACCGGCACCGGCGGCAGGGTCATGAACCCCACAACCATCGTGGAGCTGGACGAGAACGCTCATATGGAGATGGAGACCACCCAGATAAAAGGCATCAACGACACGCTGCGCAAGACCAGCGGCAAGCTGGCAGCAAAGGCGTCGCTCATTATCCATGAAAAGATAATGACCACCGGCGAGCAGAGAGCGGAGACCGACTTCTCCGTGGATCTGGACGGCGAGGGCAGCAGCGCCAACGTGGTGTCCCGTTCCGTTGCCAAGGACAAGTCCAGCCAGCTTTTCCGTTCCATGATAAACGGCAACAACAAATGCGCGGGTCACACGGAGTGCGACGCCATAATAATGGACGCGGCCTCGGTCACCGCCATGCCGCAGCTGACGGCCAATTCCGTGGAAGCGAGCCTCATCCACGAGGCGGCCATAGGCAAGATCGCCGGCGAGCAGCTCACCAAGCTGATGACTCTCGGACTCACGGAGAAGGAAGCCGAGGATCAGATCGTGGCGGGATTTTTGAAGTAAAAATTCGGATAAAAACTGTTGACAAGAAGCCCGGCTTCTGCTATTATAACCCTTGCACCGCGTGGGGGCGTAGCTCAGCTGGGAGCGCGAGTAACCAAGTAAGCAACACCTCAACATAAAGTGTACCCTATGTCAAGGACAAGATGGGTTTTCGGCGAGGTCAGAAGGGCAAAGGAAATGCGTCAATTCGATTTTGGCGCGGGAATGGCCAGCGGATACTTACCGGTCATGAGGTAGTCGTAGTATTCTTTCGGCGAGAGCCTTGCCAGATCCCATTGGTAGCGTTCGGTGTTGTAATACTCAGTCCACGCTAGAAGAACCTCATATACCTCATGAACGGTCTCACAAGAGGATATAT
>Ga0183095_10531_pt1 | contig 106176 bp, 97 predicted proteins | sample BioMet4_FD_130346 | JGI IMG/M metagenome (GOLD analysis project Ga0183095, IMG submission 130346) | Microbial communities from bioreactor (seeded with sewage sludge) at LBNL, California, USA - Biofuel metagenome 4 (v2) (version 3) | ecosystem: Engineered > Bioreactor > Anaerobic > Unclassified ...
TTTTGTAACTACTGAATTGGCAGCAACAATTGCTCCATCACCAATATGCACGCCGGGCATTACAGTGACATTTTGACCTATCCACACATCATTGCCAACAACAGTATCTCCTTTGAAAGGTAAATCCTCAAGTGCCGGAGTTGCCCTTTCCCAACCATTTCCCATAATGTTAAAAGGGTAAGTAGTGACGCTGCACATTCTATGATTCGCACCGTTCATTATAAATTCGATACCTTTCGCTATAGCGCAGAATTTCCCAATGATGAGCTTATCACCTATAAATTCATAGTGATGCGTAACGTGCTCTTCAAAGCGCTCTGCACCACTGATATCGTCATAGTAGGTGTAATCACCGATGACAATATTTGGGCGTGTGATTACATTTTTAATGTAGCATACGCTTTTTATTTTTTCATTCGGATAAATTGAATTTGGATCTGGTCCATATTGCATAAATAATTCTCCTCAAATGGGGCCTTGTGTTTAATCTCAAGGACATATTGAAATCTGTTCAGTTACTTATATTCCTTCGGAATAGGAACATTAAATCTTTCGCATAGTAACCTTACGTCATGAATATCATTTTCATCATGCTCATATCCCATGTGAAATAAAACTTGATTTTCAGCATCTATACACTTTACAACTTTATCACCTATTTTCCCAATGCCACTAAACACGTTTGGTGGATACGTTTCACCTTCAAAAACAAGGTATCCTTGTTCGTTGAATTCAAATACATGAAGATCAATTATCCTGTCTTTAGCGTCCTTCCAAACCGTGTGATTTGTAGTGGTATATGCTTCAATAACTTCAGCAAAGCCTTTTTCTTTCAATATTTCAATAAAATCTTTGCTGTTTTTTTCTTCCACAAATAAATCAATATCGTTGTGGAACCTTGTTTCTTCTCCTAATAGAGCATCAACTCCCCAGCCACCATCTAACCAAATGGCAATCCCATTTTCTTCGGCGTATAAAATTATCTCAATGGCATCTTTTTTATTTACCATGCAACTCCTCCGTTCAAATTCTAATTTATCGCTACAATAGCAACGTTTTTAACCAACATCCAACCTGACCACACAACCTCGAAAATTCCCGAAAAAACATCTAATCTGACCACTCGCGACCCTTGATATCTAACCTGACCACTCGCGGGGCTATGACATCTAACCTGACCACTTGACTATCAAAAAGTGCCTTTATGGACTTGTTTCCGCGAAGCGATATTTTCATGTTCTTCGCTCAATGGGTTTCACACCCATGTGTGCTAAAACCCTTGATATATCAGGGTTTCCGGACTTCATGCTATTTTACCCTTGTTATCAATACTACCGTCTCAACATGGCTCGATTGCGGGAACATGTCGAACGGACGCACGCGTTCCGGACGGTACGATTCCGCACAGAGAATTTTCAGGTCGCGGGCAAGCGTCGAAGGATTGCAGCTGACATAAATGATTTTTTCCGGTGCCTTTTCCAGCACCGCCGTCAGCAGTTTTTCTTCGCAGCCTTTTCTCGGAGGATCGAGAACGATGCAGTCTGCCTTCGGAAGGTCCGCTGTCATTTCCTCCGCAGCTCCTTCATAAAAGACGGCATTGCCGATGCCGTTCCGTTCCGCATTTTCCTTAGCATCTTTCACGGCTGCCGGCACGATCTCCACACCGATGACTTTTTCTGCATCCGGTGCCAGATAGAGTCCGATGGTTCCGATGCCGCAGTAAAGGTCGAGAACGGTTTCCTTTCCCGTAAGGGCTGCCGCTTCCCGGACCGCATCGTACAGTTTCTTTGTCTGCACCGGATTGACCTGATAAAAAGAAAGAGGCGAGATCCTGAAGGACAGATTCCCGATCCGGTCGGTGATGAACGGTTCGCCGTAAAGAGGAATCACTTCCTCTCCGAGAATCACATTCGTCCGCTTCGTATTGACATTGAGGCAGACCGATTTCACGCCTTCGATTTTTATAAGCTCCGCCGTCAGGCGTTCCGCCTCCGGAAGCTTTCTTCCGTTCAAAATGAGGCAGACCATGATTTCTCCGGTCGCAAAGGCTTTCCGGATCAGGATGTGGCGGACAAGACCCGTTCCGCTTTTTTCATCGTAAGCGGCAATTCCGTTCCGGTCCATAAAGTCCAGAACCGTATCCAGGATCACGGAATCATTTTCCGGGGAAATGAGGCATTTCCGGTTATCGATAATATCGTGAGACTTCCCCGCATAGAATCCGGTAATCCGTTTTCCTTCTGCAGAAGTCCCCACCGGATACTGCGATTTATTGCGGTAATGAAACGGCTCGTCCATCCCCACTGCCGGTTCGACGGCTGTCTGAATGCCCCCGATGCGCAGAAGACTGTTCTCGACAAGGCTTCTCTTCCACTTCAGCTGGGCTTCATAGGAAAGTGCCTGCAGCGTACATCCGCCGCACTCGCGCGCCTTGGGACAGGCCGGCTTTACCCGGTCCGGCGAGGAAACAATCACTTTCCTGGTGCGGGCAAATCCGTAGCTGGCCCTGGCCAGCGTCACGACCGCTTCAACGGTATCTCCGATGACAGCACCTTTCACAAAGAGGGTATAGCCGTCTGCACGGCCGATACCCTCTCCGGTTGTACTCATATCCGTTATTTCAATCACGACGGAATCGTTTTTTTTCACTCTTCAGTCTTCCTCAGATTGGATTCAAACAGCTTGCTGTATCCGATCCAGTCCGGCGCATCCTTTGCATTTTCAAGGAGCTCGGTCATCGTTTCCATTTTGGCATCCGTGTTATCCGCCATGTGCAGGGCAACTGCCTCGACAATGGCCGGCAGCTTCGGCGATCCGAAGTCGTACTGTCCGTGATGGGAAAGGATGCAGTGCTTCAGCTCGCTCTCCAGCACTTCCGGAAAACCTTCTATCTTCGAAGCACGGTCATGAACCATTTCCGCACCGATCATGATGTGCCCGAGCAGCTGTCCTTCGTCCGTGTATTCATTCAGCGGAAACAGCGACAGTTCCTTCGTCTTGCCTACATCGTGCAGAAGCGCTGCCGTGATCAGCAGGTCCCTGTTCAGAATCGGGTAGGAGGCACTGAAATAATCGCAGAGCCTCGTGACGGAAAGCGTATGCTCCAGAAGTCCTCCGACGAAACCGTGATGCACGCTCTTTGCCGCCGAATGCTGGCGGAAAGATTTCGCAAATTCCTCATCTCCGAAAAAGCTGTCGAGCAGCTGATGCAGATAGGGATTCTTTACGCTGTCCTTCAGGACCATGAGTTCCTGGAACATGGCCTTGGTATTTTTCTTGGTGACCGGAAGATAATCCGCCGGGATGTATTCGCTTTCATCCGCCTTGCGCACCTGCTTCAGGGAAGCCTGCAGGCTGCCGTTGAAAGAATTCACGACTCCCGAAACATAGACATAATCAAGGATTTCGAATTCTCCGATTCCTTCCGACGTCGGATCCCAGATTTTTGCATCCAGATTTCCCGTCCTGTCCTGGAGAATGACATTTTCATAATTCTTGCCGTTTTTCGTAACGGCAGACTGCTTGTACTTGCAGAGATAGACATCCTGAATACGGCTGCCTTCCCGCAGTTCATTGATATACTTCATGAGAATCCTTTCTTTCTGAAATGTTTGCGGAATCCCGGCTGTTCTGCCAAGACTCTTTCCGGCTGTTCTGCCGGGACTCTTTCCGCTGTTCTGCCGGGATTCTTTCCCGGCCGGAACGGTCGGATTTATTTCTGTCCGATCGTCACGGTAAAATGAAATTCCACATAGCCGCCGGCACCCGAGCGCATGACTTTGATTGCCACATTGTCTCCCGGCTTCTTCGTCAGAAGAATTTCCCGGTAGGTCTTCATGGAATCAACCGTCTGTCCGTCGAATTCGGTAAGGACATCCGCATTCATGATGCCTGCTGCCAGAGCCGGCGAATCCGTGTCGACCGAGGTGATATAGACGCCGGTCGGAACACCGGTCTGTGCCGAAATCTGCTCGCTGACGTCTTCGCCCGTGATCCCGATGTAGCAGAGCGGTTCATTGTTCGAAAGCTTTTCGATCAGGTTCTTCAGAGGCGAAATCGGAATGGCCGTAATCGTGCCGCTGCTCTCCGGGGCATATTCCTGCATGATGATTCCGACGATGGCACCGTCAAGATCCACCAGGACCCCGGAACCATCTGTGCTCCCCTGGATGTTCGTCGTCAGGATCGTATACTGCCCGTCGGTAACGGTTATGCTGTTGGATACGGACGAAATCTGCCCGTACACAATAGAATCACTATACCCCATCGGGCGGCCGATTGCAATGACCGGCTGCCCCTGTGAAACCGTATAGGAATTTCCGAGGTTCGCCACCGCCGTCGCGGAAGCCGTATCCGCACTCACGGAAGCATCCGGCACGGTCACGATGGAAAGGCCCGTCGCCGGATCGATTTTCTGGAAAGAACCCTCGACAACTGCCCCGTCGGCAAATGTGACCAGAATCTTGGTAACGCCGTCGCTGACCTCTCCGTCCGTCAGGATCAGCAGGTTCGTCCCGTTATCGGCAACGATCAGTCCGCTGGCATTCTGTGAGCTTTCATTTACCGTATTGAACAGGTCTTCCGTACTGGTGATTCCCGTAACGGTAACGACCGACTTGACAGGCTCTCCCGCGATCTTCTCGATTGCGGCGTAAAGTTCTTTGTAGTCCGAGATCTGCTGAGCCTCTTCCTCTTCCGGCGTAGGTGTTTCTGTCGGAACGGGTGTCGGCGTCGGTGTCGGCGCTGTCACGGTCGGAGTCGGGGTAGCGGCAGCTGTCGGAGTCGCTGTCGGACTGGGCGTAGGCGTGACGGTAACCGAAGACTCATCCGTCGGGATCGTAATCTGACCGTCCGACCCGGAAGAAATCATGCCCTTCATGATCGCACCGGAAATGAGTCCGAAAATCACCGCGGCTCCGGCAGCTGTCAGCAGCACCTGAAGAACGCGGCGGACACGAAGAGGACGGTCTTTCACCGTCTCTTTAATAAAGGAGTACTGTTCCTGATCCTGCTCCTGATTCTGCTCTTCTTCTTCTTCGCTTTTCAGCCCGCTGTCTCCGGGCTTTCGGTCGTCGTCCATAGTGAGAATATTTTATCAGCCGAATATGAACTTTTTATGAATGAGAATGTGAATAATCCTTCCCAAGACGGGGCCGACAGAGTAAAATGAAAGCATGAATGCAAAAGCCTTAAAAACACTGGAATACGACAAAATCATTGCTCTTCTGACCAATCACGCCACTTCCGCTCCGGGCAGGAAACTCTGTTCAGAGCTGGAACCGTCCTTCATCCCCGATGAGATTGAGAGAATGCAGTCCCAGACGGCGGACGGACTGTCGCGCCTTTTTAAGAAAGGAAGCATTTCCTTCGGGGATACTTACGATGTCCGCGGACTCCTGAAGCGGCTGGAAATCGGATCTTCGCTGAACACCCGCGAGCTTCTCCAGATCGCCAAGCTGCTGGAAAATGCCGGACGGGTCAGGACCTACGGAAAAAATGACCGGGACGATGCACCGAAAGACAGCCTCTCGCCGATGTTCGAGACGCTGGAGCCCGTGACTTCCCTCTCTGAGGAAATCCGCGCCTGCATCCTCTCCGAAGATGAAATCAGCGACAATGCCTCCCCTGCCCTCCGGCAGATCCGCAGGAGCATCAAGGCTTCAGGCGAACGGATTCACGGAGAGCTGACCAGGCTCATTTCCTCCTCCGCGAAGGATTATCTGCAGGACTCCCTGATCACGACCCGCGACGGACGCTACTGCGTTCCGGTAAAAGCAGGCTGTCAGGCGCAGGTTCCGGGCATCATCCACGACCAGAGTTCGACGGGTTCCACGATCTTCATAGAACCCGCTTCCGTCGTACGGCTGAACAATGAGATCCGTGAACTGGAGCTGAAGGAGCAGGAAGAGATCGAGGCCATCCTCGCACGCATTTCGGAAAATGCCGCCCAGCATACGGATGAGATCCTGCTGGACTTCGACAATATGGTGCAGCTGGATTTCATTTTTGCAAGGGCTTCCCTGGCGATGGAGGAAAATGCCAGCCGGCCGCTCATCAACCGCGACGGCATCATTGACCTCCGGCAGGCACGGCATCCCCTGATCGATAAAAAGAAAGTCGTGCCGATTGATATCCGCCTGGGTGAAAAATTCGACCTGCTCGTCATCACCGGCCCGAATACCGGCGGCAAGACCGTCTCCCTGAAGACGACCGGCCTGCTGGTCCTGATGGGTCTTTCCGGGCTGCATATTCCCGCAGCCGACCGGAGCCGCATCGCTCTTTTCAGCGAGGTCTATGCCGACATCGGCGATGAGCAGAGCATCGAACAGAGCCTGTCCACGTTCTCTTCGCACATGAAGAATGTCACCGAATTCCTGAAAAAGGCAGACGAGGATTCCCTGGTCCTTTTTGACGAACTCGGCGCCGGCACCGATCCGGTCGAGGGCGCCGCGCTGGCGGCCTCCATCCTGATGTCCCTGCACAAAAGGCACATCCGCACAATCGCCACAACGCACTACAGCGAACTGAAGCTCTGGGCACTGCGTACCCCGGGCGTCATCAACGGCGCGTGCGAATTCAATGTCGACACGCTTTCGCCGACCTACCGGCTTCTCATCGGAGTCCCCGGGAAGAGCAACGCCTTTGCCATTTCCAAAAAGCTCGGCCTGCCCGAAGACATCATTGAGACGGCACGCGGACGCCTTTCCCACGAAGCGGAATCCTTCGAGGATGTCCTGGCGGATCTTGAAAAGAAGCGCACGGAAATGGAGAACGAGCGCCTGGAAATCGAGAAAGAAAAGAATGACGCCGAAAAGCTCCGCCTCGAACTTGAGGAAAAGAAAAAGCAGTTTTCCGAGAAAAAATCCAACCTCATCGAGCAGTCTTCCGCCGAAGCAAAGCGCATCCTGCAGGAAGCAAAGGATTATGCCGACCGCACCATCAGCTGGTACACGAAGAACGGAACCGGCACTTCGATGCGGGAAATGGAAGAAGTGCGCGGGAACCTCCGCGAGAAGATCAAGTCCCTCGATAAGAATATCCGGACGGAAGCACCGGAGCGCGCTTCCCGTCCCCTTCGTCCCGGCGACCTGAAAATCGGCGACGGCGTAAAAGTCTTAAGCCTCCATGTGAACGGCACCGTCAGTACGCTCCCGGACAAATCGGGAAGCCTCTATGTCACGATGGGCCTGATGCGGACGAAGGTCGCTTTATCCGATCTGGAGAAGCTCGCATCGGATGATTCCGCCGACAGCGCATCCGGAAAAACCGGAAGCGGTCAGATCCGCATGGAAAAATCGGCGGCCGTGGCACCGGAAATCAATCTTCTCGGAAAGACGGTCGATGAAGCCGTTACAGAACTTGACAAATATCTCGACGATGCCTATCTGGCTCATTTGGATAAAGTGCGCATCGTCCACGGAAAAGGCACCGGCGCCCTCCGCAAGGGCGTCCACGATTATCTCCGGAAACAGAAACGGATTGCCGCCTACCGCCTCGGAGAATACGGCGAGGGCGATACCGGCGTCACGATAGCCGAATTCAGAAAATAAAGCGGGAGGACAGATGCATGGCCGTAAAACAGAAAATCCTGATTGTCGACGATGACAGCAACATTGCCGAACTCATTTCCCTCTACCTTACGAAGGAAATGTACGAGTGCGTCACCGCTGAAGACGGGGAAGAGGCACTGAAGACCTTCGGGACTTTCAAGCCGGATCTCGTCATGCTGGACCTGATGCTGCCCGGCATGGACGGCTATCAGGTCTGCCGGGAAATCCGCAAGAAATCCGATACCCCGATCATCATGCTCTCCGCCAAGGGAGAAACTTTCGACAAGGTGCTCGGGCTTGAACTCGGCGCAGACGATTATATCATCAAGCCGTTCGAAACCAAGGAACTGGTCGCCCGCGTCAAGGCCGTGCTGAGACGCTGGCATTCCGAGCCCCGTACGCAGGATACCCCGCCGGCTGCCGCCGTCAAGTACGTGGAGTATCCGGATCTCATCATCAACCAGACCAACTACTCCGTCATCTACAACGGCGAAGCGGTGGATATGCCGCCGAAAGAACTGGAGCTGCTTTATTTCCTGGCCTCGCAGCCGAACCAGGTCTTTACGCGCGAACAGCTGCTCGACCATATCTGGGGCTATGAATACATCGGCGATACGCGGACGGTCGACGTGCACATCAAGCGCCTGCGTGAAAAAATCAAGGATCATGACGACTGGTCCATCGGAACGGTCTGGGGCATCGGCTACAAATTCGAGGTAAAGAACAAGGCATGAAGAAGTCTCTCTTCCTGAAGTTCATCATCGCCTATGCCATTCTGGCCATCCTCTTTCTCTTTGCTGCATCGGCAATGGGCCCGCAGCTTTTTCAGGACAGGATCGTCAGCTCGACTGCCGAGTCCCTCTATTCGGAGGCGACCCAGATTGCTTCGCAGCGGGCCAGCCAGATTTTCTCAAAATCTGCCTCGCTCAGCGATCTCTACACGAATCTGAAAATGATCGCGACCTCCCAGAACGTCGATATCCGCATCATAGATTCTTCCGGAACGGAACTGATCTATACGGGCACCGCCCTGAAGAAAGAGAATCCGGATAAAATTCCAAACTTCGACTTTGCGGCATTCGGGCCGCGGTATTATGAGATCAGTGATTTTTACGGACAGTATTCCGAAGAGCAGCTCAACGTCATGACGCCTGTAACCGGGAATCTGACGACCAAGGGCTACGTCTCCATTCACAAATCCATGACGGAAATCTATTCCCAGCGGGATTCCCTGATGGGCAGTCTATACATCATGACGCTGATCTTCTTCCTCCTCACGCTTCTCATCCTGGTGTATTTCACCTTTGCGGTCTTCCGTCCCATGGGACGCATCATGACCGGTGCCAAGGAGCTTTCCGCCGGACACTACGACTACCGCATCGAACTGAACACGGATGATGAGATGGGGTCTCTTGCCGAGTCCCTGAACAATATGGCCGAAGACATCGAAAAGACCGGCGAGTATCAGAAAAAATTCATTTCCAACGTATCGCATGATTTCCGCTCCCCGCTGACTTCCATCAAGGGTTTCACGGAAGCCATGACGGACGGCACCATTCCTCCGGAAATGCATTCCAAATACCTGAAAATCATTTCTTCGGAAGCGGACCGTCTGGAAAAACTGACGCACGACACGCTGACGCTGAACAATCTGGACAGCCGCAATTACACGCTTGAGCTTTCCGCTTTCGACATCAATCACGTGATCCGTCACACGGCCGCCGTCTTCGAAGGCTCCTGCCGTGAAAAAATGATTTCTTTCGATCTGCGGCTGCTCGGTGAAAAACTTTTCGTGCGGGCGGACAAAGGGAAAATCCAGCAGGTTCTCTACAACCTGATCGACAATGCCATCAAGTTCAGCGAAAAGAATTCAACCATCCATCTGGAGACTTCCATCCGCCACGGAAAATGCGAGGTGTCCGTGAAAGATGAGGGCATCGGCATCAGCAAGGAAAACCTGAACAAGATCTGGGATCGCTTCTATAAGACAGATGCCTCGCGGGGCAAGGACAAGAAGGGGACGGGTCTCGGTCTTTCAATCGTCAAAGAAATCCTGAACGCACACGGCGAGAACATTACCGTGACAAGCACGGAAAATGTCGGGACGCGTTTCGTCTTCACGCTGGAGCTTGTAAAAGAATAATAAAAGATGAGCCGGAAATTCTGATTTTCCGTTTTTACAGAACTTTATATAATTCGTCGGTCTGCGGCTTGTCGAGATAGCGGACTTCTTCGCCGTTTCTCACGATCCGGTCATTGCCCGGCGTCATTCTCCCGATAACCGAAGCCGGAATTCCTGCCGCCTTCAGCTTCTTCACAAGGCCTGCCCCGTCAGGCGAGGCAATCAGCATCGAACCGCTCGACATGGAAAGATAGGGATTGATGTCGAAGTATTCGCAGATCTCCACGCTCTCCTGCCGGATCGGAATCTTTTTCAAATCGGCTTCCAGCCCGCAGCCGGAACCGGAACCCATTTCCCACAGGGCACCGAAGATGCCGCCTTCCGTCACGTCGTGCATGGCGGAAATCCCATGCTCCATGGCGATTTTCGATTCCGGAATCACGGACAGGTACGCATCAAAATTCGATGCCGCATCGACAATGCCGTCCGGGAAATGCTTCAGCAGTTCTTCTCTCTTTTCTTTCGCCAGAATCGAGGTCGCCTCAAGGGCAATCCACTTGGTGACGACAAGATCGTCGCCTTCATGGACGCTCTTCAGCGTAAAGAGCCTGTTCTTCCGGATCTTCCCGACTCCTGTCACGGAAATGACCGGACGCACGACGGCATCGGTAATTTCCGTATGGCCGCCGATGACTTCCACGCCGATTTTTCCGCACGACTCTTCCGTTTCGGAAATCATCTGTTTCAGCTGTGCTTCCGTCGTGTCTTCCGGCAGAAGCATGGTCAGGATAATGCCGACGGGCTCCGCACCCGCCGCAGCGATGTCGTTCGTCGTAACGAGTGCCCCGAATCTTCCGATGTCCTTTGTCGTACCGGTAATCGGATCGGACGAAAGGACAAGCGCCTCTCCGTCTTCAAGGCATAAGGCAGCACAGTCCTGCCCAACGGCAGGACCGACAGCGACTTCTTTTCTTCTTTTGTGAAGCTGTTTCAGAACCGAACGGATCAGCACCGCTTCGGGTATTTTTCCTTTTTTCAATTAATCCGAATCCTCCGCTTCTGCCGTGCTCGTCGAACCTTCCGGCATCTGCACAAGATTGACAGCTGCCCCGTTACTGGTAATGGAATCTGTCGCAATGCCGACCTCGCCTGCGCTGACCGCCTGCGAGAACGTTTCCAGTTCTCCGGCATCCGCCCCTTTCGTCCCCAGGACATACATGATCGGAGACGTTTCATAGGAATCGGAATTGATCAGTTCATCCGTCGTGGTTCCATCCACGGTTACATGCTTCCAAAGCTCGGAAACCGTTCCCATATGGCCGTAGGCCACCTGTTCGACTGTTCCGTAATCCACGGTATCATCCAGAGAGATCACGCTGTTCGGCTGCGTCTGGCTGATGACCTTGCTTTCATACGTTACTTTCCTGTCCGGATCGCGGCTCTCCACTCCGTAAATCGTAAAGTCGATTTTGCCGTCTTCCGTCTTTCCCATAATGTAGATCGGATAATCCGTATTGTTGGTAAAGACCAGGTCCTTGCCGCCTTCTTCAGAAATCGCCGCATCCATGGAAGGAGTCACATAGCCGACCAGCATCGAATGATTGGTCCGGGCATCCACCTGGAGCTCCGCCTGAAGCACAGCCATATAAAGGGTTGTGGATACCTGGCAGATCCCGCCGCCGTATGTGTCAACAATGCTCCCGCTGGAATAGGACGGTGCCGGTGCGTATCCGTTGTCTTCGCTGAAAGGCGTAACCGTTCCGATCAGGGAGAACTGTCCTCCCGGAGCAACCAGCGTGCCGTTGACCTTGGCCACGCCGTTCACGATATTCTGGCTGCGGTTTGCCGTGCTTCCTGCATAAACGGTTTCTCCCGATCCCAGGACATCCTTGACCTTGGCAAGATCGTCTGCGGAAACAGAAGGCTCTTTCACGGCCGTTGCAAGTTCGGCCGATGCCGCTCCGCCCGTCCAGGTATTCAGCAGGTAATCCTTGATGGAAGATACGGCTGCATCCTGATCGATGACCGTTCCTTCCGTTCCTGCCGTTACCTGCAGCGTGCCGTCATCCGCCGCGCTGAGCTGCGGTTCCGTCGCGGGAACATCCGCCGTCGCCGCAAACGCAGAGACAAAGGAGCGGATGGCATCTTCATTGACCGTACAGGTCATGGGAATGACGTACGGAGACTGTTCAAGATCTTTCTGGAATTTATACCGGCTGAGAATGTTGCCGCATTTTCCGAGATCCGGAGCCGTATCCAGATCCGACTCATTCGTCCATGAATACCCGAGGTCTGAAACGGCGATGCTCTGCGTCTGTCCGTTCGCGGAAACCGTCAGGGTCTGCGCAGACTTTTCACTGACTTCCTCATTGACCTTCGCCTTTGCTTCATCGACCGTCAGGCCGGAAACGTCTACGTCCCCGACATGAATGTCATTCCCGATCACGCCTTCCGTCCTGACGAGGCTGTCCGTCTGATTCTCCGCCAGGACAGGCATCAGAAGCGCAAGCACCATGGATGCCGCCAGGATGACCGCAAGAATAATGACAATGATTCTTCTGTTCTTAGGATTCCACATCATAATGGTTTATCATAGCGCAATTTCCGTTTTCCCGCAAGCATGCGCCCTGAAATTCAGCGCTGTTATGGTTTTGCGCGGAAATTCTTATGCTCTTCTCGGCAGTATTTCACAAGGAAGCACTGGTCGCAGAGCGGATGCTGCGCTTTGCAGATAGCCCTGCCGAAGGCAATGATCTGCAGGTTCCATAAAATCCAGTGATCCTTCGGCAGCTTTTTCATCAGGTCGAATTCTACTTTTTCCGGATCCTTTTCATCCGTGACATTCAGCCGCCATGAAATTCTCTTGACGTGGGTGTCGACGACAATGCTCGGTTCGTCGTAAATATTTCCGCGGATGACATTGGCTGTTTTTCTCCCGACGCCCGGAATCTTCACCAATTCATCGATATCGGAGGGCACCTTCCCTCCGTAGTCCTTCACGATCTTCTGCGCCGCCGCAATGATGTTCTTTGCCTTATTGTGATAGAATCCCGTCGAGCGGATATCCTGTTCCAGTTCTTTCAGGTCGGCTGCCGCAAAGGCTTCCATATCCGGATATTTCCGGAACAGGTCCGGAGTGATGCTGTTCACGCGGGCGTCTGTGCACTGTGCGGAAAGGATCGTCGCTATGAGAAGCTGACCCGCATCCTGATGATGAAGATAGACTGCCATGGCCGTGCCGTAATGCTCATCCAGCAGTTCAATGATCTCTTTCGTTCTCTTTGCCGTCATTTTTTCCTGACCTCCGCATTGTTGGTGAAAACGTCCCGTCTGCCGTAATCAAATTCATAGCGTCCCGAAAGATCCTGCACCCAGTCCGGCCGGTGCTTCAGTTTCTCCCGAAGATACAGATCGACGGACAGTCTTTCGATGAGTTCTTCCCTGCGGACCGGCTCCCCGGAACCCGTGCCCGGGAACATCGGACTCAGGGCAAAGTCCCGCAGGATCTCATACCTGGTGATTCTGGAATCCGTCACCGACGGACAGCCGTTTTTTTCATAATAGAGGGCCAGCGCCTCAAAGAATGCAAACGGGTTTTCCACCCGCGAAAGCAGGTACGGAAGCGTCTGCGTATACTGTGCGGAATTGTGGTAAATGTCCGTGATCCTGGCAATCCTTTCCAGTCTTTCTCTCTCCGCTTCGGAAAGCCAGGGCGTGCGGATGACTTCATACGGTGCCGCGGAATCATAGACGATGCCGAATTTTCCGGACAGCCTTTCCATTTCCGTCCCTTTCAGGACTTTGAGAAAACCCAGCTGAAGCTGGTCCGGCTTCATTTCCCAGACGTCATTGAAAGAACGGCCGAAGGATGCATAGTCTTCGTACGGCAGTCCGGCAATCAGGTCGAGATGCTGGTGGATCCTGCCTGCCTCATGGATCTTCAGGACCGCCTGCCTGAGATGCTCCATGTCCACCGTCCGTGAGACGGAAGCCAGCGTTTCCGCATTCGTGCTCTGGACGCCGATTTCAAACTGGACCAGGCCCCGTCTCATTTTCGAAAGGAGTTCCAATTCTTCTTCCCTCAGAAGATCCGCCCCGATTTCAAAATGGAAGTTCGTCGTCCCGTTATCGTTCTCATGAATGAATTTCCAGATGGAATAGGCATGTTCATGGCTGCAGTTGAAGGTCCGGTCCGTGAACTTGACCTGCGGGACTTTCGCATCCAGGAAAAGACGGAGCTCCCTGCGTACCAGATCCATGCTCCGGAGACGCACCGGTTCCTTCCGCGACGACAGGCAGTAGCTGCAGGAAAACGGGCAGCCGCGGCTCGTTTCATAGTAAAGGATCTTTCCGCGCTTGCCGGCTTCCCGGAGAAATGCTTCTTCATAGGGAAACGGAACCATGTCCAGCGGCAGAAGCGCATCTGCCCGGAGGATCCTGCCCATCGCTTCGCGTGCGGGCCAACCGGCAAGAAGTTTCGTCATGACCGCCTCGCCTTCCCCGGCAATCACGCCGCTAAGAAAAGGAAATTTCTTCAGCCTCTCTTCCGGATCAAAGCTCACTTCCGGTCCGCCCAGATAAATGGATGCCTTCGGAAGCCTTTCATGGATTTTCGGAAGCATCCTTTCAATCAGGGAAATGTTCCAGATATAACAGGAGAAGAAAATCCCGTCCGGCGCCTTCTCAGCGATGCGCCCCAGGATCTCCTCCTCCTTCTCATTGATCGTGAATTCTTCAATTTCCAGTTCCTGCCCGTGCGCAGATGCAAACGCAGCGAGGTCATAAGCCCCGAGACACGTATGTATGTATTTTGCGTTGACCGCCGCAAGCAGGAAATGATTGCGCATGACGGAATCTATGCCTCCAGCGGATGTGCCTCCGTAAGTTCTCTGACAATGGCTTTTGCTTTTTCCTTATTTCCGGAATCCCGGATCATCAGCGTAATGGCTTCCGCGATCCGGTCCATATCTGCCTCATTCAGTCCGCGGGTCGTGACGGCCGGAGTTCCCAGACGGATTCCGGAAGTGACGAACGGACTCTCCGGATCGCCCGGAACCGTATTCTTGTTGACGGTAATGTTGGCCTGCTCCAGACGGGCTTCCAGCTCCTTGCCCGTGATTCCGGATCCGATCAGGTCGAGCAGCATCAGATGGTTATCGGTACCGCCGGTCACGATTTTGGTTCCTCTTCCGACCAGGCCTTCGGCCAGCGCTTTGGCATTCTTTACGATGTTCTCGCAGTAGACGGCAAATTCCGGCTGCAGATCCTCATGGAAGGCAACTGCCTTCGCCGCGATGCAGTGCATCAGGGGACCGCCCTGCGTTCCCGGGAAAATCGCCTTGTTCAGATGATGCTCTTTGGCAAACTCTGCCGTGGAAAGAATCATGCCGCCGCGCGGTCCGCGCAGGGTCTTGTGCGTCGTTGTCGTTACGACATCCGCATATGGGAACGGACTCGGATGAAGTCCGGTTGCTACCAGTCCGGCGATGTGGGCAATGTCGACCATCAGGTAGGCACCCGCCTTGTCGGCGATTTCCCTCAGCCGTTTGAAATCGATGATGCGGCAGTACGCGGAAGCTCCGCCGACAATCAGCTTCGGATGACATTCCAGGGCTTTTTTCTCAAGGGCGTCGTAATCGAGGAAGCCTTCCGGCGTGACCCCGTAGGGTTCGCAGCGGAAATAGTTTCCGGAAACATTTGCGGGTGAACCATGGGAAAGGTGTCCGCCGTCCGACAGGTTCATTCCCATGAACGTGTCACCCGGCTGAAGAAGAGAATAGAAAACGGCGAAGTTCGCCTGCGCTCCGGAATGGGGCTGTACATTGGCATACGTGCATCCGAACATCTTCTCGGCGCGTTCGATGGCCAGTTTTTCGACGACATCCACGAATTCGCATCCGCCGTAATAGCGGTGTCCCGGATATCCTTCCGCATATTTATTTGTCAGCGGGCTGCCGAGTGCCGCCATGCAGGATTTGCTGACCCAGTTTTCCGATGCAATCAGTTCCAGATGAGTCTGCTGACGGTTGATTTCGTTCCGTATCGCCTTTGCAATTTCCGGATCTTCTCTTTCAATCTCCTCAAAAGAATACATCGACGCCTCCTTTTTAAGCCCGCATTACTTGTTTTTTCCTTATTTTCCGGCTTTTGCCGCCTGTCCATTATAGCATTTGACCTGTATGACTGTAAATGTTAAAATCTTATAATCAAAATCATGGAAAGAGGCCCGAACATGGAAAATTTCACCTATTACACCCCTACCAAAGTTCTCTTTGGAAAGGACATGGAAAACAGGACAGGCGAATGCGTGAGGGAATTCGGCGGCTCCAAAGTACTGATGGTCTACGGAGGCGGCTCTGCCGTTAAATCCGGCCTGCTGGACCGGATCGGCAGTTCCCTGAAAGAAGCAGGCATTCCCTATGTGCTCCTGGGCGGGGTTCAGCCGAATCCCAGGCTTTCAAAAGTGTATGAGGGAATCGAGCTTGGAAAAAAGGAAGGCGCTGATTTTCTGCTGGCTGTCGGCGGCGGCTCCGTCATCGATACTTCCAAGGCCATAGCTTACGGAATCGCCAACCCGGACATCGATGTCTGGGACATTTACAGCAGCAAGTTCATCCCGAAGAAATGCGCGCCGATCGGCACCGTGCTCACGATTGCCGCGGCAGGCTCGGAAATGAGTTCCTCCTCCGTCATCACGAATGAAAAAGGATGGATCAAGGTCGGCAAGAGCTTCGATATCTGCCGTCCTAAATTTTCCGTCATGGATCCGGTGCTCACGTACACGCTTCCGCCCTATCAGACGGCCAGCGGACTTTCCGACATCATGATGCATACGATGGAACGCTACTTCCACAATAAAAAGGCCGCCGAAATCACGGACGGCATTACCGAGGCACTGCTGAAGGATGTCATGGCCAGCGCCAAAATCGTCATGAAGGATCCGACCGACTACGATGCCCGCGCCGAAATCATGTGGTGCGGCGCCCTCTCCCACAACGGACTGACGAACTGCGGCGGAACGAACGGGGACTGGTCCGTCCACCAGCTGGAGCATGAACTTTCCGGACTCTACGACGTCGCGCACGGCGCAGGCCTGACAGCTGTCTGGGGATCCTGGGCCCGCTATGTCCTCGACACCAATCCAAAGCGTTTTGCGCAGTACGCCATCCGCATCATGGACGTGGTTCCGGCGGAAGACCAGGACGATACCGAAATCGCCATGGCCGGCATCAAGGCTACGGAAGACTTCTTCCGCTCCGTCGGCATGCCGACTTCCCTGACCGAGCTCGGCGTTCATCCGACCGAAGAAGAATTCAAGACGCTGTCCGTCAAATGCACCTTCAATCATACCCGCACCATCGGCAATGACGGCATCCGTTCCCTGGATGAAAACGACATCGAAAGAATCTACCGCATGGCCCTTTGATTTATCCTGCATAAAAAAGCTCTGTCAGTCCTTCCGGGCCGGCAGAGCTTTTTACTTTCTTCGGTACATTATTCCTGCGGTGTCTTATTCCTGCGGTGCCTTATTCCTGCGGTGCCTTATTCCTGCGGTGCAAAATTCTTTCCGTGCACGATATTCCTGAATTTTGTAAGCTCCGGAACCCAGGCCAGCGTCGTCGTTCCGATCGGGCCGTTTCTCTGCTTGGCAATGATGATTTCGGTTTCTCCGGTCTTCTCGGAATCCTTGTGATAGTAGTCATCGCGGTAAATGAACATGACCACGTCGGCGTCCTGCTCAATAGCTCCCGATTCACGCAGGTCGGAAAGCATCGGCCGGTGATCCTCTCTCTGCTCAACGCTTCGGTTCAGCTGGGACAGGGCAATGATCGGAATGTCCAGCTCACGCGCCAGGGATTTCAGGGCGCGGGAGATTTCCGAAACTTCCTGCTGCCGGTTGTCGGAATTCCTGCTGCCGACCATCAGCTGCAGGTAGTCGATGAAAATCGCCTTGATGTCATGGTCCAGCTTATATTTTCTGGCTCTCGATCTCAGTTCGGAAAAGGAAATTCCGGGCGTATCGTCTATGATCATTTCCGACCGGGAAATGATGCCGGAAACCTTGATCAGGTTTTTCCATTCTTCATCGGTCAGCTGTCCGGTACGGATATTCTGTGCCTTGATGTCCGCTTCCACCGCGATCAGACGGTTCATCAGCTGTTCCTTTGACATTTCCAGCGAGAACAGGGCAACGGGAAGCTTCTGGTGAAAAGCCATATTTGCCGCAATGTTCAGGACCAGGGCGGTCTTGCCCATGGACGGACGCGCGGCAATCAGGATCAGGTCGGAATTCTGCAGGCCGGTCGTTTTCATGTCCAGATCATAATAGCCTGTCGCCAGACCCGTGACGTGGCTGGTCGTTTTGGAAGCCTTGTCGATCTTATCCACTGTCGAAAGGACGATTTCCTTGATCGGCGTATATTCACTGTGCATCCTCTGCTGGAGCACGTCGAAAATGCTTTTCTCCGTTTCATCAAGGATATCCGGCGTCTCTTCCTTCTGCTCATAGCACTTTCCGGCGATTTCATCCGCCGTCCGGATCAGCTTCCGGAGCGTCGACTTGTTCTTGACGATTTCCGCATAATGGCGGACATTTGCCGATGTCGGCACTGATGTGACGAGATCCTTCACGAAATCCAGCCCGCTCACTTCCGGAGGGAGATCTTTCTCCCGGAGTTTCTCCTGCAGCGTGATGGCATCGACCGGCTTCTCCTCATCGTTGAGTTCCTTCATGGATTCGAAAATGATGCCGTACTGACTCTGGTAAAAGTCTTCCTTTGTCAGGATTTCAATGGCAGCCAGGACCGCTTCTTTATTCATGAGCATGGCACCGATGACCGATTTCTCGGCCTCGATGCTGTGGGGCGGTATTCTCTTGATCAGGGCCTCATCCATGTTATGCTTCCTTTACTTCAACCTTCAGCTTCGCGGTAACCTTCGGATGCAGGCGAAGACCGACTTCGGAAATCCCGAGTTCCTTCAGCGGTGCATCCATGATCATTTTCTTCCTGTCCAGTTCAAGACCCAGCTGCTCCTTTGCCGCGTCCGCGATTTCCTTCGAGGAGACGGAGCCGAAAGCCCTGCCGCCCGAACCGACCTTGATGGACACGGTAACGGTTTTATTTTCCAGTTCTTCTGCAAGTTTCCGGGCTTCCGCAAGATTCTCGGCAGCCATCTTCTCTTCATTTGCCTGACGGAGACGGAGCTCATTCAGGTTTTTGGCAGTTGCTTCATTTGCCAGTTTCTTCGGGAAAAGCAGATTGTGCGCATAGCCGTCCGAAACATTTACGATCTCCCCCTTTTTTCCGAGGGCTTTTACATCTTCCAGCAGGATTACTTTCATCAGATATCTCCTTCTTCTGCCATCTGAACGATGGTTGTCTTCAGCAGTTCTTTTGCACCGTCCATGGACATATTGCCCAGCTGCGCGCCGGCGATATTCATGTGTCCGCCGCCGCCGAGCCTCTCCATGATAATCTGTACATTGACTTCATCGATTGCCCTGGCGCTGATATAAACCATGTCATGGAATTCCGTCATGACAAAGGATGCCTTGATGCCGACCACGTTGAGCAGTTCATTCGCCGCCTGGGCGCAGATCACGGTCGGGCTCTGCAGGCCCTTGGCCGGACATTCGGAAATGGCATACATCTTCTCGAAGATTTCCGCGTTTGCGATGGCCTGTGCCCTTGCACGGTAATCTTCCATGCTGTCACGGAACATCTTGCGGACGCGCGTGACATCGGCTCCGTTCCTTCTCAGGAATGCCGCCGCTTCAAAAGTACGCACGCCTGTCCTGGTGATGAAATTGTTCGTGTCGATCATGATGCCCGCGTACAGGGCATCTGCTTCGACGCCGCGGAGGCGGATCTCTTCATCCCCGAAATACTGCAGGATCTCGGCTACCATTTCACACGCCGAAGAAGCATACGGCTCGATGTAGGAAAGAACGGCGCCGCGGATGATTTCCCTGCTCTGGCGGTGATGATCCAGCACGACGATGGTCTGCGTCTTTGTCAGCAGCTCTTCGCATTCGGTATAATTCGGCTTGCTGGTGTCGACCACGATGACGGCCGCTTTGTCGCTAACCATATCGATGGCCTCACGGCAGGTCACGAACATCTTCTGCTCGTAATCCGGGTTGTTGAGGAATCCGGACATCAGGGGCTGAATGGTGGAAGGCGGATTGTCGATGACGATGTGGACCGGCTTGCCGATGGCCTTGCCCGCGACATAAATGCCGACCGCCGATCCCAGGGTATCGACATCCGTAATCTTATGTCCCATGACCAGGATCACATCCTTGCTGGACATGATTTCCCGCAGGGCATGCGCCTTGACACGGGCTTTGACCCGGTTTCCTTTTTCAACGGATTCCGTCTTGCCTCCGAAGTACGTCGTCGCATCGCCGTTCTTGATGACGACCTGATCTCCGCCGCGCCCCAGTGCCAGCTCGATGGCTGCACCGGCCGCTTCTGAATCGGCATTGTAGGATCCCTGGTTGAGACCGATGCCGACCGATGCCGTTACCGCCATGTCGTTTCCGATATTCACGCCTTTTACTTCATCCAGCAGCGGAAATTTTGCCGCCTTCATATTGTCCAGGGAGGCCTTTTTGATGACGAAGAAATACTTGTCTTTCTCCAGCTTCCTGGCCAGTCCGTCCATCTCCGCGAAATACTTGCTGATCTTCCGGTCAATCAGTGCCAGCAGCAGCGACCTCCGGACTTCATCGACGCTTTCCAGCGCCTCTTCATAATTATCCAGATTGATGAGGCCGCAGACCAGTTTATTCTGTTCCCGCTCGCTGACGAGCCGGTTCACTTCCGTCTCATCAAAGAGGTAAACGGCAATCAGGTAGCTGCTGTTTTCAAACCCGACCACGCTCTGGTCGTCCATCATGCCGTCCAGGCCGACCTTCTGCATCGCAACGCGGTAATCCCGGTTGTCTGCTTTCATTTCGCATTCCGTCCGGATATCTTCGCCCGGCAGTGTTTCCTGCCGGATCTCCGGGAACAGCGTGGCGATATTCTTGTGGAAGCTGCGGTTCTTTCCGCAGATGGCGGAAAACTCGTCATTCATCCAGAGAAGATTTCCTTCGGAATCCGTCAGGGCATAGGGAAGCACAAAATCCTTGAGAAGGTTCTTCTGTACCTGTCCGTACTGCGCCGCAAAAGTGATCAGTTCATTCAGCAGCTGCTGTCTGTTTCCGAAATAAAGCACCAGCACGATGATCACATAGATTGCCACGAAGCCTGCAGCGATCAGTCCTGCTTTTACGTTTACGAAAAAGAGGGCGGCCGCCATCACCGCCCACAGCACAGACAGAACAATCGGCCACTGCAGATAACTCTTCAGTTTTCCCTTCAGAACGATCTTATTTTCGTTCATCCTCTAGAACCTTTTCAATCTGGGCTCTCGTCGGCAGAGACGTCATTCCGCCTTTCGTCTGGACGCAACACCAGCCGCTCACGTTCCCGTATGTCAGGGCTTCGCGGATTTTATCCGCCGTCAGATCTGCAGTCGAAGTCACGCCTTCGTTCAGAAGCGTGGAAATAAACCCGCCCCAGAAAGCGTCCCCTGCGCCTGTTGCATCAATGGCATGGGCGCTGCGGCCTGCGACTTCCAGGACCTGCCCGTCAAAGAAGCATTTCGCACCGTCCGCACCGAGCGTCTCGATGACCGCTGCAATGGAATACTCCTTCATCGTATCAAAGAGCTTTTCCTCGCCGCCGACCATATCGACTTCCTCTTCGGAAATCTTCAGGAGGTCAATATAAGGCAGGATTCCTCTGACGGCTTCTGCGGCCTTTTCCTTGTCTCCGTGCCAGACGGTATCCCGGTAATTGATGTCAAAGGCACCCAGTTTCCCGAGCTCATGTGCTTTCTTCAGGAAATAGACGACCGCTTCCGCCTCCGGATTTTCAGACATGGAGAAAGAGGCTGCATTCACGGCCTTGGCTCCGGCGATTTCCTCTTCATGGATGTCGTCTGTGGAAAGGAGCATGTCCGCACCGGGTTTCCGGGCGAACGTAAAGGAGCGTTCTCCGTTCTCATAAAGCGTTACGAACGCCATGGTCGTAACGGCATCATCGGTCAGTTCCGGAACAAGAAGACGGACATTTTCCTTTTCGAGAGTCTCTTTCAGAAAACGCCCGAAGTCATCATTTCCCAGCTTGCTGTAAATGCCGACATCCAGGCCGTTCCTGGCCATCGCTACGGATGCATTGGCCGGACCGCCGCCCGGATTCCGCACATAGCTTGCCGGTTCACTCCCCGGTATGAAGTCAATAAGGGTTTCACCGATGCAGATAACGTCCATTTTTCCCTCCCTGTTTCGGGCCTGCCGGGCCCTCTTCTTTGTACAAAAAACCGCCATCGCAAGCCTGCAACAGCGGTTTTATTATATCATCTTTCTTTAATCCTGTACATACGGCAGAATCGCCAGATGCCTTGCTCTCTTGATGGCGACAGTCAGTGCGCGCTGATGTTTTGCGCAGTTGCCTGTAATCCTTCTCGGAAGGATCTTGCCTCGCTCAGAGATGTATCTCTTAAGCTTGTTGGCATCCTTATAGCTGATTCCGTTGTTGCTCTTTCCGCAGAATACACAGACTTTCTTTCTTCTGTGGAATCCGCCCGGCCTTCTCTTGAAACCGCTGTCGCGGCTTCCGGCTGCTTTATTGTAAGCCATCGAATTCAACTCCTTTCCTGATCAATCAGGTAAACGGCAGCTCCTCATCAATTCCGTCCGGAATATTCATGAAGCCGTCGCCCGATGTATCGGGCTGCGGTGCTGCCTGCTGCGGAGCCGATGCCTGAGACGGGGTCCTGACCGGACCTGCGCCGTTTGCATCAGATGCCGCTTTGCTTTCGGCAAATTCCTGATTCTCGACTACGATATCTGTAGTGTAGACTTTGTTGCCGTCCTTGTTTGTATAGCTGCCGGTCTGAATGCGTCCCGTCACCGCAATCTTGATTCCCTGATGGAAATACTTTTCCGCGAACTCTGCTGTCCTTCCGAAGGAAACACAGTTGATGAAGTCTGCGGTCGGTTCTCCGTCTCTCTTGAACCTGCGGTCTACTGCCAGCGTATATCTGGCAACTGCGAGCGTATTCTCGCCTGTCGTGTAACGGACTTCCGGGTCACGTGTCAAGCGTCCCATTAATACAACCTGATTCATAAGTTACCCTCTTTCTTTCTGTGAAAAATCAACGGGTTATGATGGGTTTTCACGTCAAGGTTTTCTTATGCTTCTGTCGTATTGTTTTCCGGTTCTGCTTCTGCAGCGCCGTCAGCTTCTGAAGATGCTTCTTCCGCAGCGGGTGCTGCTTCAGCTTCTTCAGCAGGAGCATCTGCTGTTTCCGCAGGAGCTGCTTCTTCCGCCGGTGCTTCAGCTTCCGCTGCTGCATCCGTTTCCGGGGCACTCTCTTCAGAAACATTCAGATGGAATTCGTCTTCTCCGTCCTGACGAACAATCAGATAACGCAGGACATTGTCCATGATCCTCATGCGTTTCTCAAGTTCGTTCGGGCAGTCGGGTTCCGCTGTGAACGGGATGAAATAATAGTATGCTTCGTCCATCTTCTGAATTTCGTAAGCGAGTTTGCGCTTACCCCATTCTTCGATTTCGCCGATCTTTCCGCCAAAGCGTTCAATATAGCCTTTCGCTTTGTCGACGACCGCAGCACGCTCTGCATCCTCGATCTTGGCGTTTACGACTAAAGCCAATTCGTACTCTGATGTCATGCTGTCTTTCCTCCTTTCGGTCTATGGCCTCCCGTTTGCATAGGAGACAAGGTTGGTTAAAACTCTCACGGACTTCTAATATAACATACGGGAAATAAATAAGCAAGCAGTTTTCTGCCTGCTTATTAACGCGTTTCTGCCTTCTTTCAGGCTTCTTTCAGGCATTCACCCGGATCTGTGAGAAGACCTCTCCGATCGGCTGCTTGATGACAAGATCCGCAGATGTATCGCGGGCTGTCGCCGATTTGTTGATCAGGACAAGTTTGTCTCCCGTGAAATAATCGATCAGTCCTGCCGCCGGATAGACGACAAGGGAAGTGCCGCCGATGATGAGGCAGTCTGCTTCCCGGATTGCCCGGACCGCCCCGCTGATGACTTCATTGTCCAGTCCCTCTTCATAGAGCACGACATCCGGCTTGATGCTCCCGCCGCAGGCATCGCATTTCGGGATGCCCTCGCAGTCCTTCACATAATCGACATCGAAAAACTTTCCGCATTTCGTGCAGTAGTTGCGGAGCGTTGATCCGTGAAGCTCATACACGTTCCTGCTGCCCGCTGCCTGATGGAGTCCGTCGATATTCTGCGTCACGACTGCCGTCAGCTTTCCTGCCTTTTCCAGTTCCGCCAACTTCAGGTGGGCCGCATTCGGCTTCGCCCCCTTGATCAGCATCTTGTCTTTATAGAAGCGCCAGAACTCTTCCGGATTGCGGACGAAAAAGCTGTGGCTGATAATGGTTTCCGGCGGATATTTGTACTGCATATGGTAAAGCCCGTCCTGACTGCGGAAATCGGGAATGCCGCTTTCCGTGGAAACGCCTGCCCCTCCGAAAAAGACAATGCGGCTGTGACTGTCGATGATTTTCTGAAGTTCTTCGATTTCTCCCATAGGCTTCCTTTCTTTTCCGGCTGATCAGCCGGCTGCTTTTGACGGTCTCTGCGAAGATACGCACTTCCCGAAAACAACGCAGCGCGTCGAACTGTCGGACGTACACGTGGACAGCATAACGGTCTTATCGCTTTCAGCCAGCGGAACGCTGCTTGAGATTTCGGAATTCTTCTGCATTTCCTGCTCCCATGCAAGAAATTCCGCCCCCTGTCCCGAGAACAGCTGATAGGCATCTGAATTCACCGGCGTCTCAAAGGCCGCAAAAATATGATAACGGTAATTGCCGTTCGGCGTCAGGATCCAGAAATAGGGACTCTTGTCGACATTTTCCTGACTGCGCAGGGTTTTTAAAAGACCGAACATGCTCTGGTTGCGCATGTTGTGGCCGTAGACGATGCTGTTCGGATCGGAAAAATCCGCGGAATTGTGAAAGTCTTCAAAAATGGAGCCTGCAAACAGGGATTTCTTTTCAAAGGTGTGATGCAGATAAAAATCATTGTCCGCACCGCGGCAGATCGGATAGCTGACGGATGGAATCGCATCGATGTAAAGCCAGCCGTTGACATCGGAATTGACGGCCTGCAGGGAAGCAAAGTCGACCGTGAGCGGCGGATCCGCATCTTCTGTGAAGATTTCTTCGCCCGATGATTCGTCTGACGACGACTGGTCCGGCGACGGAGCGGAAGATGTTTCCGTTGAAACATCCGACGCAGCGGAATAAGAAGAGGTATAGCTGCTCTTCAGGCTGTCATATTCATCATTGGCTGCCTGATAGCCATGATAGATGGAATAAAGCTGAAAAGCCGCATAGCAAAACACGGCAGCGGCTGCTGTCAGGATGATGATCCGGACCGCGAAACCTGCGCCGTGTTTTTTTGTTTTTTCTCTCTGTTCTTCCATAGCCTTCCGTCAGAAGGATTCCTGATTCTGCTGCTGCAGTTAATAGACGCAGACAGCAGTCCCGATGGAAACCGTTTCATAGATTGACTGCATCACATTCTCCGGGATGTTGACGCACCCGTGTGAACCGTTTGACTGGTAAATGGTTCCTCCGAAAGCATCCCGCCAGTAGGCATCGTGCAGTCCGCGGCCTCCGTCAAACGGACACCACCAGTTCACCGGCTGTGAATAGCCCTGCATATCGAGTGTTCCCAGAGTCGCCGGAGACTTCTTTGCATCAATGGCAAAGCATCCCGGATACGTTGCCCGTTCTTCCGTCGGAAGGCCGGTCACGATATCCGTCGACACGACTTCCTGATAATCCTTGTAAACCCACAGGTGCTGTGCCGTAAGACTGACTTCCACATAAGTGCCGGTCAGGCCTCCGTTGTCCCATCCTTTTGCAGTTCCCCATGTATAGAAAACCGGGTTGCGGGCTCCGGAAGACATGCTGTCGATCGCACTCTTCAGATCCGCTGCCGTTGAATCGGAATCCAGGCACCAGCCGTAATCGGAAGTATGGTTATTCGGCTTCGTTCCCGTCGACGGATCCGTACTGGTCTGATCGATGGTATGTCCCGGAAGCGTCACGGTGGTTCCGGAATGCGTCTTGAACGTCCGGTCTTTTCCGAATGTATTGTATTTATCTGCCCAGGTTCCGACAAGCGGCCGGATCCAGTCCGTCGAAATCGTCACGTTCGTGCCGTCATCCGTAAGGCAGGGGGCAATGGTCGATTTCCCGACTGTCTCCGTATTGTCGCCGAAGGCATAGGTGATTTCCAGATTCAGATAGGCGTTCCACTGATTCATCCTGCTGTTCAGGTTTTCATCCGTACTGTAGACATTCGGATAAACGTAGCAGTCCGGATCGACAATGCTGCATTCCGTTTCACCGGCATCCAGCGCTGCTTCCACCTGCTCAATCAGTTTCGTCTTATCAATTTCATTTCCGACAACCTCGGGAGTAATAGAAGCTCCGTCCGATGTTTCATTTAAAAGGGCATTGACCGGATGGGTAATGTTTGCTTCCTGCAGGCAGTCCAGCTTATCGATAGAAGCTTCTGCCGTTCCCTTGTCCCAGGTGGTCCCGGCCGTAAAGTCGAACTTCTTTGATTTCGTAATGGCCAGGAACCATTTCCAGTGATCCTGGGCCTGCATGATCTGGTCGACTTTTTTGTCATCGACATAGGACCATCCGACATCTTCGGAAGACAGGGTTTCCGTCACTCCGTCCCTTTCCGTAATGGTCAGGGAATACTTGGCAATGTTGCTCTTGATCCAGTCTTTTACATCGTTCACGGTCTGCCCGGAAACATCCTTTCCGTTAATGATCGTTCCGCTGTAAAAATGCGTGTCAAAATAATTGGCCATGTAAAGATATACGCCGCCGACAGTTCCGACCAAAAGAAGCAGGAGTACGAGCGTTACGATAATGGCAGTTTTCTTATGTTTTTTCTTACGGGCTTCCGGGGTCGGTTCTGTGCGTTCCCCAGAACTCACGGTCTCCCTCTCCGGCCTTTCCGCCGCAGAAGGAACCGCACCGACGACCGTTGCCTCGGCAATCTTACTTTCCAGGTCGCCGACGTTGACATCCGTTTTAATCTCCGGTGCCTCTTCATCTGCCGGCGGCGTTTCCGCCGCAGTATCCTCAGCAGGTCCTGCATTCTCAGAGACCGTGCTTCCGGATTCTGATTCCGGCGCAGCCGTTTCAGATGCTGTATTTTCCTGTACTGATTCCGGCGCAGCCGTTTCCGGTGCCGTTTCCGGCACTGCATTTTCAGCAGACTGCACTGCGTTTTCCGCTGTTCTTTTCTCTTCTTCCATTCAGTGTTTTCTTCTCCCTCTTTAAACCGCGGAGCCTCCCCTAGGTTCCGTACCGCAATTACTTTTCGGCAAGCAGTTTCTCAATACTGACCAGCTTGACGCTTGCCACAAATATTTCCGTCGCCATCCGAAGCTCTCCCGGTGTCGGGAAGGACGGTGCAATCCGGATATTCTTATCATCCGGATCTTTTCCGTACGGATAGGTTGCTCCGGCATTCGTCATCTTGACTCCGGCTTCCGCCGCTTTCGCCACGATGGCCTTCGCACAGCCGTTCATCGAATCGAACGAAATGAAATAGCCTCCGTTCGGTTTGGTCCAGCTTCCGATTCCCAGTCCGCCCAGATTCTCATCCATGATCTGCTCAACCGCTTCGAATTTCGGACGGAGAATCGCCGCATGCTTGCTCATATGTGCATGCATATTGGCCATATTCCCGAAATAACGGACATGTCTCAGCTGATTCAGCTTGTCGTGCCCGATAGTCTGTACCTGAAGATGCTTCTTGATATCTGCCAGGTTCGCCGGTGAGGAAGCGATGGCTGCCAGACCGGAACCCGGGAATGTGACCTTTGAAGTTGAAATGAATTTATAAACGATATCCGGATGTCCTGCTTTCCGGCATTCATTCAGGATCTCCAGCAGATAGTCCTGTCTTTCCGGCTCATCATAGAGATGATGGATGGAATAGGCATTGTCCCAGAAAATGCGGAAGTCTTCCGCTGCCGGCTGCAGATTCGCGAATCTCTTCACGGTCTTTTCCGAATAGGTATAGCCCTGCGGATTCGAATATTTCGGAACGCACCAGATTCCCTTGACAGAGGGATCGTTATTGACATATTTTTCAACCATGTCCATATCCGGTCCGTCCGGAGACATCGGGATATTGATCATTTCGATGCCGAAATACTCGGTGATCTTGAAATGACGGTCGTATCCCGGAACCGGGCAGAGGAATTTCACGCTGTCCAGTTTGCACCACGGAGTGCTTCCGCAGACCCCGTGCGTCATAGAACGTGAAATCGTATCAAACATGATATTCAATGAGGAATTCCCGAAAATGATCATGTCGTCGGGACTTACTTCGGACATTTCGCCCATCAGCCTTTTGGCTTCCGGAATTCCTCCCATAACACCGTAATTGCGGCAGTCTGTCCCTGTCTCGTCGTTGAAATAGCTGTCCGAATTGAGGACATCCATCATTTCATTTGACAGTTCCAGCTGTGCCATTGCCGGCTTTCCCCTGGACATGTCCAGTTTCAGGCCTCTTTCCTGCATCGCTTTGAATTGTTCACTGATCTTTTGCTGTTCAGCCGTCAGTTCTTCCTTTGTCATTTCCTGATAGGTTTTCATATGCGTTCCTCTCCGGTTTCGTGCAGAATAGGCATTTCGATATGTCACATTATTTTACCCCAGCCCATGCCACGTGTCAATGAAATGTCGTTACTTTTTTAAAGTACCTTTCTCCGGCACTTGCAAAGACGTCCCCGTGGGAATACTATAGGAAGAGACGAAAAACGGAGGTTGGAAGATGTGGACTGCCGATAACTGGAAAGATTTTGAAGTGCTGGACGCATCCGGAGGAGAGCGTCTGGAGCGATGGGGCGACTATCTCCTGGTGCGCCCTGATCCCCAGGTTATCTGGAATACGGAGAAAAATGACCCGGGATGGAATCATTTCTCAGGCCGCTATCACCGCAGCAGCAAAGGCGGCGGCGAATGGGAAAGCAGGAACCTTCCCGAAACCTGGCAGATTTCCTACGGCAGCCTTTCCTTTCATCTGAAGCCGTTTGCTTTCAAGCATACCGGGGTCTTCCCCGAGCAGGCCACCAACTGGGACTGGTTCTCGGAACGGATCCGGAAAGCCGGCCGTCCCGTACGCGTGCTGAATCTTTTTGCCTATACCGGCGGTGCGACGCTTTCCGCACTTGCTGCCGGAGCTTCGGTAACCCATGTGGATGCCTCCAAGGGCATGGTGAACTGGGCGAAGGAAAATGCAGCCGCTTCCGGTCTTGCCGACCGGCCTGTCCGCTGGCTTGTGGATGACTGCATCAAATTCGTGCAGAGGGAACTTCGCCGCGGCAGCCGCTATGAAGCAGTCATCATGGATCCGCCTTCCTACGGCCGCGGCCCGAAGGGAGAGATCTGGAAAATCGAGGATGAGATTCATTCCCTAATTCTTTCCTGCGCCGGCCTGCTTTCAGATGAGCCGCTTTTCTTCCTGGTCAATTCCTATACGACCGGCCTGCAGCCCGGCGTTCTGACTTATCTGCTCTCCGATTCCCTGAAAGGACGCGGTGCGGAAATCACTTCCGGCGAGCTCGGAATTCCGGTCCGGAATTCCGGCCTGATTCTGCCGTGCGGCTGTGCAGGACGCGCCGTTTTCTGAACGGATTCTCCTGTGCTCAAGGTGAGCCTCCTGACACAAAAAAAACTCCGGATCCTGACAGCCTGTCAGAAACCGGAGTCATTTTTTTTCGGATTAAAATGTAATTACGCCCAGATGTTCCAGCAGGATCTTCGTTCCGATCAGGATCAGAATGCATCCTCCGATAAGCTCGGCCGATGAACGGAAACGGTCGCCGAAAATCTTTCCGATCCAGATTCCCAGAAAACCGAAAACAAAAGTCGTGCAGCCGATGATCAGAATGGCTTCCCAGATATTGACCTGAAGGAAGGCAAAAGAAATGCCGACCGCCAGAGCGTCGATGCTGGTTGCCAGTGCCAGCGGCAGCATCCTTTTCGGAGAAAAATCACCGCCGGCTTTTGCGTCGCAGGTCTTGGAACGTGATTCGCGGATCATCTGAATACCGATCAGGCACAGAAGTGCAAAGACGATCCAATGATCGATGCTCTGGATATAGGCATAAAATCCGGTCCCGGCAAAGTAGCCGATCAGCGGCATCAGGGCCTGGAACCCGCCGAAATAAATTCCTGCTATGCAGGCATTCTTCCAGCTCATTTTTTTCATGGAAAGGCCCTTGCAGACGGAAACCGCAAAAGCATCCATTGACAGGCCGATGCCCATCAGAAACAGTTCAAGCAGTGTCATGATTCAATCCTTTATGATGAGACGTAGTCCGATTCGATGTAAGCTGTCTGTCCGAAATAGTCAATCTGCGTCCAGCCGTCCGAAGTTCCCGTAACCGTAATGCTGCTGCCCGCGCTCAATGAACCGATGACCAGACTTGTTGTGGCATTCGGTTCATTTCTGACATTGACGTCCTGCGTGACCTTCGCATTGCCGGCAGTCGAAGATGTACTTTCCGTCACAGAGGCAGTGCTCGATGCCGATTCCGCCGGAACGGGAGTCGGTTCAGGAGATGTCGTCGGCGTCGGATCAGGCGTCGGAGTAGCCGTCGGTGTCGGAGTCGGGGTCGGCGTAACGGTCACGGCCGGAATGACAGCCGGTATCACCGTCGGGGTCGGCGTCGGAGTCGGTGTTTTTTTCGGTGTAGCGGTCGGAACAGGAGTTTTTACCGGAGTCGGCGTCGCCGCCGGTACAGACGTGACTGATGAGACAGCCGAAGATGCCGCGCTGTCCGTCCTGCTGCCTCCGCAGGCAGAAAGCATCAGCATCGCCGAAAGAGAAAAAGCAAAGACCGCTGCAAGCGTCTTCATTTTCTTCATCGTATTGTTCTCCCCTGAAAACCTGAAAGCTTCTCCCCTGGTGTTTAAAAAAGAGTGGGGGAGAAAAACTCGCCCCACTCTTTGAAAGATGCCGATGATTACTCGATGATTGTAGCAACACGGCCTGATCCGACCGTACGTCCGCCTTCACGGATAGCGAAGGTAAGACCCTGCTCCATAGCGATCGGGTGAATCAGTTCGATCGTCATTTCGATGTTATCGCCGGGCATGCACATCTCAGTTCCTTCCGGAAGATTGATGACACCAGTCACATCCGTTGTACGGAAGTAGAACTGCGGACGATAGTTGTTGAAGAACGGTGTATGACGTCCGCCTTCATCTTTTGTCAGGACGTAGACCTGAGCCGTAAATTTCTTGTGGCAGGTAACGGTTCCCGGCTTTGCGACGATCTGTCCTCTGACGATGCCCGTACGATCGATGCCGCGGAGAAGAATACCGATGTTGTCGCCTGCTTCAGCCATATCCAGCAGTTTGTGGAACATTTCAATACCGGTTGCAACAGATGTCTCTTTGCCTTCCTTGATACCAAGGATTTCAACCGGATCATTCAGCTTCAGGGTTCCTCTCTCGACACGGCCTGTAGCAACAGTGCCACGTCCGGAAATCGTGAAGACGTCTTCGACAGGCATCAGGAACGGCTTATCCGTATCACGGACCGGTTCCGGAATGTAGGAGTCTACAGCATCCATCAGTTCCATGATGTTGTCAGCCCACTTGCTGTCCGGATCTTCCAGTGCTTTCAGAGCAGATCCGCGGATGATCGGAATATCATCTCCCGGGAAGTCATACTCGCTGAGCAGTTCACGGATTTCCATTTCGACAAGGTCAAGAAGTTCATCATCATCAACCATATCGCATTTGTTCATGAAAACGACGATTGACGGAACACCGACCTGACGAGCCAGAAGAACGTGCTCTTTTGTCTGAGCCATGACACCGTCTGTAGCAGCGACGACAAGGATTGCGCCGTCCATCTGTGCAGCACCTGTGATCATGTTCTTGACGTAGTCAGCATGCCCTGGGCAGTCGACGTGAGCGTAATGTCTCTTCGTCGTCTCGTACTCGACATGAGCTGTCTGGATGGTTATACCACGTGCTCTCTCTTCGGGAGCTTTATCAATATGAGCGAAATCGACGAACTGGTTGCCCGGGCACGGAACTCTCTTTGCCAGAACTTCCGTGATAGCAGCGGTCAGCGTCGTTTTGCCGTGATCGACATGGCCGATCGTACCGATATTGCAATGCGGTTTCGTTCTTTCAAATTTCTGCTTAGCCATTTCTATAAATCCTCCTTAAAGTTTCACCCTGCGGGTGTACATATCATTCAGGTTATATGGGACGCTAATGTTGATTTTATATCATAACTGCCGTATTTGCAAGCGTTTTGTTATGACTCGTCGCCCTTGCTGGAGAGCACTTTTTCCATGACATTCTTCGGAACTTTTTCGTATCTTTCGAAGAACATGGAGTAGTTGCCTCTGCCCTGCGTCTTGGAACGAAGGTCCGTCGCATAGCCGAACATTTCAGCCAGCGGGACGAAAGCCTTGATCAGCTTGCCGCCGCCTGCGTCTTCCATTCCTTCGATCCTGCCTCTTCTGGAGTTCACATCGCCGATGACATCTCCCATGTACTGCTCCGGAGTCGTGATCTCGACTTTCATGATCGGTTCCAGAAGGACCGGTGCCGCCTTGGCCATTGCATCCTTGAATGCCATGGATCCGGCGATATGGAATGCCATTTCCGAAGAGTCGACTTCATGGTAGGATCCGTCGTAGCAGTCAGCTGAAATTCCGATGACCGGATAGCCTCCGAGAATACCGGACTTCATTGCTTCCTGAATACCGTCATCAACAGGCTGGATGTATTCCTTCGGAATGCTTCCTCCGACGATGGAGCTCTTGAACTCGTAGAGATTTTCTCCGTTCGGATCCATCGGTGCGAAGCGAACCTTGCAGTGACCGTACTGGCCCTTGCCGCCGGACTGCTTGATATACTTGCTGTCGACATCCGCTTCTTTTGTAAATGTCTCCTTGTATGCAACTTGCGGAGCACCGACATTGGCTTCCACATGGAACTCTCTTAAAAGTCTGTCGACGATGATTTCCAGATGGAGCTCTCCCATTCCTGCAATGATGGTCTGTCCCGTTTCCGTATCGGTATGCTGGCGGAACGTCGGATCTTCTTCTGCAAGCTTGGCAAGTGCCGCACCCAGCTTATCCTGTCCGGCTTTCGTCTTCGGCTCGATTGCGAGCTCGATAACCGGCTCCGGGAATTCCATGGATTCGAGAATGATCGGATGCTGTTCATCGGAAAGAGTATCGCCTGTCGTCGTGAAACGAAGGCCGATTGCTGCCGCAATATCTCCCGAATAGACTTTATCCAGCTCCATTCTCTTGTTCGCATGCATCTGAAGGATACGTGCAACACGCTCCTTCTTATTCTTTGTAGCATTGAGGACATAGGAACCTGAGTTCATCGTTCCGGAATATACACGGAAATAAGCCAGTTTTCCGACAAACGGATCCGTCATGATCTTGAAAGCCAGAGCCGCGAACGGCTCTTCATCCGATGAATCACGGGTCTGCGGATTTCCGTCTTCATCCGTACCTTCCACAGGCGGGATGTCGAGCGGGCTCGGCATATATTCGATGACTGCGTCAAGGAGTTTCTGAACGCCCTTGTTGCGGTAAGCTGTTCCGCAGGCAACCGGAATTGCCGTGCCTTCACAGCAGCCCTTGCGAAGGACTCTCTTCATATCCTCTACGGACGGTTCCTTTCCGTCCAGGTACTGCATCATCAGATCCTCGTCCAGATCGCAGATCTGTTCAACGAGTTTCGTATGATATTCATCTGCAAGGTCCTTCATATCATCCGGGATCGGCTCAAGCGAAATGTCTTCGCCCTTTTCATCATTATAGATGTACGCCTGCATCTCAAACAGATCGATCAGTCCCTTGAAGGTGTCTTCCTTTCCGATCGGCAGCTGGATGCAGACCGGGTTCTTGCCCAGACGGGTCCTGATCTGATCGACGGAATTGTAGAAATCCGCACCGATGACATCCATCTTGTTGATGAACGCCATACGCGGGACATTGTACTTATCCGCCTGATGCCAGACATTTTCCGACTGCGGCTCGACACCGCCTTTTGCATCGAACACGCCGACTGCGCCGTCAAGGACGCGGAGGGAACGTTCAACTTCTACTGTGAAATCAACATGTCCGGGTGTGTCAATGATGTTGATACGGTGTTCCAGGGCACCCGGCATCGGCTTCGTCTCTTTTTCAAGGGTCCAGTGGCAGGTCGTCGCGGCGGACGTAATGGTAATGCCGCGTTCCTGCTCCTGCTCCATCCAATCCATGGTAGCAGTGCCGTCATGCGTTTCACCGATTTTGTAATTGACCCCTGTATAGAACAGGATACGCTCTGTCAGTGTCGTCTTTCCGGCATCGATATGAGCCATGATTCCTATATTCCTTGTTCGTTCCAGAGGGTATTGACGTTTTTCGGTATCAGCCATTGGATATCCTTTCTTTAGAATCTGTAATGCGAGAATGCCTTGTTCGCATCAGCCATCTTATGCATGTCTTCTTTACGTTTCACTGCTCCGCCGGTGTTGTTCATGGCATCGAGGAGCTCGCCGGCCAGTTTGTCTTCCATGGTCTTTTCAGACCTGTTCCTGGAAAATGAAGTCAGCCAGCGAAGAGCGAGAGCCTGTCTTCTTTCCGGACGGACCTCAACAGGAACCTGATAGGTTGCGCCGCCGATTCGTCTTGCCTTGACTTCGATTACCGGCATGATATTGTTCATTGCTTCCTGGAAAATCTCAAGAGCCGGCTTTCCCGCCTTCTCTTCTGCCTGCTTGAATGCTCCGTATACGATCTTCTGGGCTACGCCCTTTTTGCCGTCAAGCATGATATTGTTGATCAGCTTTGTGACGATCTTGTCGTTATACAGAGGATCAGCAAGGATTTCTCTTTTCTGTGCATGTCCTTTACGTGGCACGTTACTTCCCTCCTAAATCATAATGATTTATTCTCAGGTACTCACACTGGAATCATGTGTTCGCACGGACGCAGTCACTATTGTCCACAGCCGAACGGACGATAGGAATACCGTACTGATAACTTCAAAATTCCTGTGAATCTATTGACGGGTTTCTTTATTTCCTGATAAAGGAATCTTTACTTCTTGGGTCTCTTGGCGCCGTATTTCGAACGCGCTTTTTTGCGATTCGCAACACCTGCTGTATCAAGAGTTCCGCGGATGATATGATATCTGGTTCCCGGAAGGTCCTTGACACGGCCGCCGCGGATCATGACGACGCTATGTTCCTGAAGGTTGTGGCCTTCACCCGGGATATAGCTCGTGACTTCGATTCCGTTGGAAAGACGTACCCTGGCAATTTTACGAAGTGCGGAATTCGGCTTCTTCGGTGTAGCGGTCTTGACCGCTGTGCAGACGCCTCTCTTCTGCGGGCTGGATGCATCTACAGAACGTTTCTTCAGAGAATTGAATGTTTTCTGCAGAGCCGGAGCCTTCGGCTTCCTGACGGAAGTCTGTCTGCCGTTCTTGACTAACTGATTAAATGTAGGCATTCCTAAACGTTTTCCTCCTTTTTTCTGAGTCCGCGCACACGCGCGGCAGTTCGGCTGTAAGTTGTTATTTTTTACGCGCAAAGAAAACAAGCGTTCTCGGAGCGCGCCTTGTCATTATATATCCAGTTCCGTATTCAAGTCAAGAAAAATCGCGCAGAGCGAAGGCTCTGCGCGTCAGACGGCCGTCAGACAGCTGTCGGGAAGCTGGATGTCCGGCATCAGCCGGTATAGTGGAGCGCATCGATCGGCTTTTTCCGGGCTGCCTTTCTTGCCGGATACAGTCCGAAGATCAGGCCGATTGCCAGGGAAAAGAGCGTCGCGATGACGACAACCCTGCTGTCCAGCGGATAATCGTATCCGGCGACCAGGTTGACGATCCGCAGCGCGACCCACGAGAAAATGACGCCGAAAGCATCTCCCAAAAGGGATACCATCAGGGCCTCGATCAGGAACTGCGTCAGGATGCTTCCCTGTCCGGCTCCGATGGCCTTGCGGATTCCGATTTCCCGCGTGCGTTCCGTTACGGAGACCAGCATGATATTCATGATGCCGATGCCGCCGACCAGCAGGGAAATAGCTGCGATGCCGCCCAGGACGATTGCCATTGTATTCATGACGCTGCTCATCGTATCGGCGATTTCACTCTGGTTGGTGATCGTGAAGGCATCGCTGTCGTCCTCAAAGCGGCCCAGCATGTATGTATCCAGGTTTGCTTCCGCCTGCGTCAGGTCCGCGTCGCTGTCCGCGTTCGCGACAAAGCTGGTGACATCCGCTACGGAATCGGAAAGTCTCTCCAGCGATGTATAGGGAATATAGGCCGTATAGGAAGAATTCGTCATGGTCACCGCATCGCTTGCGGCAATGACGCCGATGACCGTATAGGGAACTCCGTCCAGCGCCACGGTCGTGCCGACGGCATCTGCGGTATTTGTCGCACCCAAAAGGTCATAAGCCAAATCTTCATTGATGATCACGACATTGGTATGGTTATCGACATCCGCTGTCCGGATCTCGCGGCCGGAAGCGATATCGTCGCCTTCAATCGTAAAATAACCGGCCGTGATGCCCGTGACCGAAACGCTTTCCGAATTCCGTTCGTACTTCATCGTAAAGCTTCCCGTTGCGACCGGTGAAACTTCCGAAATGTCGCCCAGATCCCGGATGTCGGAGATTTCCGACAGCTTCAGAGGATTTTCCTTGTCATCGCTGATGGACACCGTGAGCAAATTCGTTCCCATGGAAGAGATCTTCTCGGAAATGGAATTCGTTGCGCCGTTTACGATGGAGACCAGGACGACCAGGGCAAGGACGCCGATGATGATTCCGAGCATCGTAAGAAATGACCGCATTTTATTGGAAATGATTGAGCTCCATGCCATCTTGACAGACTGCCAGAACATCAGACCACCTCCTTGATTTCGGATGCATCATCGATGTCTTCCACATGACCGTCCAGAATCTTTATGCTCCTGGCCGCCTGCTGCGCAACATGCGCATCATGCGTAATCAGCACGATGGTATTGCCCTGTTCGTGCAGTTCATGGAAAAGATCCATGATTTCCTGACCGGTCTTCGAATCCAGGTTGCCGGTCGGTTCATCGGCAAGGAAAAGCGACGGCCGCGTGGCCAGTGCCCTCGCAATGGCCACCCTCTGCTGCTGCCCGCCCGAAAGTTCCGTCGGCCTGTGGTTGCGCCTGTCCCAGAGTCCCACTTTATTCAGCGCTTCCTCCGTCTGGATCCTGCGCTGTGCCAGAGGAAGCCTCTGGTAGATCAGCGGAAGCTCGACATTTTCATAGGCCGTCATTTTCCCGATCAGGTTGAAGTCCTGGAAAATGAACCCGATTTTCTTATTGCGTATTTTTGCCAGCTCGCGCTCGGAATAGTCCTCGATCTCCTGGCCGTCAAGAAGGTACTCTCCTTCATCCGCCAGATCAAGGCATCCGATGATGTTCATCAGCGTCGACTTGCCGGAGCCGGAAGGTCCTATGACGGATACGAATTCTCCTTTTCGGATATGCATATTCGCATGGTCAAGAGCCCGGACTTCCGTATCGCCGATCTGATAGATTTTCGATACGTCCCTGAAAATGATCATCCATTTCCTCCCGGGCCGCCCTGACCGCCGCCGGAAGGCATGTTACCGCCGCCGGAAGGCATGGTTCCTCCGCCTCCCATATTTCCGCCGCCTCCCATCATGCTTCCGAAGCTGGAAGTGCTTTCATCGCTTGCGGAAATATCTTCTCCGGCTGACTGCTTGTAATAAACCGTCTGGCCTTCCGTAAGGCCGCTCGTGATCTCCACGGTGCTGTCATTGGAAAGTCCGGTCTCGACCGTCGTTTTGCCGGAAAGGTTTCCGTCGGAATCCTCGCTGGTATAGACATAGCTTTCTCCGCCGGATTCCTGAAGTGCCGCGGCCGGAATCGTCAGGACATTGTCCGCGGAACTGATGATGATGGAAGCTGATGCGCTCATGCCCGGAAGCATGTCGTCTTCCTTCGGAACGGTAATCGTAACCGTGAATTTTGAAACGCCGCCGCTGTTGGAGCCGGTTGTGTCAATCGCCGTCACCGTTCCGGTAAAGGTCTGGTTTTCCAGGGCATCCAGCGTGATGTCGGCTTCCTCGCCTTCACTGACGGAAAGGATGTCCAGCTCATCGACGCTGATCGTGATTTTCATGTTCTTGTTTGTCTGGACCGTAAAGCCTGTCGTCTCATACTGGCTGTACAGGTCTGACGACGAAGATGTCCCGGTCGAAGAGCTCGTCCCGGAGGATGATGAAGCCGAAGTCCCGCCGCTTACCGACGATCCGCTGCCTGCCGACGAAGAAATGCCCGCTGTGCTGCCGGCTGCAGATGCATTGTTTCCGGAAGTATTTCCCGTCATATTGTCCGTCGTGCCGGAAGTGCCCGCTGTTCCTGATGTTCCCGCCGTTCCGGATGCATTTGATGAAGCCGGAGAACCGGAGGAAGAGGTATCGGCAGACGTAAACTTCATCGTCACGGTCATGGTGTCATAGTTTCCGTCGCCATCTGAATCGCTCAGGTAATAAGTATAGGAATAATTCGACCCGGCACTGTCCTTTACGGTAAGCGTATTATTTCCCGAACCGTCGAAGCAGTATCCGTCTGCCGCTTTCAGGCTGAAGGTCGCGGAAGTTCCTGCCGCATCCCAGGAAATGGTGTCTTTCGTACTGTCGTCTGAATCCACGGCTGCTGAATAAGAGGAAATCTTTGCCGAGGCAAGAGCCGCATTCAGCTGCTGCGACGTCATCTTGACGCCGTTGATCGGAGAGGTAAGGGGAATGTTCAGCTCTCCCTTGATCACGGTGTATCCGGACTCCGTACCTGCCGAAGAAGTATCGGAAGAAGTGTCTGAAGATGTGCCGGACGCTGCCTCTCCGCTTTCCGCCAGAATGCCGGACACCGTCTCCGTACTGCTGCCCGAAGAAAGTACATCGGAAGAATCCGAAGACTCCGTTCCTGCAGAGCCGGAGCTGTTCATCGCTGCACTGAATTCAGAGAGACTCTCCGAACTTAATTTCAGGGCAGAGGCAGAAGTACTTCCGGCTGTCAGGTAAGTGAAGCCGCTGACGGAAGATCCGGTGCTGCCTGAAGATGCACTGCCTGCAGATGCCGCATCCGAACCGCTGCCGGAAATGGTGCCGGTCTCATAGGATGTCTTGGTCGCACTTCCGGCGGTCGTGCCTCCCGTCGTGGAAGAAGAGGATGTGGAAGAAGAACTCTTGGTCACTTCCGTGCCTTCCTCCACATTGATGCTTTCAATCGTACCGGCAGCTGTCGCAGTGATTTCACCTTTCTGTTCCAGCTGCATCATATCGTTCATGGCTTTCGTCAGGTCTTCTCTTTCCGCAAGCAGTTCATCCTTCTGGGTCGTATCTGCCACGTCATCCAGATAGAAAAGGCTGTCTCCCTGATCGACTTCTTCATTTTCCGAAACATAGATGTCGGAAACCGTACCGGAAGTCCCCGTCACCTGATAGGGCTGATGCACATAAAGGACACCGGAGCCTACCGCCGTGCCGGATGAATTTTTCACGGAAACCGTATCGCCCGCTTCGGGTCCGTCATCCGTCAGGATGATCGTCACCGTGTCCCCGGCTGCCGATGCCACCGTGCCGGCTTCTTCCGTGCCGTCTGACAGAGTCACCGTAACGCTGTCGCCGGTGGAAAGAACTCCGCTGTTGTTGAGATCGACTGCCATCTTGCCGTCTGCTGAAATCACCATCAGCGAGCTGAACTGCAGCATGACGTCGGAAACATTGTCACCGGAAGCAATATAAATCTGTTTGACCCTGCCGGAAACCGTTGCCGTGACTGTTTCATCTTCCGTGCTGTCCCCGATTGCCTCGATCTGTGTATCAATGTCCGACAGGGAAGTCTGGATTTCGGCAATGGCTGTCTTCACGGATGTTTCATCAACCGTCGCCAGCGCCTGTCCGACCGTGACGGTATCCCCGCTTTCGACCAGGATCTTGTCGATCGTAATTCCGGTCGGAACGGAAATGTCTTCTGCATCATCTTCCGCAAGCGTTCCGGTTCCGGTAACGCTGTTGCTGATGCTTCCGGTCGCTGCCTGTGCACTCTGGACGGTTTTCGTCATGGAAGCAGCCATAGCAGCCGCTGCACGGTAGCGGATAAAGAAAAAGGCGGCAACTCCGGCAGCGGCAACTCCGGCCGTGATCGAAGCAATTAAGATGATTTTTTTCTTCTTGGACATTTTCTTCCTGATTTTAGCCATGACTTGAAAGCCTCCGGATTTTAGATACACATGCTATCAATATTTGAAAATAACAGAAGTTTGTGTCTGACTTGTGTCCGCTGCCTGAAGAAAATGTGTCTCTTCTGTGTTCTGCATGATTTTGGGATATAAAAAAGCCGGAACCTTTCGGTTCCGGCCTTCTTCTGCCATGCTTTCTGTTTCCCCGGAAAGAAAAGTTTTATTCCTCTTTCGTCGTGACGGATTCCGTTTCTTCGTCTTCCGTCTCTTCGATGATGTCTTCCTCTTCTTCCTCGTAATGCGTTTCCTTCGGCTTGTCCGCTTCTTCCTTTGCGCGCGCTGCCTCTTCCGCTTTTCTCCGCTCGATCTTTGCATCCGTATCGAGCTTGATATTGCGGTATCTCTTGAGGCCGGTGCCGGCAGGAATCAGCTGTCCGATGATGACATTTTCCTTGAGGCCGATCAGCGGATCCAGCTTGCCTTTAATAGCCGCATCTGTCAGGACCTTTGTGGTCTCCTGGAAAGAGGCTGCCGACAGGAAGGAATTTGTCGCAAGGGCTGCCTTTGTAATACCGAGGACGATTCTCTCGCCTTCTGCCGGTTCCTTGCCTTCCTTCTTCAGTTCTTCATTCAGGTCTTCAAACTCCAGGTAGTCAACCAGGGTTCCCGGCAGATACTCTGTATCGCCCGCTTTTTCAATGCGGACTTTCTTCAGCATCTGACGGACAATGACCTCGATATGCTTATCGTTGATTTCAACGCCCTGCAGACGGTAAACCCTCTGGACTTCCCGCAGCAGATAATCCTGTACAGCCCCGATTCCCTTGATGTTCATGATATCATGCGGGTCGACGGAACCTTCGATGATTTCATCGCCGGCTTCCAGGACCTGTCCTTCGGAAACCTTCAGCTGCGACCCGTAAGGAATCAGGTACGTCTTGGAAGAATCTTTGGTTCCTTCCTTTGCATCCGGATTCGTAATGATGACGTTGCGTTTCTTCTTCTGGTCATCAATATGAACGGTGCCCGGGATCTCCGTGATAATGGCAAGGCCCTTCGGCTTGCGTGCCTCGAAAAGTTCCTCGACACGGGGAAGACCCTGTGTAATATCTCCGCCGGCAACACCGCCGGTATGGAAGGTTCTCATGGTCAGCTGTGTGCCCGGTTCGCCGATGGACTGTGCGGCAATGATGCCGACTGCCTCGCCTACCTGGACCGCTTCTCCTGTCGCCATGTTGGCGCCGTAGCATTTCACGCAGATGCCCAGCTTGGAACGGCACGTCAGGATCGTACGGATCTTGACCCGTTCAAGCGGATTCCCGTTCTTGTCGACACCGTGCTTCATGACATTTTCCGCACGGCGCGGCGTGATCATATGGTTTGCCTTGACGATGATGTTTCCGTCCTTGTCGACGATCGTCTCTGCAGCGAAACGGCCTGTGATTCTTTCCTGCAGGCCTTCCGTTTCTTCCCTGCCGTTCATGAATGCCTTGACATACATGCCCGGGATTTCATCTTTGCCTTCGCAGCAGTCCGTCTCGCGGATGATCAGTTCCTGGGAGACATCGACCAGACGTCTTGTCAGGTAGCCGGAGTCAGCCGTACGGAGTGCCGTATCGGAAAGTCCCTTGCGGGCGCCGTGGGCGGACATGAAGTATTCCAGAACGTCCAGTCCTTCACGGAAGTTCGACTTGATCGGCAGCTCGATCGTATGTCCGGTCGTATCCGCCATCAGGCCTCGCATGCCGGCCAGCTGTTTGATCTGCTTGTCGGAACCACGGGCTCCTGAGTCAGCCATCATGTAAATATTGTTGTATTTATCGAGGCCGGCCATCAGTTTCTTGGTCAGCGCGGCATCCATTTCCTTCCAGGTATCGATGACTTCCTGATAGCGCTCTTCGTCGGTCAGAAGTCCTCTCTTGTAATTCTCCTTGATCTTGTCAACCTGTTCCTGCGCTTCTTCGATCATCTGCGGTTTTTCCGGCGGGACGGTCATGTCAGAAATGGAAACCGTCATGGCTGAAAGCGTGGAGTACTTGTATCCCATCGACTTGATGTGGTCAAGGACTTCCGCCGTCACGGTAGCGCCGTGGATGTTGATGACGCGCTCGATGATCTTCTTCAGCATTTTCTTGTCGGTCAGGAAGTCGATTTCCAGAACCAGGTCGTTGTCGTGGTTCTCACGGTCAACGAATCCCAGATCCTGCGGAATCACTTCATTGAACAGGAACCTGCCGAGCGTGCTGCTGACGAAGCCGGTCTTGACCGTGCCGTCCGGCATCTTCTTGCTCGTGCGGACATTGATTCTCGTCTGAAGCGTAATGTATTTATTTTCATAAGCAAGGATTGCCTCGCTTACGCTCTTGAAATAACTGCCCTCACCGATGGCTCCCTCGCGCTCCTGCGTCAGGTAGTAAATGCCGAGGACCATATCCTGCGTCGGAACGGTAACCGGTCCGCCGTCAGACGGCTTTAAGAGGTTGTTCGGAGAAAGCATCAGGAAACGGCATTCTGCCTGTGCCTCAACGGACAGAGGAAGATGGACGGCCATCTGGTCGCCGTCGAAGTCTGCGTTAAATGCGGTGCAGGCAAGCGGATGCAGTTTGATTGCTTTTCCTTCGACCAGGACAGGCTCGAATGCCTGGATGCCCAGTCTGTGCAGTGTCGGTGCACGGTTCAGCATGACCGGATGCTCCGTAATGACTTCTTCCAGCACATCCCAGACTTCCGGTTCAAGACGCTCAACCATCTTCTTCGCATTCTTGACGTTGTGGGCCATTCCGTTGCTGATCAGTTCCTTCATGACGAACGGCTTGAAAAGTTCGATGGCCATTTCCTTCGGAAGACCGCACTGATAGATCTTCAGTTCCGGTCCGACGACGATAACGGAACGTCCGGAATAATCGACACGCTTGCCGAGCAGGTTCTGACGGAAACGTCCGGATTTGCCTTTCAGCATATCGGAAAGAGACTTCAGGGCACGGTTGCCCGGGCCTGTGACAGGACGTCCGCGGCGGCCGTTGTCAATCAGGGCATCAACCGCTTCCTGCAGCATTCTCTTTTCATTTCGCACGATGATTTCCGGAGCTCCCAGCTCAAGCAGTCTCTTCAGACGGTTGTTCCGGTTGATGATTCTTCTGTAAAGGTCGTTCAGATCGGAAGTCGCGAAACGTCCGCCGTCCAGCTGGACCATCGGGCGAAGATCCGGCGGGATGACCGGGATGACGTTCATGATCATCCATTCCGGTTTATTTCCCGACTCACGGAAGGATTCCACAACTTCAAGCCTCTTGATGATGCGGGCCCTCTTCTGTCCGGTCGATTCCTTGAGTCCCTGCTTCAGTTCCTTGAACTCTTTTTCAAGGTCGATGGATTTCAGCAGTTCCTGAACAGCCTCCGCGCCCATTCCGACACGGAAGTTCCATCCGTACTGTTCGCGCATGTCCTGATATTCCTTCTCGGAAAGGACCTGCTTGTACTCCAGCGCGCCTTTGGCATCCGCCGGATCCAGTACGATATAGCTGACAAAATACAGTACTCTTTCAAGAGTTCTCGGAGAAAGGTCCAGGATCAGGCCCATTCTCGACGGGATTCCCTTGAAGTACCAGATGTGGGACACCGGTGCCGCCAGCTCGATATGGCCCATGCGCTCACGGCGCACGCAGGCCTTCGTGACTTCAACGCCGCAGCGGTCGCAGATAATGCCCTTGAAACGCGGCTTCTTGTATTTTCCGCAGTGGCATTCATAGTCTTTGCTGGGTCCGAAAATCCTTTCGCAGAAAAGACCGTCCCTCTCCGGCTTCAGCGTCCGGTAATTGATCGTTTCCGGCTTCTTGACTTCTCCGTGAGACCACTCACGGATCTTCTCGGGAGAAGCGAGGCCGATACGGATCGCATCGAACGTAGAAGACTTTTCGATTTCTTCATTTTTCACAACTGAATCTGGCATAGATACCTCCTATAACAGTTGGTCGTCTGTTTTTTCGTCAATCATCACTCTTCGTCGCCGGCAGGATTCTTTGATTCCATGTCCAGAAGCTCGCTGTCTTCATCTGCATCGCTGTCTTCGTCAACCAGCTGATCGCTGTCTTCGTCGTAGCGCTGTACCGATGAGCCATGCTTCTTGAAATCATCAGAGCTTCCGCGGTCGAACCTGTGATTGTCTCCTTCGATGACCGAACGGTAATCCGTCTCATCGTAATCGACCATTTCCTTCAGATGAATCTCCTTGCGGTTCTCATCGAGGACACGGACGTCGAGGCCCAATGCCTGAAGTTCCTTCAGAAGCACCTTGAACGATTCCGGAATGCCCGGAGCCGGGATATTTTCTCCCTTGACGATGGCGGCAAAAGTCTGCACACGGCCGTTCAGGTCATCCGACTTCATTGTCAGGATTTCCTGCAGCGTGTAAGATGCGCCGTACGCCTCCAGAGCCCAGACTTCCATTTCTCCGAAACGCTGGCCGCCGAACTGGGCTTTGCCGCCCAGAGGCTGCTGCGTCACGAGGGAATACGGGCCCGTCGAACGTGCATGGATCTTGTCATCAACCAGATGATGCAGCTTCAGGTAATGCATGAAGCCGATCGTGGTCGGTCCGTCAAACTGCTGGCCGGTACGGCCGTCGCGGAGAAGGACCTTGCCGTCGCGGGAAATCGGCACTCCCTGCCATTCCGCCCTGTTCTCCAGATGTTCTTCCAGATACTCCATCACTTCCGGATTCAGGTCTTTCTTGTACTTCTTCTTGAAATCATTGAAGTCGGTATTGACATAGTCATTCGCCATTTCCAGACTGTCCATGATGTCGTTTTCGTTTGCGCCGTCGAAGATCGGGGTCGAGATATTGAAGCCCAGCGCCTTTGCGGCAAGCGAAAGGTGAATCTCCAGGACCTGTCCGATATTCATACGGGACGGCACGCCCAGAGGATTCAGCACGATGTCAAGCGGACGTCCGTTCGGCAGATACGGCATATCCTCGACCGGAAGCACGCGGGAAACAACACCCTTGTTGCCGTGGCGGCCGGCCATCTTGTCGCCGACGGAAATCTTTCTCTTCTGTGCAATGTAAATGCGGACTGCCTGATTGACGCCCGGAGAAAGCTCGTCGCCGTTCTCGCGCGTGAACACCTTTGCGTCGACAACGATTCCGTATTCGCCGTGCGGCACCTTCAGGGAAGTATCACGCACTTCGCGTGCCTTCTCGCCGAAGATTGCCCTCAGCAGTCTTTCCTCTGCCGTCATTTCCGTCTCGCCCTTCGGCGTGACTTTTCCGACCAGAATGTCCCCGGCACGGACTTCCGCACCGATGCGGATGATTCCGCGGTCATCCAGATCCTTCAGGGCTTCGTCGCCGACGCCCGGAACATCGCGTGTGATCTCTTCCGGTCCGAGCTTCGTGTCACGGGATTCTGCTTCATACTCTTCGATATGGATGGAAGTGTAGACATCATCCTGGACCAGTCTCTCGGAAAGAAGGACAGCATCCTCGTAGTTGTAGCCTTCCCACTCCATGAAGCCGATAAGCGGGTTCTTGCCCAGTGCCAGCTCGCCGCCTGATGTGCAGGGGCCGTCGGCAATGACCTGTTTCGCCTCGACGTGCTCGCCCTTGTCGACGATCGGTCTCTGGTTGTAGCAGGAACTCTGGTTGCTTCTTAAGAACTTCGTCAAATGATACTTGTCCGTCGTGCCGTCATCGTTCTTGATGACGATGTCCGTTGCCGATACGGAAGTCACTTTTCCGGCTTTCCTTGCCAGCATGCAGACACCCGAGTCCACAGCCGTCTTTTCTTCCATGCCTGTTCCGACGACCGGCGCTTCCGTCGTCATCAGCGGCACTGCCTGACGCTGCATGTTGGATCCCATCAGGGCACGGTTCGCGTCATCGTTCTGAAGGAACGGAATCAGCGCCGTCGCGACTGAGAAGACCATCTTCGGGGAGACATCCATGAAGTCGAACTGGCTGCGGTCAAATTCCTGCGTCAGTTCCCTGTAGCGGCCGGAAACATTGTGATGAACGAAATGACCCTTTTCATCAAGTGCTTCATTTGCCTGCGCGACATGGTAATTGTCTTCTTCATCCGCGGTCATATAGGTAACTTCGTCTGTTACGCGCGGATTCTCCGGATCCGATTTATCGATTCTGCGGTACGGCGCCTCAATGAAGCCATACTGATTGATCCTTGCATAGGATGCCAGGGAGTTGATCAGACCGATGTTCGGGCCTTCAGGAGTCTCGATCGGGCACATCCGTCCGTAATGGGAATAATGGACATCGCGGACTTCGAATCCGGCTCTGTCTCGTGAAAGACCGCCCGGGCCCAAAGCCGAAAGACGTCTCTTATGAGTCAGCTCGCCCAGAGGGTTGTTCTGATCCATGAACTGGGACAGCTGCGAAGAACCGAAGAATTCCTTCACGGCAGCCGTTACCGGTTTGATATTGATCAGGGACTGCGGCGTAATGGACTCAACGTCCTGCGTCGTCATACGCTCACGGACCACGCGCTCCAGTCTGGAAAGACCGATGCGGTACTGGTTCTGAAGGAGCTCTCCGACCGCACGGATACGGCGGTTGCCCAGATGATCGATGTCGTCATCATTTCCGATGCCGTATTCCAGATGAATATTATAGTTAATGGAAGCGAGAATATCTTCCTTTGTAATATGCTTCGGAATCAGTTCATGGATGCGGCGTGCGATTTCTTCCTTCTGATCCGCGACTTTTTTATTTGCCGCAAGGATTTCCGCCAGCACCGGATAATAGACCAGTTCGGTAACGCCCAGATCCGCTTTTTCTTTGTCAGTCAGCTTCACGAAATTCTTGATTTCGACCATCATTGAGGAAAGGACCTTGATCGGATGATCTGCTCCCTCGACGGAAATGCTGACGGACGGAATGCCGGCATTCTGAATCTGATCTGCCAGTTCCCTCGTATCGCAGGTGTCTCCGGCCTTCGCAAGGATTTCACCCGTGTTCTGGTCGATGACGTCTTCCGCAAAGACATGTTTGTAAATGCGGTTGCGCAGAAGAAGCTTCTTATTGAATTTGTAGCGGCCGACTTTCGCCAGGTCATACCTTCTCGGATCGAAGAACATGCCGGTAATCAGCGATTCCGCTGAATCCACGGCAAGCGGCTCGCCCGGACGGATCTTTTTGTACAGCTCAAGCAGACCCTCCTGATAATTGGTCGCGGGGTCTTTCGTAAAGCTGCCTTCGATCTTGGGTTCGTCGCCGAACAGATCGATGATTTCCTGGTTCGAGCTGATTCCGAGCGCACGGATAAAGACCGTGATCGGGACTTTTCTCGTACGGTCTACACGGACATAGAAGACGTCGTTGGAATCCGTCTCATACTCCAGCCATGCACCCCTGTTCGGGATGACGGTGCAGGCATAAAGCTTCTTGCCGATTTTGTCATGCGTGATTTCATAATAGATGCCCGGAGAACGGACCAGCTGCGAGACGATGACACGTTCCGCGCCGTTGATGATGAAGGTGCCGGTGTCTGTCATAAGCGGAAGATCGCCCATGAAGATCTCGTGCTCCTTGATCTCTCCGTTTTCTTTATTTCTCAGCCGGACGGTGACTTTCAGGGGCGCTGCATAGTTCGCATCGCGTTCCTTGCATTCTTCGAGAGGATACTTGACTTCGTCCTTGCAGAGCTCATATCCGACGAATTCGAGACTCAGCTTGTCGCTGTAATCTTCGATTGGCGATATGTCGTCGAATATTTCCCTCAATCCTTCGTTGACGAACCAGTCGTAAGAATCCTTCTGGACCTCAATCAAGTTGGGCATTTCCAGGACTTCTTTCTGCCGCTGGTAGCTCATTCGGATTGATCTGCCGGATTTAATAGGACGAATCCTGTTTTTCTCCATTAGACATTTACCCCTGTTTTCCATTGAATTTACTATGGTTTCACTGCAGAATCAAAAGGGATTGGGCAATCTCCGCCATAATAGTGCATTCTTTAGAATATCACGGGGAAGTCAAGGTGTCAAACATTTTTATGGATTTTTCAGAAATAAATCGGGATTGGGATATAGACAGGGCAGAGGCTGTACGCCTTTTCCCGGTTCCTGACCGGGCTTTCGGCGAACAGCCTCTGATAAAATTCTCTGGAAATGAAGATTATTTCAGGGTAACCTTAGCGCCTGCTTCTTCAAGCTTTGCCTTGAGAGCGTCAGCATCTTCCTTGCTCATTGCGTCTTTGACAACCTTCGGAGCTGCGTCGACAAGGTCTTTTGCTTCCTTCAGGCCAAGGCCTGTAACTTCACGGACAACCTTGATGACCTTAACCTTGGACGGGCCGACTTCTGTCAGCTCGACATCAAACTCGGTCTTCTCTTCAGCTGCTTCTCCGGCACCTGCTCCGGCGCCTGCGCCAGCTGCTACAACGACGCCCGCTGCTGCGGAAACGCCAAACTCTTCTTCACATGCCTTGACGAGGTCATTCAATTCCATAACCGACAGCTCTTTGATTGCTGCGATGAATTCCTCTGTGGTTAATTTCGCCATTTTTATTTTCCTCCGTTATGATTTGGTGAGCTTCAGGGTAATTATTCCTGCGTTTTTTCTTCTGCTGCCGGAGCTTCTTCAGCTGCCGGTGCTTCCTCTGCTGTCGGTGCTTCTGCTGCAGGTGCCGCTTCTTCAGGCGCAGCACCGTTTTCCTCGCCGGACTTCTCCGCGATCTGCTTGATGACGCGTGCGAAGTTTGCAATCGGAGACTGCATGCTTCCAAGCAGTCTGCCCAGCAGGACTTCCCTTGACGGGATGTTTGCGATTTCAGCCAGGCTTGCCGCATCGTAGTACTTGCCTTCCACGATACCGCCTACCAGCTTCAGGCTCTTCATTGCTTTTGCGTTCTTCATGATGATCCTGGCCGGTGCCGACGGATCGTCAACAGAAACCGCAAGTGCATTCGGGCCGTTCAGGTCTTTCGAGAGTTCCTCGAATTCCGTTCCCTGGAACGCACGGTTCATCAGCGTGTTCTTGAAGACTTTGTACTTCACGCCTGCTTCGCGGAGCTCCTTGCGGAGTGCCGTATCCTGCTCAACCGTAAGTCCGAGGTACTGGATCAGCATAACCGCTTTTGCATCTTTGATTACAGCGGATACTTCATCAACGATTGGCTGTTTCAGTTCAACTTTTGGCATTGACTCATTTTCCTCCTTCTTTGTAAGATGGCCGAATAAAATGAAAAACCCCTCATGCCGCAAAGACACGAGGGGATTCTTTCGCTTTGAAAGATCATTTTGTCCTCGGCAGGCGCTGCGCTTACGTCCTTTCGGACACCTGCTGTCTTCGGCTTACTGCAATGTATCTTAACACGCGCTTGCGCGCGGTGTCAACGGATTACTGGAACTTGACCGGATTGACGCGGACGCCCGGGCCCATGGTCGGTGCCAGCGTGACGGTCTTCATGTAAGTTCCCTTCAGGGTGCTCGGACGTGCCTTGTTGAGTGCGTCCATCAGAGCCTTCAGGTTCTGGCCAAGCTGTTCTTCGGAGAAGGAAGCTTTTCCGACCGGTACGTGTACGATGTTCGCCTTGTCCAGACGGTACTCGATCTTACCTGCTTTAATTTCCTGAATGGCCTTCGTGACATCCATCGTGACGGTTCCGGCCTTCGGGTTCGGCATGAGGCCTTTCGGTCCGAGGACACGGCCGAGACGTCCGACAACACCCATCATGTCCGGTGTTGCGACGACAACGTCGAATTCAAACCATCCTTCATTCTGGATCTTCGGAATCAGTTCTTCTGCTCCGACATAATCTGCGCCTGCTGCCTTGGCTTCATCAGCCTTGGCGTTTTTTGCGAATACCAGGACGCGGACTTTCTTTCCTGTTCCATTCGGAAGGACAACCGCGCCGCGGATCTGCTGATCTGCATGACGTCCGTCACAGCCTGTGCGGATATGGACTTCGATCGTTTCATCAAATTTTGCAGTGGATGCTGCCTTTACTAATTTAACTGCTTCTTCCGGATCGTACAGCGTTGAATGGTCGATCGCCTTAGCTGCTTCCGTATACTTCTTGCCGTGTTTCATTTTTCAAATACCTCCATGTGGTAATATCGGGTTTCGTCCCTTCCACCTATGATCAGTCGTCAGCTACCGTTACGCCCATGCTTCTGCATGTTCCGGCGATAATGCTCATTGCCGCTTCAACCGAAGCCGCATTGAGATCCGGCATCTTTGTCTCCGCAATTTCCTTCAGCTGTGCCTTGGTGATCTTCGCCACTTTCGTTTTGTTCGGTACACCGGAGCCAGACTTCAGATTCAGCGTCTTTTTGATCAGAACTGCTGCGGGCGGTGTCTTCGTAATGAAAGTAAAGCTTCTGTCCGCATAAACCGTGATCACGACCGGGATGATGTAATCACCCTTATCCGCCGTACGGGCGTTGAACTGCTTCGTGAAATCAACGATGTTGACGCCGTGCTGTCCAAGAGCAGGACCTACCGGCGGTGCCGGAGTTGCCTTGCCGGCCGGAATCTGTAACTTGATGTAGCCTGTAATCTTTTTTGCCATAATAGACCTCCTATGTGGTGATGGCGGGCTTATGCCCTTCCACTTAATACACCGTGTAAAATGCTACCTTTTCTTGACTTCCGCGAAGTTGATCTCCACCGGCGTTGCGCGCCCGAAGAGTTCGACATCGATCGTGACCGTCTGTTTCTGCGCATTGACGCTCTTGATGACGCCCTGCGTATCTTCCCAGGCACCGGCAATGACCACCACGGTATCGCCCGGTTCGAAATCGACAAGGACCTTCGGCTTCGGAGCGTTGGTAACGACCCCGCCGTTGATGCCGAGCGGTCTCATTTCATCCGCCGTCAGCGGAACCGGCTTGCTGCCCGGTCCGACAAATCCGGTGACGCCGCGCGTATTGCGGACGACATACCAGGTATCGTCGTTCATGATCATGTTGACGAGAACATAGCCCGGAAACATTTTCTTCTGCGTCTGCTTGACGACGCCCTTCTCCGTGACTTCCGTGACATCCTGCATAGGGACCCTCACTTCCAGGATCTCCTCTTCCAGATGACGGTTCTCGATCGTCTTCTCGATATTCGCTTTTACTTTATTTTCGTACCCCGAGTAGGTGTGTACGACATACCAGTTAGCTTCTGCCATGTTTACCCCATTATTTCCCGATGCCGATGAGGAAATCCACAAGCTGCTGCCCCGCCCTGTCGACAACAACAATCATGACCCCCATAATAATGGAAATCACGACAACGAGGATTGTCTGCTTCAGCAGAGTAGCGCGGTCTGTCCAGATGATCTTCTGCCATTCCTGCTTGACACCCTGCCAGAAACTGGTTTTCTTCTCTTTGACTACTGTTTTTTCATCTGCCATCATTCAATACCTGCTCTTTCTTTATTTCGTTTCCTTGTGCAGAGTATGTTTCTTGCAGAATTTGCAGTATTTCTTTGTTTCCATACGCTCCGGATGCTCTTTCTTGTCCTTTGTCGTATTGTAATTCCTGTTCTTGCATTCTGTGCACTCTAAAGTGATTCTCGTACGCACGGTAATTACCTCCAAAATAGACGCAAAATTAGCGCAAAAAAAAAGACCTTGAATCTTGTCGCCCATACAATATAGCACAGCCTCTCCGGCAAAGTCAAGGAAAATGAAGAGGACTTTCAAAAGAAAAGACAGGGAACTGACTCATTCCCTGCCTTTTCCGGAAATTCTTCGGAATTTCACCGATGATGCGGTTCTTCTGCCGGATCAGTCCTCAGCCGGGCTGAACTGGTCTTTTCCTACTCCGCAGTCCGGGCAGACCCATTCAATCGGGACTTTCTCCCACGGGGTTCCTGCAGGAACATCGTTTTCAGGATCGCCGACTTCCGGATCATAAACATAGCCGCAGATATCGCAGACATATTTCTTCATCGCTTGCATGGTATTTCCTCCTTGAGATTTCATTTTTCTTATTATACCATACATCAAATAGGATAAATATGAATTTTATGTAACTTTGGCAGCCGTATCCGGTGCCTGACTTCCATGACTTCTGCCGCCATGACTCCTGCTTCTATGATTCTTTATTGTCCATGCAGCGGAGCGTCGGGAAAAGGAGCACGTCGCGGATGGCTTCCGCTCCGGTAAACAGCATGACCATGCGGTCGATGCCATAGCCGATGCCTCCGGTCGGCGGCATGCCGATCTCCAGCGCGTTCAGGAAGTCCTCATCGGTATGGTTCGCTTCCTCGTCGCCCTGGGCCAGCAGCTCTTCCTGTGCCCTGAAGCGTTCTCTCTGATCGATCGGATCATTGAGCTCGGAATAAGCATTGCACATTTCCCAGCCGTTCATGAACATTTCGAAGCGGAGCACATGCTCCGGATCGCCCGGGATCTTCTTTGTCAGAGGCGAGATCTCGATCGGATGATTCGTGATGAAGGTCGGCTGGATCAGCTTGTCCTCGACAAAGGTCTCAAAGAAGGCATTCAGGATATCGCCCTTCTTGTGGCGCTTTTCATATTCGACGCCCTTTTCGTCGGCAATTTTCCGTGCCTCCTCCAGCGTTCCGATTTCATCAAAATCGACACCGCTGTATTTCTTCACGGCCTCGGTCATCGTCATTTTCGGGAACGGCTTGGAAAGATCCATCTCCACGCCCTTATAGGTAATGACCGTCGTGCCGAGGACTTCCTGCGCCACCGTGCGGTACATGTCTTCCGTCAGGCGCATCATGCCGTTGTAATCCGTATAGGCCTGATAGAGTTCCATCAGGGTGAATTCCGGATTGTGCTTGATGTCCAGGCCTTCGTTGCGGAACACGCGGCCGATTTCATAGACTCTCTCCATCCCGCCGACAATCAGCCTCTTCAGGTACAGTTCGAGGGAAATACGGAGCTTCTTGTCTTCGTCCAGCGCATTGAAATGAGTCGTGAACGGACGGGCGGACGCGCCTCCGGCATTGTCCACCAGCATCGGCGTCTCGACTTCCATGAATCCCTGTCCGTCCATATAGCGGCGGATGGCGCTGATGATTTTCGAACGCTTGATGAAGACATCCTTGACTTCCGGATTCATGATCAGGTCGACATATCTCTGGCGGTATCGGAGATCCGTATCCGTCAGGCCGTGATATTTCTCCGGAAGGATCTGAAGGCTCTTGGAAAGAAGGGTGATTTCTTTGGCATGGATCGTGATCTCGCCCATCTTGGTGGTAAAGACATATCCCTTTACGCCGATGATGTCCCCGACATCCAGATGCTTGAAGTCCTTGTACGGCTCCTCACCGAGGGAATCGCGGCTTACATAGACCTGGATATTTCCCTTCAGGTCCTGGACATTGCAGAAAGAAGCCTTGCCCATGATCCGCTTGGCCATCATCCTGCCGGCAATGGAGACATCCCTGTTCTCCAGTTCCGCATAATGGTCGCGGATATCCTGCGTATGCTGATCGACGTCATAGGTGACGATTTCATAGGGATTCTTTCCTGCAGCAATCAGTTCCGCCAGTTTTTCCCTGCGGACCTTGCGGAGCTGGTTGAGATCCGGCTCCTGCTGGGGGCCGCCTCCCTGACGGCTGCTGTTCTGATTTCCGTTGTTCTCCTCGGCCATTTCATGATCTCCTTTTTTCAAAAAAGCTCCTCACGGATGAGGAGCTTCTTATCTTCTTATACTTCTGGTCTCAGTCTGTTATACGTTGCGCATGATCTTCAGGATCTGGTACTCAATCTCTCCTGCCGGCGTGGAAACTTTCACCGTCTGGTTTTTCTTCGCGCCGATCAGGGCACGTCCCACCGGAGATTCATTGGAGATTTTATTCTGAAGGCTGTTCGCTTCCGTCGAACCGACGATGGCATACTCAAGCTCTTCATTGGTCTTCACGTCCAGAAGCTTGACTTTGCATCCGACGCTGACGGTTCTCGTGCTGGCTTCATCCTCAACGACAACTTCCGCGTTCTTCAGGATCTCTTCGATTTCTTCAATCCTCGCCTCAACATCGCGCTGCTCATCTTTAGCCGCATCGTATTCGGCGTTCTCGGAAATGTCTCCCTGATCCCTTGCTTCCTTGATCTTTTCCGATATTTCCCTGCGTTTATTGACCTTCAGGTCTTCCAGTTCGTCTTCGAGCTTCTTAAGTCCAGCATATGTCAGAATATTCTTCTTTACTGCCTGAGTTTCCGCCATGGCCTTCCTGAGCCTCCTGTTACGGGTGCCTTTGCGGCACGCTATGCTTTGGTATTATAAGCACGCCCATAAGAAATGTCAAGAAAAGGGCTGCTCAGAAAAATCCGGCCGCTCTCTTCAGAAAGCTTCAATCAGTCCGCGGAGTTCCTCATAGCTGTCCGCCTCATTGATTTTTTTGCGGAGAGCTGCCGATTCCGGATAGCCCGCCGTATACCAGGCAACGTGCTTTCTCATCTGGCAGACGCTCATGCGGTCGCCCTTGCATTCCATCTGCATGGCCGCATGCCGGAGCATCATCGCTTTCAGTTCTTCCTTGTCCGGTTTATTTCCGGAAAAGATCCAGGGATTCCCGCGGGCGGCACGGCAGATCATGACTGCATCGCACCCGCTCTCCGCCATGCGCCTTTGCGCTTCCTCCTTCGAGGAAATGTCCCCGTTTCCGATCACCGGAATCCGGACTGCCTCTTTCACCTGACGGATGATTTCCCAGTCGGCATGACCGGAATAGTACTGCGTCCTTGTCCGTCCGTGGACGGCAACGGCAGATGCCCCGGCATCCTCGATCACCTTTGCCGCTTCAGTCGCATTGACTTCATTTTCCGAAAAGCCCTTGCGGATCTTCACGGTCACGGGGCGCGTGCTTTCCCTGACGGCGGCACGGACGATGTCCCCCATCAGAGGCAGGTTCTTCATCAGAGCGGAGCCCTCGCCGTTATTGACGATTTTCGGCACGGGGCAGCCCATGTTGAGATCCAGGATGTCATAGGGATAATCGGAAAGGATCCCGACCGCGGCGGCGATCGTATCCGGATCCGGACCGAAAAGCTGAAGGGAAACCGGATGCTCCTCCGGCCCGATGTCAATGAATTCCTCTGTCTTCCGGTTATGGTATTTCAGCGCATTTGCGCTGACCATCTCCATGCACACGAGGGAAGCCCCCTGTTCGCGGCACAGGGTGCGGAACGGACGGTCCGTGACGCCGGCCATCGGTCCCAGCACAAGCGGACCGGAAAGTTCGATGTTTCCGATCTTCATACCTTTTCTCCGAGCACGACCGCCCGGTAGTACAGCGTCAGTTCCTGCAGGAGTTCCTGCTTTTCATGGATCAGCTTCTTCGCCTGCAGCGCAGAGCCGATTTCATCGAACCGCTGATCCCCTTCCGCAGAGCGCACCTTGAATTCGGGTTCTTTCTCTTCATTGAACTCGATCGTCAGGACGCCTCCGACGTTTTCGGTAAACTCGACGCACATGATCTGAAGCTCGTCCCTTACCTTCTTCGGCAGACGGTCAAACGCCGGATTCAGATAATATTTCTGATTGTAATAGCTCGACCCGCAGAGGGTCACTCTTTCAGGTATATCCATACAGCCCCCTGACGGAAACTTCCCCGGAGGAAACAGCCTCGGTGGTTCCGTCTTCCTTTTCTATGATCAGTGCCCCCGTCCGGTCGATTCCGCGGGCTGTCGCCCTTACGGTCATATCTTTTCCGGTAATCAGCACTTCCCTGTCCCGGTTGATCAGTTCCCGGTTGTACCGTCCGGCCAGACTTTGCAGATCCCCGTCCCTGAGGAACTGCCGGTAATCCGCCAGAAAAATGTTCAGGACCTTTTCCAGCACTTCTCCGCGGTCCGCTTTTCTTCCTGTTTCCAGAAGGATCGACGTTGCACGGTCCTTCAGCTCTTCCGGGAACTCCCGGCTTCCGTTGTTGATTCCGGTCCCGATGATGACATAAGGCTCTTCGTCATTTTCCATGATCAGTTCGGTCAGGATGCCGCAGATTTTCTTTCCGGAAATGACGACGTCGTTCGGCCATTTGATCTGTGCTTGCTTTCCCGTGATTTCACTGAGGGCATCGCAGACGGCAAGTCCCATGACCGGCGAAAGCATCGGCGTCCGTTCGGGAGGAACCGAAGGCTTCAAGAGGATGGAGAACGGGATGCTTTCCCCTTTGGGGGAAATCCAGCTCCGCCCCCTTCTGCCGCGTCCTGCCGTCTGGCAGTCGGCCACGGCTGTCGTTCCTTCCGGAGCGCCTTCCTCATGGAGCCTTTTAATCCAAAGATTCGTGGAATCGATTTCTTCCGCATAGCGAACGGAATAGAAAGGATCGATCATATCCGCCTCTCTTACAGAAATTTCAGATAGCTGTTCAGGATAAACAGGGTGCAGACTGCGGCACCCGCGATATAGGCCCAGCCGATTTTTTCTTCCCGCGTAAAATGCCAGGCTGCCACCAGGGCGTTCAGCATGAACCCGAGGACCATGAGCCCCGTAAAAAGAACCGGACGGATACCCGGCAGAAGAAAAAGGAGTACGAAGAGGACGACGATCAGTACGCAGAGACCGATCGCGATGATCCGGAACATGATTTCAGCTGTCCGGTCTTCCTCCGGTTTTTTTTCTTCTTCTTTCATTCCGTTTTCTCCGCTTCGGCCGTCCGCCGGCCTGCCGGCATGTCCTCTTTACTCTTCGCCCAGCGTGGCGACCATGACTGCCTTGATGGTGTGCATGCGGTTTTCCGCTTCATCAAATACGACGCTCTGCTGCGACTCGAAGACTTCTTCCGTCACTTCATTTCCCTTGACCGCCGGCAGGCAGTGCATGAAAATGGTGCTGTCTTTTCCGGTCTTCTTCATCAGTTCCGCGTTGACCTGATACGGCTTCAGAAGCGCAATGCGCTCCACCGCCTTGTCTTCCTCTCCCATGGAAGCCCAGACATCGGTATAGAGGACATCTGCTCCCTTCACGGAATCCACCGAATCGGAAAGGGTGATGGTCGAGCCTGCTTCCGCTGCCCAGACTTTGCACTCTTCCACAAGTTCTTCCTTCGGCCACAGGGACTTCGGCGCAATGATCGTGATGTTCACGCCCATCTTGGCGGAGCCGATCATCAGGGAATTTGCCATGTTGTTGCGGCCGTCTCCGAGGAAGCAGAAGTTCTTTCCCTTAAGACCGCCCAGATGCTCTTCCATGGTCAGGAAGTCCGCAAGGATCTGCGTCGGATGGTAGTCATCCGTCAGGCCGTTCCAGACCGGGACGCCGGAATACTTGGCCAGCGCTTCCACATTTGACTGCTTGAAGCCGCGGAATTCAATTCCGTCGAACATGCGGCCGAGGACGCGGGCCGTATCCGGTACGTCTTCCTTTTTCCCCAGCTGGATGTCATGCACGCCGAGGTATTCCGGATGGCCTCCTTCATCGATCGCTGCCACCGTGAAGCTGCAGCGCGTACGCGTCGAAGGTTTTTCGAAAATCAGGGCGATATTCTTATGTGCCAGGGAATGTCCGTAGATTCCCTTTTTCTTTTTGGCTTTCAGGTCCGCTGCCAGATCCAGCATTCCCTGAATCTCTTCCGGTGTAAAATCTTTCAGTGTCAGAAATGAACGTCCTTTTAGATTCATGTGTAGTCTCCTTCCAGTTCCTGTCTGACATCATTCGAAATCGAATCATGAATGACGCCGTTTTCGTTAAGGGTTTCCGTTTCGGTCAGGACTTTCACCATCTTCACATGCTTTGTGAAAGTCGCGGGATCAGCAAGTTCCATCGCTTTTTTTACAGCGCTCAGGATGCCTTCCACCGTATAAATGTTCCATTTGCTGATAGCCAGAAATTCCGCCGCATCCTCAATGAGTCCGAGGAAGAGATCCTGGTAGTTCCAGTCCTCCGGAAGCTGCAGCTCCCTGGCCAGATCAGGGATATCTGTTTCGTAAAGATGCCGCAGCCAGGATCTTCGCTTCTCACCGCCCGGCAGATATTCCGGGGCAATGGCTTCCTTCTGCGTTTTGTCAATCATCTTCAGGATTTTTCCCAGATAGACCGTTTCTCCGCGGTCCTCTTCATCAAAGTAGAAGATCCTGCCCTTCAGTCCGTAGAGGACGCGCATGCCGGAATAATATCCGTAGATGATATTCTTCCTGCTGTTCTCTTCCGTGAAAGCCATGATGGAGCCGAGATCTTTGTGCGGCGCGATTTCCGTCACATGCACGTCGTCGGGAATCTTCGTATTCCGGACAAAACCGACTCCGTAAATGCGGATCACGATCAGGTCTTTGTAATTTCTTCTGATGAGCGCATCGACCGGTACGTTGTCGCCGAACCCGCCGTCGATGTAATGGGCTCCCTGCAGCGGCTCTGTCTTAAAGACCGGTGCCATGTAGGCAGTCGCCAGGAGAAAGTCGTGGATCTGTTCGTCCGTCTTGTCCTTGAGGGAAATCTCCTCTTCTTTCTTCGTATCAAGATTGAAGCTCATGACGACGATGTCTCCCGGCCAGGAGCGGATTCTGTCTCCGTCCACGTTGTCCGCGATCAGCTCCTTGAGCGGCGTGACATCATAGCCCTTGTTTTTAATGAAAGCAACCGTTGTCTGCCAGGCTTTACCGAGAGGCAGGCGGCCTTTCAGGAACTTGTCCATGGTCGTATCATCGGTTGACATAATCTTGCTGTAGGTCAGGTTCTCCCAGCAATGTCTTGCCTTTTCCCAGTCGCCCATGCAGATGAAAGCGGCATTGAGGCCTCCGACGGAAGTTCCCGCAAGTCCCCGGATCCGGATGCCCGCTTCAATCAGCGCTCTCCAGACTCCGATCTGATAAGCTCCCTTTGCCCCGCCGCCCTCCAGGACGACTCCGTATTCTTTTGCGGCGTCGATTTTCAGTTTCATTCTGCGCCTCTCTGTCTTGCTGCTTCAAACATCAGGATTCCGGCGGCCATGGCCGCGTTCAGCGATTCGACGCTTCCTTTCATGGGAATGGAAATCACCCTGTCCGAGAGATTCACCAGTTCCGGCGTCAGCCCGCTGCTTTCATTTCCGATCAGGAACGCCGTGCCTTCCCGGTAGTCCCCGGAAAGATAGCCGGCCGGCGCATCCAGAAATGCCGCGTAGGTCCGGACGTCCTTCATCATGAACATTTCCAGGAGTCCGCGGACGTCGTCGACGTAGACGTGCGGCATCCGGTATACCGATCCCATCGTCGAGCGGATCGTCTTGGGATTGTAGATATCGACGGAACCTTTTGTCAGGAAGACGCCGTCCGCCCCCGCCGCTTCCGCGGTACGGAGAATCGTGCCGGCATTTCCCGGGTCCTGCAGATTTTCAAGCAGCAGCACGAACGGGTTTTTCTTTGAAAGGATTTCCTCCGCCGTCCAGGCCTTCTGCTTCAGGACCGTCAGGATTCCCTGCGGCGTCCTCGTGTCGCTGAGGCCGGCGAAGCGTTCATCCGGCACGGAAATGAATCCCGTCCCGGCAAGGGCTGCTTCATTTTCCGCAGCAAATGTTTCGGAAGCATAGACCGCCTCGATATCCTCTTTCGGCGCCTCCCGGAACATCTTGATTCCTTCCGCAATAAAAAGGCCCAGCATTCTGCGGGCCTTTGAATCTTTCTGAAGTTCCCTGATGTCTTTGAAAGAAAACATCCTTACTCCGATTTCTTGAAATAATTGTGCGAAAGCGATACGGCAATTTCATACTGGTATTCCCAGATGCCCTTGTGCATCGCCAGTGCCTCTTCGATATCGAAGTCCTGGAACTGTCCGTTCATGTACCCGACGACTCTCTTGTTCTTGCCTGCGACCAGAAGGTCCACGGCGATGCAGCCCATCGTCGAACCGTAGACACGGTCCTTTGCTGTCGGCGAACCGCCTCTCTGCATGTGGCCGAGAATGGTGGCACGGGTCTCGATGCCGGTAGCGGCTTCGATACGCCTTGCCATGGATGCTGAATGGCCGATGCCTTCCGCATTCACGATGATATGATGCTTCTTTCCCCTGCGCCTGTTCTCAATGATGTTGTCGATGATCTTCTGCTCGTCATAGTCATATTTTTCCGGAAGCAGAATATCCTCGGCGCCGTTTGCGATGCCGCACCACAGGGCCAGGTATCCGGCATTTCTGCCCATGACTTCGATAATCGAGCATCTCTCATGGGACGTCGACGTATCGCGTACTTTATCAATGGCTTCCATGGCGGTATTGACTGCCGTATCAAAGCCGATCGTGTATTCCGTGCAGGAAATGTCGAGGTCGATCGTCCCCGGAATGCCGATGACGTTGATCCCTTTTTCTGCCAGTTTTCCGGCGCCGCGGTAGGAGCCGTCGCCGCCGATGACGACCAGGCCGTCAATGCCGTGCTTTTTGCAGGTCTCGACCGCAAGGTCGATGCCTTCCGGCGTCCTCATTTCCGGGCAGCGTGCCGTATAGAGGATGGTTCCGCCTCGTTCGATGATGTCGGAAACGTCCTGCGCCTGCATATCCTTTATGTTGTCTTCAATTAATCCGTCATAGCCCTGAAGAATTCCCTTGACGTTCAGGCCGTATCCCAGACCCCTCCGGACGACGGCACGGATGGCCGCATTCATTCCCGGTGAATCTCCGCCTGATGTCAGTACTCCGATTGTCTTGATTTTCTTATTTGCCGGCATATTTTTTCCTCCGAATATACAGCCATTATTTTATAGCATACCCTCAATTTTTTCAACACTCTTTTCCGTTACCCGGACGCGGTCGGGTCCGTAGGCCGTTTTCAGCTCCGTCAGCAGCGCATCCGAGATCTTCACATTCCTGCTCCGCGGAAGCTTCCGTATCGATTTCGGCTTCCGGATATAGATGATGACCGAGTCGATTCCTTCGGAATCGTGAAGCAGGTCCAACAGCTCATCCTGTGAGGCGAGATACTCGTCCTTGGTCTCAAACGCGATCCAGAGTTCCCTCGGCACATCCGAAAATTCCGTCATGCGGTCAAGGATCAGCTTGCTCGGCTTATCGTCTTCCGCCGAGACATGTCCTTCCACAAAGACCTTTGCATCTTCCGTCAGCTTCTGGGAATACTGCTCATACAGCTTGGGAAATACCAGCACCTCGACGGAGCCCACCAGGTCTTCCACGGTAATGAACGCCATGACCTTATTGTTCTTCGTATACTTGATCGTCTTGCCGGTGATCATGCCGCCGACGATTTCGCGGGCGCCGTTCGCCACTTTCGGCTCCCCCGTCTCTTCGGTCGGCAGGAAGTCCGTGGACAGGGCTGTGATGCCGTTTCTCCAGGTCTTCTCGTATTCTTCCAGCGGATGTCCGCTCAGGTACACTCCGAGCACTTCCTTCTCCAGTGCCAGCTTCGTCTCTTTCGAATACTCCCCTACTTCCGGCATGCGGATTTCGTACTCTTTTTTCTCCGTCGGCGCCATCATGTCGAACAGGTTCATCTGCCCGGTCATCGACTCCTTGCGTTCTCTTGCCGCTTCATCCAGGATGACCGCGTAGACCTGCATCAGCTGTCTCCGTGTCCCGTCCATCCCGTCGAAGGCTCCGGCCTTGATCAGGTTTTCAATCGCCCGCTTGTTCATATCCTTTCCGTACGTACGGGTCAGGAAATCGCGCAGCGAAGTATAGACTCCGTGCTCTTCCCGTTCCCTGACGATTCCGTCGATGACCGAACGTCCGACCGACTTGATGGCATACATGCCGTAGCGGATGGCGTTGCCCTCCGTCGTGAAAGCCCCGTCGCCGGAGTTGACGGAAGGCGGGAGAATGTCTATGTTCATTTCCCGGCAGTGCAGGATGTACTCGGAGCACTTGTCCGGATTGTCGATGACGGACGTCATGAGCGCGGCCATGAATTCGACCGGATGATAATATTTCAGGTACGCTGTCTGGAAGCTCACGACCGCATAGGCCGCGGCGTGGGACTTGTTGAAAGCGTAATTGGCAAAATCAGACATTTCATCGAAGATCCGGTCGGCAACTTCTTCCTTGATTCCGCGGCTGATGCAGCCCGGCACGCCTTCCTCCGGATTGCCGTGAACGAAATTCCGGCGCTCCTTCTCCATGACGGAAGCTTTCTTCTTCGACATGGCACGGCGGACAAGGTCCGCACGCCCGAGCGAATAGCCGCCCAGATCCTGCACGATCTGCATGACCTGTTCCTGATAGACGATGCAGCCGTACGTCGCCTTGAGGATCGGCTCCATCTGCCTGCATTCATAGGTGATGGTTTCCGGATGGTTCTTTCCTTCAATGTATTTCGGAATGAAGTCCATCGGTCCCGGCCGGTACAGGGCGATGCCGGCGATGATGTCTTCGAGCGTCTGCGGCTTCAGTTCTTTCATGAAGGATTTCATGCCCGCGGATTCCAGCTGAAAAACGCCTTCATCCTTTCCCCTGCCGATCATGTCCATGACCTTCGGATCGTTGTAGTCGATCTTCGACATGTCGAGCATGACATCGCCGACGCTTCTTCCGGCATTGACGAGCCTGACCGCATTCTGGATGACCGTCAGCGTACGGAGCCCCAGGAAATCCATTTTCAGAAGTCCCAGTTCCTCGAGCGTCGTCATCGTATACTGCGTCGTGATGGAGCCGTCCTGTGCCCTGGAAAGAGGCACATATTCATCTACCGATTTCTGGGAAATGACGATGCCTGCGGCATGCATGGACGTATTTCTCGGGAGCCCTTCCAGCCGCTTTGCCATATTGATCAGGTATTTCACCTGCTCATCGGATTCATAAAGCGCCCGGAGGTCCGGGTTCATTTCCAGAGACTTGTCCAGCGTGATGTTCAGTTCCTTGGGCACCATCTTGGCAATTTTGTCCACGTCGGAATACGGCATGTCCAATGCGCGCCCCACGTCGCGGATGACGCCGCGCGCAGCCATCGTACCGAAAGTCACGATCTGGACGACCCGGTCCTTGCCGTATTTCCGTACGACATAGTCGATGACTTCCTGTCTTCTTTCATAGCAGAAATCCACGTCGATATCCGGCATGGAAATACGTTCCGGATTCAGGAAACGTTCAAACAGCAGATTGTATTTGATCGGGTCCAGTTCCGTGATTCCCAGCGTATAGGAAACGATCGAACCGGCTGCCGAACCTCTTCCGGGCCCGACCATGATGTCATGGTCTTTTGCAAATTTCACATAGTCCCAGACGATCAGGAAATAATCGACGAAGCCCATGTTGCGGATGGTCGTAAGTTCGTAGTCGAGACGTTCGGTCAGTTCCGCCGTGATCTTCGGATAATGCGATTTCAGTCCGTCGCGGCAGAGCTTGTTCAGGTATTCCCAGGAATTGTAGCCTTCCGGGACATCGTATTTCGGAAGCTTGCGCTCTCCGAAGACAATCTCGACATTGCAGCGGTCGGCTATCTTTCCGGTATTTTCAAGCGCCTCCGGAATATAGCCGAAGAGCTTTTTCATTTCCTCTTCGGATTTGACGTAATACTGTCCGCCCTCATATCTCATGCGGTCTTCATCGGAGACTTTCTTGCCTGTCTGGATGCACAGAAGGATATCGTGCGAATCCACATCCTCCGCATACGTATAGTGGACGTCGTTCGTGCAGATCAGCGGGAGGCCCGTCTCCTCGTGGAGGCGGATCAGCTGGCGGTCCACGGTCTTCTGTTCCGGGATGCCGTGGTCCTGCAGCTCCAGGAAGAAATTCCCCTCGCCGAAAATGTTACCGTATTCAATCGCGGCAAGACGTGCCGCCGCATAATCGCCCTTCAGGATGTCCTGCGGGATTTCCCCCGCAAGACAGGCTGAAGAAGCAATGATTCCTTCATGGTATTTCCTCAGCACGTCCTTGTCGACTCTCGGCTTGTAATAAAACCCTTCGACAAATCCTGCGGAGACGATTTTCATGAGGTTGGCATACCCCTTGTTGTTTTCGGCAAGCAAGACCAGATGATAATAGCGTTCCTCTCCGGTATTCGATTCCTTGTCAAACCTCGATCCCGGCGCGACATAGACTTCGCATCCGATGATCGGCTTGATCCCGGCATCCCTGGCCGCCCGGTAAAAATCAATGCAGCCGTACATTGCGCCGTGATCGGTGATCGCCGCGCTTGTCATGCCGAGCTCTTTCACCCGGGCTACATATTCTTTGATTTTATTCGAGCCGTCCAGAAGCGAATATTCGGTATGGACGTGCAGATGCGTAAAGGACATAGACTCCTACTTCTGTTTCTTGCTGGTCTTGAACTGGAAAAGGATGCCGAGGATGCCGATGGCCAGACCGAGGGCAAAGACCACGACCTGCGAATAGGAAGACTGCCATTTGATCAGGTCGCTGACCAGTGCCATGGAGAAGGACATGCCTCCGCAGAGTCCCGACGTAAGGATGACGACCGGTCTTACGAAGATGACGGCAAGGATGCCTGCCACCAGACCGACGATAACGGCGATGACCGGCGGCCACGGTGCCGGAAGCTTTTCGCACAGCTGGAAGACGAGCGCCAGCACCACGAAGAATGTCACAAGGAAAACGCCTGCCTTGTAAATGAAGAAGGAAACAGCAGCCAGGGCAATGGCGATGACGACCGCCAGGATCCATTTCACGACATCATTGGCACCGACGCGCACGCCGATCAGATAGCCGATGCCCAGGCCTGCCAGAAATCCGATGACCGTGATGAAGACCCTCAGGAATTTATATCCGAAGAAACAGTAAAGTATGGCAATAACCAGTGTAATGATGACCCCGATCATTCCGAACTGCGTAAAATTCGGTGCTTCCCCTCCGACACTCGTAACCAGATTTGAGAAAAACTGCTGCATGATTGATACCCTCCTTATTCTTCTGAAAAGAACTTAAAGAATGCTGCCTATCTGAAACACCAGGAACGATGCAAGATATGCCACCGCAATCTGGAAAAAGATAACGAACACCGTATACTTCGTGCTTCCCGATTCCCGCCGGATGGTTGCCATCGACGCGATGCACGGGACATACAGCAGACAGAAAATCATCAGGCAGTAGGCATTGAGCGCCCCGAAGCCGATTCCGGAAAGTGCGGTGACCATTTCGCTCATGCCGGCTGCGGAATTGATGCTGGAAATTCCGAACAGCACCGCGCAGCTCGATACGACGACCTCTTTTGCGGAAATGCCCGCAATCAGCGCCACGATGATCTGCCAGTAGCCGAGTCCGATCGGTGCAAAGACCGGGACGATTGCCTGTCCGACAATCGAGCCGAAGCTCTCTGCCGTACCGGATCCGACGTAGCCCGCCGGCCCGAAATTCAGGATGAACCACATGACGATCGAGGAAATGAAGATGATCGTGCCGGCCCTCTGAAGATAATCCTTGATCTTCGTCCAGACGTAAATGAAGATGGTATTCGCACTCGGACGCTTATATTCCGGAAGCTCGATCAGCAGCTGGTTGTCATTCTTATCCCTGTCCAGGATATGGGAAATCCAGGCGATGAAAATGCCGATGGCAAATCCGATGACGTAAAGGGAAAAGGCGACCAGCGCCGAATTCTTCGGGAAGAACATCCCTGCAAACAGCACGTAGATCGGGATCTTGGCGCTGCAGGAGAAGAACGGCGTAACCAGCATGGTGCGGAAGCGGTCCTTCTTCGTCGCCAGAGCCCGGGAAGCCATCACGGCCGGAACCGTGCAGCCGAAGCCCAGGATCATCGGAATAAAGGATTTTCCCGACAGGCCCAGCTTTCCCATGATGCCGTCCATGACGTAAGCCACACGCGACATATATCCCGAATCCTCCAGAAATGCCAGTGCCAGGAACAGGATAAAAATATTCGGCAGGAAGGTCAGGATGCCTCCGACGCCGGCCACAATGCCGTCGGAAATCAGAGAGGTGACCGCCTGCGAAACTCCCGTTGCACCGAGTCCCTTGGAAATGAGCATCTGCAGCCATTCAAACAGGATCTCAAAATATCCTTTCAGCCAGTTCCCGACCGTAAAGGTCAGGACAAAAATCAGGGCCATGATGCCCAGGAAGATCGGAAGGCCGAGCCACTTGTTTGTCAGGATCCGGTCTGCCCGGTCCGTCTTGGCTTCCTTTGTTGCCTTGTTGACCAGGCACTCTTCGACAATCTCTTCGATGAAATCGTACTTCTGGGTAATGATGTCATCCTCGTAGCTCCGGTCAATGACATCGGGCATTTCAACCGGATACTTGGACGAGATCTCGCGGTCCTTCTCCAGCTGCTTGATGGCATACCAGCGGTAATTCTTCAGGTTCGGATAAAGCACCTTCATCTTATCGATGATGAGGTCGATCTTATCCTCGATTTCATCCGAATACACCATGACGTATTCCTGATGATGGTGATGGCGGTGATGTCCTTCTTCCTCGAATTTATGCGTATGCTGGTGGATCAGGGGGGACTGCTTCTGGGCGTTGTCGCCGTGGTGCGCGGCGGCATGCATCAGGACCTTGGTTCCCTCTTTGGTCCGTGCGGAAATCGGTATGCAGGGGATACCGAGCATTTCCGGCAGACGGTGGATATCGATCTCCATTCCTCTCTTCTTGACGATATCCATCATGTTGAGCGCCAGGATGACCGGCTTGCCCAGCTCGATCAGCTGAAGCGTCAGGTACAGATTCCGTTCAAGGGAAGAGGCATCGGCGATGTCGATGATCAGATCGACTTCGTCGCTCATGATGTAATTCCGGGTGACGGTCTCCTCCATCGTATAGGAGGTCAGCGAATAGGTGCCGGGAAGGTCGACGAGCTTGAACGTATCGTCATGATACTTCATCGCTCCTTCTTTTTTCTCGACCGTGACGCCCGGCCAGTTGGCAACCTTCAGGTTGGCGCCGGTATAGCCGTTGAATAAAGTCGTCTTGCCGCAGTTCGGGTTTCCCGCAAAAGCAATGGTCAGGTTCTGATGGTGGGTACCGGTATCGGCATCGATCAGCGTCTGCTGACTGTTTTCATCAATGCTCATGGACAGCCACCTCCTTCACTTCGATGTGGCTGGTAATGCCCCTTCCCAGCGCAAAGCGGCTGCCGCGCAGCTTGATGATGACTGTTCCGTGTTCCTTTGCATTCATAACATCCAGGTCGGTGCCGTTCGTCATGCCGAGTGCCTCCAGCCGGATATCCAGCTCCTGGGGAAGATCGACATTTTCGACTTCGTATGTCTTTCCTATCTGTGCCTGATCAAGTGTCATTCGCTTTTATGAACCCTTTCCCGATTTCGATTTTCCTCTCTTTATAAAGATGGCCTGCCGCCCGTTTGAAAGCAGCCTTGGAAAGCCCGAAAACTTCCTTGATCTTTTCGGGATCCGCTTTATCGTCAAACGGCAGCGTGCCGTTGAAATCGTCTCTGATCTTCTTCAGGACTTTTTCCGCATCCGGCTCCAGCTGCTCGAAGGCTTTTTTCTTGGCAGACAGGTTCAGTTTTCCGTCCTCCAGGACCCTCGTCACGCGGAACGTCAGCGTCTGGCCGATCTGGAAGCCGGACTGCGCTTCACGGATCGGGACCATTCCCGAATATTTCCTGTCGACAGCTACAAAATAGCCGAAGTTATGCGCGAACTGATAAACCAGTCCGTCCGCGCTGTCTCCCTCATGATAGGGCGAATCCGTCGAAAGGTACGGATATACATTCATCGTCGCCGCCAGGCGGCTGCTCTTGTCGATATAGAGCGCAGCCAGGACTTCTTCTCCCTTATGGACATCTTTTGTCTGTTCCGCATAGGGAAGCAGAAGGTCCTTCTCCAGACCCCAGCTGAGGAATGCCCCGATTTTCGTGACCTCCGCCACCTTCAGCACCGCGACTTCGTGCAGCGCAATCAGCGGTCTGCTGACTGTCGCGATCATCCTGTCCTCCGAATCCCGGTATACAAAGACGGAAATTTTATCCCCCATTTCCGTGCCCGCCGGAACCTGTCTCTTCGGCAGCAGAATGCGCTCATCGGGGCCTGCCGCCCTCGACTCGCCCAGATATACGCCGAATTCTTCTTTTCTGACGACCGTCAGTTCCTGATATTTCCCCAGTTCAATCATAAAAATCTCCTTTATATTCAGAGACATTATAACATGCAAAGAGATTTTCTGCGGGAGAATTTATACGGGAACTGGATTTTGTTTCATTTCCGGCGTACACTGTTTAAGAAGACAAGAAAGGAAAGGTGACAAATGAATCTGCCTACTCTCATCGTCCTGATCGTCGTGGCTGCCGCGGCAGCCGCCGTCATCACGTACATGGTCCGCAGGCGCAGGTTCGGCGGCTGCGGATGCGGCTGTTCCGACTGCCCGATGAAAAACAGCTGCGGAAAACCAAAAAAGACCAAAAACCAGATTCCGGGAGGTAAGACAAATGAGTGAAAAAATCTGTCCAAGCTGCGGTGCTTCCATGAAGGAAGATGCAAAATTCTGTCCTGAATGCGGAGCTCCTGCACCGGATCAGGTCCTGTATGACGCTTCCGATCCCAATCCGCAGCCGATGCCGGAGCAGCCGGCTCAGCCGGACAGCACCGTTCCGTATACTTCACAGAATCAGCAGCCATCTTCCGGCCAGAACGGTCCGCAGGCTCAGCAGAATTTCTCTCAGAACGGTCCGCAGGCCCAGCAGAATTTCTCTCAGAACGGCCCGCAGAACCAGCAGAATTTCTCTCAGAACGGCCCGCAGAACCAGCAGCCTTACTATCAGCCGAAAGCACCGGATCATCGCGGGGAAAAGGGTGCGTTCCCGGTACTGGCTCTCATTTCCCTGATCTGCGGCATCCTGGCCTTCATCTTCGGATTCACGCAGCAGGCGTTCGGAATCGTCGCAGGAATTGCCGCGATTGTTCTCGGCATTATCGCCCTCGCCCTGAAACAGCGGCTGAAAGGTCTCTCCATCGCCGGCATTGTCTGCGGCGTCCTCGGCTTACTGATCAGCCTCCTGATAATCATTGCCCTGATTCTCGGAAGCAGCCTGCTTTCGGATTACGGTGACAGCAGCTGGAATACGCTGAATCCGGTTGAAAGCAATGACGGCAGCAATCCTGCCCTGCATGATTTCGGGCCCGGCCCAGCCAGCATGCCTTCCGGCCTCACGGACAGCAGCCTTGAAGAGTCCGGCGCTGACATCAGTGATGACAGCAGCGAAGATACGGATGATGAATACGTCCTGAAAAATATCCAGTCGCTGCCCACGATCAGTGAAACCGTTCTCCTGGATCAGAACGGCATCAAAATCACCGCAACCGGCATCGATGATTCGGAAATGTACATGGGTCCGTCTGTTGAAGTCTCCATTGAGAACAATACGGACAAAGACATCAGCATCATGTCCAGTTCCGCCGGCGTCAACGGATACCTGGTCGACTGCCTGCTGAGCACCGATGTTTCTGCCGGGAAGAAGGGCAATGATAAAATGTACCTTTATCTCGACAGCCTCAATCTGAGCGGCATTAAAAATATCGGCCTGATCGAGACGCATTTCCAGATTTACGACCCGTCGACTTTTGATGTGCTTCTGGAAGCGGACGGTGCTCCTCTTCAGACCTCCGACTACGCACAGATGGATACGTCCGAAGATGACAGCGGAGTCGTTCTGGCCGACAAGGACGGTTTATTTGCCGCCGCACGCAGCATCGGCTCCGATGAAATGGGGACCTACCTGATCTGCTTCGTGAAGAATTCCACGGACAAGACCGTCGAAGCAATGCCGGAAAGCCTTTCCGTCAACGGCGTCATGGTCAATACCTATTACAGCGAGACCCTTCCGTCCGGAAAGATGCGTGTCAGCAAGCTCTACCTTGAAAAAAGCGATTTAGAAAAGGCCGACATCTCTTCGATAACCGACCTTGAACTTCAGATGGAATTCTATGACGAGGAAACCTACGATGTGGTGCTGGAGACCGCCAAAGTTCCGATGACCGTCGGCAGCGATCAGACGCTGGCCGCCGCATCGGCTTCTTCTTCCTGAGTCTTCTGAATGAATTCGGCAATCGCGTAGGGGATCCCCTCTTCATTATCCAGGGAGACCACGTAGCCTTTTCCGGTTCTGCCCACCTTCGGGCAGATGATGTCGCCCAGCTTTGCCTGACGGTGGTAAATGACCCGGAGTTCGTGCGTCACGAATCCCAGAGGCAGATACCCGGCCGCCATGCTGATGTACTGCTCGTTGTTCACATGTTTGTTCGTATCTAAATGAGTCGGCCTTACCTTAAAGGTGCGCCTGACGGCACTGTCTTCCGGAAGGAGGATGCGCCGGGGCGCACTTTCCATTTCCAGTTTTTCCTCGATTCCGTAGCCGTCGATTTCCGCCTGCGGGATATGCACAGGACGCTGCTTCTGCATGTCAAAGAAAAACCATTTCGAATCGACATAGGCGATCAGCCGGCCGTCGCTTCCCTTGATGGTGAAATTCCGGCGGCCTTCCATGCCCGCCAGGAAATACGACCAGGTCTTCGTCGTCACTTCTTCGGCAAGCTTCGGAAATTCATTGATGACAATCTGCCAGGAAGTAATGATCCAGGAAGCCTGCCGTCTGGCCCACACTTCGGGCCCGTATCCGATGGATTCCGAATGGAAAACAGCGCAGTCCTGAAGATAATTGACCAGTCCCGAAAGCGTCAGCCTGCCGTCCGGACCGATTTCGCTGTAGCGTACGCGTGACGTAAATTCATAACTCATAAAAACACCCGCCTGTCTTTCAGAGAAATAAAAAACCGTCCGCGAAGGATTCCCTGCAGACGGCTGTGCACATGTGCTTTCACACTGAACTGGGCTACCAGGATTCGAACCTGGAGATGACGGAGTCAGAGTCCGTTGCCTTACCATTTGGCGATAGCCCAAAGTTGATGCAAGAGGTATTATAACTTAACAGCCGGCCGATTTCAACCTTTTTCTTGTCCCTTTTCCCGTACTTCCTTTTTCGGCTCTTCTTCCTGGACAAAACTACGGTCAACCGTGATGACGCATTCGTACCTTTTATCGATATCCTTCATCTGCCTGCGGATGTTGTGCAGAAGCCCTGCTGTCTTTTCTTTATCGTAGACAAAAGGCGTCACCAGGTCAAAAATCAGGTTGATCTGTCTTTGGCCGTTCACCATGCGGAAATCATGGAATGAAAGTTCTGCATCAATGTTTTTCAGGACTCCCGCCACCTGCGACTTGGCCGCAAGTGTCTTCTCATCCTTTGTTTCCACCGGATCCATATGGATGACCAGCACGATTCCGAGCTTCTTCGATACTTCCTTTTCCGCCCGGTCGATGATTTCATGGGAAACTTCGATGCTGACATCGTTCGGAACTTCCGCATGGATGGAAGCCATGGAGCGGTTCGGCCCGTAATTGTGGACGATCAGGTCATGTGTCCCGACGATGCCGTCGTACGAACCCACCATTTCCGCAATCTGCCGGCACATTTCCGGATCCTCCGATTCTCCGATCAGAGGCTCGATCGTATCTTTTGCCACAGAAAATCCGGCATACATGACGACAAGCGAAACGACGACGCCTGCCCAGCCGTCGATGTTGATGCCGATGAAATGATCAACCAGGATGGACACCATCGTGATTCCCGTCACCACGACATCCCCGATGGAATCAGTGGCGGCGGCGATCAGGACTTTGGAACTGATCTTCCTGCCGATTTTTCCGTTGAAGACTCCCATCCACAGCTTTACAAGGACCGACACGCCGAGGATGATAAAGAGCACCAGATCGAAGGAAATCTCTTCGGGTGTCCGGATCTTGCCGACGGCTTCCTTCAAAAGTGAGAATCCGACTTCCAGAATGATGAAGGCAACCACCAGCGCGGAAATGTATTCGATGCGTCCGTGCCCGAACGGATGCTCCTCATCCGCAGGACGGCTCGCCATCTTCACTCCGACCAGGCTGATGATATTGGACGCCGCATCCGAAAGGTTATTGAAAGAATCCGCCGTAACGGCAATGGAATGCATGATGAAACCTGCGACGAACTTTCCCGCAAAGAGAAGAACGTTGCAGAAGATTCCCACGATGGATGCCATAATGCCGTATCTCGTGCGCACGTCATTGTTCGTCACGTCTTCGGGATTCTTTATGAATTTACGGATCAGAAATTTTGTCATGTTTAACGCCTATCATAAACTTTCGTCCCCTTCCTCGTCAACAGGAAAAACTTGCACTCCGGCATGAGGCAGAACTCCCGCGCTCCGGCCGGGAGCCTGCTGATGCCTGCCGGAATCTGCCTGCGTCCGGCAATTTACAAGCCGAAAAGGTGGGTGTATAATTCTGCTCAACGGAGGACGTGAAATGAAAAGAGCAGAGAACCTCACTTTACTGACGGATTTATATGAACTGACGATGATGCAGGGCTATTTCAAGAACCCCACTGACCAGGTTGTCGTCTTTGATGCTTTTTACAGGAACAACCCCTGCGACGGCGGCTACGCCATCAGCTGCGGGCTGAGCCAGGTCATCGATTATGTAAAAGATCTTCATTTCACTTATGAAGACATCGATTATCTGCGTAAGCTGAAAATCTTCGACGATGATTTTCTGGAATATCTGGCCGGCTTCCATTTTACGGGAGACATCTACGGCATTCCGGAAGGAACCGTCATCTTCCCGCGCGAGCCGATGCTGAAAGTCATTGCCCCGATCATGCAGGCACAGCTGCTGGAAACGGCCGTCCTCAACATGATGAACCATCAGTCCCTCATCGCGACAAAAGCAGCACGTGTCTGCTATGCGGCAAAGGGCGACGGCGTCATGGAATTCGGTCTCCGCAGGGCGCAGGGTCCTGATGCCGGCATTTACGGCGCACGGGCTGCCGTCATCGGAGGCTGCGTCGGAACCTCGAATGTCCTCTGCGGCCAGATGTTCGACGTCCCGGTTCTCGGAACGCATGCGCACAGCTGGATCATGAGTTTCCCGACAGAGTACGATGCCTTCAAGGCTTATGCAAACCTCTATCCGAACTCCTGCACGCTGCTGGTCGATACCTACGATACGCTGAACTCCGGCGTTCCCAATGCCATCCGCGTCTTTAAGGAAATGAGGAAGGACGGCATCAAGCTGACGCATTACGGAATCCGCATGGACAGCGGCGACCTTGCGTACCTGTCCAAGGAAGCCTACAAGATGCTCAGCAAGGCAGGCTTTGCCGATGCGACGATTTCCGCTTCCTCGGATCTTGATGAATACCTGATTGATTCCCTGAAGCAGCAGGGAGCCAAGATCAATTCCTGGGGCGTCGGCACGAACCTGATTACCTCCAAAGGCAATCCAGCCTTCGGCGGCGTTTACAAGCTGGCAGCTATCCGCAACGCCAATGCAAAGAAATTCACTCCGAAGATCAAGCTTTCGGAGAACTCCGAAAAGATCACGAATCCGGGAAATAAAACCATTTACCGGATTTATGACAAAGAGACCGGCAAGATCCGCGCCGATCTGATCTGCCTTGTCGGAGAGAAATATGACGAATCCAAGGATATGGTCATTTTCGATCCGGTTGAGACCTGGAAGAAAACCAAGTTCCACGGAGGAACCTACAAGCTCCGCGAGCTGCTTGTCCCGGTCTTCCGGAACGGCGAATGCGTTTACGACGATCCTCTGACAACCATGCAGCTGCGCGATCGCTGCCGCAAAGAACAGGAATCGATGTGGGATGAAACCCGCCGTCTGATGAACCCTCACCAGATGTACGTCGACCTTTCTCCGAAGCTTTACAAAATGAAGTCAGAGCTGCTGGAACAGATGAGCGTCAATTCCCTGAAATAAAATTCCGGTCAGCATTCCTGACGGAAGGAAGACATGAAAAAACCCGCGGAGCACTTCCGCGGGTTTTCTGCTGCTCAGATTTTTGCAGCCGGTTTTTTCACGGTTTTCTTCACCGGCTTCTTCACCGGTTTTTTCTCCGGCTTCTTCTCCGCTTTTTTCGCCGGCTTCTTTACCGGCTTTTCTGCGGAAAGCACCTGTCCGGCAGATGCGCCGTTCTTCCCGGCTTTTTCATTTTTCTCAGCCTTTTTATCCGTCTTCTTTTTATCTTTCTTCATGGCCTTTTTTGCGGCCCTGGCTTCTTTCTCGGTTTCCTTCTGAGCCTTCCTGCTTTCTTTCTCCGCTTCTTTTATGGCTGCCTCATCCAGCGCACCGGAGGTGAGTTCCTTCTTGTTGTCCGCCAGAAGCGCTTTCTGCTCATCCGGAAGTTCCGGGTACTGCGGATCGATGTCTTCCAGCACTTTCAGGATTGCCTCGGATACGAGATATCTTGTATACCATTTCTGATCCGCCGGCAGGACATACCAGGGAGCTTCCGGAGTGGCGGTCGCATTGACGGCATCTTCATAAGCCTTGTGATAATCATCCCAGCGGGCACGTTCCTTCAGGTCTGATGACGAGAATTTCCAGTTCTTTTCCGGATCGTCAATTCTTTCCAGGAAACGCTTCTTCTGTTCATCCAGCGAAACATTCAGGAAGATCTTGATGACACGGTAGCTGTTTTCATAAAGATAGCGTTCATAATCGCAGATCTGGCGGTATCTTTTCTCAAAGAAATCCGGATCATCAATGACTCTTTTGGCCATATGGTACGTCTTATTGATTTCATGCACTTTCACGACCAGGACGTCCTCATAATAGGAGCGGTTGAACATCGCGATTTTTCCGCGGACCGGAAGGCAGCGGTTGACCCGCCATAAAAAGTCATGGGCCAGTTCGGTGCTGGTCGGCTGCTTGAAACTGTAGACGTCGATTCCCTGCGGATTGACGCCGCTCATGACATGCTTGACCGTGCTGTCCTTCCCTGCCGCATCCATTGCCTGAAGAACGATCAGCAGTCCTTCGTGTCCGTCCGCATAGAACTTGTCCTGAAGCGCGAAGATTTTCTCGTGGTTTTTCTTTGTCTTCGCAATGATATCCTCTTTGACAATACCGTCTTTTTTTCCGTCCGTCGGCATCTTTCCGAGGTCCAGTTTCTTCGATCCGTCGAAACAATAATCTTTTAATGACATCTTTTTTGCTCCTTTTCGGAAATCCGTTTACATTTCCCGATGCTGCTGTAAAATTGATTTAAGCATCTTTCGTGCAGAGATACGATGCGGCTGCATCGGATACCGCAGCTGTTCCTCCGAGGACGTAAAGATGCGTCGCTCCTGCTCCCGGAAACGTACTGCGGATAAACTGAAAACTCAGGCCGTTCATGTCTTTGCTGTTCACGAGCAGGACCGGTACCCCCAGCATCGCCCCGTACATGCCTCCGACAAGCGCATCCGGGAAATTCTCCCCGTTCGCGATCAATGTATTATTATATCCCGTCCCGGCTGAATCAGCAAATTCTTTCGCAATTTCCACACTCGTCCCGTAGCGGTCAGCGCCGAAAATTCTTTGTACCGTTCTGCCGGATGCCCGGATCGTATCCTCAATCGACTGGCTGACGACACCGGTTCCTCCGACAATATAAACCTTGCTGTATTTCTCAGCGACTGCCAGCACCGCCGGATCAATCTCCTTGTTCGTCAGCAGAATCGGCATTTTCAGTTTATAGCTCCATGGGGAAACAGACAGGGCATCTGCAAAGTTCTCCCCGTATGCAAGGACACAGGCATCCGTGCTGAAATCAGCGGCTGCTTCCAGTTTCTCCGCCGTCTCGTAGCGGCTGTCTCCGTAGATTCTCTCCGTCCGGACTTCGCTCTGTGCCAGCTGACTCTCTACTTCCTGGCTGATGACGCCGGGCCCGCCGATAATCACGACCTGCGAAATGCCCATTTTCCGGATCAGGCTGAGCGTTTCGTCCGGAAGCGAATTTTTCGCCGTCATCAGAATCGGCAGGTTCAGGCTTCCGGCATAGCCGCTGGCCGCAAGGCTGTCCGGAAAATTCTCACCGGAAACCAGGACTGCCTTCGCTGCCCCGTCCGGGAACGCTGCCTCGGCAATTGCGGCGGCGGTACTGTAGCGCCCATCACCGAACACCCTGTCAAAAGAGGCATACTTTACGGTCGCTTTTGGCTTTGTCTTTCCGTAAATGATGCCGTCGGTCCAGCTGCTGATTCCGATTGCATTCAGATACCGGCTTTCATCGATACCCGATGACTCTGTCATGTTCTTGAAAACAGAATAAATTTCGCGCTTTGTTCCGTTCGCCGAGGCCTCCACGCCGTTTAACCGGAAATCCGCCGGATTATCCGCCCACGGCTGGTAAATACAGGCATCAATCATGTCATTGCGTTCCGCTGCTTTATAGGTATACAGCAGTTCCGCCGCCTGGGCCGTTTCACCGGCACGGGCGTCATAACCGAATTCCGTCAGGATGACGCGGTGCGTCGAGCCGTATTGGTTCCTGATGTGGTCCGTCAGGACATCCAGATTGGCCGCCGTCAGGAATCCGGTATCGTCGTCATAAGTCTGATACGAATACTGCGCCGCGGACGCTCCCCAGAGCGTCCACTTTACAGGATCATCTCCCGCCGTGTAAGGCACCGGATAGGGATGAAATGCAAGATTCCAGCTCTTTCCTGTTTCAATTGCCGCAAAACGGTCCAGCAGTTCCCGGGATGTTAACTCCTGTTTGTCCGTCCTTGCCGTATTCCAGACATTGTCAAGACAGATATAGGCCTTTGCCAGCGGCTGCTCTTCTTCGACAGCCTTCTCCATCTGCTCAAAAGACTGAGCGGCAATGATGGCATTCGTGCTGAGATCTCCGCTTCCGGTATAATTCCATTCCGCCTGACTGTTGATTTCGTTTCCGACTACCCAGTTATTGACCCATGGCATTTTTTGAACCAGGTAATGGAACAAAGCCCCCAGCCTGTTGGCTGAAACGCTGTCACTGGCGTTCAGGGCATAATAGGGTGCTGTGGTATGAGTTCTGGCCCCCGGATAAATATACTGCTGGACAGCCGCGTCATCCGACCACGGCAGAAGCAGCTGGACCGTAATCGCCGCACCTGCCTGCCGGTACTCCTGCGCTCTCAGGTAAGTCCAGCGCCAGGTATTGGAAGAAATATCATTTTCAGAACGGAATTTATAACTCGTTCCATTGTAAGAAAAGTTTTCGCTCTGAGTTCCCGGAGTAATGATCGTATCAAGATTCAGATTAAAAAAGACATGTCCCAGTTTCAGGGAAGATACGCTGTCCCCTTCCGCCGTCCAGGTATTTCCTCCTTCAACCGTGCCTTTCTTGTTGACCGGACTTTCTACCGGTCCGTCCGCTGCCTGCAGCCTTTCCTGTGATCCGGCAGCGGATACCTGCTGCCAGCCTGCCGTTGAAAAAATCAGTGACAGAACCAGTATCTCAATCAAGATGTTCCTCAGTGTCCTCATTTTTTCTGCCGGGATTCTGCTCCCGGTTTCCCCTCCTTTTTTTCTGAACCTCTGCGGAGCCATTATTTAAATATCTGTTCAATTATACCACCTTTTCCTCATGCAAAGGAGACTCTGCCATGAAAGATGCCCATTCAGTCCTGAATACCGTCTTCGGCTACGATTCCTTCCGCCCCGGCCAGGAAAAAATCATCGATGCGGTACTCCGCGGCCGGGACGTTCTCGGCATCATGCCGACCGGTGCCGGCAAATCCCTCTGCTATCAGGTCCCTGCACTTCTGTTTCCGGGGATCACGCTCGTCCTGTCCCCGCTGATTTCCCTGATGCACGACCAGGTAGAGACCCTCAACCGGAAAAATGTACATGCGGCCTGGCTCAATTCTTCCCTGACTCCTTCCCAGCTGCGCCGTGCCTATCAGCTTGCTGCCGAAGGCGCTTACCGTCTGATCTATCTTTCACCGGAGCGTCTCCTGACCCCGGCCTTCCTGTCTTTCGCCGCATCCGTGCGTATTTCCATGCTGTGCGTGGATGAAGCGCACTGCATTTCCCAGTGGGGCGAAGAATTCCGTCCCGCTTACCGCCGGATTCCCGAATTCATTTCCCGGCTCCCGGAGCGTCCCGTCGTTTGCGCCTTCACCGCCACGGCGACTTTCAGCGTGCGCGATGATATCATCCGCTGTCTCGGCCTGAAGAATCCGGTATGCATGACGACCGGTTTCGACCGCCCGAATCTTTATTTTGAGGTTCGGCATCCGCAGGACAAGTTCGAAGCGCTGAACGCGCTTCTGAAAAAATACCGCGGGGAGTGCGGCATCATTTACTGCCTCACCAGGCGCAGCGTCGAGACCCTCACCAGGCGTCTCATCCGGCAGGGCCTGGCGGCGGCTCCTTATCACGCCGGTCTCCCGAAAGAAGAACGGGAACGGAACCAGGCCTCCTGGCTTGCCGACGAGACTCCGGTCATCGTCGCGACAAACGCCTTCGGCATGGGCATCGACAAGCCGGACGTCCGCTTCGTCATCCATTACAACATGCCCGGCGACATGGAGGCCTATTATCAGGAGGCCGGACGCGCCGGGCGGGACGGTCTTCCCTCCGACTGCATCCTCCTTTTCCATTACCGGGACATTGTCATCAATGAATTCTTCCTGAAGCAGAGTGAAAAGGACATCGAAAAAAGACAGGCGGATTCGGGAGAGAATCTGCCTGCCCAGAGAAAAGAACGGGAACGCATGAAAGAAGATTTTCTCAGCCTCCGCCGGGAGAAGCTCCGGGAAATGATGCGGTATGCCGGTGCGAAGACGTGTCTCCGTGCCTTCATGCTGAACTACTTCGGCGAGCACGCTCCCCGCTTCTGCGGCAAATGCTCCGTTTGCCTTCAGGCTCCTTCGCCGCAGGATGTCCCCGTGCAGAAAAAGAAACGGTTCCGGATGAATCTTCCTCAAGAAGACGGAGATCTGTATAAGCATCTCCGTGCCCTGCGGCTTCGCCTTTCACGGGAAAAGAAGCTGATCCCCGGGGACATTTTTTCAGATGAGCTTCTGCACCGGCTGGCAGCATCGGTGCCCGTTACCTGGTTCAGCCTCTTCCTCATTTCCGGAATGAACCCTGTGAACTGCATAAAATACGGCCCGGATTTCCTAACGGAACTCCGGGCCTGGAAAGATTCCCATTCCTGATGAAATTTCAGCCGACCGGCTGGCCGCAGAATTCGCAGCAGCCTCTTGCATCCGGCGTGGTCGTAGCGCCGCAGTGCGGGCACACGACTGCTTTTTTCGGCGCCGCGGCTGCTGCCGCGTCCTGCCGGACATCCTTCTGAATCGTCATGAGTGCATTCTTTATTTCCTGGCCAAGCTTTTCGCACTCTGCATAATCGACATCCGAATGCGGATTCACATTGTGTCCGATTACGTCATTGATGGTAATGGACGTGCTGTTCAGCGGAAAACGGATTTCGTCAAAATACGGACTGTTGACGTTGATGATCATGGTGAAGCTGTAATCATAATTATAGTGAGGCGGATTGTAGGAAACTTCTTCATTGTTCGGTCCCTGCTTCCTGACTTCCATCTGATTCTCGCTGACGTCGACATTGCAGCCCGTGACGTCCGAGAAATTCAGGACATCCGGATTGGCTGCCGCAAGATCCCTCGCCGAAGTCACCATGAACTTTTTGCTGTCTTCATCCAGAAGTACTTTGGTATCCCTGCCGAGCGTCCGCGTTGTCTTGAATTCCGCCACCGCTTTTTTATTCTCTTCCCGGTAAGCCAGCTGCTCCTTGATTTCCGCCACCGTACTCTTGCGCCTGTCTGAAAACCAGGGTGAAAGCTTGGCCGCGCAGTTCTTGCACAGATTGCCGTCTTCCAGTTTCCGGTTCCCCAGAAATCCGATCTTGTCTCCGCAGACATCGCAGTATTTCTTATCAAAAAGTCCCATGCTGCTTCCTCCTCTCCGTTTGAAAGCAAATCCTTCTGTTTCTATTTTATCAGCAATTTCGTTTCTTTCATAGATACGATTCGAAGAATCCGGAAAGACTCCCGGAAGAACGCACGCTCCTTCTCAGATAAAAAATTCTGCGGCAAATACGACAACGCAGCAGACTCCTGCCACGGTGAACAGGCTCTTTCCGAGAAGCGAAAGAATGATACCGGCTGCCAGTGCCAGGATGCCGGCCGCCGGTGTCTGCGTCGCATCGATAATCGCCGGGAAGGTCATGACCGCCAGTGTCACATACGGAACATAAAACAAGAACGAACGGATATAGGGATTCCTGATCTGCCTGCGGATCAGCGTCAGCGGAAGCACGCGGATGGCATAGGAGACGCCGGCCATGACAAGAATATAAAGATAGATATTATGAGTCATTTCCCGCCTCCTTTTCCGGAGTTTCCTCAAAGTCATCTTCCTTCACCGGGAAGAAAAGAGCGGCGATTCCCGCAATGACGACTGTCAGGATAATAGTCCTGGTACCTGCCGAAATTCCGGACACGACCGGCAGCCGTGCCATCAGGAACGAGGAAATGAAGCAGATCGGAATCAGGAAGGCAATGACCCTGTTCTTCCTGGTCGGCGGAACAATGATGGCCAGGAACATGCCGTACAGGGCAACCGACAGGGCACTCAGAAACCGTTCGGGCAGAACGCTTCCCGCCATGACGCCGGCCATCGTGCCGAGCGACCAGCCGGGCAGGGCAACCAGCATGACCCCGTACGTATAGAAGGGGTCGAGGATTCCCGGCCTGGCAATCGTAACGCCGAAGATCTCATCGGTCACGTCATAGCCGACAAGAAGCCGGTGGAAGAATTTTGTATCAGGAGAAAATTTCTGTGAAAGCGCGCAGCTCATCAGAAGATAGCGCGCATTGGCAATCAGGGTAATGAGGGCAACTTCGGCATAGGCGGCATCGGAGGCGATCATCGTGAAGGCGGCATATTCACCGGCAGAAGCATTGTTCAGGAAACTCGCCAGAAAACCCTGAAACGCCGTCATGTGCGCACTTCTTGCCGCGATGCCCAGCGAAAAGCCTACTGCCAGATAGCCCAGCATAATCGGCAGACCGTCATGCGCACCTTTTGTCAGAGCCTGTGAGTGGGAAAGTTTCATACGGCGTCAGTTCCTGTCTTCCTCCGCTTCGGTAATCTCAGCCATTCCGATGACGCCTTTTGCAAACAGGGTAAACATCTGTTTCCTGTTTTCTTCCGTATCCTCAAGACCTTTCGTTATGACACGGAAGGCAAATGCCAGGGTGGTATCGATCAGATAGACCCAGATCATATTCTCCGTCAGATGAGTGATCAGACCGGTTTCCTCATTGAATTCCCGGACAATGGAAATAAAATCCTGGAAATAAACAATCTGCCCTGCCTGGACTTCCTGCGTGTAGCGGGTTGACGTACGGAAACGGTAATAATAAAGCGTTGCTTCCGGGTTGTCAATCAGATGGCCGTAATAAGCATACCACAGTTCGCGCATCAGGCGGTAATTGTCCAGAGGTTTTTTCATGTTCTGCGCAAATGACGTAAAGCACCCTGCAATCCCCTTATCAATCATGGTAAAGGTTTTTTCCAGAAGATCATCCTTGCTTTTAAAATGATAATAGAGGGATCCTTCCGCAACTCCTGCCTGGGCTGCCCATTTTTTTGTCGTAAACCCTTCAAAGCCTTCGTTCGCAACCAGCTTGACAGCGGCATCCATCATCAGCTTCTGACTGTCTTCTTCACGTGCTGTTATCATTTGCAGTGCTCCTCTTTAACAGAATCGAAATGAACATATACTCATTTTAAATTGTAGCATTCTGCCGGAAATAACGCAACCTTCCTTCAAAGAATTTCGAACTTTTTCCGGTCCTTATGATAAAATAGTATCAGGAAATGAACCGTTCTGTTTCCGCCGAAAGGAGGTCTGTTATGGAACTTTCAAAAAAAATACTCATTACCATCGGACGTGAAGAGGGAAGCGGCGGCCGTGCCGTCGCGGAAGCGCTCGGAAAAGATCTGAACATCCCCGTATTCGATAAAAACATGATTGAAAGAATCGCAAAGGAACACGGCTACGATGAAGACGTGCTCTCTTCGGAAGATGAAAAACTGACGAATCCGTTCTTTGAACCATACACGAAATACGGCATGGACACGGCACTTTCCGAAAAGCTTTTCATCATGGAATCCAAAATCATCCGTGAAGAAGCAGAAAAGGGCTCCGCAATTTTCATCGGCCGCTGTGCCGACGATGTCCTGAGCGAATTCCCCGATCTTCTGAACGTCTTTATCTTCGCTCCGAAGGCTGACCGCATCCGGCGCGTCGCAGCTTCTGAAGGCTTTACCGCCGAAGAAGCCGAACGCCAGATCAAGCGGATCGACAAGCAGCGCCGTGCCTATTACCAGTTCTACACGGACAGGAAATGGGGCATGAGCGACGGCATGGACCTGATGCTCAACAGCTCATCCCTGACGCTCGAAGGATGCGCGGCCGCGGTCGAAGCCTGCCTGAAGACAAAGGGATATCTGGCCTGAACCGGCTAAGATGCTCTTCACTCGTCCCGGGTTTTCAGAAGCTCGCGGTAGATATCGGATTTTGTGACTCCCCTGTCGCGGGCTGCAGCCTTCATGGCTTCCTTGCGGGAAATGCCGCTGTCCTCATACATCTTCACGTGTTCGGCAGGGCTCATCCTTTCCCATTTTTCACGGCTGTCCCGGATCAGCTGTTCCGGATCCGCTCCGGAAAGGACCAGCACGAATTCACCGCGGGGAGCCTCTGCCGCATATGCGGCAATGGCTTCCGAAAGCTTCATGCTTTCAACTGTCTCAAATTTTTTTGTCAGTTCCCGGCACAGGGTAATGTCCCGGTCGCCGAGAAAATCTTGCAGAGTCTTCAGCGTCCGCACAAGGCGGTGCGGCGCTTCATAGAAAACGATGGTGCGGGTCTCTTCTCTGAGGCTTTCCAGCACCGCCGTTTTTTCTTTCTGGTCGGTCGGAAGAAAGCCTTCGAAAATGAACCGGCGGGTATCGGCGCCTGAAAGCGTCAGCGCCGTGACAGCCGCACAGGCACCGGGAACGGCAGTGACCGTGATTCCGTTCTCCCTGCATTCCCGGAGCAGGATGCTGCCCGGATCGGAAATCAGCGGCATGCCCGCATCGGTAATCAGCGCGATATCCTTCCCTGCCAGAAGCGAGCTGACAAGCGATGCGCTTTTTTCCTGTTCATTGAATTTATGGTAAGAAGTGACCGGCGTCCCGATTTCATAATGCTTCAGGAGTTTTCCGCTCGTCCGCGTATCCTCGCACGCAATCAGGTCAGCGCTCTTCATGACTTCCAGGGCCCGCAGCGTAATGTCTCCCAGATTGCCGATCGGCGTTGCGACCAGATATAAAGTTCCCGCCATCTTCTTCTCCTTCCGCGCTCATCCGTAAATCTTCCGGATTTCCTCCGTGTAGACCCCTCTCTTTTCATAGATAATCAGAGGAGGCCCCACGCTGACTCTCGGTCTTCCGCCCTTTACGGCTTCCAGCAGCACCATTGTCGGCTCCCGGTCCGCATACGGATAAACGAGACGCATCTTCTTCATTTCCAGACCGTACTCGGAAAGATCCCTGACGATTTCCGCAAGACGGAACGGCCTGTGGATCATCGCGAATCTTCCGTTCGTCACAAGAAGCCTGGAGGCCTGGGAAATGACATCCCGGAGGCTGCAGCGGATCTCATGCCGGGCAATGGCCAGCGGCTCTTCCGGATTGAGGAGTCCGTGGTGCTCCGTCATATACGGCGGATTGCAGGTCACGAGCGTAAAGGAAGCCGCACCGAAAATCGAGACCGCCTCTTTCAGGTCGCCGTCGGCAATGTGCACCGAATCTCCGAGATGATTGTACTCTGTGCTTTTCCGCGCCAGATCAGCCGCCCTTTTCTGAATCTCCAGTCCGGTAAAAGTTACGCCTTCCGGGGCGCAGGCCTTCATGATCAGCGGAATCGCTCCGTTGCCCGTGCCGAGGTCCAGCACATGGTCCTTCGGCTTCATGACCGCGAAATGTGAAAGCAGGACCGCATCTATTCCGTAACAGAATAGATCGGGGTCCTGCCAGATTTTATATCCGTTCTGAAGGTCGTCAAGTCGGATGCTCATCCGGCGTCTTCTCCTCCGCCGGCTCCGGGATTTCCGCCGCCCTGGTTTTCACCGCTTTGGCTTTGACCGATTTGACTTTCGCCGTTTTGACTATCGCCGGCTCCCTGTGCCTGACCGCCTTTCTTTCTGTGGCGGCTTCTTCTGTGACGCTTCTTCTTTACCTCGCCGTCTTCTGCACCAGCTGCGCTGTTTCCGGCAGCCGCATTTTCTTTCTCTTCCTTGACGGCGTTCTGCTTCTCGATGGCTTTCTTGATCGCCTGCTGGTATTTCTCCTGCTCCGGCGTCTTTCTCTCCTGCTCCGCCGCTTTCTTTTCTCCGTTCTCCTGGCCCTTTTTGCCTTTCTGCATCTGGGGCTTTGCCTTTCTCGAATGAGGAATGAACGTAATGTCGGCAACCGGATATTCGATCAGTTCCTTTTCGTCGTCGTTCGTATAGACGATGACCTTTACGAGCTGACGCAGGATGTTGACCGACTGGACTTCTCCGTGGCGGCCGTCAGGAGTCGTGACCTGATCGCCTTTCCCCGGAAGCCCTTTATTGAGATATTCGTAAGTTTCCGCCTCATTTTTCAGGCAGCACATCAGCCTGCCGCACGTCCCGGAAATTTTGGTCGGGTTGAGGGACAGGTTCTGCTCTTTCGCCATCTTGATGGAAACCGGCGCAAAATCGGAAAGGTAGCTGTGACAGCACAGAGGCCGTCCGCAGATGCCGATTCCTCCGAGGATCTTGGTTTCATCCCGGACGCCGATCTGCCTCAGCTCAATTCTCTTGCGGAAAATGCCGGCCAGATCCTTGACCAGGTCCCGGAAATCGATGCGTCCGTCCGCCGTGAAATAAAACAGCAGCTTGGAATCATCGAAGCTGTACTCCGCCGCAATCAGTTTCATTTCCAGATTGTGCTCGCGGATCTTTTCCTGGCAGATTTTATAGGCATCTTTTTCACGCCTGCGGTTGTTGATTTCTCTTTCATCGTCTTCCGGCGTCGCGATGCGGATGACTTCCTTGAGCGGCTGCGTAATCCGCTCGTCGGGAATCTCCATCGGCGTCACGATGACGGTCCCGTATTCGATGCCTCTTGCCGTCTCGACGATGACATGTTCATTGTAGCGGTAAACGGTGTCTTTCGGATCAAAATAATATACCTTGCCTGCGTCCCTGAATCGTACGCCGATGATTTTAGCCATTGCAGTTCTCCCTGATTGTCATAAAAAGCAATTCCATGGTAAGGTCGAAATTCACGTTCGCATGGAGACGCACCTTCGCGCGGTCGATCGAACTGAGGATTTCCTCGATGCCTTCGTAGGAACTCTTTTCTGCCTGTTCCCGGATATCCATGATTTCGCGCTTGAAAACAAGATTGTCGATTTCCTTCGTCGCTTTGTATAAAAGGACGTCGCGGAACCAAAGCGTCAGGATGTCCAGGTATTCATTGATGTTCTGTTTCTCTGCCGTCAGATTCTTGATGACTTCCGTCAGGTCCGAAATGCTCATGTCATGGACATGGCGGATGAGGCTGACCGCATTTTTCGTCATTCTGTTCAGATCTTCACTCTCAGCCATTTCCCGGGCGCGCCCGATGTTGCCCTGGGCAAAGGCCGCAGCGATCTCTGCCTGATAGTCCGGCACGTTCATGCGCTGCATCAGATATTCCTTCACTTCCGAATCCCTGACGGATTTTACGTTCAGGACCACGCATCTGGAAACGATGGTCGGAAGAAGCGCATCCGCGCTGGTCGCCAGAAGACAGAAGACTGCATATTCCGGCGGCTCCTCAATGGTCTTCAGAATCGCATTCTGGGCCTGCGGGTTCATCTTCTCTGCATCGTCAATCACGTAAACCTTGTATCTGCCTTCGTACGGCAGAACGGATACCGTATCGACGACCTGGCTGCGGATTTCATCGACCGTGATGACATTCGGTTTTTCATGCGTCACCGTAAGGATATCCGGATGGCTTCCGCTGAGTGCCTTCCTGCAGGACGAGCAGGTCATGCACGGTTCCGTGCCGCCTTCCGTGCATTCCAGCGTCATGGCAAACAGGTTCGCCAGCATTTTCTTTCCGGAGCCTTTTTCACCTGCGAAAAGATAGGCCTGCGAAACCTTGCCCGAAGAAATGGCATTCTTCAGATGCCGGATGATATCCTGATGGCCGATAACGCCTTCAAATCCCTGGTCGTACATGCTTCTCCTTTTTTACCGATGACCCATTATAACATGCCGCGGATGTACTCTTCAACCTCGCCCATGCAGTCCGCCAGATCTCCGTTGTTGTCAAAGCGTTTTTCAATGCCCGCCTGCGCGATTTTCTCTTCCGAAAAATCATCGCAGTCCGCCAGAAAGCGCCGGCAGAGTTCCTTGTAATTCGGATTCTCCTGCTTCATTTCCCGCTTGATGGCCCGCTGCATCCTGTTCTCATCGCTGACCTCGATATAAATCGGCACGATGCGCCCGGATCCGTAATACTCCCTGAGCTTCGAATAGGATTCCAGCGTCCCGATGCCGAGATAATTGTCATGCTCCAGGTCGATGTTCACATTGTCCGCCGTGAAATAAGTCCAGGGACCGGCCGCGGTCTGATAGGTGCGTTCCTCGATGATCCGTCCGGCAGCCCTGAGTTCTTCCAGTTTCTTTTCATCCACGTAATAATACTGCTTCCCGTCCTGTTCGCTTACGCGGATCGGCCGGGTCGTGTATAAGACCATATTCTTCAGTTTCAGGGTTTCATCCTCGAGCAGCTGTCCGTAGATCTTGTCCTTCCCGGATGCGCTCTTGCCCATGATATAAAAGATTCTGCCCATGAAAAATTCCTGCCTTTTTCCATTCAAAGTCTTTTCAAGTTTAGGCGCTTCCCTGCGGAAAAGCAAGTTTTTATTCCGTCACAGGGACTCGTCGATTTCCGTAAGCGCCTTCGTCAGACGTTCGAAACCTTCCGCCGTGTCTGCCGGCGAAGTCATCAGCAGCAGATATCCGGGCATCGCCTTTTCCGCAACCAGATGATAGTTCTGATAAAGAATATCATAGAGCTGTGTACCTTTTATGTCCGTACCTGCCGCAGAGATCACGATTTTCGACGGTTCCGCGCAGGGGGCCTCAAACAGTTTCAGATGACGCAGCCCCTGAAGGCTCCTGCGGCATTTCCGGAGTTTCTGCACATAGGCCTCAAAATATTCTTCCCGGTGTTCCTGCAGGAAATGGATGCAGGATGTGATGGACGCCATGAGGATGTAGGACGGACTGGACGACTCGTAAATGTCCATCCATTTCATGAGCTCCTCCGTTTTCACCCTGCCCGTCGCATTGTGGAGCAGGGAAGTCTGCGTCAGCGACGGCAGCGTTTTGTGGAGGCTCTGCACCGTGAGGTCCGCACCGCACCGGACAGACGATTCCGGAAAATAAGGATGCATCGAAAGATGCGCGCCATGCGCTTCATCGACAATCAGAACCGTGCCTTGCGCATGCGCCGCTTCCGCCAGGGCGGAAATGTCCGAAACGACCCCTTCATACGAAGGCGACGTCACGATCATGGCATCGAAGTGCTGTGCGGAAAGAAGCTTCTTGGTTTCTGAGACATCGACCGGGCCCGGGACATCCGGGATCATTTCCCCGGGAGTGATTTTCGTGACCTGAAGTTCCAGCAGTTCCGCCGCGTGGAAAACCGAACGATGGCAGTTGGCCGCGGCAAGAAGCCTGCCGCCTCTTTTCACCGAAGCGCTGACAGCCGCCAGGTTCGAAGCCGTGCTTCCGTTGACCGAGAAAATCGTATCTTTCGTGCCGTAAAAGCGTGCGGCATTTTCCATCTCTTCCTTCAGGATTCCGTGCGGATCATGCAGGTCGTCGAAAGGAGGGATTTCCGTCACGTCGACGGACGCAAGCGGAAAATCTCCGCACAGAAAAGGATTGCCGGGGGAAGCAGTCTGCCTCTTGTGCCCCGGCATATGGAATCCGTAATAATCCGTCTGCGCGTATTTCTTCAGTTCCTCTTCCAGATGCATCGTCATACCTTGAAGCGATAGCCGACACCCCAGATGGTTTCGATGTACTGCGGCTTCGCCGTATCAAATTCGATTTTCTCGCGTATCTTCTTGATGTGGACCGTGACGGTCGCGATATCGCCGATGGACTCCATGTTCCAGATTTTCCGGAACAGTTCCTCCTTCGTAAAGACGTGGTTCGGATTCTCGGCAAGGAAAGTCAGAAGATCGAACTCCTTGGTCGTAAACTGCGTCTCCTCCCCGTTCACCCATACGCGGCGCGCCGTCTTGTCAATCCGGATGCCCCGGATTTCAATGACATGATTCCGCTGCGTCTGCTGGCCGATCAGTCGCTCGTACTGAGCCAGATGCGCCTTGACGCGGGCCACGAGCTCCGACGGAGAAAACGGCTTCGTCATATAATCGTCCGCACCCAAACCGAGGCCTTTGATCTTATCGACGTCTTCCTTCTTGGCCGAGACCATGATGATCGGCGTGTTCTTCTGTTCGCGGATCTTCCGGCAGACCTCAAAGCCGTCGATGCCCGGAAGCATCAGGTCCAGGATAAAAAGATCGTAGTCCTTTTCCAGCGCCGCCTTCAGGCCCTTCTCGCCGTCGTATTCAATATCCACTGAAAAATTGGAAAGCTCAAGATAATCCTTCTCCAGATCGGCGATGGATTCCTCGTCTTCAATAATCAGAATCTTACTCATTTGCCTGACCCTCCCGGTACTTTCTCAAAACAAAATACATCGTTGTTCCTTCGCCTTCCCTGCTGGTTGCCCAGACACGGCCGCCGTGGTCTTCCATGATCTTCCGGACGATCGACAGCCCGATTCCCGAACCGCCCTGTCCCGAATGCCTGGAGGAATCCGTGCGGTAGAACCGGTCGAAAATGTTTCCGATATCCTTCGGCGAAATTCCTTTTCCGTTGTCCTCGATCACCGCCTGCACGTCATCTCCCAGATCCATGACGCGCATGCTGATGCGCTTCTCCGGCTTGTCCATGTACTTCACGGAATTGCTGATGATGTTGTTGATGACTCTCTTGATCTGCTCGACATCGGCAATGACTTCAGCGTCCGGCGATACATCGCAGGAATAGCGGAACTCAATATTCTTCTGTTCCAGCTCCAGCTGAAGAGCATCGCTGGCGTCCCCGAAATAGCTGCAGACATTTACCTTCGTGAAGTTGTACGGAATCCGGTTTGTATCGATCTTCGAATAAAACGTCAGCTCGTTGATGAGATTGTCCATCTCATTCGCTTTATTGTAAATCGTGCGGATGTATTTGTCCATTTTTTCGGGACTGTCCGCCACGCCGTCCATGATGCCTTCGCAGTAGCCCTTGACGGCAGTGATCGGCGTCTTCAGGTCATGCGAAATGTTCGAGATCAGTTCCCGGTTCTCTTTATCGAAGGCAACCGATTCCTCGTTCGCCGTTTTCAGCCGCGACCTCATTTCCTCAAAGTCTTCGCACAGCTCGCGGATTTCCTGCACGCCCTCCGGACGGATCGTAAAGTCCAGATTGCCGTCGCGGATATTCTTGGTCGCTTTTGTCAGATTGACAAGCGGAGCCGAAATTCCGCTGTTGATCCAGACGCTCAGGATGGCAGCCGTGACGACCAGGATGGCAACCATGCACGTCGTCAGCGTCACGAACAGTGACCGGATATCCGGCGAAAGGTTCGCGATATCGATGCCGAATTTTGACTGGATCATGCTTGCCTGGAAGACGCCGACGCCGATGAGAAGCGTTACCGACAGAAGGACCGGGACCAGGATAATGATCAGGAAGGAAATGAACAGACGCGTTCTCAGTTTCAAGGCATTCTACCTCCGTATGTTTTTATTATATCATATAAAAAAGGATTGATTTGTTGTAGATTTGTTGTTGCTTTTCTGCTATTTTAAAACTGTCACTAAAATCAATCGGAGGTATGTCAGAATGAATATAGATGAATTCCTGAAAAAAGCAGAAGCAGATGAAAAGCTCGCAAATGAATTCAAGGCAGCGGCCAGTGCAGACCGTCTGAATGAGTTCTTCAAATCCCATTCCATCGATACGACCAAAGAAGACTTCCTGAAATATGTTCAGGAATATGCCAGGAACAATACCGAACTCAGCGATGAGGAACTCGGTGCGGTAGCGGGCGGCAACAACAACGTCTTCATGCTGTTCACGGCAAAACTCTTCTGCGCCAATCACTGAACGGAAAGAGATTCTTCCAAACGAAAGACACTTCCCCCTGCGGTCAATCCTCTGCCGCTGAAGGAAGTGTCTTTTATTTTGCTTTTCTCTTCCTGCCGTGCCGGATAATTTTCCGGATCAGGCCAGATATTTCTTCAGATCGTCCACGCGGTCCAGTTTCTCCCACGGAAGATCCAGGTCGCTGCGTCCGAAATGACCGTAAGCCGCGGTCTGGCTGTAGATCGGACGGCGGAGATCCAGCGTCTTGATGATGGCCGCCGGACGGAAATCAAATTCCTTCATCACGATGTCTTCGATATCGCCGTCTGCAAGTTTTCCGGTGCCGCGGGTATTGATGTTGACGGAAGTCGGACGTGCTACGCCGATAGCATAAGAAACTTCAATTTCGCATTCATCGGCAAGACCGGCTGCCACCAGGTTCTTGGCAACATATCTTGCGAAATAAGTCGCAGAGCGGTCAACCTTTGTCGGGTCTTTTCCGGAGAAGCAGCCGCCGCCGTGGCTGGCATAGCCGCCGTAGGTGTCGACGATGATCTTGCGTCCGGTCAGACCGGAATCCCCGTGAGGACCGCCGATGACGAAACGTCCGGTCGGGTTGATGAAGACTTTCGTCTTGTCGTCAATCATTCCTTCCGGAACGACTGCGTCGATGACGTATTTGCGGATATCCTGATGAATCTGTTCCTGCGTGACATCCGGATCATGTTGTGTGGAAACGACGACCGCTTCAAGGCGTGCCGGTTTTCCGTCTTCGCCGTATTCGACGGAGACCTGCGTCTTGCCGTCCGGACGGAGATATTTCAGTGTTCCGTTCTTGCGGACTTCAGCCAGCTTCAGGGCCATTTTCTGGGCAAGGGCAATCGGGTACGGCATGTATTCGGAAGTGTGGTTGGATGCATAGCCGAACATCATTCCCTGATCGCCGGCACCGTTCTGTTCAATTTCCGCATCGGACATCTCATTCTCCTTGACTTCCAGAGCCTTGTCGACGCCCATCGCGATATCGGCCGACTGCTTGTCGAGGCAGACCACGACGGAGCAGGTGTCCGCATCAAAACCGTAAGAGGCGTCCGTGTAGCCGATTCTGCGGATCGTATCACGGGCGACCTGCTGAATGTCGACATTCGCCTTGGATGTGATCTCGCCCATAATGAAGACAATGCCTGTCGTCGTGCAGGTCTCGCATGCAACACGGCTCATCGGATCCTGCGCAAGATATGCATCCAGCACAGCATCAGAGATCTGGTCGCAGACTTTGTCCGGATGACCTTCCGTCACGGACTCGGATGTAAAATACCTTTTACCCATTTTCTGTTTTCCTTTCTCTGCCTTACGGCGATTTGTTTTTTTTGCTTACCGTCGCCCAATAAAAAGAGCCCGCAATAAGCGGACCCGAATCAACGTAATTCCCTTATTGTTCGATCGCTCGCTCAGGTTGGCACCATCCCCGCTGCGGGAGGTTGCCGCGGCTTCATCGACCCTCTGTGTCTCCACCGTCTCTTAATAAAGGTAAGCAAACTGCCTATGGTTTTTTACAACAAAGAGAATGTACCAAATCCCGTCTGACTATTCAAGATACAAAACCGCCGGTTTGTCTATACCGGCGGTTCCGGAAAATTTTCTGTCCCATTTTGCTGCTTCTGTTTCGTTTTGCTTCTTCTGTTTTACTGTTTCTGTTTCAGCGATGCAGACTTCTCGATTTCCTTCAGCTCATCAATCGAAAATGAATATTTCTTTTCGCAGAAGCCGCACGAGAGCGTGACTTCCTTTCCGTCCGCGATCATGGAATCCAGCTCCTTTTTCCCGATGGCAATCAGTGCCTTCGTCACCCGCTCCCGGCTGCAGTCGCAGTGGAAACGGACCGGCATCTTCTCATGGATCACCGGCTGCTGATCCCCGAGGATTTCCTGCAGGATGGATTCGGGCGTACCTCCGTTTTTCAAAAGATCCGTCACGGATTTGATTCCCTTCATTTTTGCTTCCAGCCGGTCGATGCATTCCGCCGGCGCATCCGGCATCAGCTGGATAATGAATCCGCCGGCCTCGCGCACCGTATTGTCGTGATTCATCAGAACGCCCAGCCCGACTACCGACGGGGTCTGTTCACTGGAGGCAAAATAATAAGTGAGGTCATCTGCGATTTCCCCGGTCTGAATTTCAACCTCGCCGATATAGGGATCCTTCAGGCCGATGTCCCGGATCACCCGCAGCGTGCCGTGTCCGACCGCGCCGCCCACATCCAGTTTTCCCTGCGGGCTCGGCGGCAGCATCACGTCCGGGTTTTTCACATATCCCTTGACGTCCCCGTCAGAGCGTGCCGTCACGGTGATTCCGCCGATCGGGCCGTCCCCGTCGAAGGTAATCGTCAGGACATCCTTTTCCCCCTTCATCATGGCACCCATCATTCCGCCTGCCGTCAACGCCCTTCCCAGGGCTGCCGCAGCAACCGGACTCAGGCCGTGGACCCTTCTGCCCTCTTCTGCCATTTCCCTTGTCGTTGCCGCAAAGGCACGGATATGCTCTTCCGCCGCTGTTGCGCGGACCATATAGTCGCTCATAAAAACCTCCTGACTGCTGATTGAAATTTTATGTTCTGCCGGTTCCTCCGGTTCTGCCCGGCCGGCAGGTTCTGCCGGTTCCGCGTTTCCCACCTGCTCGCATCTTCCGTCTTCAGATGCCTTCTCCGTCGAACGCGGGAATGAAGCTTTCCTTAGCCGTCCCGCCGCTCTGATAGTAGGCATTTTCCACGCCGAGATCGATGGCATAGCTGAGCACTTTGTCGTACTCCCGCTTCGTGACTTTCCTTGCCAGCTCCGGATAATCCTTTCCGATTCCTTCCATCGGCGTATACTGGTTCATGATGCTGATGAAAATCCTGCTGCCGTAGCTCTCATGCAGATAGCGGATAATGTCTTCCGAATCTTTCGTATGTCCCGGCAGGATCATGTGACGGACGATCACGCCCTTCTGCATGATTCCGTCGGAATTGAATTCCGGTTCTCCCGCGATCCGCACCATTTCCCCGATGGCCCTGCACGCCGTCTCAAAATAATCCGGTGCGCCGGCATACCTTTCCGCAATCTTCGGATCACGGAATTTCAGATCCGGCAGGAAAATGTCCGCCGTTCCTTCCAGCATCGAGATAGTCTCCGGATTTTCGTAGGACCCCGTGTTGTAGACGATGGGGATTGAAAGTCCCGCCGCGCGCGCTCTCCTGACTGCTTCAATAATCTGCGGCACGAAATGAGTCGGCGTAACCAGGTTGATATTGTTCGCGCCCTGATCGCGGAGTTCGAGGAAAATGTCCGCCAGCCTCTGCACCGAAATTTCCTTTCCCGCTTTTCCCAGCGCGATCGGCCGGTTCTGGCAGAAGACGCACTGAAGAGGACATCCCGAAAAGAAAACAGCCCCGGAACCCTTCTTGCCGGAAATGCAGGGTTCTTCCCACATATGAAGAGCAGCCCGCGCGGCGACGACTTGATCCGTCATTCCGCATCGGCCTGCTCTGCCTTTATTACGCTGTGCTCCGCATTTCCTGCCGCAGAGCATGCATCTGTCCAGTTCCTGAAAAGACATTTCCTTCACGATTCTTTTTTCTTCGGTGTCTCCGTATGGATTCCGCGTTCCCTGATGATGCCGAACACTTTCTCCGCCTGTTTCCTGTCCGGGATGATGGTTACGATGTCTTCCCCGTCTTTGGTCGTCACATAGATTCTCTGGATAAAAAGATTTTCCCCTGCCGTGCAGGCATTGGCCGTCACCATTTCGATATGGCGGGACGCATTGACGATTTCACTCAGAGGAAGATAAAAGGTCTTCAGTCCTTTTTTGAAAAAATAATATTTCTGTCCGACTCCGGATTTTCCGTACATCGTGACATCCTGATAATCCGCTTCCGCATCCGGGTTCTCGTAGCTTTGTTTATAGGGGATAATCTTCGCCATGGTTCGGACCTCCTGTTTCTCAGCTGACCCTCAGTGTAAACTTCTGAATGTCTCTTTCTGAATTGACTTTTTCAATTTCCGCTCCGAGGCTCCGCAGCTTGCCGTCAAAATCTTCATAGCCTCTCTGGATGTAAGCGATATCGTCGATCACCGTAATTCCTTCGGCAACCAGTCCCGCAATGACAAGCGCAGCGCCTGCCCTCAGATCCGGCGAAGCGATCCTGGCTCCGGTGAAGCCTTCGACTCCGTCAATGATCGCCGTATTTCCCTCGACCTTGATATCCGCGCCCATGCGCGCCAGCTCGTCGACATACTTGAAGCGGTTTTCAAAAATGCTTTCCGTCACGATGCTTGTGCCCTGGGCCAGTGCCAGGACGACGCCCATCTGCGGCTGCATGTCGGTCGGGAATCCGGGATACGGCTGCGTCTTGATATGCGTGCGCATCAGTCTCTTCGATGCGACCACGCGGATCGAATCATCATTTTCCTCGACCTCGCATCCGATTTCCTCCAGCTTGGCGGTAATGGCCTCAAGATGCTTGGGGATGACGTTCTTCAGGATGACGTCTCCTTTGGTCGCCGCCGCTGCCAGCATATACGTGCCGGCCTCAATCATATCGGGAACGATCATATAGGTGCATCCGTGGAACTGCGGCACGCCGTTGATGCGGATGACATCCGTTCCGGCTCCCTTGATGTCCGCACCCATGCTGTTCAGGAAGTTCGCCACATCGACGACGTGCGGTTCCTTCGCCGCATTCTCGATGATCGTGCGCCCCTGTGCACGGGAAGCTGCCATCATGATGTTGATCGTCGCACCGACGGATACGATATCCATGAAAATGTGCGCACCCACCATGCGGTCACATTTCGCGATGATCGTGCCGTGCCGGATCTCGACGTTCGCGCCGATTGCACGGAATCCCTTCAGATGCTGGTCGATGGGCCTGCTGCCGATGTTGCAGCCGCCCGGAAGCGGAACCTCGGCACTGTTGTATTTGCCGAGAAGCGCACCGAGAAGATAATACGACGCGCGGATTTTCTTGATGCATTCATAATCAACGCTGCAGTTGGCAATCGTCGATCCGTTGATTTTTACCGTATGGCGGTCGAGACGCTCTACACGGGCACCGATCTGTTCAATGGCCTCCAGAAGGACATTGATATCATTGACATCCGGAAGGTTCTCCAGCGTCACCGTTTCATCCGTCATGATGGATGCTGAAATAATGGGAAGCGCTGCATTCTTTGCTCCGGCAATATCAACTTCGCCGACCAGCGGAATGCCGCCTTTTATCACGTATTGTTCCATACCTACCTCGTTATTCCCCTCTCGCCCTTCCCCAAGGGCTATGACTAATCCTAGCGCATCGCAACGTTTTTGTAAACATTCATTAACATTTTTGAGCGTTTCAGGAGAAATCCATGCCATGCTGTCTGTTTATTTCTGCCGTGTCCGTGAAGTTTTCTGACTTTTCTTAACGCTGAACCCAAACTTTCCGACAGACTTTCCGATCCCCAGATACTCGCCGTGCGAATAAACGACGGGCCTGCATTCATTGAAATGGAACTTTTCCTTTTCATCGATCAGGCTTTCGTCGACATGCACCGACACGATTTCAGAAAGAAAAATCGTATGCGTCCCCAGGTCTTCTGATTTTTTGACCACGCATTCCAGGTTCACCGGCGATTCCGAAATCATCGGACATCTGATATGAGAAGCTTCTTCCTTCGTCAGATGCGCCGCGGAGAATTTGTCTTCGTCTCTGCCGGAAATGACCCCGCAGTAATCTGCCGCCCGGGCAATTCCCTCCGTTACGAGATTGACCGTAAATACTCCTGTTTCCTTTAGGTTGGCATACGTCAATCTCGACTTCCGGACGCTGATGCTCAGCATCGGCGGATCCGAACAGATCGTTCCGGTCCAGGCGATTGCCGCGGCGTCGTCCTTTCCGTCTTTTCCCCTTGTCGCAACCAGCACCACCGGGGTCGGGTTCAGAAGATTTCCCGGTTTCCATTCTTTTTTAGACATTCTGCAGAGACTCCATAAAGGCAGGGATCAGCTGCTTCTTCCGGGAAACAACGCCCGGCAGGATGCATTCCCCGTCTTTTGCCTTGATATGGAAGGCGTCCATGATCAGCGCTTCCGTGTCCTTCCCGTAATACAGCAGTTCCGTTTCCTCGGTCATGATGTCCGTCAGCATGAAGAAGACCATCGTGATTCCGTTCTTGCCGCATTCCGCTTTCATGATTGGAAGCATTCTTTCTTTGATTTCCTGCAGCGATTCGCGGCTCATCGAACTGATCTGTCCGACGCCGAAAACCGATTCGCCGAAAATAAATTTCTTGAAATCCTGATAGAAGATTTCCTCCGGCGTCTTGGAAGAAAGATTGGAACCGGCCTTGAACATCTTCTTTGCGAAATCTTCAATGGACACGCCGGCAGTCACCGCCAGATTCTCTGCCGCCGCCTGGTCCCTGGGCGTGCAGGTCGGGGAGCGGAACATCAGCGTATCGGAAATAATCGCCGCGCACAGAAGCCCCGCGATTTTCTCCGGAATGTCCAGTTTCTTTTCCTGATAGATTTCATAAATGATCGTCGCGGTGCAGCCGACAGGCTCCCCGCGGAAAAAGATCGGCTGAAGCGTCTCGACGGTTCCGATCCTGTGATGATCGATGATTTCGAGAATATCCGCCTCTTCGAGATTGTCGACCGCCTGCGACACTTCGCTGTGGTCGATCAGGATCAGCTGCTTCTTCTTGATATTGATGAGGTTCCGGCGGGAAATCGTGCCGACATAGCGGTCCTGCCGGTTCAGCACCGGAAAGTCCCTGTGGCGGAGACGTCCCATCGTCGTCTTGATGTTGTCGACGTAGTCATCGGTATGGAAGGCAACGATTCCCTTTTTGGTCATCAGATGCTTGATGGGAATGCTCTGGTTGATGAGACGTGCAACCGTATAGGTATCCAGCTCCGTAAGGATCAGGACGCAGCTCCTTTTGTCGGCCGCTCTGACGACTTTCTCGGAAGGCTCTGCCCCCATGCAGATGACAAGGCAGCTGGCGCCGGCTTCGATGGCTTTCAGCTGGGCATCTTCCCGGTCGGACAGAATGACCAGATCGTCCGGATCCATGACAGAAGTCATGCGATTCGGCTGGGCCGCGCCGACCAGGACCTTGCCGTGCACGAAATAGCCGTGTTCATTTCCCGCGATGACTTTTCCTTCCAGCGTCGCCGCCATCGCACGGTACTGCGTGCGGGCATCCGACATGATGGTGCGCGTATAGGCATCCATATAATACGTCGCGATATCGCCGACCGTGATGAGTCCCCGGAGCTTTGAGTCCCGGTCCGTAATCGGAAGCGTGACCGTTCCGGCTGCCGCCATCTTGTCCCAGGCTTCCCGCACGGTAATCTTCTCCGAAGCTCCCGGAGTCTCGTGGATTTCCATGTCGCGGACCTGCATGCCGACATTCGGCATATAGCTCGGCTGCTCCATCCCGAAATAATTCAGGACAAATTCCGTTTCCTCATTGATCTGGCCGGCCCGTCTGGCCTGAAAGACGCCGTCTTCGGAACGGTTCTTCACGTCCGCGTAGGCAATCGCAGAACAGATGGAATCCGTATCCGGATTCTTATGGCCGACGATATAGACTTTATTCTGTTTTTCTGCCATAAACTTCCTCTTGACTTTTAAAAAATATATGTTATAGTCTCCTTATCGTTACACATAGTTTTTAAAACTACATGTTGAAAGGATGGTATTTATGGACGCCGTTATGAAAACATTCCGCATCAAAGAGCCCGGCTCGGCCATTACGCATTTCACGGGGTTCTGCCTGACTGCTGTCGGAGCAGCCCCTCTTATTCTGAAATCCCTGAAGGCAGGCGATCTGCTGCATCCGGCTTCGATGGCTGTCTTCCTTTTCACCATGCTGCTTCTTTATGCGGCCAGCACGCTGTGCCATTCCCTGGACATCAGTGAAGATTCCAGCCGCCGCCTTCGCAAGTTCGACCATATGTCGATCTACGTGCTCATTGCCGGCACCTATACGCCGGTCTGCCTGATCGGACTCCACGGTACGGAAGGCAATCTGCTCTGCATCTGCGTCTGGACACTGGCTGCCGCAGGCTGCGCCGCCTACTATCTGTGGGTTGACTGTCCCAAATGGCTCTCTTCGGCACTTTACATTGCCATGGGCTGGCTGATCATTTTCAAGGTCCGGGACATTGCCGCGATTTCGCCGGCAGCACTGGCTCTCCTTTTCGGAGGCGGTGTGCTCTACACCGTCGGCGGATGCATCTACGCCCTGAAATGCCCGGTCTTCAACAGCCGCCACAGGAACTTCGGCACACACGAAATCTTTCATCTCTTCGTGATGGCCGGAAGTCTCTGCCATTACCTGCTGATGTACCTGTTCCTGGCAAACCTGCCGGTCTGACCGGCACCGCATTCAAAAAACATCTTAAAGCTGTTAATAAGACCTGCCATGACGCGTTCCGGGGAAGGAACCTGATGGCAGGTCTTTTTTGTCCGGCGGTTTGTGGCCGGAAGCAAACTATAGAATCAGTTTCAGTTTTTCATCCCGTGTCAGCTGCTTGATCGCATACTCCCGGCTCATTGCTTCTTCTTTCGTCGGGAAGGCCTCATAATACATCAGGGTCACGGGACCCCGCCCTTTCGTATATTTTGCTCCCCTGCCTGCGTTGTGATCTTCCACGCGTTTTGCCAGGTCATTTGTCCAGCCCGTGTAGAGGGATCCGTCCGCACACTTCAAAATATACGTGTAATTGACGCCTTTTTTTATTTTGTTCATTATAGCATATCCAGTTCAATCGGGCAATGATCCGAACCCATGACGTCTGTCAGGATTTTCGAATCCTGCAGGCGCTCCTTCAGCACATCGGAAATGATGAAGTAATCGATCCTCCACCCTGCGTTGTTCTCACGCGCATGGAAGCGGTAGGACCACCACGAATAAGTTACCTCATCCGGATGAAGCCAGCGGAACGTATCCGTAAATCCCCTGCCGAGCAGCTGCGTCATTTTCCCGCGCTCCTCATCGGTAAATCCCGCATTCATGCGGTTTGTTTTCGGATTCTTAATGTCGATCTCCTCATGGGCAACATTCAGATCCCCGCAGAAAACAACCGGCTTCTTCTCTTCCAGCTTCTTCAGATAGGCCAGAAAAGCTTCTTCCCAGCTCATGCGGTAATCGAGCCTTCTGAGCCCGTCCTGGGAATTCGGCGTATAGACCGTGATGAAATAGAAATCCGGAAATTCCAGCGTGATGACGCGTCCTTCCGAATCATGCTCTTCCTGTCCGATTCCGCAGGATACGGAAAGCGGCTCTTTTTTTGTGAAAACAGCCGTCCCCGAGTACCCTTTTTTCTCCGCATAATTCCAGTACTGGAAATAACCCGGCAGATCAAGCTCGATCTGTCCCTTCTGCAGCTTCGTTTCCTGCAGGCAGAACACATCGGCATCTGCCGCTTTGAAGAATTCCATGAAATTTTTGCCGACTGCGGCCCGGAGACCGTTTACATTCCAGGAAATGAATTTCACTCTTCGTCCTCGGCTTCTTCCTTTTTCTTTTTGCGATGGGCGCCGATGCACATTCCGATGAGCACGCCGATGAATAGAACGCCTCCTAAAATAAGTCCTTTCTCAAGCGGAGTGTATTCTTTCTCCAGCGCGTCCGACGTTTTCTCCCTGGCGGCCGCATAGCCTGACTTGAAGCCTTCCATAAGATCTGCGCTGCGGCTCCTGAGATTCCCCATCGCATCGTCCGTTCCCGATTTCATTTTCTCAAAATACTCCTGCCACGTCTTGAAATTTTCCATTCCGGCATCTCCTTTCATTCCTGTGTTTCTGCTGCTGTTTATAAAATCGTTTCCATTTCCTTCTTCAGCATTTCCATTCCCTGGCTCTCATAAAAACGCATTGCGCTTTCATTGCATGCCCATACATTCAGGGTCAGATCATAACATCCGATTTCCCTGGCGTATTCCTTCGTTCTTTCAAACAGCTTCTGCCCGATATGCTGATGCCGTACATTCTCATCCACACACAGGTCATCGATGTAAAGCGTCCTGTAACGGATCTGGTTCTGCCCGTCTCCTTCCAGGATCACGCAGAAACTGTAGCCGACGACTTTTTCCGTTTCATCGAGCGCCACGAAAATCGGGCGCGTCTCATCCTTTAAAAGCACGTTCAGCTGACCGTCGGTATATTTTCTTCCGCCCTCGGTAAATAGATCCGGACGGCCTTTGCGGTGAACTTCATGTACCTGAAGAAGCAGGTCTCCGATTCTCGGAATGTCCTGGTCCTGCGCTTTTCTGATTTTAATTTCCATAGGATTCCTTTCGTATTTTCATCATAGCACCGCCGGATTGGAACCACAACCCCCGTCCCCGTGGTTCCGACGGAACCACGGGGACGGGGGTTGTGGTTCCTTTCAGGCATCTTCCTGATACAGTGCTGCCACTTTGGCGAAGTTCCGGATGCTCTTCTGAATGTCCCCTTTCGCTTCAAGCCGGTGTCCGACATTCCGGAAGCGGACCAGGCGCAGTCCTTCTTCCCTGCAGAAAGCATCCAGCACTTCCGGATCCAGCCATTTATCCGCCGTGCCCTGAACAACCGCCGATATATTCTTCTTCCCCTTCATATAGGGAAGCGTCTCTGCCAGCGGCGTCAGATAAATCTGCCGCACTTTCGTCTCAGTCTTCGTCTCCAGCCAGCCGGCTGCGACGGTTCCCATGCTCTTGGAAATGAAGACCGCTTCTTCATATGAATCAAGCTTTGCTTTCTTCGCCTGCATCATCACCGACTTCTGGATTTTCTCATAAACTTCTTTCCCGGGATTTCCTTCAAATTCGATTTCCGGATAAGACAGACGCAGGATATCATAACCCGCATCCCGGTAGACACACTCCGCAAAATACAGAAGCGGAAGATCGCAGCTGTATCTTTTTCCGGGAAACAGAACAAGCAGCTTTTTGGACTTCATGAACATTTCCTCCGTAATAAAATCAGTTTAACGCTTTTCGGCCATTCACGCAAATCCCTGTAAAGATATCTGAAAATGTTCCAAAAAATTTGACAATTGTCATTTTAGGTTTTATAATGCAACCTTATGGAGTAAATGAGGAACTCAACGTCACTGTTTTTTTTATCAGGAGGAATGATTTATAATGAAAGCATCGAAAGTTATGGTTAAGAAAGAAGCACCGAAGACTGTTGCAAAAACCGTGAAGGCTGTTGAAGAAAAGAAAGCCGCTCCGGTCGCGAAGAAGGAAGCTCCTGTTGTAGAAAAGAAAGAAGCTCCTGTCGAGAAGAAGGAAGCTCCTGTCGAAAAGAAGGCTGTTCCGGCAGAAAAGAAAGCTGCTCCCGCTGCAAAGAAAGAAGCTCCGGCTGCACCGAAGACGGATGTTACAATTGAAGTTTTCGGAAAACAGATTGTCGCAAAAGACATCCTGAAGAAGGCTGAGAAGGCTTTTGAAGCATCTCACAAAGACGTTGCCATCAAGACACTTGAGCTTTATGTCAAACCGGAAGAAAACGTTGCCTACTATGTCGTAAACGGCAAGGGCTCCGACGACTTCAAGGTTGAGCTGTAATTCGCTGAACTTATACGGACTTGAATAAGAACTTTAAATGAATAAAGAAAACACCGTACTGCTTTCGCGGTACGGTGTTTTTTCATAGTCTGTTCTGTTCAGGCGGTTATCAGAAAGTTCCGTGATATCCGTAGTAAACTCCGTTGTCGGCATATCCGTAATTTCCGGTGTAATGGACATCGGTCGGATCGATCCACTGACCGTTCTGCATCTTCGGCTGATAGTATGTCTCAATCGGATGTACATAATTGTCGCCGACGTAAATATCCGTGCCATTCCAGCAGAACGCATAAATCCAGTAAGCGCACCGGACGCACAGGCGGCAGCATCCATGCGACTGCTGCGTGCCGAGCAGGTTATAAGTACCGGCATCAACACAGTGATCGTTAGCTTCCTGGCCCGGAATCGAATGGAAGTATTCGCCTGCGGTATTAATCAGAGTGACATACTGTCCGTAAGTCGGTCCCATCAGTTCGAACCAGTTGTTCTTGTAATAGATGGTCGTATGGCCGGCATCCGTTTCCCTGCTGGTTCCGCTGATGCCCGGAGAAGTCTTGAACTCCCAAATCGGGACATTGGCCGCAGAAGTACCCGGATAGGATGTATAAACCGTTACCAGGCAGTTCGCGCGGTCGACATAGATTGTGTAATGGCAGTCATAGCCGTTTTCCGTGCGGTAGCCTCTGCCGTCTCCGATGTTATAATAAATCGTCGATGCCTTGGTCGGATAGAGCTGACCAATGTACGGTCTTGCGTCTGACTGGGCACCGTTGGTTCCGTCAAAGTAATAATAGTAACCTTGCTTGTAAACACCGCTGTCAGACGGTGCTGCATGCCATCCCTGATAAATCGCTCCGTTGCCGTCCACGTAAATGTTTCCGACCCAGGTATTCTTCACGATATTTCCGTTCACGATGTAGCACGGAACACCGTAGATGACCTGCCATCCGTCTGTATAAGCCGTTCCCTGAAGGTACCACTTCTGCGTCGGCTGGCTGTTATCCGGAGAAGTCAGAACAATTGCTGCGTGTACGGATGGGCTGCTGCCGGAAATGCCGATCCGGTAGGCACCGTCGAAGGACTGGATATAATAGCTGCCGTCCCTGTCGCCGGTCGGAACCAGCTGGAACTTCTGTGCGGAAGTTTCATTTGACGTATACTGCTGAAGCGTGTTTCCGGCATACATCTGGCCGCCGGTAATATCCAGTACTTTACCGCTTTTGAGATTCTTCAGGATATACAGATCGCTTCCGGCACTGGACATCATGAATTTCTGCGCATTGGTTTCATTGCTGCCGTAAATCTGAACTTTCGCTCCGTCATCAAGCGAACCGCTCGTCATATCAAGAACCTTCGTGCGGTCTGCTGCCGAGGCAATCGTATAGAGTCCGGAAATCGAGATGGACGACAATCCGAGAATCCATTTCTGAGCCGGCGTGTAGTTCGACTCCCAGACCTGAACGTTTCTGCCGTTTTCGGAAATGCCGCCCGAAACATCAAGGCTCATGCCGCTCTTGCGGTTCGTAATCGTGTAGGTTCCGTCAGCGTTCTCCTTGACTCTCCAGATCTGCGCCTCTGTATCATTTTCCGTATAGATCTGGACATTGGCACCGTTCTCGGTACTGCCGCCCTGGACATCCAGAGCCTTTCTTGTAAAGGCATTCAGAATGTAATAATATTTGTTGCCGAGCGGAATGAACAGGAATTTCTGCGCATTGCTGCCGTTGGCATCATAAATCTGGACATTGGCCCCGCTCAGGGTGCTGCCGTTTTTAATATCGAGAGTACGTGTCGACAGATCCGAAGAATTTGCTGCACCAACAGAAGTGTGAATCGTATAGATGCCTGCTGCAAGATCATCCGCCGTCGGATCCGCAACGGCCGTCATCGTCCATTTCTGCGCATTCGTTCCGTTTCCTGTCCATACCTGGACGTTTCTGCCGTTTTCAGCAATACCGCCGGAAACGTCAAGAACCATGCTGCTGTAGGAAGTCACGATCGTGTAAACGCCGTCCTCTCCTGTCTGAAGGATTCGGAATTGCTGAGCAGGCGTCCCGTTGGAATCATACTGCTGGACATTTGTTCCATCCGTGGTTCCTCTTCCGGCCACATCCAGTACCTTGCCGGACATGGCGTTCGTGAACGTGTAGAGGTTGTTGGCGGCATCGACCTTCGTAACCTTGAAGATCTGCATGTCATCTCCGCTCCAGCTGTGAATGTCCGCATTGCCGAAATTTTCTGCCGAACCCCGGCCGTTGCTGATATCCAGAACATAGCCCGAATTGACATTGGAATGAATGACATAGTATCCGTCTGCAATGCCGGCATCGTCTCCTGCAGCCTGAAGAACCGGCTCCGCCGATGAAGAATTCAGTACGGTTCCGGATGCCGAATCTTCAATTGTCTGAATATAGGCCGGCATTCCGGCAGTCTCATAAGAGACATCGGAATCTCCCGCGAAATTGGCGGCTTCCGCCTGAATGGCTTCCAGGACGCCTTCATTCCGGAAATAGAAAATATTCGAAGCAGCATCCAGTTCAAAAGCACGTCCCGCGACCGAAGACGGTGCGGTATCGGTATCGAATGCAAAGGCTGCCGGATTGGCAAAGGACACAAATGCATCTTTGGCAATTGTCCGGACAGAAGACGGAATGATGACCGTCAGCAGGTTCTTATTTCCGTAGAAAGCATTGGAGCGTACTGACGTCGTTCCGTTCGGAATGACATAGCTGACTGCATCAAGTCCCGATGGATACAGGACGAGTTCATTTCCGCCGGAAACTTTGCTGAAGAGTACGCCGTTCTGAAGGAACAGAGAAGCATTTCCTGAAGCCAGCGTAATGCTCTGAAGAGATGAAAGCATAGAGCCGCTGCCGATGCTCGTGAGCGTCGACGGAATCGTAAGGGTCTTTACAGAACCGAGTCCTGCAAATGCTCCGTCAGCAGCCGCCGTAACGGTATAGGTATCACTTTCATAAGAAACGGTGGACGGAATGACCAGATCTGCCGGGTTTTGAGATCCGTCAACAGAATAGACCTCTGCCTCTGTCATTGACGTGACAAGGTATTTAACACCGTCAGCGGAAAAGACCGTTCCCACCGGTGTCAGCTCGGTATCATATCCTGATGCCGCAGCCGAAATCGAAGACTGTGTATCCGCAGCAGCTGCAGCCGGTGCAGATGCATCCGCATAGGCGGTTGCTGTCAGAAGGCTGACCGTCATGGCCGCCGTCAGGAGTATTGCCGTTATTTTATTTCTCATCCTGTCCTCCTGTAAATCTATGAAATCGAAAGTCACTATAAATAAGATACTACCTTATAGTTTGAATTTCAACTCAAAAAGGCCTGATTTCTCATATTTGGTAAATATTTCATAATTCGACTGCTCATTTTTTTTACCAATCAGCCATAAAAGAAAAAAACCGGGAAATCTTTGAATGCAAAGATTTCTCGGCTTTTCCGAGTGCCCAGTTCCGGAATCGAACCAGAGACACGAGGATTTTCAGTCCTCTGCTCTACCAACTGAGCTAACTGGGCTTTCTACGAACGATTGGGTTCGCGGGAGTAGCGGGGACAGGATTTGAACCTGTGGCCTCCGGGTTATGAGCCCGACGAGCTTCCAGACTGCTCTACCCCGCGGTATTTAAAACACAATGGAAATGAACCATTGACTGGATGGGGAAGGATTCGAACCTTCGAAGGCATCGCCAGCAGATTTACAGTCTGTCCCCTTTGGCCACTCGGGAACCCATCCATAAGCCTTATGAAATTATAAAGCTCAGAGCCGATGAGCGGACTTGAACCGTTAACCTGCTGATTACAGATCAGCTGCTCTGCCAATTGAGCCACATCGGCGTAAAAAAAGAAAATGGAAATCTTGTAGCTGATGGGGCCTACAGGGCTCGAACCTGTGACCCCCTGCTTGTAAGGCAGATGCTCTCCCAGCTGAGCTAAGACCCCATTTTTTACTTTTGTTGCAGCGACCCAGAGGGGACTCGGACCCCTGACCTCCGCCGTGACAGGGCGGCGCTCTAACCAACTGAGCCACTGGGCCTTACCAGGTACGCACTTTGAAAACCGCATAAACATGTATCTCACACAAGAGCGCGGCACTTCCGTGCCTTGCTTTCTTTCTTGGTCAAGCCCTCGTCCGATTAGTAGCAGTCAGCTCCATGCCTTACGGCACTTCCACCTCTGCCCTATCAACCTCTTCTTCTCAAAGGGGACTTACTCCCTTGTAGGGATGGGACATCTTGTCTTGAGGGGGGCTTCACGCTTAGATGCCTTCAGCGTTTATCCCTTCCCCGCACAGCTACCCGGTCATGGGCCTGGCGGCCCAGCCGGTGCACCGGAGGCGGGTCCGTCCCGGTCCTCTCGTACTAAGGACGGCTCCTCTCAAATGTCCTGCGCCCGCGCCGGATAGGGACCGAACTGTCTCACGACGTTCTGAACCCAGCTCGCGTACCGCTTTAATGGGCGAACAGCCCAACCCTTGGGACCTACTACAGCCCCAGGATGCGATGAGCCGACATCGAGGTGCCAAACCACTCCGTCGATGTGAACTCTTGGGAGTGATAAGCCTGTTATCCCCAGGGTAGCTTTTATCCGTTGAGCGATGGCAATCCCACT